>Ga0268298_10001078_pt1 | contig 33277 bp, 33 predicted proteins | sample WWTPWeurt_MetaG_FD_194462 | JGI IMG/M metagenome (GOLD analysis project Ga0268298, IMG submission 194462) | Activated sludge microbial communities from WWTP in Nijmegen, Gelderland, Netherland - WWTP Weurt | ecosystem: Engineered > WWTP > Aerobic digester > Activated sludge | place...
ACGCCGACCTGGAGAATAGCGCCGCCTCTTACGTTTATTCTGAAAGTTTTCGTATGATATTTTTGCGCGCACTCGCCGCCTATTCCCGCAATCAGGATATTGTCCCCATGGCACGCATCCTATACGACTCGCTCGTATTGGACCCGGAGACGCTCGAGGCCATCCCCGACCCAACCTCCTCCGATGCGGTCTATTACGCAGTGGAATGCCAGGACTACTACGACTTCAGCGGCACGCCGGACGAGCGCGCCGAAGCCTATCTCCGCGCCGGTGATCCGCTGGATGCGAGCCTGCCGTACTTTTCCTCCATCTTTTACGGCGACATGCCCTGCATCTTCTGGCCGACCGATAACACCAGCGATGTGCGGCCCGCGCCATTGACCGCCGGTCAATTCCCAACCCTGGTCCTTGGCGCCATTGCCGACCCGGCCACCCCGGTCTCGAACGGGCAGAATGTTTTCAGCCGTCTCTCCAATGGATATCTGGTCACTCAAGAAGGCGGGCCGCATGTTATCTACGGTCGCGGAGTTTCCTGCATTGACGATCTGGTCACGGCGTTTTTGGTGAACGATGAACTGCCTCCTCAAAAAGAAACCACCTGCGAGGGAGCGGTGATCACGGACTTTGTCCCGCTTGCGCCGTTGAGCGTGAAAGAAACCCCTGACCTGCTTGACCTGTTCTATGCCATCGATAACGAGATCTACTACCTGCCGGAATATTACGATTGGGATGTTGTAACACCCACCACGGTGGGATGCCCGTTCGGCGGCACGTTCAGTCTCGAGGCAACGGATACCGGCGATTCTCTCTCGCTTGATGCCTGCTCCTTCATCGACGGCCTGGCCCTCACCGGCAACGGGTCTCACAACTACGACGACGGTTCATTAACGCTTGAAGTCACGGTCACCGGCGCCAACGACGGCACGCTCACCTACACCAGCAGCGGGGATGGCTCACTCACGCTCACCGGCGAATACGGCGGCGAGCCCGTGGATCTTTCAAGATAACAAAAAAGCGGCCCGGAAATTCCGGGCCGCTTTTGATTTAACTCATCCCCATCGCACCGCTTCACAACGTTCACAATCGGGGCGACCGCACAACAGGGCATAGGCATTCTCGTGGATCTTGTTGACCACAGCCCGCAGCAGCTCGTTCATCGGGATCGCCTGGATCTCCACACCCCCCACTTCCGCGCGGCGGGTGAACGGTTTAAGATCCGCGGTGATCACGTTAAAGCCTTCAGAGTCGCCGGGGAAGTTCGGGCATTCCATCACGCCGCTCTCCGTCAACGCCCAGCGGATGAACTGCATGCGTCCGGCAAGTTTCTCGCCATAATGAATGCTAAAGTTCACGCGCTGATCCATACCCACGAGCAGCACCACACCTTCCTGCTCGGCCAGCGCCGCGATGGGGGCATACGGTTCCCGCACGGTTTGGGAATGCAGGATCGCATCCATGCCAATGCCGGTGAAAGACAAAACCGGGTGTGACGAGCGTCCTGCTTCGCGGTGTGCGCGGACGATCTCCGGGAATTTGCCAAAGGCTTCATCTGCCGGGGTGGATGGAGAAAAAGGTTCGGTTTGAAACTCACCCGCATCCGACCGCGATGGGTGAAAGTCCAGCGGCAGCAGGGATATGGGTGTAAAAGCCGGGGTGATGAAGCCGCTCGTGGCTGCAAGCAGGGATTCGGTCAGGTGGGTGGCATCCACGGCATCGGAACTGTGAACCAAGACAAGGCGTTTTCCCAACCCCAGGTCGGAGAAGGCAGATTTGAGTTCAGAAAAAGAAGCGGGCATTTTCGTCGGGTAGTCGAATAGTTGAATGGTCTGTTAGTCACGTGATCGGTTTAGATGATCTGACCAACAAATTAAAAGACTACTTTCCCTTCCAGTTGGGTTTGCGTTTTTCGATGAAGGCCTGCATGCCTTCTTTTTGATCTTCGGTGGCGAAGAGCGGATAGAAGTTGCGTTTCTCAACGGCCAGGCCTTCGGTAAGAGTGGTCTCAAATGCGGCATTCACGGCATCTTTCGCCATGCGGACAGCCATCGGCGCGCGCGAAGCGATCTCTTCTGCAAATGCCACAGCGGCATCGAGATAGCCTTCAACCGGCACGAGGCGATTCACCAGTCCGAACTGCTGCGCTTCCTGCGCGGTGAGTGTGCGGTTGTTGATGACCATCTCCATGGCGAGGTATTTGCCGACAAGGCGGGTCAATCGTTGTGTGCCGCCCGCGCCGGGAATAATGCCAATGGTGATCTCCGGCTGCCCGAACTTGGCCGACTCGCTGGCGATGACCATGTCACAGGAAAGCACAAATTCACAACCGCCGCCGAGGGCCCAGCCGGATACCGCCGCAATGACCGGTTTGCGGATACCGCGAATGCGATCCCAAACTTTGACGCGTTCTTCGGTCACCATTTGCACATAGGAGGCTTCGGCCATTTCTTTGATGTCGGCCCCGGCGGCGAAGGCTTTTTCGTTGCCGGTTACGATGATCGCACCCACGGCCTCGTCTTTATCGAATGCTTCCAGCGCGTCGAAAACCTCGCCAAGCATGGTCAGGTTGAAGGCGTTCATTGCCTGCGGACGGTTCAATTGCACAATGCCCACACGTCCGCGGGTCTGGGTCAGGATGGTGGTGTAAGTCATGGGTTCCTCCGGAATGCTGCGGAACAAGTCTGGTTGTTCCACGCCAAAGGCGATTATACCCAGCGCTGGGTATAATGGGTCTGGGTAAGAGATGACCGGGCGGCTTCATCCCATACATGACCCGGTTGAAACCTCAAACTTATCAATGGAGATATAAAATGGAAATCCTGCTCATCATTCACTCGTATCTGCGCTGGTTGATCGTGCTTGCGGCGGTCACGGCCATCGTCAAGTTCACCCTCGGCTGGCTGCGCGGCGGCGCCTTCAAAGGTATGGACCGCGGCCTGGCCTCCGGCTTTAGCGGCCTGATGGACCTGCAAGTCACGCTTGGCATCATCTTTCTGGTCTGGTCGGGCCTGGCCGGTGCGGGCTTCCCCATGTACCGCGTCGAACACGCCACCACCATGATCATTGCCGCAGTGCTCGGTCACCTGCCTGCGCGTTGGAAGAATGCCGCGGCCGGTATCCGCTTTCGCAACACCTTGTTCTGCATCATCGGCTCGTTGTTGCTGGTGTACGTGGGTGTGATGCGCCTGCCCGGCGGCTGGACGCGCTAACCAAGTCACAGCCCCGCAGATACGGGGCTGTTCTTTTTAAAATATGAAACGCATTATTCTTATCGGTCCCGCACTCTTTGCATTTATTCTGGCCACACTGACCATTATCAAATATGACTTTTTATTATCCCTTGGCTGGCATCCCACTCAAGACCCCACCTTCGACTGGCCAAGCGGATTGGCGCTTGGTCCATACGGATGGATCATGACCACAACCTTTATCATCTGCGGATCGATCATGTCCACTTTTGGGTATCGCCTCCTGCCGGACCTGAAACCTGGCCGCGCTTCACGAGTCGGTGCCACGCTGATTATGATCGCTGGTCTATTCCTTGCCGCTCTGGCATTCACCACCGACCCGACCATCCGTGATACTCCCGCCACCTGGCATGGACAGCTGCATGATCTTTCATTTGTACTGCTCGGGCTGACCTTGTTCCCAGCCATGATCGTGCTCGGCTTCGCCTTTCGCTCTGATGAAAAGTGGAGGAACCTCTCCACCTACACCTGGCTGACCCTGGCCCTTGCTGCCCCGGCTTTCTTTGTTAAAGGCGCGGCTTTTTACATCTTTTTGTTCGCAATTCTGGTTTGGAATGAAATCATCGCCCTGAGGCTTTTCAAAGCCGTGTAGTTTATCGCCTTCCCACAAGACCCTGGTATTCCAGATATGTCGTCAAGCCATTGATCCAATGCTGCACCCCATCCACTCGGATGGACGGATCGTCGCAAGTGCTGAAGAGCCCTCCCTGATAACGGCTGATCATTTCATCCGTGGTCTCGAAATTACAATCATTATCCGGCAGTTGACGCGCTTGCACAAAAGTAATAAACGTGCGGATCTCACGGGCGATCCACTCATGATCTGCATCCGATAATGTGAGCGCTTCTGCCAGGGCTGCAAGCGCCTCCATTTTTGTGGCAGTGGCACTGCTGCCATTCGCCGGGTTCAAGGATCGAATCTCACCCAGGATAATGAGGTCGGCGATCTGCCTGGCATAGGCCTTGTCAGCCGGGGTCAATTCATCGAGGCGGGCGAACAGGGCAAAGGCGTAGCTATGACCGTAATCCTCCATCACCGGCTGGTTGAGCATGAAGTCGTTCACTTCGCGGGCCTGCGCCAGCCAGAATTCATTCCCCGTCATTTCGTACAATTGCATTAGCGCGTACAGGCCCTCACCGTTGAAGGTGGGCGATGAATAATTGAGGTCCACTGTCCCTGCCAAATGAGGGTCAAAGGAATGATAAAAGCCGCCCTCCGGTCTGCGCATGGAGACAATGAAATACCCAAGGTCCGCGGCGGTGGCGAGCAGGTCGTTCCCATTTAACACCACGCTGCCTGTAGCCTGCCAGCGTTTGTAAATGGCATCAATCGCTGCTGAAGCCCCGCCCAGTGGACAAACCCCATTGGTGTAAAGGCAGGTCCCTTTGAAATGTTCCGGGTCGCTGAGCAGCATGGACAAGTAATGTTCCAGAGCGCGGTCACCTGCATCGCAATATTCTGAATCCCCAGCTACACGGCAGACCGAATACAATGCGCCAGTCCCACCCATCAGACGGATGTAGGTTGGCGTGGAGGAACGGTCATTGTTCAATATATTGACCTGATAAGCCAGTTCTCCATTTGCCAATTGCTGGCGCACAAGATAATCCCCTGCGGCGATAATATCTTCTTTCAGATCTCCATCTGGGATGGGAAGCAATTCAGGCGCATGGGCCGGAGCAACCGTAGGAAAAGGAGAGGGCGGAATGGAGGTGGCAATCACTTGTGGCGGAATCTCCCGCGGTTGGTTCATCCAAAAATAAACAGCACCTGAAAGGACAAGTGCAATTACGATAATAAGTGGAATTCTTTTCTTCATAACCCCTCCTTGCTTTTACAACGCAAAACGTTCTTCCGCCATCAACCGTTGCAGGGATATTTCCTCCAGCGATGCAACGGTGATGTCACCGCTGACCTGCATTTGCCCGGTCAATTGATTGGGAACAGCCACCACGAATACCCCGGCCTGCCGTGCAGCTTTGACCCCGTTGGGTGAATCTTCAAAGATGACCGCCTCAGTGTTCGCAACCTGTAATTGGTACAACACCTTCAAATAGATATCCGGGTGCGGTTTCGTTCTGCCGGGCGCTACATCGTCCTGACAGATGATGGGTGTGAACAAATGGTAAATACCCAGTCGTTGTGTATGTGAGTCCACCCAGGAATGCGGCGAACTGGAGCCGATGGCCACCTTCACCCCTATCTGCTGGGCCGACTGGATCAGGTCCATCACACCCGGCAGGATGGGGCTGGCTTGGACGATCGCATCCGACTCACGGCGGTAGCGCAACCGCAAGGAAACAGGATCCAGCCGTCCCCCGGAAAGATGCGCAAGATGTTCAGCTGCATCAAAGGTCGAGAGGCCGAATCCGCCCACGGTCTTTGCCCACTCTTCAATGGGGAGTTGATATCCGTGTTCGCGATAGATGGTTTCCCAAACAAAAACTTCGGGCGTCTCTGTATCGAGGATCAGCCCGTCAAAATCGAATATTAATGCTTTGAGCATCTATGGATACCGCCTGACAAACTCTGAAATGGCTTCCCATATCTTCAGATCGCTAACCCCGTCACGATTGATCAAATTAAGCACATCGATCACGGACTGCCGCATTGCCCTGTATTCGCGCTGCGCATCCGAATCGGTGTTGAAGAAACGAGTATGGTCGATCCAGCCGTAGATATTAAGGGAAATGGAAACATAGCCCTTGCCGCGTTTGAGCGTGATGCGCGCGCCATCTGCGTTCTCTTCATCGAACAGGATCAAGCCCCCTTCAACGCTCAACGTGCCGATACTTTTTCCGTTGTTATAGGCTGACCAGTTACTCATCGATTTTCACTCGGCTCATCTGTGTAGGTTGAACGCCCGCATTGGCTGGAACGATGCGGGCGGGTTGACCGTTTTTCACAAGGCGTGCAAGATGTTTTACCATCACGGCCTGTCGTTGCGAAGCCTTAGCGCCGAGGTCTTCCAAGGCGGGCTCAAGCCAGGCTTGATAGGAACGTACATTCAAATAAACCGAACGCCCGCGGCGATCAGGAAGGCCGGCGACCAGTGAGGTCACCTTGGCTTCCACATCATCCTCTTCAGGGTGAATGAGGGGTGTCAATACGATCCCATACATCCCTGATGTCACGCTGGCATAACAACGCATATCGTTATGGACAAAACCGATCACACGCTTTGGCGCAGGTTCGACCGGATGCATTAACTGTGGCACGATCTGATAATGCAGACTTTGCACCGCAGGCAGGTCCACCGACTGGATGCGCCTCCAACCGGACCTTGGGCTTGATTCTGTTCTCTCGATCTGACTCACATCCCAGACCCTTTGCCAGGCATAGACGGAGAAGCCCGCGATGCGCAGCGCCGGGAAGATGTCGCTGCTTTCATCCACTTCGGCAATGACATGCACTGCCTGCCACTCGCCAGCCTGGGTCGCCAGGTGTTCGATCAACGCCGGTAAATGCGGGTCGCTCAGGCTGAAGGACGGGGCGAGGTAAAGGAGTTTCGCGAAAGGTTCCCCGCGTGTATGGATGATGCCGCCCAACAAGGTCGATTGGTCGCCGTTTTTGACCGCCGCATACAAATGCCGCGCCGGGTTGACATAAGCCAGCAATCCCATCGCCCCAAGTGGGTGTCCACGCGTAAGCGCCCGCGCGCTATCGAGGGTCAATACATCGTTCCGATAACGGGCGATCATGGGAAGGTCCAACAGATCAAGCGGGCGAATGGACATTGGATTTCTACAATCTTACTACACCGGCATCCTCATGAAGCGAGCGAAATAAAGTATTCATGGAAGCGCGTGTCGCCTGTAAGTTCGGGATGAAACGATGTTGCCAACAGATGGCCTTCCTGCGCGGCCACGATACGCCCATCTCCCAGAGCAGACAATACTTTTGCGTTTCCGCTCACTGCTTCAATAATGGGTGCACGGATGAACACAGCATGATAAGGGTGCTCCGTGCCTGTGGCTTTGAAAAGTTCATCGATCTCAAGATCGGTCTCAAAAGAATCGACCTGTCTGCCAAATGCATTCCGCTGGACCCTGATATTCATCAATCCAAGCAGGGGTTGGTCACGACCGATATCATGGGAAAGAAAGATCGCACCGGCGCACGTACCCCAAATGGCGTGAGATTTGCCAAATTCCCGAAGCGGTTCCATCAAACCATAGGCTACTGCCAGTTTGCCGATCGTGGTCGACTCTCCACCAGGGATGATCAACCCATCCAAACCGATCAAATGCCTGGGCAGTCGCACCTCCGTCGCCTCAACACCAATGCGTTTGAGCATGGAGATATGTTCTGCAAAATCGCCCTGCAGGGCGAGTACACCTATTTTCATGGTAAGACCATTGACGATAACCCAAGGACGATGGCGAACCGACCATTCCATGGTCTATCGTTCATCGTCCGCAGTCAGGTTACCAGCCGCGCCCGGCGATCTTGTCTGCTTCAGGCATCTGGGAGACATTGCGTCCCACCATCGCCTCACCGAGGTTCTTGCTCACTTCCGCCAGGATCGAAGGATCCTGATAATGCGTCACCGCTTTGACGATGGCTTGCGCGCGTTTGGCCGGGTCTCCGCTCTTGAAGATACCGGAACCGACGAAAACGCCATCCACACCCAACTGCATCATCAACGCAGCATCGGCGGGCGTGGCCACGCCACCGGCGGCAAAATTCACAACAGGCAGGCGACCGAGTTCTTTAACTTCCTTCACCAATTCATAAGGCGCGCCATTATTCTTGGCAAAGGTCATCAGTTCTTCATCGCCCATTGTCTGCAACTGGCGAATCGCGCCGATCACAGTCCGCGCATGGCGCACGGCTTCCACCACATCTCCTGTACCTGCTTCACCCTTCGTACGGATCATGGCAGCGCCTTCCCCAATGCGACGAAGCGCTTCGCCAATATTTCGGCATCCGCAAACAAATGGCACTTTGAAATTGTGCTTCAAGATGTGGTGTTCTTCGTCCGCTGGGGTCAGTACTTCTGACTCGTCAATGTAATCCACACCGATGGATTCCAAAATTTGCGCTTCCACAAAATGACCGATGCGACATTTTGCCATGACAGGGATCGTCACTGCATCCATGATCTTCAGGATCATATCCGGGTCCGACATGCGTGCCACGCCACCGTCAGCACGGATATCCGCAGGCACGCGTTCGAGAGCCATCACTGCACAAGCACCGGCATCTTCCGCAATTTTAGCTTGCTCAGCGTTCACCACGTCCATGATGACGCCGCCTTTTAGCATTTGGGCTAAACCTTTTTTCTCAGTCCAGGTACCAGTCTTTGCTTCCATTGATCTACTCCTTTAATTGAATCGAATACATTCTACCATGTGGATTATTTACGAATCATAAGAGGACTGTAAGCAGAAACGCTTCATTCCAAACCGGAAACTGTCCAGCGTTTCGTACAAAATCATCCCCGGTTTAGGGCAAACCTACTTGACAAACTTCCCTTAAGTGCTACAATGTATACAATGATACAATTAGTACAATAAGAGAGATTATGACAGAAAAACAACTCACCCTCCAACTCGACTTTCATTCCGGGCTCCCCATCTACACCCAGATCGTCAACCAGATTCAAAGTCAAGTAGTCAATGGCATTCTCAAACCAGGAGATCAACTACCTACTGTTCGGGCATTGGCATCAGAGTTGCGAGTTAACTTCAACACGGTTGCCCGGGCATACCGAATGTTAGACGAAGTCCGTATTATCTCAACGCAACAGGGACGAGGCACATTCATCACCGAGAAACCGCCACCAGAGGTCAGCGAAAAATTACGACACGAATCACTATCTGCCCTGACTCAGAGATTCATTGGCGAGGCATTTCGGTTGGGTTTCTCAGAGCGTGAGGTCAACCTGATGGTGAAAGACAGTTTGAAGTCATGGAAAGAAGCAAATAATAAAACGGTAGAAATATAAAAACAGGAGAACGTCAAATGAATAAGAATTTCCTCAAATCCATTGTTCAAAACAAAAAAGATGATCAGCATATCCCGCCCATTGCAGGGTTTGTGTTTGCCATCCTTCTGATAGGCGCGATCAAAGTAGCCCTGCTATTGGATGCGATGAACATGTCTGATCTCATGATCGGGGTCATTGTTCTCGCATCTACCGGCATTGCAACTTACTTTCTATTTGCAATCAAGGTAGCCTCTCAATGGCAGAAAGTGGTGGTGTTGCGCCTCGGCAAATTTATGGGGTTGAAAGGTCCCGGCTTGTTTTGGCTTATCCCAATTATGGACACCGCGCCCGCATGGATCGACCATCGCGTAATGGTCACACCATTTGCGGCGCAAAAGACTCTTACGAAAGATACAGTTCCAGTCGACGTAGATGCCGTACTTTTCTGGGTCGTTTGGGATGCTGAGAAGGCTGCCCTTGAAGTGGAGGATTACCACGCCGCCGTAGACTGGGCAGCACAAACTGCTCTGCGCGACATCATTGGCAAAAAAATGCTCGCAGATATTCTGGTAGGTCGCAGCGCCATTGATAAGGAATTACAGTCTGTCATCGACGAGCGAACCACACCTTGGGGTGTCACTGTGCAATCCGTGGAAATTCGTGATATTGTCATTCCACAAGATCTGGAAGATGCCATGTCGCGCCAGGCCCAAGCTGAACGCGAGCGACAGGCTCGTGTGATCCTTGGCGAATCGGAAAAACAGATTGCAGCCTCTTTCTCTGAGGCTTCCCAAGCCTATATTGATAATCCAACAGCCTTGCATCTGCGCGCAATGAATATGTTATTCGAGGGCCTTAAAGAAAAGGGCGCACTAGTCATCGTGCCATCCTCCGCCGTAGATACCATGAATTTAGGTGGTCTCAGTGGTGTTGTCTCCATGTCGCAAAACAACACGCCGAAGGAAAAATAGATTCAGATCAAAATGTTTTAATCAACCCAAAGCGTTTCACATGAAACGCTTTACCAAAAAGGAAATAAAAATGTCAACCAAAACTACAATCATCCTTGTTCTCGCCATGATCGTTGCAGCAGTTATAGCAGGCTCGCTTTTATGGAATCAGTTACCTGAGCAAATGGCGTCCCATTGGAACATCAACGATCAGGTCGATGGCTACATGCCCAAATTCTGGGGCGTATTTTTAATGCCGTTGATTGTTCTGGGAATACTTGCACTATTAATCTTTGTTCCCGGGATCGACCCCCTTAAGGCAAACATCGCTCAATTCCGCAGCGCGTTCAACCTGTTCATCGTGCTTATCTCTGCATTCATGCTGTATATCCATGGACTAACTATTGCCTGGAGCCTGGGTTACCAGAACTTTGAGATGAGTGCTGTGATGTTGCCGTTCATGGGCGTCTTGTTCCTCTTCATTGGTTACATGCTGAGACAGGCAAAACGTAATTTCTTTATCGGGATCCGCACACCCTGGACTCTTTCGAGTGATACTGTTTGGGATAAAACGCATCAACTCGGTTCAATCCTGTTTATGGGCTCGGGAGTCCTGGCTATCATTGGGAGTTTCATGGGAGGAGTCTTTGCTTTCTGGCTGTTTTTCATCCCATTGATGGGATCCGTACTGGCACTAATAGCCTACTCATACATACTATATCGAAATGAGACGAAGGCATAATTCCTAACGAGGCTGGAGGGATAGTAAATCTTTCCAGCCTCGTTTCACGTGGAACGAAAGGCATAACTTATGAATATCAATGAACTTCCTAAATGGGAATACCGAGTACATACAGTCGGCGGGTTTTGGTCCGGGGTTAAGGCAGAGGAATTGGAAACGCTACTAAATATTTGGGGCGAAGAAGGGTGGGAAGTTGTATCCACGCACATCATCGAAAACGCCAACAAAATCAACGTGATCGCCAAACGCCCACTGACTCGCGAGGCAATACGCCTTCGCTCCATACCTTCAACATTCAGCAAATAGGAGATGCCATGATCGAAATCATGTATGTGGTCAACTTTCTGGGAATGATCCTCACTCCTCTTGCTATTGGCTTTTATCTTGCAAAAAAGTTTAACTACTCGTGGAAATTATTCATTGCAGGCGGATTGACATTTATCGCATCACAAATCCTACATGTACCGCTGGTCCTTGCGTTAACCTCAACATTTCAATCTTGGGGCATACTCATCTACGCCCTCATCCTGGGGCTGCTTGCGGGTCTATTCGAAGAAACAGCGCGCTATATTCTTTTCAAGTTCGTTCTTAAAAACAGAAGAGAATGGAGCGAAGGTGTCTATATTGGGCTCGGACATGGTGGAACAGAGGCGCTTATTCTGGGCATTCTTACCGCACTGACTTTCGCCAATATGCTGGCCTATCGATATATCGATCTATCCACTGTTCCCGGTATTCCGCCAGAGCAATTGGAATTGGCGAAGCAGCAGGTACAAGCCTATTGGTCCACGCCACTATTCCTTGCATTGCTAGGTTTTGTCGAACGCATCTTTGCCATCTGTCTGCATGTGTCATTATCGGTTATGGTCATGTATGGACTGGCAAGCAAAAGTCAAATATGGTTTTGGCTGGCCGTACTCTGGCATACGATCGTCGACGCCTCCGCCGTAATGCTAGTGCAAAAAATAAGCATGGTCGCAGTGGAGGGGATTTTGGGAGTATTCACCATCCTTAGCTTGGGAATCATCTTTTGGATAAAATCAAAATATCCCAAATCGAATGGCCAGGCTGAATTAATCCCCGATGGGGGTGAAAATGACGGGTCAATTAGAAGCGAAAATTAAATAGAACAAATGTTCTTTTAATCGGAGTAAAAAATAGACGTTTTATCACCGTCTATTTTTTACTCCAAGCCCGAGGGGGCTGCACCTAGAGTCGTATCTTGCTCTTCGGTCCGCGCCCTTTCGCCAACAAGAAAAGCAACTGCGCGACTCTTGTTAGCATCCATTACCATGTTGATATGCGCGCCCGGGCGATAATCCCCCACATCGATCAACTTCAACGCGGAAACGACGCGCAGATTATCGATAGAGATGAATTCAGCAAGCCGGTTGGGTGGAGTATAAAAAAAATCTTTTTTGTAGATCGAATTTTCATCGTCGACAAACACCGCCAGCGGATAAATATTCGCTTCCATCAGGTCTTGAAAAAAATGGGTACCAAAGGATGGTTCCGGAGAAGCGCCGATCTCATCTCCGGCGAGTTCCACCAAGGCGCGCGCATTGTAGATATCGCTATAAGAAATATGGACTCCCAGGTCTGGAGTGGATGTTCCCCAACGGCCGGGACCGACAGCGATGAACACTTCATCTTTGAGCGCAGAATTAAGTTGACCGATGGCACGTTCCAATTGAGTGCGTTCATCCTGGGAGGCAAGGCTGAAATATCCTTCTGACGGAACAAAGAGGATATAGCGGATATTCTCCACAACGCCCTGGGGAATCATGGATTGAGAAGATAAGATGATGTCTTCATCCGACAAATTAGATGGGATCTGTACTTCATTGGCTTCCTGGATATGGCTTTGTGGACGGCATTGCAACAATGTGATCCGTAAATCCGGATGTTCATCAGGATGGAGGATTTCAACAGTAAATTCTGTATCCACAGGCGAGCCGTAAGAGGCTTCCAGAGTCTTCAATGCTGTGCGCATGATGTCAGGGAATTTTGTCCGGGCAAGTAAGCCGTCGAAGGTGAGAACCATTCTTTCTGGTGGGACGAAGCGTGAGCGAATCGGGGCCAGGTAACCTTCATCTTGAACCTGGGCTATATAACGGATCGGATCATAATCGCCGCTGAGAATCTCGCGCATAGGAATGGTTGCAAAGGCATTGGCCTCCATGTCAATTACATCCACACTTTGCTGGGAGTATCGTTTGATGGTGCGAACATCCGATGAAGAATGCAGACGCGGATGACTGAGCGCCACAAGGCGCGGATAATCATCGGCCACCATATCAACCGCGCGGGTACCCAACCCAAAAACCAACCGAAGAAAGCCTTCGTCTTGTTTGATCTGCGGCGACCAGCGGAACAAATTGCGGCTGAAGGCCACGCCCGCCGCATGCGGGAAGTAGTAGCGTCCATATCGTTCGCCTTCCACGATCTGGATCAGGATGCCAATACGTTCATCGTAATCGGCAAGATCTTTGTGGTGGCGATAAATTAACGCGTCGGGATTCAGAACGCTGGCGTAGATCTTTGAAATTGCACTGGCCAGGGCGGTCAGGCATTTTTCATGGTCGCCCTGATTCGGGAGAAAAATGCTTTCATACTTCCCGGCAAAAGACGTGCCGAAGTTGTCTTCGAGCAGGCTCGATGAGCGCACAATGAGGGGCCGGTTGTTCGCTTCGAGCAGGACCTGGTCGAGACTTTCCATGATCTCGGTTGGGAATTGGCCTTTTAAAAACTGCTCACACAAGGCCGGATAGTCTGCGCGCATCTGGTCTTCGGTCTTATATTTTTGATCGTTCCAATGCATTAGGCTGTTGAAGGTCAGGAAGTTATAAAAAACATCGGAACCAAGATAATAAGATACAGGGAGTTGGAAGCGGTCACGGACTTCAGATGGGGCAACTTCTTTAAGGACGCGCATTGCGAGCAGCATCCCGGCGGCTTTGCCTCCGATCTTGCCGCCGCCGATCTTGCGCATGCGAATATCCCTGAGGTCCTCCACTTTGAACCACTGACGGGCGATCTTGATGTACTTCAACTGGTCGCTGATCATGGTGCGGATGAGCACCGCTTTCAGTTCCTGCAGGCGTGCTTCATATTTTTCACGTTCGCCTTCCGGCATGGCTTCGATCATTTCGGCCTGTTCAAAGAGCATGCCTTGCGGGGCAAGTTCCGGGTTGAACCAGATGAAATCCGCTTCTTCACTCCCGTATTCGGCCAGCATCTGACGGACGATATTCTCGAATTCAGCATAGGGCAGGTTATAGGCAAAGTAGAAATCGGTCAGCGACTCGCGCACACGCAACAAGCGTTCTTCCCAAACATCCGATTTCTCCTCTTCATATGGATTATGCAATCCTTCACGGGCTTGAGACTCAATGGCCTTGACTCGCGCCTCTGAATCGAACGCATCACGAGTGATGATGCCGCGCGCAAATAGGGTCTTGCGCATGCGGTGACGGATGCGCCTGCTCAAGATAGGGTACTGGCTCAACGCAAGCAAAATCTTGATGACATTGTCAACGGAAATACTGGGAAAAGTCATGGGAGGCTCTCGCTTTGTTGGAGTCTTGCGTTTCCGGTTTTGGAGTTCAAATAACCGGGGGTGTTTTGTACAATTCTAAAACAAAAATCCGCCAGAGTTTGACTCTGGCGGATTGGTTTCATTTGACATCTATCCCAGATGCATCGGCATGATGACGTGCAGGAAATTATCATCGCCCACCGGTTTGACCACACCGGGCGCGTTCTGGGCGGTGGTCTCCAGCGCCACGTTCGGGGTTTTGATGACTTCCAACGCCTCACGCAGGAACTTGACGTTGAATGCGATCAGCACACCGCTGCCATCCACAGTCGCTTCCACAATGGTCTCGTTCTTGCCGGTCTCTTCAGAGGTCGCGGAAATCTCCACTTCGCTCGGCTGCATCTCGCCATTGGACTGCTTGATGTCAAGCCGTGCCACGTTCGAGCCTTCACGGGCAAAGATCTCCGCTTGTTTGCAGGCCTTGAGCAGCGCCGCGGTGGAGACCAGCGTGCGCGATTTGTAATTACGCGGGATGATCTGATGATAATCCGGGAAGGTACCTTCGATCAACTGCGAGACTACTTCCACATCTTTGACACGGAAGAGAACTTGTCCGCGGTTCTTGGGCACAACCATATAGATCGGTTCTTCGGGGTCGCTGGCCACGCGCGCAAGTTCGTTCAGGGCGCGGGCGGGAATGATGATATTAACGGGATTTCCAACCGATTGCGAAAGTTGCGCCTTGCGCACCGACAGGCGGAAACCATCCGCTGCGGCCATCGTCACCTTATCCTTCTCCACGGTCATCAACACGCCCATCAGCACCGGGCGGGCCTCATCGGTCGAAGCGGCGAACGCCACCTGCTGGATCATCTCCTTGAAATCCGCTACATTCAACTGCACAGCACCCTGCATTTCGGGGGTCGGAAGCGGCGGGAACTCCTGCGCATCAATGCACTTGATATCGTTGTTCGACGAGCCGCCTTTCACGTGCAGGTTCTGGGTCTTCATATCGAGGGCCAGTTGTACCTGGTCGCCGGGAAGGGCATTCACCAGGTCCGAGAAAGTGCGGGCAGGAACCGTTGTTGAACCATTTTCATCGATGCGTGCGGGAATCCAGCAGGTAATGCCCAACTCCAGATTGGTGGCGGAGAGGCGCAGGCGGCCTTCATCGGTGGCGATCAGGATATTCGATAAAACGGGCAGCGTGCTGCGCGATGACACAGCGCGCGACACGACGCTCAATCCACGGGCAAGATTCTCTTGAAGGACGGTTACTTTCATGGTTCATCGCCTCGATTGCAAAATTTTTCAAAAGTATATCATTAAGAAACTGACAGGTCACGTTTTAGACGTGACCTGTCAGTTTAAAATCCCGAAACCAGCGAGATGCCGAACGTCGTCAGCATGATCAGCAATTGACAGGCGAACAAGGCCGCGAAAACATAGGCCACATAGGTCCAGACCGAGGTCATTCGTTTGGAGGATTGCGGGCGGAGGTCCTGACCTTCAGCCATGGCCTTCGCTGAATCAGCCACTTGATCCGGGTCATTCATCCAGAACACGCCCGCCGCTTCATCACTGACGATGAGCCGGTTCCCGTTAAAAGATCTCAACCACGCCTCAAGCGACTCCGGCGTGTTGACAGCCAGCGATCCGGGCAGGACCACCGCATCAGCCTTGAGGTCTGGTGGGAGCAAGCCACGGGCATCGGCCACCGTCACCGGTACATTAGGCGCGCGCTTTGAAAAGGCCGCCTTGACCGACTCACCAAACATTCCACCGCGATCAAAGACCACTACATGGAATTGGCCCTGCTTCTCATCCAACGTACTGGCGCGGGCGGCACCATCTTTTCGCAGGGCGGAGAGATGATAAAGCAGCAACACCACAAACAGAACCAGCATTTGGAATGCGTTGAGCACGGTCTTCACGTAATTGGAGGTGCTGCCGCCCAATGCACCGTTGATGAGGGTAAAGACCAGAATTCCTGCCGAGATCATCCCGCCGATGACCGCAGCAAACAGCACCAGATAGAGATATGACTTGCGAATGATCGAGCGGCGGGCATGATCGCCCATGGCCGCATCTTTCTCATCCAGGGCCTGCATCTGCATCGGCTGCCAGGTCTTCAACCAAAGTGGAAGTCCGACCACCAAAAACGCGAGCGCGCTGGAAATCTGCGAGTCGTAATTGCCAATGACAATGGAGCCGCGAGTCGTTAATAAGTCCATCACCAAAGAGAAGATGGATGCCGCGCTGAAGAAAGTGGCGGCAAGCCCCAGGAAGGAGAGCAGGTAAAAATACAGCCGTTGTTTTCCAGCCCGGCGTGGAAGGTTCTCATCAAAGTTGAATTGATGGGAGAGCCATTTACCATAATAGGCCCAAAGCACACCGAAAGGTACACCAACCGAGATCGGGCTGCCTATGTTCTGGATGAACTCATCCATCGTTTGGCCGTTGTCAAACAGGTGCATGAGCAGCATATAGATGAGGTTGCCGCCCGCCGTCAGGACAACGATCACACCGCCCAGAGAGAGCAGGTAGAGAATGCCGAGGCGAAGATAAGACTCCCTTTCATCGGGATCCGCCAACCCGTCTTGAAGGATGCGCCAGGAGTAGATCCAGATGGGCGCGCCGATCACCATCAACGAGACCGCATTGATCGCCGTCTCGCGCGCAACTTCCCCGAGCACAGCGATGGACAACGTAAAGATGAAAGACAGGGCTTGCTGCGCGCCATAAATGGTCATGAGCAGGCCGTACAACATCCAGATGAAGCGATACAAGCGACGGATCTCGGCGAAGTTTTCAGTTTCTTTGATACTGCGCCAGTTTTCCTTCAGGACGTTCCAGAAGTAGGCAGCAATGAGCAGGTTGATGACGATGGCGATGAGGTTATCGAGCCAGGTCTGCGAACCGCCCACAACAGCGCGGTAGGTATACAGGTTGGCAGAGGCAAGGAAGGTACGGTCAATGAGCGCCAGCAGATTCTGCACCGCCGGGACGAGGGTCCCCAACAGGATGCCATATAGAAAGGCAGCACGAATGCTGGCCGAGCGTTCCTCATCCTCTTGAGCGGAAGAACGCTGCGCCCATACCCAGTGAAAGAGAAAAATGGGAACGCCTACAAGGATCAGTGACAGGGCTTGCGCCAGAGTGGAAGCGCCGTTCACCACCTCGCTGGAATCCAAAATGGAACGCAACAGCCCGATGATGCCCCACAGCACAACTTCGATGCTGATGAGCGCCACGGCATAGAAATAGAGTCGTCGAATGGTTTTCATAATGGTTCCTTCAGGCCAGGCTGTTACGGCTTGTATGGCTCCTGATACCAGTTGTAATCCCAGAAGTTATAGGGCATGGTACTTAACTTCCAAGAGCCATCCTGTTCCACCAGCAGGGCGCGGTCCGATGTACCGTTACGGCTGGAGAAGGGATCGTTGTACGAATAATAAACGGTCAAATTGACAATGGCCTCATTCCCGTTGATCTGAACATCCCCTACATCCAGGCCGACATTATCGTAGTTGACCATGCCGTTGAAAAAGGATTGCCGGAACTCTTCATAGGTCGGCTTGCGATCCAGGTCAGCCAGATAGCCATAAGCCTTTTCGTAATCGTGATCGAGAAGAGCCAGCACATAGTTATGCACTACCCCATCGGGAGCGGCATCCGAGACATATTCACGCTTGTCCTGCCTTAGAAAGAACAGACCCAAGGCCAGCAGCACAAGTACACCAATGCCGATCAAAATGCCGGTCAGAAAACGATCTTGTTTCATGATTACCTCCAAATCCAATTTAACTTTACTCCAAAATAGACCGAAACGAACGCTCAAAAGTTCCGGGGTACAAGCCCTACCAGAGTAGGTGCTTCCCATTCCTGGGGGAGGGTATACTTGCCCTAACTTTTTACCAAGGAGAATTATTCCATGACCGTATCCGCCCCCCATTGGGATCTGACCAACGTCTATCCCGCGCTCGATTCAAAACCGTTCAAGAACGCCGTCAAAAAATACAAATCCCTGTTGGATGAACTCGAAGCCTTCTTCACGAAAGCCAGCAAAGCCGACGGCAAGACCGACCCGAAGAAATTGGGCAAGTTGCTCGGTGAATCTGCCGACCGCTTCAACGAGATCTTCGAGTTGTCCGGCACCATTGGGCCTTACATCTACTCCTTCATCACCACCGACTCGCGCAACAAAGAGGCCATGCGTGCCCTGTCGGAGTTCGAGCAGATGAATGTGCAGGCCAGCGTACTCAATACACGCTTCACCGCCTGGGCCGGGAAGCTCGGCAAGCCTGCCATCAAAAAGGCGGTTAAGACCAATGCCTCTGCCAGGGCTCATGAATTCATCCTGCTCGAAGCGGCGGAACAGTCCAAATACCTGATGAGCGAGACCGAGGAAATGCTCGCCGCAGAACTGACCTTGAGTGGCGGCAATGCCTTCGGCAAACTACAAGGGACAGTGACCTCCCAAATGACCGTGGACTTCGAACTCAACGGCAAGGTTCAGAAGATGCCCATGCCAGCGCTCATCAACCTGCGCTCACATCCCGATGAATCCGTACGCCGGCGCGCCTATGAAGCCGAAAACCAGGCCTGGGAAGGTGTGAAGGAAACCCTGGCTGCCTGTTTGAACGGAGTCAAAGGCGAGACCCTCATCCTCGACAAGAAACGCGGACGCGAAGACGCGATCCACGCCTCCATTGATTCTGCCCGCATGGACCGCGAAACACTCAACGCCATGCTCGGCGCAATGAAGGATTCCTTCCCGATGTTCGAGCGCTACTTCCTGCATAAGGCCAAACTCATCGGCAAGGAAAAACTTGCCTGGTGGGATATCTCAGCTCCGATGGGCAAGACCGACAAGGTCTACTCATGGGATGATGCCCGTGACTTCATTGTGGAGAATTTCAACAAATTCTCGCCGGATCTCGGCGCATTCGCCAGGCGTACCTTCGACGAGAATTGGATCGACGGCGAGCAGCGCGAAGGCAAGCGCGGCGGCGCCTTCTGCATGGGCGTGGCTTCCGTGAAGGAAAGCCGCATCCTCGCCAACTTCGACGGCTCCTTCGATCAGGTCAGCACGCTGGCACATGAGATCGGTCACGCCTTCCATAATGAGTGCGCCTTCAATGCAGATAAGACCATGCTCCAGCAGAACACTCCCATGACCCTGGCAGAGACAGCCTCCATCATGTGCGAGACCATTGCCACCGAGGCCGCGCTGAGTCAGACCACCGACCCGCAGGAAGTGCTTGCCATCCTCGAAGCGCAGATGAACAACGCCTCTCAGGTGGTGGTGGATATTTACTCGCGGTATCTCTTTGAGAAGGAAGTTTTCGAGCGCCGCGCAAAATCCGAACTTTCCACCGATGAGATCAACGACATCATGGAACGCGCGCAAAAGGCCACCTACGGCGCAGGGCTCGATGAGAAATATCTGCAAAAGTTCATGTGGACATGGAAGCCTCATTACTACACCAGCGGCTTCTCGTTCTACAATTACCCCTACGCCTTTGGCCTGCTATTCGCCACCGGCTTGTATGCCATCTACCAAAAGCGCGGCGCAGACTTCGTGCCCGATTACAAGAACCTGCTTGCATCCACGGGTGAAGCGCCCGCTGCAGAACTCGCCGAGAAATTCGGCATCAACATCCGCAGCAAGAAGTTCTGGGCCGACAGCCTTGCCATCATCGGCAAACGCGTGGATCGCTACTGTAAGTTGTAATCCACAAAAGGAGAAGGATGAAACTGAAATTTCCTCTCGCCATTCTAGCTCTGCTATTGGCCAGCCTTGCCTGCAACACCATCCTCAAACCGGCCCCCGAGCCGACAGTTGCAGTAAGGCCAACCCAGCCGCAGAAACAGAACAGCAGCATTCCACAGACCGAAGCCGACGTTCCGCGCATTCCGGTGGAGGAGGCGAAAGCAGCGCTGGATTCAGGTCAGGCCATTCTCATCGATGTTCGAAGCGCTGAGTTCTATCTTGAATCTCATGCCGCCGGAGCCATCTCGATTCCGCTGGAGAATTTTGAGGGCAACATCATGAGCGTGCAGTTCCCGAAAGACCAGTGGATCATCACTTACTGCACCTGACCGAACGAACATACGAGCGCCCGTGCGGCGTTCCTCCTTTTGCAAAACGGATATTCAAACGTGCAGGCCCTGCTCGGTGGATTGGCTGCCTGGGCTGATGCCGGATACCCTATTGAGCCTTGATGCAATGACAGATACGCCTCTGGTCACGCCCTGGCCTGATTCTGAACCCCCAACCCGCGCCGCGCTGTGGCAGCGGATGGCCAACGAAGGCCTCGACCCCTACGCCTGGTCGAACGGGCCATTCGACATGTACTCGCCACACACGCATGGCTACGATAAAGTTATCTACGTTGTGCAGGGCAGCATCACTTTTGGGCTGCCAGAGTTGGGAGAACAATACACCCTCCATGCCGGTGACCGCCTCGACCTGCCCGCAGGAACAGTCCATGATGCGCGGGTGGGGGCACAAGGGGTGGTATGCCTCGAAGGGCATAAATAACGAAAGGGCGACCTTCACGGTCGCCCTTTTATTTTGTAACAATCTATGCCCGCAAGGGATATCCTATGAAAATGACTGCAGCCCCGTCTGTGCCCGGCCGAGGATCAGTGCGTGGATATCGTGAGTCCCTTCGTAGGTGTTGACCGCTTCCAGGTTCATCACATGGCGGATGACATGGTATTCATCTGAGATACCGTTGCCGCCGTGCATGTCACGGGAGTGGCGTGCGATCTCAAGCGCCTTGCCGCAGGAATTGCGCTTGATGAGTGAAATCATCTCAGGGCTGGCCTTATCTTCGTCTATCAACTGTCCCACACGCAAGACAGATTGCAAGCCGATGGTGATCTCCGTCATCATGTTTGCCAGCTTCAATTGTATGATCTGATTCGCCGCCAACGGGCGACCGAACTGCGGACGGTCCAGCGTATATTGCCGTGCTGCATGCCAGCAGAATTCCGCCGCGCCCAACGCACCCCAGGCAATGCCATAACGCGCCTTGTTCAAACAGCCGAATGGTCCCTTCAAGCCGCTGACATTCGGCATGAGATTCTCGTCCGGCACAAAGACCTCATCCATGACGATCTCCCCCGTGGCGCTGGCCCGCAAACTGAATTTCCCTTCGATCTTCGGTGCAGAAAGTCCCTTCATGCCTTTTTCCAAAATAAAACCGCGAATCTCACCATCCAGTTTGGCCCATACCACAAAGACATCCGCGATCGGGGAATTGGTGATCCACATCTTGTTGCCGTGAACAATGTATCCGCCATCCACTTTTTTGGCGCGGGTCTCCATGCTGGCCGGGTCACTGCCATGATTCGGCTCGGTCAGACCAAAGCAGCCGATCCATTCGCCGCTGGCAAGTTTGGGCAGGTATTTTCTGCGCTGTTCTTCAGTGCCATACGTGAAGATGGGGTACATCACCAGCGAACTTTGCACGCTCATCGCTGAACGATAGCCGCTGTCCACGCGCTCGACCTCGCGGGCGATCAACCCGTAGGCCACATGATTCAGCCCTGCGCCGCCGTATTCTTCTGGAATGGTCGAGCCGAGGAAGCCCATTGCGCCCATTTCGTTCATGATCTCGCGATGGAAGATCTCCTGCCGGTTGGCTTCGAGAACGCGCGGCATAAGTTTATCCTGGCAGTACCGGCGCGCCGCATCACGGATCATGCGCTCTTCGTCGGTCAGCTGGTCATTGAAAAGTAGGGGGTCATCCCATTTGAAAGTTTGTTTGGACATGAAAGCCTCGGGGAGTTAGTGATTGTTAACTGATTACCCAGTGATTGTATCAAATATGAGGCGCAGAAAAAGATTCAGAAAGCAGAGCCGGTTCAGGTCCCGCGTGAAGCGAAATAAAAAAGAGGATACGCTTTTGAGCGCATCCTCTAATTCCCAATTACTAGTTACGGGTCACAACTAGGCCGCGCCAGTCAACCAGCCGCGCAGTTCCATGGCTTTGACCACACGGTCAATGGCGACCATGTAGGCTGCATCGCGCATATAGACCTTTTCCTTCTCGCTGCGATCGAGCACGCTGTTGAAAGCGGAGGTCATTTTCTGGTCGAGACGTTCGAGAACTTCTTCCTTGCTCCAGTAGAAGTTCATATCGTTCTGAACCTGCTCGAAATAGGAAGTCGTGACGCCGCCGGCATTGCAAAGGAAGTCGGGGATGTTGAAGACTTTGTTCTTCTTGAAGACTTCATCGGCCTCGGGGGTGGTGGGGCCGTTCGCGCCTTCGGCTACGATACGGACACCCTTGGAAACCTTCTGGACCGTATCCCCGTTGACCTGTCCTTCGAGCGCGGCAGGGATCAACACATCGCCTTCGAATTCGATCCACTTGTCGCCGTCATCCACCTGGTAGCCGGAGTCCATCGCTTTGGCCTTGTCGATGGTTCCGTACTCGTCCACGATGGAAAGCAGGAAGCGCGGATCAATGCCGCCCTTCTTGCTGTAAGTGAAAGCCTTCTTCTCGTGGCGGTCATAGCAGGAGACGCAAGCCACGGTCCCGCCGAGGATCTCGACAAAGCCGACCGCCGCGTACTGCGACACGTTGCCAAAGCCCTGAAGGACCGCAACCGATTTCTTGGGATCCATGCCGAGGTGTTTCATCGCTTCGCGCACGGTGTAGATCACGCCGTAACCGGTGGCTTCGGTTCGTCCGAGGGAGCCGCCGCCGCCAAGGGGCTTGCCGGTGAATACGCCGGGGGTGTACTGGCCGACGAGACGGGAATATTCATCCATCATCCAGCCCATCATCTGGGGGGTGGTCCCTACATCAGGGGCCGGAACGTCATTGCGGGGGCCGATGTTCTTCCACATTACGCGTACCCAACCGCGGCAAAGTTCTTCCTTCTCGCCCACAGACAGCGTGGACGGGTCAACAATAATGCCGCCTTTGCCGCCGCCAAGCGGGATGTCTGCCACAGCGCATTTCCAGGTCATCCACGTGGCGAGCGCGCGGACGGTGTCCATCGTCTCGGCCGGGTGGAAGCGGATGCCGCCTTTGTTTGGGCCACGCGCATCATTGTGCTGAACGCGGAAGCCCTGAAACACTTTCAGTGAGCCATCGTCCAGCCGCACGGGAATGCGGAAGGAATACTCGCGCATGGGCCAGCGTAGAACTTCCGCCACGCCCGAATCGAGTTTCAGCAGTTTGGCAACACCATCAAATTGTTTCTGTGCCATTTCAAAAGCATTGATCGGTCCTGACATATTGATTCTCCTCGGAAAGGATTTAGAAAAAAATAAGCGGGCACCCCGGACGGGGTTGCCCGCTTTATACACAATGTATGTCTATCTGACAGTTCATAGGCGAATCCGATAAATGATATTGCCCTAAAACTTTACACGATATTCAATTCGGAGTCAATATGACAAAAATCCGATTATTTTTGTTAAAAGATGACGCTTTTTGACGGAAACCTACTTCTTGCGGCGGTCAAAGAAGGCTTCCACCCGGCGGCGATGTTCTTCTGCCTTGCTGGCTTCTTCCTGAAGAATACCCTCATTCATCAGGACTTGCTCCAGGTTGGGGAGGATGGCATCGTTGAAGGCCTGCTTGCCCAGTGCAAACGCTTCACGCGGACCTGTGGTCAGTTCCAGCGCCGTCTGGTCGACCACACGCTGAAAGTTAAATCCGCCCATGCGATTGACAATGCCCCACTCATAAGCCTGCTGGGCCGGGATATGCTGGTTGGAATAAAAATATTCCTGTGCGCGGCCCAGCCCGATGATCTTAGGGAGGAAGAGCGAAACCCCAGAGTCCGGCGCGAGCGCAATGCCGCTGAACCCCACCACAAAATAAGCGCGCGAATGGGCAATACGGATATCGCAAGCCAGGGCAATCCCGAAAGCAGCCCCGGCACAGGCTCCGTTGATGGCGGCTATCACCGGTTTCCCCATCCTGCGGATCTGCATAATCAATGGATTGTAGGTCTTGTTCAGGTGTTCGTTATAGGAAACCGTCTCTCCTTGTTTCATTTCGGTAAGATCCTGTCCGGCGCTGAATACATTGCCCGAGCCGGTGATGACCACACACCCCACCTGCGGGTCGTTTTCGGCACCAAGCAAGGCTTGCTGCAAAGCCTGGGTCATTTCGAAGTTGAAGGCGTTGGCGCGTTCGGGGCGGTTAAGCGTCAGAATAACAGAACCATGTTGCGTCGAAGAGAGAAGCGTTGCCATATATCCTCAAAAACAAAAGTGACAGTCACCTAAAGGTGACTGTCACTTTCATCGTCCATCTGGTCGTCGTCGCCGGGGTCGGCCTCGTATTCGATGGTCTCGCTATCGAGGTAAACCCACAGGAGCAGCATCTGTCCTTCCTGGGTTTCCACATTGCGGGCGGCAAGGATGGGAGCGGTCTGTTCCAATCCCATTTCGTTTCGGTAATGCAGGTGAATGGAATTCCTGTTGTGCCAGGCGTTGTAACATCGCTGCACCAGCGCGGGACCGTTGAAGGTGCGCAGGCGCGTCAACGCAGGGACAGACATGGTGGGGCTTTCGTTCAGCCCCATGGCCCAGCCATCATTGACCTGCTCAAAGATGGGGGGCGGTCCTTCAATGATCGTGATTTTATCGTCCATAAGTGTACCTTTACGGTGGGAATATACCACAACTGGATTGGGGAAACATTTCAGAAATTTATTAGAAATACCGCTGAAAGACCTATAATACGGGCATGAGTAAACTAACGCCCAAGATCATCCTCGAAGGTACACGCCTGACCTTTAAGACCGATATCGCCTTTGCGCTCAACGAACATCCGCGTGTGGTGGGACCACGCAAGTACCGGTACCATTCACCGCTGGTTTCGGGCGAATGGTGCGCTTTTACCAACTTCCCCTGGGGGCGCGGGTTGATCAACTTCGAGCCGCAAGAGGAGGCGCTGGCAATGGAGACCTATGCCACCTGGGTCAGGCTCTTTGAGTTACAGCGCTATTACTCTTGGATCGTGGACCGCTTTCATCTCTCCACCCGTATGTATCAACTGCGAACCCACAACAAGGACTACGATTTCCATTGGCTAGAGGAGAGACTGTTACCGCTAAACTTCCGGCTGGTGTTGTTGACCCGTTCGCCCGAGTCGTTCGAAGCAGCGCGGGCCGAGCGTTTGAAGGTTTCAGGCAACCCTTCCCAATACGATGACCTGGATATGTTCGTCGAAGAGCAAAAGATGATTCGCAGGCTGTTCGAGGATTCGATCCTGCCCAAAGTGGAGGTCGATATTTCCGATAACAACATCCCCGCCGCTGTAGAGCACATTGCCGACTGGCTGGAAGCGACAGGCGGATTATCTATGGAGTAGATGGTCCACAATATTGCAACGCATTTTTCTTGCAAGCGACCTGTTGAATCGGTATACTTGGCCTCATGATTCCTGAAAAGATCGGGCGTTACGAGATTAAATCCGAATTGGGGCGCGGGGGGTTTGCGACAGTGTATCGTGCCTACGACCCGCTCTTCGAACGCGAAGTAGCCATCAAGATCCTGCCACCTGAACTTCTGCACGCCGACCCACAGTTTCGCTTGCGCTTTGATAGGGAAGCCAAGATCATTGCCCAGCTGGAGCATCCATCCATTGTGCCGGTGTATGACGTCGGCGGAGGGGAACAGCCCTACTTCGTCATGCGCTATATGGGTGGTGGATCACTCTCGGAGCGCATCAAAGATCATCCATTTTCCATTGAAGAAGCAGTGAAGGTTCTGGATGCCATCGCCCCAGGATTAGACGAGGCGCATGCCAAGGGCATTGTCCACCGCGATCTCAAACCAGCCAATATCCTCTTCACCGACAAGAACGTTCCGTTGATCTCCGACTTTGGCATCGCAAAATTCAGTCAGGGCGAAGCCAGCGGAAATATGACCGGCAGCGCCATCATCGGCACACCTGCTTACATGGCCCCCGAACAGGCTTCCGGTGATAATGTGGATGGCCGTGTGGATATTTACGCCCTCGGCGTTATTCTCTACGAAATGCTGATCGGGATACAGCCTTACAAGGCAGACACCCCGCTCGGGCTCGCACTCAAACACATTACCGAACCAATCCCGCATATCCTCGAAGCAAATCCCAACCTGCCGGTGTGGATGGAAAAGGTCATTTCCACCGCCATGGCCAAGGACCGGGATGACCGCTTCGCCACTGCCGTGGAAATGATCGAGACCATCAAAGCCTTCATGCGCGGAGAGGATCCTACCCGACAAAAAACTCAAAAAATAGGGACCACCCAAAAGGTGGCGCCCTTCAACAAGACCGCTATCGGGAAAAAACAAAAAAACAGCCGCAATCCGCTGCCCATTATGATCATCACAGGCTTGTTTTTGGTTGTGGTCGTTGGAGCGGGGGCTTTTTACTTCATGGGCAGGGAAAAGCCCGAGTCTACGGTGGAAGCGCCGATAGCGACCAGTACCAGCGTGCCGCCAACAGCCATCACCATCGCCCCCATTGATTCGACCGCCACATCACCGGTCATCGAAACAACCGCACCCACAGAAACTCAAGTGGCTGCGCCCAAACTGCCCGTCATTGGCGGCGCGGACAAGATCGCCTTTCTACGCAACAATGATATTTACATCATGAACATGGACGGCTCGGACCTGAAGCCGGTCACCACCGATGGAGTGAATAAGTTCAATCTGCAATGGCTGCCGGATGGAAAAACGATCCTTTATCTTACCGGCAAGACGGCTAGGACCGTGAACATTGAAACCCAACAGGAAGACATCGTCGTTAATTTCATTTCGGCTGAATATTTTGAGGGTTTTAGTGTTTCACCCGATGGCAAGCAAGCCGCCATTGCGGTCAACCGTGAACTTTACGTTGTGCCGTTCGATGTTGAAAAATTGAAGGCTTCCGGCAAAAAGAGCGCCTTGCTTGAAATGAAGGGATGCATCTTCTACGACAAACTTGCTGTCAAAAACGTGCAATGGTCAGACGATAGTACCCGTCTGGCGATCAAATATATTTCCAATTCAAGCGGTCGTTTTGTCGATGCCGTTCGCATCCTCGACATTTCCAAATGCGGCGACGCCGAACCGCCTCATCTCGACGACTTCCCCGGTGCGTGGTTCAGCTTCAGCGACGTGATCGTCAACTTCAACTGGGACGGCGATGCAGTGTTCTTCATGAACAGCGGCATCCGCAACGACGGTTTTGGCGACCTGGTCTTCTACAATTCCTTCACACACAAGTTCCAAAAGGCCGCACCTTTCGAGGGCAATTGCTGTTATCGTGATGCCTCATTCAGCCCGGACGGCTCACAGGTGATCTTCGCATATCAGGATATCCGCCTCGGTGTAGAAAGCCCCATCAACCTCTATATCATCCCCTCCGACTCCATCGGCACCCAAAGGACTCTCACTCCCATTGTTCTGCCGGAAGGTTTCTTTACCAAACGCAACGACGCCCCCATGCCTGTGATGCGACCCGCGCAGCCTTGAGTTAAATCGACCGCACGATCTCCTTCACCAGCGAAGGACCGCGATAGATCAAACCCGTATATACCTGCACCAGCGCCGCTCCGAGATCGAGGCGGCGTTTTGCATCATCTGGACCCATGATGCCGCCCGCGCTCACCACGGGAATTTTTCCATTCAGGCGTGTGACAGTTCGACCAAGGACCGCCTCGCTCCGCGCTCGCAGCGGGGTGCCGCTCAAACCACCTGACTCTCCCTGATACCTTGACCTCAATCCTTCCCGCGCCAACGTCGTATTGGTGACGATGACTCCATCCATCTTCGAACTCAAGATGACATCAAGCGCATCATCCAATTCAGAGTCGCTCAAATCTGGCGCAAGTTTGACGAGCACTGGCAATCGTCGCTGCAAGGCCTCCTCCTCCAACTTTCGCTGTTGATGGACTTGCGTCAGCAACGCCATCAAGGCATCACGTCCTTGTAACTGGCGTAACCCCACAGTGTTGGGCGAACTGATATTGATGGTCAGGTAATCGGCATAGGCTCCAAGTTTCTGGATGAGCGCCAGGTAATCCAATACAGCCTCTTCGTTCGGCGTGGATTTGTTCTTCCCCAAGTTCACCCCCAGGATCATATCGTTCTGCGCACCGGGAGAAAAATAACGATACAACTGCATCATCGGCGAAGATGGCTTCTCTCCGAACCGGATGATACGCAGGGCATGTTCCACAAAGTCTGCGCCACGGCCAGGGAAGCCCATGCGATTGATGACCGCTTCATCTTCCAGCAGGCGGAACACGCGCGGCCTGGGGTTGCCATCCTGCGGCAACGGCGTGACCGTCCCCACTTCGACATGGCCGAAACCCAATGCGCCCAGCCCATGCACGGCAACAGCGTCCTTGTCATATCCTGCCGCCAGCCCTACCGGGTTCTTGAATTTAAGGCCGAACACCTCCACTGGTTTGGGTGGGGCTTTAAGTTGCCGGGCTATCAGCCAGTGCAAAGGAGAAAGACCGCCAGCCACACGCAAAGCAAAGAGCGTTAACGCATGAGCCTGTTCAGGGTCGAGGCGAAAGAGGAACGGGCGGAGAAGTTTATACATCAATACAGTTACATGCCTTTTTGTTTTTTCTTCAACATATCCACGGTCTTGAGAATGCGGGTTGCACGGGTCTCAGGCTTCTTTGCCTCTTCGATCCATTTCACGTATTCCCTGCGATGGGTAAAGGAAAGTCCCTCGAAAAAAGAGGAGGCCTCTTTATTTTTCCTGAGTTCCTTCAACAGGTCTTCGGGGATCTCGACCACACGCGGCTCGGAGTCTAACTCCACTGTGACTTTGATCGTGTCTCCAAAGGTCTTGCCGATCTGCTCACGGATACTTTTCAGGATGAGAAGAAGGTGCGCTTCGCCACCCATCCGCACCAGTAGACCTCGATACTGCACTCCTTCAATATCGGCTTTGATCTTCGGGCGTTTCGAACCAAAAACCTTCTCCACGTCGAATGGAATTTCCACAAACGCGCCGCCTCCGCCTGCATTATGAATGACGGCCTTGAATGTTTTCCTGCTCACAACGACTCCCCCGCCTTCCAATGCCTGCGGACAGCACTCCCATCGGGATATTCCGTTATGGTCGCATTTTCAATTTCCAATTCAAAGAGAATATACCGTTCAGCAGGTTTATAAGGGGAGACCCTTACCGCAATAACACGAACTTCCGGGGCTTCGATAAATTTTGCGCGACCGGTCAGGATCACTTCACCACTCTGCCCGTTCGTATCCGTCACAGAACAATGGACTGCAAAGCGTGGGTCACGACGCAGGTCATGGCCTTTCGGGGAGGTTGGTTCCATGAACAAAAAAAGATGCCCATCCCCGATGATAGGTGTGAACGGATGCACGCGCGGCCCGCCGTCCTTGCGGATGGTGGCAAGGTATGCAACCTTGTTGTGCAGGCGCAATTGGGCGAACTCCGCCAGTTCAGGAGATTGGGAGGCGAAAGTTTTCCATGTCATTATATTATTCAAGCCTTTTTATGAACTCTGCTTCAAAAACTCACGCGTGGCTTCGATCCTGGCCTTCTCCACTTTGTCAGTGGCATCCCAATGTTCCAACAGATGGGTAATGGTCAACACAGCATGGAGGTGATAACCCGCCTGCTCCAGCGATTCCTTCGCACCCGATTGACGGTCCACCAGCACAACCACATCCTTCACAGCCAGCCCTGCACTAGTTAATTTTTCGATGGCCTCGAATTTGCTTCCGCCGGTCGTAGCAAGGTCGTCTATCACGACAACCGTTTCCCCGGCATGATATTCACCCTCGATCTCGGCCTTCGTGCCGTACGTCTTGACCTCCTTGCGCGGATAGATCATGGGGTACGAACCCTGCAAGGAAACCGCTGTTGCGATCGGAATAGCCGCATACGGAAGCCCGGCAATACGGCTAAATTGCAAACCATTTAATATGGGCAGGTAGGCATCTCCGACTGTTTTTAGAAGCGGCGGATGTGAAACCAATTGCCGTAAATCAAGATAAATGGGTGACTTAAGCCCGGACTTGAGCGTGAATTCACCGAACTTGATACAACCTGCTTCCAAAAGACCATCAGCGAGGGCGGAAAGATGCGAGTCAAGAGATGTCATGGATTCAATCCTTTTATGATTTGAACAAACTTCGTTTTACATCCAAAATCTGGTCACGGATATCGGCAGCCGCTTTACCGGGGTTATCGGCCCGGGAGATGGCCCGCGAGATCGGCAGCAATACGCCCTTACCATCAGCGCGCAAACCCGATTTCAACGTGATCTCCAACTCGCCGCCCTGTGCTCCAACACCCGGGGCCAAAAACCACAAGTCCGGCACGGCCGCGCGAATCATGTCCATGATTTGAGGATGTGTGGCGCCAACCACGAGCCCCACATTATTTTTCTCGTTCCACTGCTGCGCCAGTTTTGCCACATAAATATACAGTGGCATGGGCATATCCGAACCCATGGGCATCACCAGCAGATTCTGTATATCCATTGAACCAGCATTGGAGGTCTTGCACAACAGGAACACGCCGCGTTCCTTATACCCCAGGAAGGGCTCGATGGAGTCTTTTCCCAAATATGGATTCAGTGTGATGCAGTCAACATCCAAAGACTCAAAGGCGGATTGGGCATAGGCCTCGGCCGTGGATGAAATATCCCCGCGCTTCGCATCCAGGATGATGGGGATGCGCGACCCCATTCGGTCTGATTCTTCGCGGATGGCTTCAATGACCTGTTTCAGGGCTGTCCAACCTTCTGCGCCGAATACTTCAAAGAAGGCGGCATTGGGTTTGAAGGCCGCAGCGTAACGAGCCGTCTGCCTGACGAGATTCAGGCTGAACGTCAGGGCTGAAGCGGCTGTGTGGCTTGGAAGGTCAGAGCGGTGCGGGTCAATGCCCACACAGAGGAGGGAAGAGCTGTCATCCACGCGTTTTTCCAAAAAAGAAAAAAAAGTTTCCATGTCTTGTCCTTGATGAAAATAAAGACCCTGAAGGCGGTGAACCTTCAGGGTCTATTTTACTCAACAAATGATTTCCACTTGCTCTTACTGGACGGAATGAAGAGTTTGTCCTGCATGCCAAGTTGGTCCCAATAATAGGGGCTCCAGATTCCCGCGCCGTAACCGCGACATTCAGCAAAGAAGAAATCGGCTGGAATGGTATCGGGCAGATCACAGAAAAGGGATTCGCCATTGCCGCCCGGTGCCACCGGCACTTTACCCTCACGGGTATTGGTGAGGTTCGGCGTGGGGATGCAATCCTCATACCAGCCATTGTTCACATTCCCATCCGGGATGCGGCAAATGGACGCATCTTCAGCCCTGGCGACCGAGTAAGTATATTCATCATATATCTTTCCGTTAGGGCTGATGAGCCGCACGGTATCGCCGCCATCGCTGAGCAGGATATTGGTTTCCAATCCGAAAAAGACAACGCGCTCGCCAGGTGCCAACGTCACATCGGGCAGGCTATAAGGAGCCGAACCACCGTTGGCAATATCGTCCAGCCGCCACCCACCAAGGCTGATGCTGATGGCAGTCAGGTTCTTGATCTCGACGAATTCATCGAACACATCCACCCTGCCGTCGGCATTCCAATCGAAACCCGGCCTTGGAAGTATCTCGTTGATAAGCGGGCGCGGATCGATAGCAACTGTAGCGGGCCGCAGAGTGATCGTTGGAACCAAGGTTCGAGTGGGGGTGGGTGTAGGCGGAAGGGTATTGGAATTTTTGGGTGTGCCCCAAATATCCTTATTGTCTGCCGATTTTCCGTTCTTCTTGACGCCATTATTGGTTACCCAGGAGGAGTCGCTATCCACACTATTTAGGATTCTCTCCATGGAGCCATATGTGGATGTACTACCTCGCGGCCAGCCGCCGCCGTTGGCATTAGCTGTGTCGATCAGTCTTCCATTTTTATGCCAAAGCAAAAGCCTTTCGCCGGAATTGGATAGGGAGCCTGTATAAATCTGATCTGCTTTTATATCAGAAACAGTGAAATCATCATCGCGCTCAAGCAGGAAGTAACCGCGTGCAGGGATTTTTCCATTTAATATAATAACGGGACTTCCATCTGTTGATGATTCCAACGTCCATCCGGTAATGTTAATCACAGAATTTCCGGGGTTGTACAGTTCAATCCACTCATCATCTGGATAATGCGAGTTGGTACCCGCCCAGGCTATTTCATTGATGTAAACAAGTCGATTGGCAATCTGGGTAGGCGTGCGCGTTGGAGTCAGGGTACGTGTTGGAGTAAGAGTGCGTGTGGGGGTCAGTGTTTTTGTGGGGGTACTGGTATAGGTAGCTGTAACAGTTGGGGTGACCGAAAACGCATAGTTAGCACCATTGGGAGTACCGAAAATCGGATTTCCCGCCGCATCCAAGCCATTCCTTAATACACCGGTGTTGGTAATCCAACTAAAATCACCGTCAGCAGAAATTACGACCCCTGTAATAAGGCGTTCCATGGAAGCAACATTGGTTCCACCGCCACCCGGCCAGGCCCCGCCATTGGAGTTGGCTGTATCCATTTGAACCCCATCTGACTTTCGCAGCCGAAGTATTTCGTTGCTATTTGCTAGATTGCCGAAGTATATCTGCGAGGCGGGGACATCGCTCACGGTTTGATCGTAGGCGCGTTCCAGCAGGAAAAAACCATTTGCAGGGATGGTACCGTTCAGAACAATATCCACGCTGCCGCTGTCTGTGGTAAGTCTCCAGTTATTCAAGGAAATCGGCGTAGAACGGGTGTTATATAACTCGATCCATTCGTCGCCTGCTGAAGCCTTCGTCCCCGCCCAGGCTACTTCGCTGATAATGACCTCTCCGGCAACTGGGGTAAGAGATGGTGTAAGAGAAAAGATGGGGG
>Ga0268298_10001079_pt1 | contig 33271 bp, 37 predicted proteins | sample WWTPWeurt_MetaG_FD_194462 | JGI IMG/M metagenome (GOLD analysis project Ga0268298, IMG submission 194462) | Activated sludge microbial communities from WWTP in Nijmegen, Gelderland, Netherland - WWTP Weurt | ecosystem: Engineered > WWTP > Aerobic digester > Activated sludge | place...
TTAATTGGATATTCATTTTAGTTATTGCCACTTAGACAAATATTTTTTTTTGCATTCATTCAATTTAAAGACAAATGTTAACTATTTCTGTCATTTACGCTTAAAGAATAATTGTTTATAATTTATTAATTAAAGCTCAGGTATTTGTCAGCTGATTTTGAGCAATTCGTTAGGATATCTTTAAGATTGCTCCGATTCTGCCGCTTTGAAGGGTTCTATGACTATAATTATGGAACAGAGTATTGGTTCAACAGCGAATATTAGATAAAATGCTATTAATATATTGAATATGAGGAGCCAAAAATAGTTGGAGAAATAAAATAATTGTAAATGTTAGGATAACTAACTATATTTGCGTTGACAATTTCGTCGAACCATAAAAATTAGTTAAAAATGAGTAAATCAGTATTCTATCATGCCGGATGTCCAGTGTGTATTAGTGCAGAACATGACATTATTGGATTGCTTGGTGCGGACAAAGTAGAGGTAGTTCATTTGGGCAGCGAAAAGTCCCGTGTATCCGAAGCCGAAAGTGCCGGGGTGAAATCGGTACCGGCATTAGTGACGCCTAATGGAAATGTGTTGCATATTAATTTCGGTGCGTCAATTGTAGACGTAAAAGCATAGTATTTCTGCCCAATAAAAATGGAATCATTATCTTTATTGGGAAATATTTTTTCAGTTAGGTGGTAAATGTTCTAACTACAATTTTCCAATTTCAGTAAAGAACCAATACCGCTATTAAGTATTAAGTAGTATGAAGGTAGCAGTTTGGGACAGCTATGTCACCAAAACAAATGGCATGATAATGCATTTTGATATTCTGGTTCCTGTAGAAATAAAAGATCAATCAATAGTTTATAATTATGGAAAAGAGTATTTGAAATCCAAGGGGCAAGGCTCTCAGGAATTCACAGCAAAAGAATGTAGTTTTTGTCACGTTGAAGTCTTAAAGCCAAGCTGGGAGGCAGATATTTTAGTCAAAGGGTATATTATTGTTGAATTAGATAATTGTGAATAAATCAATAGATTTCATTATATAACTTAGAATTACATTGGGTTTTAAGTGAGATCAAAATCACAACATTTTCATGCGACAAATTTTCAAGATAAGTTTGGGTAAAAATGGGAAATATTATATATTGTGCATGTTAGATTTTTATGTTTACCGGATTCAAAGAGTTAGAGACAGATCAGATTAAAAAAACAAAATTTTTGTGATACCGAGAAATATTTTAGGAGTAAGTTAAACGGATTAAAGACACGACAACTTTAAACATTATAACACATATATGAGTAAATCAGTATTCGATCTGAATAATCAGAATTCCAGCATTGAAAATAAAATCGTTTGTTCATTAGAAAGAGTTTCGCAAGCTTTTAGGGTATTACTATGGAATGAAAGTAAAGAATATTCTTTAAGTCCAATACAGGTACAAGTTCTTATATTTTTATTAACCCATTCGGACGAAAAGCATAAGGTGAGTTATTTGGCAGATGAGTTTAATATGACCAAAGCAACTCTAAGTGAAACAGTCAAAACTCTGGAACACAAAGAACTTATCTACAAAGTTTTTGAACCTTATGACTCTAGAAGTTACATCATTCATCTTACAAAGAAAGGTCGTGTAATTGCAGAGAAGTCTTCGGTGTTTTCTGAGCAAATACAAGTGCCAATTGACAAATTGTCGTCTGGCGATAAAGAACGTCTGTTATTGAGCTTATTGGATATCATTCGCCATCTCAATAAGGCTAGAATTATCACTATTCAACGTATGTGTTATACCTGTCACTACTATGAGTCGAACGCAAAAGGCCAAGATCATTTTTGCAGGCTCATGAATATAAAGTTGTCGGAAATAGATTTGCGGATAGATTGTCCGGAACATAAACTCTTATCGCCAGAGTAACATGACTTCGGACGATAATAATAATGTTTCCGACATTTAAAGAGTTTAATGCATGAATTATCGGGTATTGACAAAAGCAAAATATAACTTAAAACAGAATATTCTTTTATTAGAATGGCATTATATTTTCCAAGCGGAAAGAATATTATTTGCAAATTCTAACTTGTCCATAATTGAGAGGCATACATAGAATTGGAGATCAATTAAAATATTCTGGCGGCGAGTTAAGTAATAATCCATAATGCAACTTTAGGAATGTGTATTATACCTTAAAGCAAAAACATTTAAATTTTGGTATTTGCACCTGTAAAATAGTGCTTATTTCAGATTACAAAATTCCAATTATTTTCATTTGAGTTAACCTAAATTCAGCGTTGAACTAAAGAACTGATTGAAATAATTGGTGGTAGAAGTAGGATCATGATTTTGTTCGGAACATTGAGTTCCATTATCTTTAGGATTTTACTTAAAGTAGGTGATTGAAATTTTATTGTGAATTTTTGAAAGTCAGAATCTTGAGATATTTAGTCAACAAAATAAATATATTATTTCATCCTGTGTACAGTTAATTTAGGAAGCTTTATCTTTGTAGTATAATTGATTTTAAAAAAATATATCTTACTTTATTCCTTGTTGGGGAATTCGTAAATGATAAAATGAATTAGTGTTAACAAAAATTAATCCCAAAATTTGAAAGACAATTTTTCAACACGGTCTGACAACTATGCAAAATTTAGGCCGACTTACCCATCTGAACTTTTTCAGTTCATTTATTCTAAGTTAGAAAGCAGGAAAAATGCCTGGGACTGTGGAACAGGAAACGGACAAGTTGCATTGGAACTGGCCAAGTCATTTGAATCCGTATTTGCGACTGATATAAGTAAATCACAGATTGAAAATGCCTTTAAAGTTAACAATATTCACTATTCAGTTCAGCCGGCAGAAAAAACCAATTTTGAGTCTGGTATTTTTGATTTAATCATGGTAGCTCAAGCAATACGCTGGTTTGATTTTGATAAATTTTATAACGAAGTTTATCGAACAGCAATTGATAATTCATGGATTTGTGTGGTTGGTTACGGAAAATTGTCAGTTTCTAAGGAAGTAGATAGCATCATAGATGATTTATACCATAATATTTTAGGACTATATTGGGATAAAGAACGAACTTATATTGAAGAGAAATACAAGACCATTCCTTTTCCTTTTGCCGAAATCAAAGTCCCGGATTTTTCCATTCAACTCAGTTGGTCTTTTGATCAATTGATTGGATATTTAAACACATGGTCAGCTGCAAAACATTTTATAGAAGAGAGAAACTTTAATCCAATAGAAAACTTACAAAGAAAAATGGAAAAAGTATGGGATGATGGACTTAGCAAGCAAATTGATTTTCCTTTACTTTTTCGAATGGGTCAGGTTCAAAAATGATTTCTAGTTGGCTAAACAACACCTTAAATCATTTTTCTTAAGCTTTGATTTACGTCTTTAGTATTTATAATAACAGAGAAAATGGAGCTGTGGAATTTATTTTATATATTGATGCGACGAAGATCTTATTTTTGATAAAATCAATTATAGTTAAAAAGGAATCTTTTTCGCTGTTAGTATCTTATGACTTTTGTTTATTTTGATTTTTTACATTTAGGTGTATTGGAATTGATTAATGCATTATATTTGTAGTTCAATGAATGTTACGAAGGCTGAGCAAAAGGTTTTGGCTTATTGAAGATTCGTTCAGTTTGTAAAAAAATTAATATTTACTTGGAAGAATTCCTGCTTGTTGAATATATTTGTCTCAATGGAATGATCTTTGTTTTTTTTTTGGTAAACAGGGCAATGGAAAATTTAGCTGGCGCATATAATAGGGATAGGATTATCTGATTTTAATTTATCTATTTGTAAGTCCGCCATTAAAATTAGTATTGGAAATTATTGATGAGTTATAATATTGTAAAACTTTAATTAGATAAATTTAGAATGGATAAGAAGTATTTTGTTTTGCACTTGTTACCCTCAAGACCAGATTTTGCTCAGACTATGTCGGATGACGAAACAGCAATTATGATGGAGCATATTGGGTACTGGACTGAAAAAATGAATCTTGGAAAAGTTCTTGTATTTGGTCCTGTTTTAGATCCTAGAGCAGTTTATGGACTTGGCATCGTTGCAGTGGATAGTGAGCAGGAAGTAGAAGAATTCATTGCCAATGATCCAGCTGGAAAGATAAATAAATATGAGTATTTCCCAATGAGAGCAATGGTTCCAACAATGTGATTAACTACGTAAATATAAAATTTATTACAAAATGAAAAGAAGGAATCTGGTTATTTACTGGATAGCTACGGCACTATTTGCTTTCGGGATGACAGCAAGTGGAATTTCTCAAATCCTAGGATTAAAGGAAATGAATGAAATAATGATCCATTTAGGCTACCCTTTATACTTAATGCCATTGTTAGGTGTTTGGAAATTGATGGGAGTAATCGCTGTATTAGTGCCAAACTATAAATTGGTGAAGGAGTGGTCTTATGCAGGTTTCTTTTTTCTGTTATCAGGAGCCCTTGTTTCTCATATCGTCATGGGTGATAGCGGAAAATCAATATTAGGTCCCTTGTTCCAAATTATTTTTTTATGTATTTCTTGGTATTTTCGACCTGAAAACCGTAAACTCAAAACATTTTAATGATGGCCAAGAATCCTGAGGTAAATTGGTTTTTTGAACAAAATACAAAATGGCGCGAAGCTTATTGTGAATTGAGAGAAGTACTGATTAGCTCAGAATTGACGGAAGAACTGAAATGGGGAACTCCATGCTATACACTTGGGAAACAGAACGTAGTGTTGATTCATGGATTTAAGGATTATTGCGCGTTACTTTTTATGAAAGGTGCAATCATGGATGATCCAAATAATATATTGATTCAACAGACAAAGAATGTCCAGGCTGCTCGACAGATAAGATTTTCAAATCTTATAGATTTGTTAAAGCAAAAGACCGTTCTATTTTCCTATATAAAAAATGCTATTGATGTTGAGAAATCCAAGGTCAAGATTGAGTTGAAGAAAACTTCCGAGTACATTATACCTGAAGAATTTAAATTGGCATTAGAAGAAGTAAAAGGTCTGAACGAAGCTTTTTTAAAGCTTACACCTGGTCGTCAAAGAGCTTATATATTGTACTTTTCTTCTGCAATACAATCTAAAACCAGAGTGGATCGAATTGAGAAGTACGCCAGCAGAATTCTTGAGGGTATAGGATTAAACGACTAATTTATCCTGAGAATAGGGTTAAATTCTGGTCTATTATACTAAACCAAGTGGTTGGGAATCCTTTGTTAATGTTTTATTTGTGGGATAGATTGGGGAAACATGGAGCTCCTTCAATTCAAATAGAGTATGCATAGTGTCGTCCAGCTCATATGTTAACTTATATTGAGAACTATAGTTAATTGAACAAGCTACTGGTTCTATTGAGTGGGCCTAAATACTCTTAATATCCATTCTTGAACTACTGGTATAAATGATCAGAAAACTATACATTTGCACTAACCCATGACTTGATATCATCAGAGGAGACAAGAAGTTAACAGGAAGTATATTTTGCATTTACATCTGGCTGAGGGGTTGAACAATCTGCTGTTTCAATTAAAATGAGTTATATTATTTGAGCTGTTACATTTGTCGATGTTGAAAACTTTTATTAGTTTTATTTCAAATCTAAAATAAAGATCAATTCAATTCATTTAGCAATAGGAATTTTCAGTTTATAGAAGCAATAAATGTATAACTTTAAAAGCAAGTTATTTAAACTGTTAAATTAAAATTATTATACCTTTTCATGTGATGTTAGTTAATTGAATTTGTATGATTTTATATTTTTGAAGATAAGGATGAAAATTTATATTAAAAATATGGTTTGTAATCGCTGCATTATGGTAGTAAAAAGCGAACTTGAAAAACTTGGCTTTACTCCACTGAGTTTGGTATTAGGTGAAGTTGAGATCCATGAAAATTTGGAAGATTATCAAAAATCTATTATCAACAGGCATTTACAATCATTTGGATTTGAATTGATAGACGATAAGAAAAGTCGCATTATCGAAAGAATAAAGAATAGAATTATCGACTTGGTGCACAAGCAGGATAACGACATTAGAGAGAATCTTTCAGCTCTGTTGAGCCGGGAATTGCATCATGATTACAATTATTTATCCAATCTTTTTTCAGAAGTCGAAGGAACAACAATTGAAAAATATTTTATCGCTCAAAAAATTGAAAGAATTAAAGAACTGTTGGTATATGATGAATTGTCATTGAGTGAAATAGCTTTTCGATTGAATTATTCTAGCGTTGCTTATTTGAGCAATCAATTTAAAAAAGTTACAGGATTAACGCCAAGTCATTTTAAGCAATTGGGAGGAGATAGAAGAAAGCCATTGGATAAAGTGTAAATAGTACAAATCAAATACAGAATTTCACAAAGAATAATTCATGAAACATTTCCAATTTTGCAATGTCAATAAGACTGAATGGAAATGGCAGAAAATAAATTAAATAGTTTGATCTATATTCCTCTGGAAGGAGTTGACAGCGAACATTGCGCATTCATTGTCGATAAAGCTTTGTCACAAGTGAAGGGAGTCAAAACCCACAAAGTGGAGTTGAACAACCAAATGGCAGTGATTACGACTGATTTTCCGGAAGTAATAAGTGAAATAGTTCGGTCTATCAGGAATCTGGGTTATGGGGTTTCAACCGTAAAGAAAGCTCTTCCGGTGTTGGGTATGAGCTGTGCTTCCTGTGCGGTCAGTACAGAAAACATTGTAAAACAACAACAAGGCGTTGTTTATGCATCCGTAAATTTTGCAAACAATGAGCTTACTGTTGAGTATTTACCTCATGTAACAGACACTGACAAGCTACAGAAAGCAGTACAATCAATAGGATATGATTTGATGATGGATTCTAAAGATGATGGTTTGGAAACACTGGAATCTATCCGAGAAAGAAAATTTAAGGAACTTAGGATAAAAACGATTTGGTCTGCTCTACTTTCATTGCCTGTATTTATCATTGGAATGTTCTTTATGGATTGGTCCTTTGCCAATCTTTTCATGTGGGCGCTTTCCACACCTGTGGTATTTTACTTTGGAAGAGATTTTTTTACAAACGCCTTGAAACAAGCTAGACACCGTTCAGCAAATATGGATACTCTGGTGGCATTAAGCACAGGAATTGCATACGTATTTAGTGTGTTCAATCTTTTGTTTGCAGACTTTTTACATCAAAAAGGGTTCCAATCGCATGTATATTTTGAATCAGCATCTGTTATTATTGCATTTATTTTGTTCGGAAAATATTTGGAGGAAAGAGCTAAGAGTTACACATCATCAGCGATCAAAAATTTGATGAGTTTGCAAGCCAAAACTGTTACACTTGTTCTTCCTGATGGCACAGTAAAATTAACGGATATCGAAAAAATAAAACCAGGTAATATTTTATTGGTTAAACCTGGTGAGAAGATAGCAGTTGATGGGACGATTATTTCTGGCAGTTCTTACGTGGATGAGAGTATGTTGACCGGCGAATCGATTCCAGTATCCAAAAAGGAACATGAAAAAGTCTTTGCCGGGACAATAAATCAAAAAGGCAGTTTCCAGTTTCAGGCGATCAACGTGGGAGAGGATACAATGCTTTCCCAGATCATTAGAACGGTGCAAGAAGCACAAGGAAGCAAAGCTCCAGTTCAAAAACTTGTTGATAAAATATCGAGCATTTTTGTACCAGTGGTTATTGGCATAGCTGTTCTCACGTTTATTTTATGGTTTCTGATGGGAGGTGAAAACGGATTAGTTCAAGGATTATTGGCTGGCATTACTGTATTGATTATTGCATGTCCATGTGCTCTGGGATTAGCAACGCCTACCGCAATTTTAGTCGGAGTCGGCAAAGCTGCTGATCTTGGGATTTTGATCAAAGACGCCGAAAGTCTAGAGTTAGCAAAAAAGGTGGATGCAATTATTTTAGATAAAACAGGAACCATCACACTTGGTAAGCCGCAGCTTACGAACATCCAATGGTTGAATGACGACGATTCAAGTAAGGAAATTCTTTTGGGGATAGAAAAGCAATCGGAACATCCATTAGCAGAGGCCATAGTAAAATATTTAGAGCAAGTCCCTGTAAGAAAAGTATCAAACTTTATAAGTATCACAGGTAAAGGTGTAAAAGCCAATCATGGCAACGAAACCTATTGGGTCGGTAGTAAAAACTTGCTGACAGACAATAATATAAGCATTGCCACTTCACTACAATTTTTCGCAGATCTATGGAGCCGCCAATCCAAAACCTTAGTTTGGTTCGCCGATAGCAAACAGACCCTTTCTGTTATTGCAATTTCCGACCAAATCAAAACATCATCTTTAGCAGCTGTTAAGGAAATGCAAGAGATGTACCTAGAGGTGTATATGCTTACCGGGGATCATGCGACTACTGCTAAAACCATAGCTGAACAATTGGGAATTAAACATTATAAATCAGAGATGTTGCCCCAAAGTAAAGCCGATTTTGTGAAAGAATTGCAGCAACAAAACAAAGTCGTCGCAATGGTTGGTGATGGAATCAATGATAGTTCTGCTCTTGCTACTGCTGATGTAAGTATTGCAATGGGCAAGGGCTCAGATATTGCTATGGATGTAGCAAAAATGACAATTATTTCTTCCGATCTAAGAAAGATACCTCAGGCAATTAAACTTTCAAGGCAGACAGTGGCAACCATCAAACAAAATTTGTTTTGGGCATTTATCTATAACGTTATCGGTATTCCGATAGCTGCAGGTATTTTGTATCCAATCAATGGTTTTTTGCTAAATCCAATGATTGCAGGAGCAGCAATGGCATTGAGCAGTGTAAGCGTGGTTAGTAACAGTTTAAGGTTGAAGTGGAAAAAATGAGTTTTTGTGGTATTGCTGCAAAATTTACTGTAAATTTCACAAATCAAGTTATAAATTCTACAACGGTTTTTGGCAGTAGTGTACTTAAATTTGCAATGCAGGAAGATCATGATGTATCAATGAAATTAAAACAGCAAGTTGACTATGTTCTTTTTAGGCATGTTTGTTATGGACATGAGTTAAAAACTGATGACGTAGTAAGTCACCATGTTTCAAATAGAATGAAGCTTCTTTACCAAATATAAAAGCAATTGTGGTGAGCGTTTAGAAAAAGATGATTATACATCTTCATAATATTTGGTTACGTGTAAACATTAAATACATAAAAATAAATACAATGGATAACAAAGAATTTCAGTTTAAAACAAATATAAATTGTAGTGGATGTGAAGCCGCAGTCAAACCCTACTTAGATCAGGAAGAAGCTGTTTGTGAGTGGAAAGTGGACACTACGAACAAGGATAAAATCCTGAAAGTAATTGCAGAAGGCATTACTGAAGATCAATTAATTGATATAGTAGAAAAAGCAGGTTTCAAAGCGATGCCTTTGACTCAATCAGTTTAAAATTTAAAAATTATAATTTATGAAAAAATTAATTGTAACTTGTGCAATATTCTTAGCTGGATACTTCGCAATATCCCAAAATACTAATGGTTTTTTATATAAGTATATCAATATAAAAAATGCATTAGTAAACAGTGACGCAAAGGAGGCAAGCACAGCCATCGATGTTTTTTATAAAGCGATTCAAAGTGAAGAAAATTTCAAGCAGAAGAATAACCTGCTCAAATCCACAGAAAAGTTGAATAAAGCAGAGAATATAGAAAAACAAAGGGCGGCTTTCAATGATGTGTCCACGATAATGTGGAAATTAGTGAAGGAGTCGGATAAAATAGATCAATCCGTTTATTATCAATACTGTCCTATGAAAAAAGCATATTGGTTAAGCTTTGAAAAAGACATCAGGAATCCTTATTACGGCTCTTCAATGCTTACCTGCGGAAAGGTAGCTGAGACTAGCAAGTAAAATTTATTTCATGCAATTTATTTACAAGGATTACCAAGGCAATGTTTCAAAAAAAATGTTGCTGTTGAAGTTAATGATCCTTTTTCTTTGGCAATTCGGTTTTTCCCAAAGAATAGTTCATTACGATTTATATGTAAAAGACACGATCGTTGAATACGCAGCTAAGGAAAAGAGAGCTATTGCAGTAAACGGTCAGATACCAATGCCGACCCTGGAATTTACAGAAGGAGATACAGCTGAGATTGTGTTGCACAATCTTTTGAAGGAAAGCACCTCTCTACATTGGCACGGTTTATTTCTACCCAATAAAGAAGACGGGGTTCCATATTTGACTCAGATGCCAATTAGATCAGGGGAGACCCGAACTTACCGTTTTCCGATTATCCAGAACGGGACACACTGGTATCACTCCCATTCAGGACTTCAGGAACAGATTGGTATGTACGGGAGCTTCATTATCCACAAAAAGGCTGGCGATAAAACTTTCAGAGTAGGAATCGATGATTTACCATCTATTCCGATAATTATAAGTGAATGGACAAATCTGAACCCAAAAAATGTAAACCGAATGCTCCATAATGCCAGTGACTGGTTTGCTATAAAAAAAGGATCGACGCAGAGCTACTCAGAAGCAATAACTGCAGGGTATTTAAGAACAAAACTCACAAATGAATGGAAGCGGATGTTGGCTATGGATGTGAGCGATATTTATTATGATCGCATTCTATTGAATGGTAGTCAATCTTCTGCATTCACTGCGGTCGGCAAAAAAGCATTGAAGGGAGGTGACAAAATTCGCTTGCGAATATCCAACGCCGGGGCATCATCTTATTTTTGGCTTCGCTATGCTGGAGGTAAAATGACGGTAGTGGCGAGTGATGGGAATGATGTAGAGCCGGTAGATGTGGATAGACTTATTATTGCCGTATCCGAAACTTATGATATTGTAGTTACTATCCCGGAGAATACTAAATCCTATATGTTTATGGCAACCACTGAAGACCGAACTCAATCCGCCAGTTTTTTCTTAGGGAATGGAATTAAGCAAATTTTACCTGAGATGCCCCACCTGAAATATTTTGAAGGAATGAAGATGATGAATGATATGATGGAGATGGATGGTGATTTAGATGATATGGGTATGAATATGAGTCTTAATCAAATGGATATGAATGTCGTCATGTATCCTGAAATGAGCAATGAAACAATGCAGGAAAATGAGCATCAACATCATCCTATGGACCTGGGTGATGATCACAAAAGTGGCGATTCCATTATCTCAAAAAATATTGTGACATTGAACTACGCCATGCTGAAATCTCCAAACGCCAGCTCATTGCCAAATGATGCACCGATTCTACAGATCAAGTTTACACTCACTGGCAATATGAATCGTTATGTATGGAGTATTGATAATCGTGTACTTTCGGAGAGCGATAAAATACTGGTAAAGAAAGGAGAAATATTGAGAATAATCCTTTACAACAATTCGATGATGAGACATCCGATGCACTTGCATGGAAATGATTTTAGATTGTTGAACAAACATGGAGAATATGCTCCAATGAAAAACATCATTGACATTATGCCAATGGAAACGGATACCATAGAATTTTTGGCAAATACTGATGGTGACTGGTTTTTTCACTGCCACATACTTTATCACATGATGGCAGGAATGAACAGAGTGTTTGCAGTGGGTAACTACCAAAACCCTTATTTGCCCAACAGAGAGAAAGCGTACAAACTTTTGCAAAGAGAGAGTAATATGCCTCATTTCATGGTGAAAAATGACTTTGCAACGAATGGAAACGATGGAGAATTGATGTTAATGAATGCTAGATATAGCTTAACTATGGATTGGCGCTTGGGTTACCACAGTAAACACGGTTATGAAATTGAAACTCATTTGGGCAGATATATTGGGAAGATGCAATGGTTGATGCCATTTATAGGATTAGATTGGCGATATAGAAATGATGGAAATAAACAAGACGAGAAAACTCCATTTAATCAATCAAATAAGAAGGATAAAAGGACAGCATTTAGTTTGGGAGTGATGTACACATTACCTATGTTATTAAATGCTCAGGCTGAAATTTATCATGATGGTATTGTACGGCTATCTATGGTGCGTGAAGATATTCCGCTTTCAAAAAGATTGAGAGCCGGGTTTATGGTAAACACCGACCTGGAGTATATGCTTGATCTGAACTATGTCTTAGCCAGGAATTTTAGCATCAGAACGCATTATGACAGCGATATGGGCATTGGTATTGGTCTGACGGTATCCTACTAAGGTAATATACATTGACTTCTTTCAGAATTTTTCTTTGCCTCTAAAAATTGGCAACCTAATTTACCAAGTAAAACAATTTTACTTATCCAGATAGTATTGTAAGATTTGGAATACAATATTATAATAGTTATAGGTAATAGCACCATCTCCTAATGCTACTATTTTGAAGCTGGTTAAGATATTAAGTTTAATTACTAAATTTTCCCTCCATTTTTCAAGAAGAGGCTTCGTTATTACATATATTTACGATAAAATGAGGCATGATTATAAACGGTAATTAGCTATACATATCTAATAAGATAGTTAAATTGAGAAACTCTCCTGTGTTATGTAAAGGATTCTAACTTTGTTGTGTTAGTAAACCGGCATAATATAAATCATCCGCTTTTTTTACTAATTTTACATCTTTAGTTTTGTAAGGAATAAATTTATATTCAACTGTAAATGAATCATGTGAAAAATCAATTATTGAATGCTCTGAGTCCATTCTGGCTCATTTCTTTGAGTATTGTATTTGGACTTACTCTTCCAATATTGATTCAGGATGCAATGTTTCAGGATGCAATGTTATATAGTAGCGTTTCTCACAATTTAAGTATGGGTATCGGCACGTTCTGGTTTCTTCAATACAGTACCTTAAATCTAGAAGGTATTCCTTCATTTCATGAGCAACCACCATTAGTTTTTGGTATTCAGTCCATTTTCTATAAACTATTGGGACACAGTTATTATGTGGAGCGATTTTATACATTATTAATGATTGTTTTTCATATATTGCTTATTAACTACTTGTGGAAAACCATCCTTAAGAACAAAGTCGAATACAAATCCTTTGGTTGGTTACCCGTTTTTTTATGGATTATAATTCCGGTTTGTTTTTGGTCATTCAGGAACAATATGATTGAGAATACAGTAAGTGTATTTACGCTCATCTCTGTTATTTTAAGTTATAAGAGTATTCAGTTGAAAGAGCCCAATTACCTTGCGTGGTTCGGTTCCGGGTTTTTTATCTTTTTGGCGTCATTCAGTAAAGGTATCCCCGGTTTTTTCCCAATTACATTTCCTTTTATTTACTGGTTGGTTATTCGAGATATCAGTTTTAAGAAATGTATTTATTATTCCTTGATATTGATCGCTGTACCTGCTATTATATATGTAATTTTATTATATTTTCCGGAAAGCAGAAGAAGTTTGATGATTTACTTTTATGAGCGACTTATAAAAAGGGTAAATCATATGCCCACTGCCAATTATCGATTGGAAATTCTTTGGAGATTGTTTACAGAATTGATCCCTATATTAATTATAGTTACGATTACAATTTTTGCCAGTGGTAAAAATAAGCTGAGGGATTATTTAAGTGAAAATAGGAAACTGGCAGTTTTGTTTTTTTGTATTGGAATGTCAGGTTCAGTTCCATTGACACTAACAATGGTGCAAAAAGGGTGGTACATGGTACCAAGTTTTCCATATTTTGCTTTATCATTTGCTCTTTTAATTGTACCATTTATCTATAAACCTATCAGCAAATGGAGCATGCAATCATACAACTACAAAACTTTTGTGTTCGTGTCTATATTATTGTTTGTGTCTGTACTGGTATTTTCTGGAATGCAGAAAGGTAAAATTAGCAGGGAGCAGGATATTGTTAGTGATGTGTATAAAGTTGGAAGTGTAGTGCCTAGATTTTCTACAATTACTGTACCCTTGGAAATGTATGATCAGTATGATTTTATTTTGCAAGGATTTTTAGTCAGATATTTTAATATTAGTATCAGTCCTTACCGGCAATATCGATATTACCTTAAAGAGAAAGATATAAATTCTGAAGTTCCAAATATTTATAGAAAAGTTGATATGGACTTAATTAATTATGATTTATTTGTTCAAGATAGCGTACCAAGGTAGTTTATTACAAAATAATTTCAAGTTTTGTTTTGTATGTTTTCATTTATAATGGATATTTTAATATATAGTATTGCCGGGGAAATTAATTTTAATAAGTCCGACTCATTTATTTTGAAATGTCCAAAATAATTTCAGGTGTCCAATGAGTAGACAGTATTTTTCTTTCTAATGAGTATTGGGGAGAAACATATTGAAAGGTTAGCTGATGATTGGCCGATGCATGCTGGAGCAATATTTTTTCAGGAAAAAGGAATTTGTTTATATTTACTGTCTAAATATGTCAAAAGGACATGTTTCCAGATATTTCAGCTGTATCGGAATCACTGAAAAATTAAGGTGATTTTATACTTGTTGGCAGATTAAAGAAGGAATTGTTGAATAGCTAGTTAAATGCAATTTTTTTAAGGGTTTTCCCGTATTGATAATGTGTAATACTTTGTCACCATAGGCTGAATTGTTTTTTGATCGAAACATATACCATTTATAGTTAGCGCAAATTGATTAATATGGCGACCTCAGTAATAATCATAGTTATAGGTATTTTTATTTTCTTTGGACACTTTTTAAGTGGTGTATTTGAGAGACGAAGTATACCGGACGTACTTGGGCTTATGTTGCTTGGAATTTTCATTGGCCCAATATTTCATTTGGTTGACCCTGCTGCTTTTGGACAATTTGGTTCATTATTTAGTAACCTCGTATTGATTTTTATATTATTCGAGAGTGGCACCGATCTGAGGATTTCTGAAGTGAGAAATTCCTTAAGAGACTCCACAGGGATTACAGTCATGGGGTTTTTGACCACTTGGGTTACAGCAACGATATTATGTTATCTGATTTTTGATATCTCTTTTTTATCTTGTCTATTTATAGGTGCAACTCTGGGAGGTACTTCATCAGCAGTTGTCGTCGGATTGGTGAAGAAAGTGGCCATAAGACCGCGGACATCGACTACTCTTATTATTGAATCCGCAGAGTCTGATGTATTCACTTTGGCCATCCCGCTTAGTATATTGGGACTAATGACTACGGGTGAAATCCATGCAAATGCTCTTGTATCACAGTTTATCTCGTCATTGATCATGGCATTATTTTTTGGAATTGGCGGAGCATTCCTATGGTCCTTTATTTTGAATCAGTCACCTGCTTTGAAATCAACAAAATTTTCAACCCCGGCTTTTCTTTTTATTCTATATGGCATTACAGAGTACCTCAATTTTAGTGGACCACTTGCGGCACTTTCATTTGGTATAGCGATTGGAAATTTGCAATATTTTGAGCCCAAACTTTTACAGAGATTTATCACAAATCAGAATATCATATTGCCTCAGGAGGAAAAGGATTTTTTTGGGGAAATGGTTTTTCTTTTACGGACTTTCTTCTTTGTGTTTATTGGAGTAAGTATCAAAATCAACCGACTGGATTGGCTGTTTTATGGTGCTATGATAACGCTTGTATTATATGTAGTCAGAATATTTGCGGTAAGAATCGTTGTAAAAAATAATACACCATTGTTGGATAAAGCAATGATGTCATTTATGATTCCCAAAGGTTTAGGTTCAGCAGTGATCGCTACACTACCTTTGCAACAAGGATATATCGATGGTATTATCATTCAATCTGTATGCTTTTCCATCATTTTATTTTCTACATTATATTGCGTAGGGTTGTTCTTTTTAGCCAAAAAAGGTATCACACTTCCGTTCTATGCCAAAATATTTGGGCCTTCAGAAGTTGTGGGAGAAGAGATAAAGTCTAAGGCAAATGTAAAATGATGAAAGCAGTATATTATGTAACATTACTTTTAATCATTTTGATGATGGCATTTTTTGCTTTCAATTTTTTTTATGATACATTCATTGATCCATACAAAAAATTTAAACACTCGGTCGTGTTCTTGATTGCGACTTTGATTTTGGCAGTCGGAATATATCTTTCTTACAACGTAGGATTTTCGACCCACAATTATAGTAGTGCGGTTATTCTTCACCTTGTTTCCGTGGTGCTTACACTGGTATGGATGCTTATTGCGATGCTTTTTATAATTCCTTTTCGATGGCAGTGAGTCCTATTTATATGCGTTGGAATTTTAATTTCATATTTGAAATGAGGACTGAGAAAATTCACAATCCGTTTTTTATTTTACTTGTTTTGTGCAGAAAGTGAATCAGAGAAGTATTCTATAGCTTGTTTATAATCAGGTTACGGATTTTTAGTGTCGGCTATATTTATATTGCTTAAAAAGAAGAACGTTCTTTAATCGTTCCAATGCCCGACAGCGATTCAAGATCTTATTTATTTACAACAGACAGATTGGAAAGATTCCTGACAAATGGATTCAGATATCCGCTTCTAGACATGTATTTGGACGATTTTTTTGGAGCTGTGTTGACGGATCAGAAAAATTTGAAATTATTAGATGCAGTGATTGAAAAAATATGTGCTATAGCACATCCAAATGACACTGACATTTGTGTCCTAACGCACAAATACTTTTCTGATGCATTCTTCGCTTACAGAGTCACTCCTGAGGGTATTGAACCAACTGTAATCACCAGAATTAGATCCGATCACACAGCGAATCAAGTTTTTGAAAAAGGATGCGGGGCTGCAATAGGTCAAATGAAAGCTGCGTCAGAGGGAAAATGAATAGGCTTGGTTGCAGAAAATCGAACTCCGGCAATAGTAGTGATAATTGACTTTGACTATTATACCGGTAAATTGTCAAATATAATCCGGCTGAGGCCTTCAGGAGCTGATTATGGTATCGAGTTTTCTTCGGACAATTCAAAATTTTACGATCAAAGTCGTGGAGCTGTTTCTCAGTAAGACTTATTTAAATCTGATAATGCATCTATCACTGCTTCAAAAACTTTGATAGATGCGCCTTCTGTAACACTTGGCAATTCCAATCCGGGTCGAATAACAAAATTTATGTTTCCTCCTGTGATACTATACTCAGTGTTATTCACTCACCAAACTAGCCGAGCTTAGTATGTAATTTTACATTTAAATCCTTAGACGTCGCACCATGCAAAAACAATACCTTTTTCCCTTCATTTTTAGCGGGATTTAAGTACGGAATAATAGGTCTCCATTTTGTGGAAAAACTGCCCTCTGAGATATTAAATCTAATCAGCAATACATAATTGTACGCAATCCTATGGATCAATCGACCATTTTAGAATGGAATAGTCTCGAAAAGTTCAGTACAATGATGATTTACCACTCGACAGGACAACTGGTACAAGTGATTTCGGATATTACTACAACTCGGAATGTAATTGAAAGACAAAATTTAGCTTCAGGATTATACATATTTTTTTTACACTCCCAAGATGGACATTTCTTGCGTGGCAAGTTTTACATTGCATAAAATCAGTGTACATAATACTGGTAAAAAAATGGTATAATCAAAAACCAGCAGAAATATTGAACGTCCTATACAAAAATTAAAGCCGATCTATGCAATAAGCTGTAACTGCATTGAATTAAAGCATTATAATAAATATAAATGTAATCTTTAATCTTGTGATGAAATCGAAACTGAAGGATTAACTCCTCTTCACAAGTCCAATAAGGAACAGCAATACAAGCGCACCAACAACGGAAGTAATAATACTACTTAACAAACCGCTTCCTAAATGAATTCCGAGAACTCCAAAAAGCCAATTTCCTAGGAAACCGCCCAGTATACCAACAATGATATTGCCTAACAAGCCAAAACCATAGCCTCTTCTGAGCTCACCTGCCAACCACCCGGCTATTGCACCGACTATCAAAACAACTACTAATGTGTTTAAGTCCATTTGTGAAAATTTTGATTGTGATAAAATGATTATTTGGTAAAGATAAAATAAAAAAAGCGGAATTCCAAGCTTTCATAAAAGCTTATCACATCGCTTTAAACCAACTACAATCTGAGCATGAATTCCTAACCCATAGATCTATGGATGTATGATCAGGAGAATATAAGCGAGAAAATTTACTAACAAGACAACACCGTAAACGATATTTGATTTTCCACTGATCAATAACATGAGTACAATAAACACAGAAAGAGATAACACTGCCTTGTGGGAGGGGAGCAAACAGATTTTAATTTCAAGCGCTTTTAAAAATTTTGTTTGCGATTGTTAGCGTTTTCTATTTTCAGAATTTCACGATATTTAGCAACTGTTCGTCTCGCTATCGGATAACCGCTTTTTTCTAGCTCCACCGCAATTTGCAAATCCGAAAGAGGTTCCAACTTACTCTCTGCATCTACTAATTCTTTGAGCCTGGCCATGATTTCCTGATTTGTGACTTGCTTGCCATCAGATTTTGACATGGCTTGTTGAAACAAGGATTTCAAACTGATTACTCCAAAATCTGTGAGAGCGTACTTGCTGCTGGTCACTCTCGAGATGGTTGATGCATTGAGTCCGGTCAAATCCGCAATATCTTTTAGTACCATTGGTTTGAGATCATTACGATCTCCGGTAAGAAAAAACTTCTTTTGAAACAACACGATGGATTTCATCACATCCAACATATTGTTTTCTCTTTGATGGATCATTTCCATCAGCCATTTAGCGGAGTCAAATTTGGATTGCAGGTACTGAAGTGCTGCTTTTTGGGATTTTCCTGCGCGTTTGATACTTTTTTGCTTGTCGAGTTCCTCTACTTTTTCTTTGTTCAGCTTGATTTGTACTTGTTGAGTAGCCAGCGATATATTCAGTTTGTCGGAGTCTATTCTTTCGATGACAAATTCAGGTATGATTTGCTGACTTTTGGTCTGAGCGGTCGAATTCAAGCCCACGGGTTTTGGATTCAGTTTTTGAATCAGCTGTATGGCACATTTGAGTTCTGTTTCACTCAAGTGAAGCTGATGTTGAATTTTAACATAGGACTTTTGGGCGAGGTCCTGCAGGTGCGATTTTACTATTTCAAAAGCAGCCTGGATGCATTCTGTTTTAGCATGTTTGGATTCGAGTTGGAGAAGTAAACACTCCTGTAGATTTCTTGCACCAATGCCCGGAGGGTCTAGACTTTGTATTGTCTCTACGGCATCCTGTAGCTCTGATTCGTCGATAAAAAGGTTATGGTAAAAAGCCAAATTGTCCAGCAAGTCATCGTTTGACATGCGCAGGTAACCATCATCATCCAAACTATTGATAATGTATTCACAAAGAGATTTTTGGGAAGTATCTATATCGAGTAAATGAATTTGCTGCTGTAGGTTTTTCCTAAAGTCCACAGATTCAGCAAGCGTAGGAAATCCTGACAAATCCGTATCCTGATGTTGGGCGAGCTGATAATCCTCAGCTGTCTCCTCATCGTCCTGCAGAATTCGGTCCATAAGCTCCCCTGTTTCCTCTGAGGTAAGAGTATCATTATTTTCTTCATCGGTTCTGTCATACTCCTGAGGGTCCTGATTTTCAGGGGTATCCTGGAGAATTTCCAGCATTGGATTGTCCAAAACTTCATCTCTGAGCTCTTTGTCCAATTCAGCAGAGTTGTATTGGATGAATTGCAAAAGCTGAATCTGTTGTGGAGACAGATTCATTTTCTGCTTTTGTATTTGTTGGAGATTCTGGCGAAACATGGATAATAAAGCAACAATTATTTTCACAAAAGTATTTGTAAAAGGCTCAGCTTTCCACCAAAATTTGGGTTCTCCTATCCCAAACAAGGACATTCCACATCCCTGTTGTCATAAAAAATAAAAGAATTTATCCTATTGAGAAACACTGCTCATGTAACCCATCCCCCTACGGGTCTATTTTCTCAGCATTTGAAAGTTGGAACATGAGTCTATTGAGGTCACTTCGATTGAGCTTGAGCTTCCCCCTCAGTGTGATTTTTTCAGAAGTATAAAGGATTGGCTTTAGAGTGTGGACTTCAATTACAGTTTCAGGTCCTGCACCACCACAAAAGAAGCAGTTTTTATAAGGAAATTGTGAAAAAACGAATTCTTGTTGGTTCTTGTAGCCGTCTGTGGGTATAATAAATCCGCGCAATTCGACCAGGGTGTTTTCTCTAGACTGCAAATCCTTGCTAAAAAGCGGAAAATCGACTTCAAATCCCATATTTTCGTCCATCATCTTTTTAAAGCTGACCTTTGATAAAAGCTCCCAGTCTCCCTGAGCTTTCAGTGAACAGACTTGAAAGAGGATCAATGCAAGAACTGCATACCAGAATTTATTATTTATGATTTTCATTCCAATGTTTGATGATGGATTCGGCTAACTTACCCTGTGGTGTATAATCTTTTTCCGGATAACCTTCATGACCTTTCATTTCAGGGAACCATTTCCACAAAAACCCCCCGGCAAAGTAAGGCTTACACCAAAAAGCGGAATACAAAGCATCAAATGCATTGGCCTGGGCTTGTTCATTGACCTGTAAACGATCGACATTAGGCTCTAGTTCCCATGACTTTCCTGCGCAGCTATCTACACTCAGATAACCATATTCAGTAAATAAAATAGGTTTTTGCATCTGCTTTGAAAACATTTCCAATTCTGATTGCCATGGTTTCCATTTTTCTAAGAGCAATTCTTTTGAAGGTGTACGTTCATCTGTGAGTGGAAAATAAGCGCTTATACCAATGTAGTCAAGCTCATTCCAGAAGGGAACAGTGCTATATTGATCCCAATTGGCGCTATAACACAATTTGCCGGAATAGATTTTGCGCAGTTTTTGAATGAGCTTGCGCCAAAATTGCGGCCGCCTCTCGGCAGAATGTTTAATTTCTGTTCCAATGCAAATCATTTCCACCTGAGATTCGTTGGCTATAGCTGCGATGTCGAGAATGTATTTTTCATAAGCTTGTTCCCATAAGCTCCAGGCACTGTCTGAATCAAAATCCAGGTCACCTATCCATTTTCTATGAATATACACATGAGGTTTAAGCATAACATTGAGCTTATTCTGCCTTGCCAACCTTATACTTTCGCGAATACCTTCAGGGGTTTCTCCCCACCATTGCCAGTGATTGACATCATAATGCAATTCAGGACGGTTTCCAGAACTAAAAGCATAAGGGATTAAAGCTATCCAGTCTATCCCTAGCTGTTTGATAGGGACCATTGGATCTGATTGGAAAGGTTCAGGAGGCGCGACAAAGTTCACCCCTTTAATCAACAAAGGACAGACTTCTGATTTTTGATGAGGAGGATAAAGAAAAAAAGCGCTGAAACAAATCAGTATGAATAAAAGAACCAGCAAAACTTTCATGTCATGCAAGAATAACTATTTCATTACCACCGATGATGAAGCAGGGAGGCAAAAAGTGAAACAACGACTTATCTCTATCCCGATATCAGGCTGTAATCCAGTATTGACCGGATAGTGTCGCGATGAGGATAAAACAGAACCTTAGGAAGGCCTTTTCTTGCTTCACGCAATTCTTTTATTTCATTTGAGATATCGCAATCTGAATCCGCAAATTCCTCGATCAGCTGTGATTCTGTCGGGCTGCATTCATTGTAAGTGTAACGTACTAACTGATTTAATGTAAAAGTATCTACCATAGGCTGAATTGTGATCATTTATGATAGTACAATAACTTCTGATGACTCTGTCTTATTGTTATGATCGATTGATTTATTTCACTCTGTACCAACTTTGAGTTCGGCCCAGAAGAGAAATCCCAAAATAACCTCGTACTTCAAGCTCCTCAGGGCTTTTGAGCCACATACTGCAAGAATATACTTTCCCATTTTTTGGATCCACGATTTGACCGTTGGACCAATAGTTCTTATACTTGCTCATGTTCCACATGATATCTAATCCAACCAGATTCTTTCCTTTTTTATCACCTGGACAATCATTGCAAATTTGCGTTGTGGCACCTGGGAGGAGTTTGACAACTTTAGCAAAATAGCTGTCGTTCTTCATGTAGATTTCGACATACGATTTTTCTTTACCACTTTGGTCATCAACCGTTTTCCAAATGCCTGCAGGACTATTTTGGCAGAAAATCGACAATGATATTGCATTGAGCAAGAAAGTCAAAAGATATTTCATAGACATGAGTTTTTTTGAAATAATGTGAAGGTAACCTCTTCAGTTCGTTTTGCCAAGATCCTTTATCCCAATTTTTGATGTTGAGATTGCAGATGCAATGATTCGCAATACAATTTAAGTTGTAAAAATTGGGTTTGACTTCGTGCCCAATGAATGCGATATATCAGATATAGGTTTGATGTATGGTGAGTAGTGATTATTTTTACAGGTCAACTGATAATGATGAAAAGATATTGTTTTTTATTTTGTTTGCTGCTCTCCGGATTCATCGCTTGCAAATCTGACAAAAACTCAGGATCGACTGCAGTATCCGAAGCTGCAAGTTCTAGCCAAATTGCAGATTCTCTGGCACAAAAATATACTGTCGACACTTCAAAATCCTTATTGTATTGGAAAGGAAGCTCTATAAAAGGTTCACACAACGGATCTTTAGGTATTGCACAGGGATGGATCAAATTGTATGAAGGAAAGCTAATTTCCGGAGAAATAGAAGTAGACATGCACGCATTGAAAAATATAGATATGGTGTCTGGTGACGGTAAAGAAGATCTTGAAGAACATTTGAAATCACCGGACTTCTTTAATGTAGACAGTTTTTCCAGAGCAAAATATGTACTGAATGCAGCAGAGTCGCGTGCAGATTCTGTCAATAATGTTTTATTGAGTGGTGTGCTCACCATCAAAGGCATTTCTCATCCAGTCGACATTCCTGCTCAAATGAGCATCAGTGGCGAAGCTGTAATGATCTCAATCTCTCCTTTTGTCATAGACAGGACAAAATGGAATGTAATGTACTCTTCAAAAACCTTGCTTTCTACTATCAAAGACAAAATTATCGACGACGAAGTTTACATCAGCAGCAAGTTGATGGCAATTAAAAATTTGAATTGAGCGAGTCTGTACCAGGACTTTTGTACATATTCATTCCTGCGTAATAGATCAGTCTCCAGCTGTCTGAAACTTTTGCAAATCTTCGGATAATCTTCAGATCATTATGCTTGTGCTTTGCTGTTTCTTCTATTATTATCGGATTGAGCGCTTTCCAGCTTACATTAAAATCTCCGGCATCCTTGCGTATGTTTTTTTGAATAGTCCAATTGTCATTGGTAAAGTAGAACTTTTCGTCGCCAATAAATTTTGGATCAGCCTGATCCGGTATACCTTCAAGAGGAAAGCTGATATGATTCATCTGGAAACTGCTGTCTGAGTGAAACTTTTCATAAAAATCATAAAAATCCTTTGGTATGAGGTCGTTAACTTCTTCCGAAATTACCGATTGAATGGGAGGAGCTTGAGCCGGTCGTTTACAAGAAATAAAAGCATACAGTGACACTACTATAAGTAGTGTCAGTTGATTACTGATGTGTCGCTGTAGCCCAAGCAAATTCTGCTTCAAGTCCATGTTTGGTTTGATATGATAGAAGTGAAAAATCGATTTCAATATATGCTTCCTGGCAGATGACTTGATCAGATTTATGATCCAGTTGAAGATGAATTTGGTTTCTGAACGAAATCTCTTTTTTGCCATAGCACTTGTATACCGCTTCCTTGAGTGACCAAAACAAAACGGCGTTTTTAATGCAGCTTTCTTCATCAGAAAACTCCTCGAGCCACTGTAATTCTTCATCATTGAGAAATTTGGGTAGAATACTGCAAATTTTATTCTGAAACACTTGCAGGTCAACTCCCATTTTTTGTTGTCCCCATGCTGCAGCCGCAAAACGATGAGAGTGACTGATGGATATAAATAAATCTTCTTTTTTGCTGTGTACTTTTCCATATTGGTCTTTGAAAAGGGATTCTTCGGGATGAATACCGAGCTGGTTGTGTATCAGATACCTAGATGCGAGATATTCTTTGCGTTTGAGTGGGTGTAAACCGTCCAACCATTTCAATAAATCCGCATTTACAGAATAAGCATTTTGAAAAAACTCATCTGATTCGTTGATTTCCCAGACCGCAAGATGCAGTTGTTCACCTAAATTTTGTGATAAGTAAAGAGGCATATTGTTCGAAATAACGAAGGTAACAGGATTAAAATATATAGTGGAAAATCCTGATAAATAAGTAGTAAAACTTCAGAGTAATCACCCATTTTTTACAGATTTTCGTTATAAAATTTGTAAAGTGTAACAGATCGCCATAACATTGTGACGTCCTACTGAACTAAATACTCACAGCAGAGCAAATTATATTGCTTCGCTCAATCCATTAGTCGTTCGTTTTTTACCTTAATATTATTTATTGAATGTTTAGCTCTGATTTCCCAAAAGTCAGAGTCCTGAAGCGCAGGTAGTGATTGACTGAGGTCCTTCCAATTATACCCCAAAAACAAATGTCCTATGGTGACACTACCTGCACGCTTTTGGCTAAAATCTACTTGGAAAGTTTTGGTTTATTAAAATAATAAAATCCGGAGTTTTTCTTTTTGCAAAGGCATCGAAAGAAAAACTCCGGTCAATTTTTGTAAAATGCGTGATAAACATAGTCCGGCCTAGTTTCCGGAATATGAATAAAATAGGGTGGTTTTTTCACTATTAGGTGATTATGATCCTCCGGAATGATTCAGCCATCCGGGGGATTTTTTTTATATGCATTTATGAGTTTTGCAACATGGAACTTGATCTTAAAGTCTTGACATCGTCGATGACATGTCAAATATAATTCTCAGATGATAACTTGAAATGAAAATTGAAGAGTTAGATCGGCTGAGTTTTTGATTCTCCGACTCGACTGTAAATGGAGCGAGTTCTGCTGATAACAGCAGAAATCTTACATGCGGTTGAGCTTCTCCATCAGCTTTGCGCTGATATCTTCACCTTCAGGCTGGTATAGTAATCCAACGGAGCTATCGAATATGAACATATAACCTTGCTCTTTTCCCATCTCGATGATGGCTTTGCTTATTTTGTCTAGCAGAGGCTTAGTGAGCTCCAATCGCCGCTTGTCCAGAGATTCTTTAGCACTTTCCTGATATTTGACGATAGCTTCCTGTGTCACCTGCAAATCGGATTCTTTTTGTTTTTGGGCTGTTGGCGTTAATGTACCAGCTTGTTGATCTTTCTGGTACAATTTTAAGTCTTCCTGAAACTTGCTAATCATTTTTTCTCCTGTCTCAGAGAGAGATTTTTCATATTGGAGCAATTGGTCAGCAAGGAGTTTTGCTTCCTGCAAAGTATCAATGAATTTGACAGAATTGAGATAGCCTATTTTTTGTGTATTTCCGGCTATTGCAAGACTAAGGCATGCCAGTGTTATATAAAATTTTAATTTCATCATGTTATGAAGTAAGATCTTTGTTTGATAATGTGTGATTGGGATATAGCTTACATAGTAGTAACCTAAACACAGGGAAGTGAGTCAAATTCTGCTGGAAGAGTTTCAAATTTACTTTTCTTTTTCGCTCTCCAGAGCTTTGCGATCTGCCTCTTTCATACCCTCTTTAATTTCATTATTGATGGCATTTTTGGCATTGTTGAACTCTCGGATTCCAGCGCCAAGACCGCGCATGAGTTCGGGGATTTTTTTTCCACCGAAGAGTAGCAATATAACGAAAACTACTGCTACCATTTCCCATCCTCCGAGGTTTCCGATAAATAAAAGATTCATATCTGATTAATTTTAACCGTCAAAGGTAATCTTGGAACGAATACCCTTCTGTGAAAAAAGACTTAAGATTTTGCAAAATGTTTAATCATCCCGCTTTATTTTTTTAATCCAATCTCCCTCAGCCTTTCATCCAGATATTCTCCTGCGGTGATCGGTGTGTATGCTAAAGGCTTTTCATCTGAAATACAGCTGGCCAGACAGCTCAGGTCCATCTCACTGCGTGGATGTAAGAAAAAAGGAATCGAAAGTCTAGAAGTATGCCACTGCGCTCTGGGAGGATTGACCACTCTGTGTGTGGTAGATTTTAGATAGTTATTGGTCAATCTTTGAAGCATATCACCTACATTGACTACAATTTCCCCGGATTGAGGCACCACGTCAAGCCATTCATTTTGTTTGTTGAGGACCTGCAGACCTCCTGCTGAGGCTCCTACCAACAAAGTAATCAAGTTGATGTCTTCATGTTGTTCAGAACGAATGGCGGAATCCGGTTCATGGATAATCGGTGGGTAATGTATGGCCCTCAAAATTGAGTTACCATTGTGGATTTTATTATTAAAAAAGTCTTCTTCCAGTCCCAGATGAAGAGAGATGGCTCTGAGCAGGTGACTTCCTGATCTTTCAAAAGATTTGTAAAGTGCATTTCCTGTTTGGCTGAAAAAAGGGAGCTCGTGTACTTGAACATTGTCCGGATATTCTCCCTGGATTGCATCGCCGTCAACAACAGACTGACCGATCTGAAAAAACTCTTTGAGATCCCCTACTTTACTCTGTCTAGCGTGTTCTTTTCCAAACGATGTGTAGCCTCTCTGTCCGGCTAATCCCGGAACTTCATACTTAAGCTTGATTTCGTTGGGCAGAGAGAAGAAATCTTTGGACAAATTGTAAAATTCTGTGACAAGATCCTGAGGAATACCATGATTGATGACTCCTACAAAACCTATATTATGGAAAGCAGCACCAAGTTGACTGACGAAATCTGCTCGCTCTGACTGACTGCCTCTTACAAATAAATCGAGATCTACTAATGGTATTGAACGTGTGGACATATTTTTTTTAATCCATTTGGAACAAAAATTGTTCCATTTTACATCATAAAAAGATTATTTGACCGATCATATTCATTTAGCTAACTTTTTATAAAATTTCAACTTGATGGACAAGAAGACCATTGTAATCGGCGCAAGCCCCAACCCGGAGCGTTATGCTTATAAAGCTGTGCAGTTGCTGCAGGAGCATGGACATACAGTCATTGCATTGGGAAAAACAGAAGGTGTGATCGGAGAACTCCTTATTGATATAAGCCGTCCCTCAGTACGAGCGGATACAATCAGTTTGTATATCAACCCACAGCATCAAACAGATTGGTACTCCTATATTCTCAGTGTACAGCCTTCGCGTTTGATTTTCAATCCTGGTACCGAGAATCCAGAACTGGTGGCCTTAGCAAATGCACATGGCATCGATTGTCTAGAGGCATGTACCTTGGTCATGCTGAATACAAGACAATACTAAATTGACTTACGCTTTCGAAAAGCAGGATTAACGAGTACCGGTGGTTTTCTGCTTGTATTTTTCCAGATTTGGGCAAATTGTCAGTACATCCTCGTCAATGTCAGTATATACTTTAGGCAGCTCTTGAATCAACCAGGAATTGAATTTCTCTGACTTTTTAAGTTCTTTTGCGGCTGTTTGAATCTTGGCATAGTCTTGCTTCAGGTTTGCCTTATGAGGTGCACTTCTAGAAGTCAATTTGAAAAGCCTGAAGTATTTTTTTCCATCGGATTCAGAAGAAGTTACCGGATCAGAGATTTCTCCTACTTTGAGATTGTCAATGGCAAAATACACATCCGGATCCAGGTCTCCCGTTTCAAAGAAATAATTGCCGCTTTTTGGATTGAGTAATCTACCTCCATTGGTAAATGATTCGGATTTTTTGTCTGAATATTTGCGAACAGCTGCCTCAAAAGACATCGTGTCTTTGATAATGACTTTTTTAATTGAATCCAGATAGTTTTTTGCTTTAGTATAGTCCTCATCTAGCATACGAGGCTTCACGAGTATATGACGTGAAAGGATAGAGTTTCCCCTTCGACCCATCAACTGGATTAAATGGAGACCATATTCGGATTCTACGATGCCGGAGAGGCTGTCTTTTTGTAGGTTATAGGCTACAGCTTCAAATTCTGGCACAAAGTTTCCTCGTTTGACCCAACCCAGATTTCCTCCGCTTTTTGCCGATCCATAGTCTTCAGAATATTGTTGGGCAAGTTTTTCAAAGCTTTCTCCGGCTAAGATTCTTTCCCTGATTTTTTCCAGTTTTTCTTTAGCCAATTTCATCTGCTCAGGATTGGCTTTGGGTTTGTAAACGATTTCGCTGATTTCTACTTCGGCGTTGAAATATGGCACACTGTCCTTGGGAATGGCTGCAAAAAAAGTCTCGACCTCCTGAGGTGTGACATTGACATCTCCTAATATGGTGTTTTGAAGTTTTTCTGTGAGCATTTGGTTGCGGAGGTCTTCGCGAAATCTCTCTTTTACCACACTCACCGGCTGCCCATAAACTTCCTCGAACTTTTCAAAATCATTGTTCATATATCCCAAGATCTGCTCTATACGAGCATTCAGTTGTTGCTCCACATCTTCGTCTTTCACATCCAGACTATCAACTTTTGCTTTGTGAACAAAAAACTTTTGGACGATCATGTTTTCCAACACCGCACAATTGTCGGATTCGCTGAGGATGGATTTTTTGTCTTTGAGATAACTGATGCTTTCCTGCCAGTCAGAGTACAGTATATATTCTCCTCCGACTTTGGCAATGATTTTGTCTGCTATCAGTCCCTGTGCATTTCCAGACAAATAGAATAAAGTAACAAAGAGGTATAAAAGTGAGGTTCTGATGAGATTCATTCCTGATTATTTAAAGATTTCTATTTGTTTTTCTTTGAGTGCTTTGTCGTAAAGCGATTTTCTGATAGACTCTATGCTTTTACTTTTTCTTTGGTAAAGTATAGCTTTGGTTGCTTTATCTTTAATAAATGACATCGGTGGATCCTGATTTGGTTTGACTATGTCAAATATGCGCAAGTAATATTCGTGATTAAAGTCCGCAAAGCTTCTATTGAGCCCTTTTGAAAGAGCTGATTCAGAAACGGATTTTGCAGGTAGAAATTGTTTGAGATCGGACCATCTGACCCAGTTGTCTTGCTGGAGAAAGCATTTGGAAGCATCGTTTTCACAAAATCTCTGGAGTTGCAATAGTTGTGGACCTGTGGGAGACTTCCACAGTAACTCGAAATCCCTTTTATCTTGTAGGGGTTTGTTGGCTTTCACAAAAAGGCACTTAATGATGGTGCTTTCGAGTTTGTATTCTGCCTTATTGCTCTGGTAGTAATTATTGAGTTCTTCTTCTGAGATTACTGTGTCGACCTTTTCGTTTAGGAGGGCCAATTCTGAATGATAAAGCAAAAGAGACTCCTTATAGTCATCTACCATCGCATTGATTTCCTGGAGATTGTTCAGCTTGGAAGAAGCGGCATTTATAATAATTCTATCCTTGAGCCAGCGATCGGTATAACCACTCAGAAGCAAAGCTGTGTCTGCATCTATCAATCCAGTCCCTAATGCATCAAAGGCATCTTGTTGATAAAGCTTCTGATCCTTGTAACTGGCCAATACAATATCATCCTTGTCTTGGGAGGATGGATTGTTATTTTGCTTACATGAGGTGAGCAAAAGGACTGCTGTAAAAATCAAGAGGCCTGAGCGCATGAAGAGCAAAGGTCGCAAGAAGTCCTCATTTTTTTACCATACTCTCGAATACATCGTTGTTAATCCGAACAGGATATTTCATTTTCAACTCATCTATCCAAAGACCTTCGAGATAATCTTGATAATCAGCGATGATGTATCCACGGGCTTCGTCAAGGGATTTTGGCCCTGGAGCCATCAATTCAGACACTCTCCTGAAACTGTAGCTTTTTGGGTTGTCTTGAACCAAAGCTGTGGTAGAACTCTTAGAAAAAGTGAGACCAGCCAGTGCTTCCTGATTTTTAGGTTCGGCTATGGTACGCGAATAAGAGATAAAAGACTTTTTCTTGTCATACTTTGATATAGCTTTATCGATACCTTTTTTGTTGATGTACTTGTAAATTTTTTCAGCAAGATTGCGATCACTGGTATCGATGCTGATAGCTTGAACGACTGCTCTTTCTTCCCACTTGTATTTTCCTTTGTTTTTGTCAAAAAACAACTTTAGACCTGTAGTGTCTTCTGAGGCTTTGTCCCATACATTCAGCTTGGTCGCTTCAAACAAAAGAATTCCTTCACGATATTCCCTCATGAGTGACTTGAAATCCGGATATTTATCTTCCAGACGGGTTTCTTCAAACTGCAGGCATTTTTGAGCCACAAAATCATTGAACATGCTTCGGACAGTTTCTTTCACATTTTTATTATCACCTCCTTGCAAGCGGTTTCTTGTATTGGATCTCACATAATCCGCAAATTGGTCACTGGTGATGCTGATATTACCAATTTTGGCCATTTCTTCTTTCACCAGATTCTCTGGGGCTTTCCATTTATAACTAAAAAATAAAGTGTCCATCTGACCGGCGAATCTATCCAGAGCAGCTTTATTTTCTACATAAGGTGCTTCGGTTTTGATCTTTTCGATTAGGGTACCTTGAGCTGCTGCAAATCTTGAATCTCTCTGAATTTCCGACTGGACTTTTCGCTTTGCCCGTTCAAATGGCAACTCTTCTTCTCTCTTGATACGCTTGATTATATGATATCCTATGCTTGTTTCTATTGGACGACTGACATCACCGTCTTTTGCCAATGAAAAAGCTGCATCTTCAAAGGCGGGTTCGTACTGATTAATTCCAAAAAAACCAATATTGCCTCCCAGAGGGGCACTATTCTTGTCATCACTCAATTGTCTTGCCAATTCTTCAAAGCTGGCGCCGCCTTGAATCAAAGTATAAATACTGTCAGCTTTGAGCATTGCCTTGCCATCCGGCAAGCCTTTTTTATGCTTTTTGATAAGAATATGAGCTGCTTCAATTTTTCTGCGAGCTGGTCGTGAATCATCAACTTTTAGAATATGATATCCCAGTTTGGTGCGGAATGGCAACGAAACATCTCCCGGTTTCAAAGAGTAAGCTATATTCTCTAAGGTGTAAAATCCTTCCGGCAACATCGAAGTAAACCATCCTATACGGCCACCATTTTTTGCAGAATTGATGTCATTGGATTTTGCCCTTGCGACTTCTGCAAATGATGAACCACTACGGATGGATTTATAGGCATCCATTGCCATATTATAACTCTGCAATGTATCGGCGCCGGTTGCATTGGGACTAAGATTGAATAAAATATGACTCAACAAGAGATCCTTCTTCTGTCTATCATATACTTCATGGGCCAAACGATCTGTAACTTCCTTGTCGTTGAGATAGTTGGTTGTCAACTGCTGTCTATAACCCTCAAGTTCCTTAATCAAACTGGGGATGGTATCCAGCTTCATATCGCGGGCTGCTTGAACTTTGAGCTTGAACTTGGTGTAAAGTTTGAGATAGTCATCGAGTGATTTTCGACTATAGTCGGCTTCTTTGCCGTTGTTCTTGTTGTAGATGTACTCAAATTCAGACAGTTTGACATCATTGCCTGCGACTGTAAAAAGTACAGGATCTTTGGTCTGGGCGTTGAGTAAGGAGACACTACAGAAAAGGGCTGCAATTAGCCATTGTGAAAAATTCATAAATGCTGGACGTTTTGCTGACAAAAATAAGGCTTAAACGGATATTTCCACTCAAATGGTGATTTTAACCAATTTATTAACGCTTTATTGTCAAAATCATGCCAATTTTAATGTTTTCTTAAGGGTTTTGGCTCAAAGACTTCTTGCAGTGGTTTTCAGTGTTAAATTCTGATCGAAAAGCAGAACTAAAGATCATTCTTGAAATGATTGAGGTACAAAACCCTATATGAAGTAACTTATATAGCTGGTCGAACGTAAATATTGAATTCAATTTTATTTTCCTTTCTTGATAGAATAATTTATTTTCATGATTCACAAATACATTTTATTTTGAACTCAGTGAGGTACTCCCCATCTTGGACAAACTTCTAAACAATATTATTTTTAAATTTTCAAAATTATAAGTTTTTTTCATTTGATGAAGGCAATTCAGGGATATTGATTTAGCTCCTTGCCTCACAGAATCGCTTTATATGAAGCCCATACGCTGGAGGTTGTAGCGGACCTAGCCGGTGAAGGTGATCTAGAGTAACCAATTGAACCTACTAATTATCTTGTGAATTATAGTTTAATTGCTTTAATGACTTGGGAGCCTTTCTTGGATGAAAATTTAAAGAAGTATATTCCTGATTCTAGTTCAACAGGCCATTGGAAATTCATTTCACCTGATGAAAAATCTATCAAATCATGGTAAGCCATCTTTCCATCAATGCTAACTATTTCCATTTCAATAAACTTATTCAAATCCACTGACCGAATAGTTATTCTATCATGGGAAGGATTTGGGCATATTTCAATGTTCAGTAATTTGTTTTCAACTTGTTTTGTACTAGTTGAGGATCTTATTCTCACATCCAAAATAAATCGACCAAGTCCTGTCTTATATTTCTGATCGAAATTTACAAAATATGTTGTGTCACTACCGGAGTATCCCAGAAAGTATATTCGCCATTGCCATTTTTTGTGATAGATACAGATTCTCCATTCACTCCTGAAATCTGGTAACCATATATGGGTCCACATTGTGCATCCATTAACAGAATGAATCCATCAAACATATCATTAGAATTTTTTAATACTCGCCCATTCCCAATATTCAAATCGCCATAAAAATATCCAGCAGATAAGTAGGTATTCCTTATTTCGGAATAATGGGAAAAGTTATTGGGTAAAATAAAAGTCTCTTTATTGAATTGGTTAAGAGAGAGAATATGCGATTGATCGTCCAAACTAAGTATAAAAATATTGTAAGAATTAAAATTATTTAGAATTCTAATTCCATACACCTCTATGTGTGCCGCATTAAAAGAACCAAAATATTTAAATTTCCTTCATTAGTTAAAAATAATTGTTTAGGGGATTGATCATTGGATCCACCAATTCCTTTTTTTGCTCAGACATTTTTATTACTATCTATTTTGAAATAAAATCCATCATAACTTCTTCCATTTGTATTTCTTATAGTGTCCTTTTTCGATATTATTATTGATCCCCAGAATTTACCAATGACTTGTAAATTGCCAATAAGATCAATACTATAATCTCTTATAACTTTTTGGTCATCTCCTTCAAAATACCATTTAGTGAATTCAAAAGTATTTTTATCTAATTGTAGAATAAATAAATTCAAATCTGATTGACCAAGTCCTGAAACAAATTTTTACCCATTTAATTCATAGGTTCCTTGAAACTCCAAAGTGCAAAACAATCTACCATCGAATTCTTTAAACTCCCCCACACTAACATAACTATATGCTTCAGTAACAAAGATTTCCTTAATAATA
>Ga0268298_10001080_pt1 | contig 33268 bp, 27 predicted proteins | sample WWTPWeurt_MetaG_FD_194462 | JGI IMG/M metagenome (GOLD analysis project Ga0268298, IMG submission 194462) | Activated sludge microbial communities from WWTP in Nijmegen, Gelderland, Netherland - WWTP Weurt | ecosystem: Engineered > WWTP > Aerobic digester > Activated sludge | place...
CTGCGAAAGTGGACCCGGCCAAAGTGGCTGCTGCAAAAGTGGACCCGGCCAAAGTGGCTGCTGCGAAAGTGGACCCGGCCAAAGTGGCTGCTGCGAAAGTGGACCCGGCCAAAGTGGCTGCTGCAAAGGCCGCACCGAACAAATACGCCTCCGCCGCAAAGCCTGTGCCTGCATTTCGACCCGCACCCTACAAACCTGCGGTGGCCGCTGCTCGACCTGCGCCGGTTGCCGTCACCAGCCCCGAAGCCCAGGCCGCCCTTCGTGAGGCCCAACAAGTCTTCATTCGAGGCGAGCGCGCCAAAGCCTTGGCCATGGCCTTGGCCGTCACCCGACGAGGTGGAGAGGATGCCGCCAGCGCGTGGCGTTTTGTCGGCGGTGCAGCGTGTTCCACTCGGCAAGCTGCGATGGCCACGACGGCCTACCGCAACCTGAAAGCCCCTGAATCTCGTCGCACCTTGGTTGATTTGTGCCAACGCAACGGCGTGCCGTTTGCGGGCGGTCAGTTCAGCTCGGATTGAACGCGCTGCTTGGGTACATCTCGTCTCGTGTCCATGCACATTCGTCGTCGTAAACCAAAGTTTTCATTGGGAAATTTGTTAGGTATGTTCCAAAAAAAACTTTGTATAATCTGCGCGTTGTCTTTTTCTTTCGACGGGGTCACATGAACACCCACGTTACTCAGTTCGGCATTCGGACCACGCTGGTCTGTGCGTTGCTTGGGTTGCTTGCGGAAGGCGCGCAGGCTCAACAACGTGTTGCGCTCAGCGAGCCATCTTCAAGAACCGGCAACGAGCATCGCATGTCGCGATCGGAACCGATCTTGACCGTCGATGCGCTCGACTATCTGCCCAGGCTGCGGCCTGTCTTGCGGGGCGTGATGTATCGCTCTGGCACACCGTCCGAGGCCGCGCTTTCCAGGCTCTGTGAACGAGGCTGGAAACGGGTCTACTCCTTGTACGGAGAGCACACCACCCAGACCGGTCCGCGCAACGTCAGCATGATTCGCACAGGGCGCGATGTCCGTTCCTGTCAGACAGACGGTTCCGCGCGCCTCCTGGAATGGAGGTCGGCCCCCTCTGCCCGTTTGCGCACACTCCCCGGTATTTTGCGCGACGTGTTGGACAGCATCCGCAAACCTGAAAAGGGGCCCGTGCTCGTGCATTGTTGGAATGGTCTTCACTATGCGGGGATGGTGTCGGCCCTGGCCTTGCGTCAATTCTGCGGTTTCACGGGAGAACAGGCCGAGGCCTACTGGCGCGCCAATGCCAATCGCGGGGCGACGTATCCCGTGATCATCGCCAACCTGCACAGTTTCAAACCGATTCCGGGGCTTTCGCTGACACCGAAAGAGCAACAGACACTCTGTCCTGATCTTGCGCAGGGGTATCTGGTTCCGCCTGACCCTATCGTCGCTGCGGCTCTGCACAACCGTCCTCGGGGTGGTGCGCATCACTCTCCTATTCCTCCGCTCCGCAACGCCGTTGAGACCAGCGAAGGTCGCGCATCCAGCACCCCCCTTCCAAATCCTTCCCGATCGGGCACCCCCGACCGACCAGCCCCCCTTCCGAGTCAGTCCGCTCCCTCTGGTGCCACCAGTCAGCGCACGCTGCCTGTCTCTCTTCCCCTCAAACTGGCTTCGCGTCCCTCCTGATTTTGCTTTGGGAGGGTGCCGCAGTTTTTTCGGTTTCTCAAACCATTCCAGACTGCATCAGGGCAGCTCTTGCAGCTTGGCTTCGGTTTCCCGCGCTTCCGCATGCTTCGGATTCACAGCGAACGCTTTTGCCAGTGCTGCCTGTCCCCCTTGAATGTGCTGCTTGCGTTCTTGCCCCGTTGTATGCCTGGCCAAATGCAAATGACTTGCACCTAGCGTGGCCCATGCGTCGGGGTAGACCTCGGGACTTTGTGTGGCGAGCACTGCCAAACGGAGCCCTTCCCGCAGCGCAGAGAATCCCCCTTTCCCGCTCTGTTTCAGCCAGTCCGCTTCCACAAAAGACCCCCGCGCCGCGAGCGTCCGACACATCGCATCCGTACTCCCCAGCGCAAAGCACCGGCTCACCGCTTTCCGCATTTCCTCCAGCTGCTTTTGAGGATTCCGATTGTGTTTCACAGACCACGCGGCCTCCACCCAAAAGGTTTGTGCCGTGAACTGTTCCAAATCCAAAAATTTGTCCCCCAATCTTCGAGCCACAGCCAAGGCTTTGTGCGCTTTCTCGACGTAAAACTCCGTCCTTTCATCCCCATGATCGAGCCCCCATTTCGCCGCCTGCGCATACACCTCTCCAACATTCAAATGACACTGCTGATACGAAGAATTCTGCCGCATACACCAAGAAAACACCTCATCGGCATGCGCAAGGGAACGTGACAATGCGGCTTTGTCTGGCAACTGGGAAATGCGAAATACTTCGGTCCACAGGAGATTCTGAAATGCAACCAAATAGGTTTCATCCAGCGTCGCGGCATGCGCAAGATAGCCTGATGCACGGTCCAGAGAATCGAGAGCCAGCGGAGACCCACTTAGTGCATGCTGGATGCCCACACTTGTCCAGAGGACACTCAAGTCACTCAGCCCCCAGAGGAAATTTGGATTCTTCTGCACAGCAGGTTGCAGCACAGCGATTGCTGCGATGTATCTCGGAATCGGATTTTCCCCTCGAATCGCCAAATAATCCCCGTTTATCCTCATGCAAGCCGCTTGCATTTCCAATGCATAGGGGTCCTCTGGTCTTTTTCTTAACACAGCATCGGCCTCAGACAGACATTCCGAAATGCGCTGTGAATGCTGACCGCCCGTTCCAGAGAACCCCATGGCGAGCATGGTTGCAAATCCCCGTTTCATGTTCCCTTCCACACTCGAAGAGTCTGCGGCACTCAACAGATTCGCCGCCGCGACCGCTTGGGAATGCGGTTTATCCGCGGGTTGTCCTCGAAATGTCGCCATTTCCACTTGGCGTACCCAGGTTTCAGCCAGTCCTTCATACACCTCTGCATCGCTGCGGCCCACTTGCGCTGCGGCTTCATACGCAGCGACGGCAAGCGAGAACTCCTTTTCCGCCTCTGCATACTGTCCCCCATCCCGCCCATGAAGCGCGCGTTCGTGGTGGATGTCCCCCTGTAACTTGTCGGTTTCATACAACCAAGGGGCTTGCGCTTTCACTCTCCGCAACTGCGCAAGGGATTCTTCTTCCTTCCCCTGATAGTGCAAAATCAGAGCCTCCAGAAAATCCGGGGTGTCTGTTTCGCGCACTCTCGCTCGCGCAAGCGAATCCAGCGCCGGTTTCAGATACTTGGGCGCGATCTCCTTCAGTTGCTTTATCGCCCACGCGCCGCCTCCGCTCAAGCGTGCTTTGTGCATCGCCTCCTCGTAGTGTTTTCCCATCACCACCCCGAGCGCATAATGAAGCTCTGCGTCGTCTTGTCCCTCTTTCTGCGCCGCCTGCAATTCCGCAAGTGCTTCCGGGTATTCATGCAGCGCCAAATGGCCTCGACCGAGTGCGTAGTGAATCAAACCAGAAGCCTCGTCCCCTTGTTTCAGGAGGTCTCCCTTCAAGCGTTCCATTTGCTTGCGGATGATTCCTTTTTCGTGTTCCAGATCGTGCAGTGGAAGTTGCCGCGCACTCCGCAGCAGCCACTCCATTTTTGTGATCTCTTGCCCCAAACGCTGGGAAAGCTGCGCCCGCTTTTCTGCGCGTTCCTTCAGTCGTTGAGCTTGTCCCGCAGCCTCTTGTTTTAGTCGTCGGTTCAGCACGAAATTTCTTGTGCCGCCCGCGACCAACAGGACCAGTGCCGAAAAAAAAGCGACCGTTGTTGCTGCCAGCGGTTTGTTGTGTCGCGCCTTCCATCGCAATCGCGCCGTGAAGCTGACTTTGCTGCCCAGGATCGAGTCTTTGGCCACATACCGGCCCAGGTCTTCTGCCAACTCCCGAGCCGTTCCGTAACGCTCCTCTGGTTCTTTTGCCAAACACTTGTTGACGATCGTGTCCAGGGCATCAGGAATGTTCGGATTCAGTTTCCTCAGCGACGGTGGATCTTCCATCATCACCAGCATCAGCATATCCGCCGTACTTTTCGCGACAAAAGGAGGCCGCCCCGCGAGCAAGTCGAACAACGTCGCCCCCAAACTATAAATATCCGTCCGCCGATCCAACCTCTTCACCTCCCCCCGAGCCTGCTCAGGAGACATGTACGCAGCGGTCCCGAGCACAGTTCCGGATTCTGTGATGCCGGTGTCGTTGTTGTCTCGGGCGATTCCGAAGTCCATGACGACGGGGTGCCATTCGCCGTCGGTTCGTTTTTCCACCATGATGTTGGCGGGTTTAATGTCCCGATGGACGATGCCGGCTTGGTGTGCGGCGTGCAGGGCCTCGGCGGTTTCTTTGGTGAGGAGGACTTTTTGTTCCAGGGAAAGGTCCTTTTTCGCGTGTTGGAGGGACTCCCCTTCAATGTACTGCATGGCGATGTAGGGTTTGTTCTCTACCTCTCCTACTTCCAGGACTTTGCAAATGTTTGGGTGATCGATTCGGGCTTGGGAGCGAGCCTCCTGAAGGAACCGACGTAACAATTTGTCATCGTCGCCGCGCACGAATTTCAGGGCAACCAAACGGTGGATTCTTTTGTCCTTGGCTTTGTAGACAGAGCCCATTCCGCCTCGTCCAATGAGGCAAAGGAATTCATACCGATCCCACTCAGCGACAGGAAATTGTCCTGGGGCGCTGCTTGTCGGTCTGGAAGAGGAATCAATGCTACTCCCATAAGCCGCATTCAGAATCCCACTGGAAGCATCGCTGTCTGAAGATGAATAGGGTTGCGAATCGACTGTTTCCGCAAAACTGTCGTCGGACGCAACCCGCTGCAAAGGAGAAGCCGGGGCTTTGTCAGGAGGGGGAAGTGCGCCGGGTAGGGGAACAGCATGAGCCCGCGCAGACCGCTCGGCGCCTTTTCCTTGCAAAACAGTTTGACCCACCCTTGGATCATCACCTGCCAGGGTGGGAGCTTTCGCACTGTCCTCTGTGGGACCGACACGCTTGGCCATTGTGCCATGATGGCACAAACAAAAAGGTCACAACAGCGTACTTGCTCCGTCTCTAGACAAGTTCCGTTTGGTGCTGAAGTCGGGCCAATGGGGGGGCAGAAGTTTGGCTTTCTTCAAGTCCTCCAGGACAGCACACAGAGGAAGGCCGACCACGTTCTCGTAACTACCAGAAATGGAACGAACGAAGGCACGGAATCGACCCTGAATGGCATAGCCACCAGCTTTCCCACGCCACTCCTCACATGCCAAATATCCGTCGATTTCTTCGTCGGTAAGAGACCTGACCATAACGTGTGTTGAGATGACACGACTGCATTCCTGTTCGCACTCCTGTTCATCCACCCAACGCAAATGATATCCGGTCAAAACTTCGTGTGTGATGGCTGAAAGCAGGTTCAACATTTCACGGGCTGCGCCCTCATGTTCGGGCTTCCCAAGTACTCTTCCCTTGGCGACCACAACGGTGTCTGCGGCCAAAATGGGAGCGAAGGGAGTGCAGCGCGCCTTTGCCGCAGCGACTTTGCTTTTCGCAAGACGCAAAACCAAGCGTTCACCCGGCTCACCCGGTTCGGGGGTTTCGTCGATGTCCACGGGCCAGACAGCATGCGGAACGGCGGCGCTCGTCAGCAAATCCATGCGACGAGGCGAAGCGGAAGCAAGCACAAGAAGAGACATGCGACACATGTATACACGTTTTTGGGCATAGACCAAGAGGGGTCGTTGCGTGCTATGATTTCGGTACAAAGTGGGGTTTTTCTCGACGGGAAACTTCACAGAGGAATGGTCGGATGCCGATTTCAGACAACAACGAACGAACGGAACAGAGCAAAAGGCCGATGGCCGATGCACTGTCCCTGGCACAAAATGCACTTTCCGCAACCAAGGTCATGGGGCCACCAACGCCGGCTCTGTCAGAGCTTCAAATGGAAGGGGGACCCCCTCACAAATTCCCTGCGCGGATTCTGAACGCAGGTTTTGTCTTCGCGTTGGTGTTGGCTGCCGTGTGTCTGGTCGCTTCGACGGTGTATCTGTACACGTTCCTGTCTGTGACGACCCAGAAGATAGATGGATTGCTCGGGCGCGCAGGGACTCCGGGGATGTCGGATGTCCTGATTCAGCTTGGCATCAATGCGGCACTGGTTTCGGCTCGGCTGGCGCTTCTGTCGTGTGGTGTTTTTGTTGCGATGGCGTTTGGCTTTTTGGGTTTTGGATTGTTCTTGATGGGTATTCGGGGAGAAATCGAGGCGAGTGGAACCGTTGAGTCATTTGGTTTCAAAGTCGCTCGTATGTCTCCGGGGGTGTTTGTCATGACTGCCACGATTGCACTCATTGGAGTGTGTGTTACCCACAGAACTCCCTTCGACTATCGAATGGAGCAGAGCCCCCAAACGCCGGTGATGGGGGAAAAGACAGCCGCTTCTATTTTGAAAAAATATGCGCAGGACCCGCCTCCTCTCACTGTGTCTACTGAAACCCATTCGGGTACTGGTATTCATGGGAACTTGGCTGGGAATCCAGGAACCCCTGTAGTGCCCCCATCGGTCACTGTAGAGACACGATCGGCGATCATGCAAACTCCGGTTTCGGACAGAGATGCAGCGGCTTCTGTCGCTGCACCTCCCCGACAAGAACCTCTCCGACAAGAACCTCCCAGGGCAGCGCAAGCTCTGCCAGCACCCCAAGCGCCTCGGGTTGCACGATGACCGCATTTTGCCAAGGTCCTTTCGGGAGGCCCTTTTGTGGCAAAAAGGGGGCCGTCCTATTCGGGTTAGGGGTCGTGTTGTTGCTCTGTTTCCTATCCATGCCTTTGCGAGCACAGAGCGATTCCGATTTGGAGGCACTCGCTCAAAAAGCCGAGCGATTGTTGTCTCAAGAACAGAGTCAGCCGGCGTTGCGACCGGCGCGCATCGCAGCCTTTTCAGAAGTGGTTCGCGTGCTTGCGCAAAGACTTCCCAACATTCCCTCTCAAAGCGGAGAGTATCCAGTTGCTCTGTTTCGTATGGGTTTGTATCTGTATCTTTCCGATCAGTCCGCCGATGCGCAGATCATCCTAACCGAATGTCAGCAGCACCCCGCATTGCACAGTCAAGATGCGACTTGGAACGGAAAAGCCATTTCACAACACTTGTCCAGTTTTTCCGGTGTCAGAATTACCGCGCGCAGCGATGTGACAGAGGCAGAGCTTGCGAAACATCTTCCGACTCCCGCTGGTGCGGCGTTTGTTTCTGTGCATGGTTCCAAAACCGGAATTCCAGTACCAGAGCGAATGGGACGCCCCGATGGTGATCGCACCGTCGATGCCCCGTTCACACCATCCGAAAAACAGAATTTGCGGCAAAGGGGGATTCAAAGCAGAGACCCCCAACGTGCGATGATTCTTGGCAAAAAACTCTTGGAGCCGCTGGGACAGGTGGTTTTTGCGCGGAAGGAAAAAGTTGTCGTGTTGGGGATCGGTGAACAAAAGAATGCCGAGGGATTGGCTGACGCGCTGTCCAAAGAACAGGTGCGGTTGTGGCGGAATTTGTTGGGACGGAAAGACGCGCCTCCTCTTGTCATCGTGTATGCGAATCTTTCGCCAGAGGGTCGAGAAAGACAGGGGATTCTGCTTTCACAGGCTGTACATGGGCGCGCCGCAGCAGGAAAAGAGGGGTACTACTCTGCGTACGATCGAAGTTTGGTGCTGCGGAAGGGAATCGTGGATGACGCAGGAAAACTCTATCTGGGAACTGCGGTACACGAGCTGGTGCATGCACTGCTCGATTGTGATTCGCCGGAAATTCCCTTGTGGCTAAACGAGGGTCTGGCATCTCTGTTCGAGGAGCAGAATGCCGACGGAAAACCGATCGACAACTACCGCTTGTATGAACTTCTGCTGGCACAGAAGACAAATGAAGGCGTGTCCGTGAAAACCCTTCTTGACGGACAAATTCCCCGAAGCATTGAGACACGGGATGCCATGTTTCGGTACACAGTTCTTTGGGTGTACACCCAAAAGGGGTTTCCCGGAGTTCAAGGATTGCTGAAGCGAGTTCGAGAACGAAAAGGAAACGATGTAGGAGCGTTGTGTGAAGTGATCGGGATTCCCAAAGTGGGGTTGGACAAAGCTTTTGCGGCGTTTCTGCAGACACGCGATGTGAAAGGGGTGGATGAGCGGTGGGAGCACATTCGTCCGACGGCGTTGGGAAGGCCCACTCCTCGTCCATCCTCGCCAAGTTCGCAGCAGGGAATGGGTGGAAATGGGGCCATCTTCCATCAGATACCACAAACGGGACAGGCCGGGTCTAGACCCAAAATGGATCCCGGTCAGACAGTCCAGTCTCCTTGATCTAGGGTGAAGGTTTCACCCTGCGGCAAGGTTTGCATCTTTTTTCTGCACTCAACTGTCTCCAATCGTTTCCATAAAGACTTGCTGGGAACAGGGTCTTTTCCCGCAAGACGCGATCGTGGCATGCTCGCGGCGATGCGTGAAAAGACGAGTGGAAAACGGTCGGTTTGGGCGAAGTGGAAGCGGCAAAGTACGCGCTTGTTGCTGGCCACGGGCGCGTTGGGAGTGCTTCTGGGCGACGGGGGAATTTCGAGTGATGAGCTGGCTTGCGAGCTGGCGGTGGAACACATGCTGTCGTGTTGCCCCGAGCTTTCTGCTGTGCCTCTGCGGTGCGTGCGATCGGGATGCGGGGGGACGATGGTGCCGGACCTTTCGGAAGACCGGGCGGCTTGTTTGCGGGACAGAAGCTGCTCGTTTTTGCGGGGGTTTGGCGTGTGCGATGTGGCGACGTGGCAAACTCCGGCGGATTGCGCCTCGCCGTGTGAAATGAAGGTGCCCAAATGCGAATGACAGTGGGTGAGTGGGCAAAATCGACGGAGGGCAGGGCAGGGGGCTTTGGTAGGGCGGTCGGGCTGGGTGTGGTGGTGTGTGGTCTGATGGGGGGCGTGGTACACGCGCAGTCCAAAACGGAAGGAACAGGAACGGCGGCGACGCAAGGAGCGGTTTCTGGTCCGGGCGAACAGGAGGGTGGGAAGCTTGCGACGGTGGATGTTCCGCCAAGCCGGCGGCAAACCAAGTTGTATGGTCTGGTATCGGGTGGTTTCGTATATCGGTGGGCTTTGCGGGAACACCTGTTTGGGGGTGTATTGGAAGGGGAATTGGGGGCGCGAGATCATCGGATTGCAGGCGGCGCGCGGATTCGGGTAGAGGCAGGGAAAATGCTCGGGGGTTTGCCGTACCAAGTGGTGGCGGTGGGGCCAAGTCTGTGGTTGCCTCGTGTGGCGCAGCGGATTTGGTTCGGGATGGGAGTGGATACAGGGGTGCTGCTGCTGAACCGCAGAACAGAGCCGGGCACCGCGATGTGGACAGTGCTTTGGGGGGGCCGGGTGGAAATGGTTGCGGACCTTCTGAAAATTGGGGAACGGGGAGGTCTGTATTGCGGCACGGGCCTGACTGCGCAGGCACTGACGCAAGCCCCGTTTCCGTTGACTCTCTCGACAGGTTTCTGGGTTGGCTATCGTCCCTGACCGGGCACCTTGGACTCGGGGAACGCTTGCCGCTTGCAATGAAAACGACTGCCGTGGTACGGCGGCGGAATGCGAGCGGTGTTGCAGCGGGTCAAATGTGCGAAAGTGCGTGAGCAAGGAACGGGCGAGGTGCTTGGTGAAATAGGGGTGGGTCTGTGTGTGCTGCTGGGAATCGGCCAGGGCGACGGACCCAAGGAAGTGGAGTTGCTCGCGGACAGGATCACGGGGATGCGGCTGTTCCCGGATGCGCCGGACAGCGTGCCGGAGGGGCGGAAACCGGGAAACATCAACCGGGCGCTGCGGGACGTGGGCGGGGCGCTTTTGGTGGTGAGTCAGTTCACGTTGCTGGCGGACACGAGCAAGGGGCGCAGGCCGTCGTTTGTGCGTGCGATGCCGCCGGAACAGGCGATTCCGCTGTACGAACAATTCATTGGGAAGTGTCGGGAGGTGGGTTTCATGGTTCAAACGGGGCGCTTTGGCGCGATGATGGACGTGGAACTAATCAACGACGGTCCGGTGACGATTGTGCTCGATACAAACGAGCTGTGTCGGTCGTCATGAGGGGGGCGTGTCTGGGAAGAGCAATTCTGGTTTTGGGAGGGCTGTGTTTTCCGAACATAGGGGTCGCTTCGTGGCCAGACATGGTGTCTTTGGGGCCTCGGTCGGCGGGGATGGCAGGGACGGGTTCTGCGTCGGCAGACGATTGGGAAGCGACGTACCAAAATCCGGCAGGACTTGCAGACAGTCGGTCGGGGTTGGCGCTTGGGATTTCGTACGGAAACTTGCGGCTCAACCTGTTTCGGGCCCCATCTGAGCCGCGCAGTCTGTTCGGTGTGCAAATCGGGGCGAGCGTGCGTTTGCCACTGGGCAGTTTTCTGAAAGACCGCGTGGGAATCGGTTTGGGACTGCATTTGCCGACGAGCGTGGTGAATCAAGTGAGCGTGCCATATGCCGAAGTTCCCAAAGCGGCGCTGCTGGACGGGCGAACAGAGGTGGTGTCGGTGCTGGTGGGTTTGGGAATCAAACTGCCGCTTGGGATTCGTGTGGGGGGAGGTGTGCTTGCGCTGGCAGCTCTCGTCGGAGACATCATCATTCGACCGGACGGAACGGGGCGGATCACGTCGATTTCGGAAGAACAATTGACGGTGGATTACGCGCCGATTGTGGGGGCGAGGTGGGCTTCGAAAACGGAAACGTGGGCGGCGGGGTTGATGTTCCGAGGCGCGTCGCGGTCATCGTATCTTCTGCGGCTTCACACGGAACTTGGGGACGCGCTGCCGCTGGGTCTGCCAGTGATTTCGTTTGCAGGAATTGCGCAATACGATCCGCTCCAGCTTGCGGGGGAATCGTCGGTGCGGGTGACAGAGGGGCTGCGGCTTTCGGTCCAACTTGTGTACAAAAAGTGGAGCGATTTTCGGTATCCGATCGAAAAAGCGACGAAGGATTCTGTGGATGTGCCGTCGCCGAATTTTCACGACACGGTGGTGCCGCGCTTGGGGCTGGAACAGGTGTGGAAGGTCCGGGAAACGTGGGAGGTGGTCGCACGGGGTGGGTATTTCTTCGAGATGTCGCCAGCCTCGGGAGCGCCGAAAGACGAAACGGTCAAAAATTTGGAGGATGCACATCGGCATGTGGTGTGCGCGGGGTTTGGAGTGCGGCTGCTTTCAAAAATGCCGCTGTCGGTGTCGGGGTTTTTCCAGGCGCACATGCTGCAACCGACGGAACGGTTGAGCGGCCTTTGGCTGGTCGGGGGCGCGACGCTGGGGGTGGGACTGTGAGGCGGGGGTTTCGGGTTTTTGTGTGCGTTGCGGCGCTGGCGTTGATGTCGGCGCTGGCGTTGATGTCGGCGACGCAGGCGCGGGCCAACCCGCTGGATGCGTTTGGTTTTGGGGCGCGGGCGTCGGCGCTGGGGTCGGCGTATTCGGCGGTCGCACAGGACAGTGCGGCGAATTATTACAACCCGGCGGGACTGGCTCGGTCGGATGCTCTGCGGATAGATTTGGGGTATCAGTTCGCGCGGCCTTATGTAGAGGTGTCGGGACAGCCGCAACCGCTTTTGGACACGCGGGGGTTGCAGGCGGGGGTGCTGTTGCCAGGGACGCTTATGGGGGTGCGTTTTGCGTTCGGGGTGGGGCTGTTTTTGCCGGATCAACATGTGACGCGGATTCGGGTGCTGAGCGTAGACATGCCGAGGCTGCACATGTACGACAACCGGACACAACGGTTGCACCTGTCGGCCAATGTGGCGGTTCAGGTCTATCGGGGGTTGTATGTGGGAGGGGGGCTGACGTTCATGTCGCGGTCGTCGGGGACGGTGTATTTGCGCGGACGAGTGGGCATTTCGGACCCGGAACGGAGCGAGCTTACGGCGTCGGTGGAACAGAACTTGTTTGCGATCCGATATCCGCAAGCGGGCCTTCTGTGGGAAGCAACGCGGAATCTGTCGTTTGCGCTGGTGTATCGGCACCGTTTTGCGCTGGATTTGGAGCAGGGGTTTCAAATTGATGCGCAGGTGGCGGACCCCGGACAGCGCCCGGTGGTGGAAAAAGGAACGCTGCGGGAAGTGGCTCGGGCGGCGGATTTGTTTCAGCCGTGGCAGGTGGTGGCGGGAGCGGCGGCGCGGTTTGGACGGTGGCAGGTGAGCTTTGACGCGACTTTTGCAAGGTGGAGCGAACAACCGGTGCCGGCGGCGGTGTTCACGCTGGATTTGGACATCGGGAAACTGACGGATTTGGTGAAGCTTCCCAAATCAAAGGAGTACCCTCCGGTCGGTTTTCGGGACGTGCTGATTCCGGCGGTGGGGGTCGAGTGGAAGGCGTTGGAAGGGGCGGGGCCGCTCACGCTGCTGGTGCGGGCGGGCTATCGGTATGAGGGGTCTCCGGTTCCGTCCCAAGAAGGCGACACGAGTTTGGGAGACGCAGACAAACACATCGTGAGTTTCGGTTTGGGCGCGGACCTTTTGGGCTTCACGAAAGTGTTGCAAAAACCACTGTCGATCGACGGATTTGTGGGGCTGACAAGTCTGGAAAAGCGCGTGTTTCGGAAAGCGGACCCGCGATCGGAAGTGGGGGACTTCACGGTGTCGGGTTTGGTCGTACAAACTGGGCTGTCGGCGCGTTTTGCGTTCTAGAAAACGGCCCAACCTGTGATAAACCCGCACCCAGAACGACAGGTGGGATACCGCCTGACCGAAACGATCGCGCGTTGCGCAACTGAGGAGTTTTCGATGTCAAAAAGAAGATGCTCAAACCGCTTGCACCTGCTGTTTTCGTTGTGGGTGCTGTTGGGTTTTTTGCCGCTGGCTCATGCTCAAAAGGCAGCTATTGTGACGGCGACACGCTCGTCGGAAAGTGCTTGGTGGCAGTCGGTCAAAGCCAGGATTTTGGCGACGGGGCTTTATACGGCGGTGGATCAGGTGGATGCGGCGTTTCGCGATCCGACACTGGCGCAGCTTCAGGACTACAAACTGGTGGTGGTCGTGGCGAGCGATTACGGTTTGTCGAGTGGAGATGGGGTCGGGAATGCGCTCGGGGATTACATGGCGATGGTGCCGGGGGCGGCGGTGCTGGTGTTTCAGCCGAACACATGGCAGACGGGGTTATCGGGGGCACCGGCGATCGGGGGGAAGTTTTTGGCGAATTATGCGCTGACTTCTCAGTCGGGGTCGAACACGGCGAGTGCGACGAAACGCGGGACGGTGCTCGCGAACGATCCGCTGGTCGAGGGTGTGACGGAGTTTTCGTGCGGCTCGAATTGTGTGCGTGTGACGGGCACGTCGTTGCGTGCAGGAGCGACGGCGGTGGCGTATTGGGCGGATGGGACGTTGCTGGCGGTGCGGGGGAAAAAGCGGGTGGATTTGAACATGTTGCCGGCGGACGAGAGCGTGATCACTGGGTCGTGGGGCGGCACGGGCGCGGATTTGATCACGAACGCGATTCTGTATTTGTCGGCTCCCATGCTCCAAAGTCCGCGCAAACCGACGTTTCCGAGTGTGGGTCTGGGGGGTGCAACGGGTTACACGGCGATCACGTTTCGGAACATCTCGGATGCGGCGATCGACGTGACGGAGATTGGCATCGACGGGACGGGAAAGGCGCAGTTTGTCTACAAAAGCGATTACACGCCGAGCGTGGCGTCTCCGGTCACGTTGGCGATTGGGGCGACGCTGACGGTGCAAGTGGCGTTCAAGCCGCAAGTGCAGGGGACGCATCGGGCAAGTTTGTACCTGTCGCTGAATGGTTTGCCGAGGCTGGACACACCGCTTGAAGGGACGAGCAAAGGGAATCTGTGGATTTCGTTGTCACCGATTGATTTTGGCGGGATTGCCTCGGGGGGCACGGCTGGGCCGGTCACGGTGCGTTTGAAAAATGCGGGGACCAATCCGATTGATTTGGAAAAACCGACGGTGGGAGACGCGACGCACTATCAATTGGTCACGTCAAGGCCGGACGCGAAAATCACGATGTTTTCGGGGGCGACGTACAGCTTCGATTTGAAGTTCACGCCGGGCGCGGACACGGGAGAGTTTTTGACGGATGTGACGGTGATTTCGACGGATGCGAGCAGTCCGCTGGTGATTCCGGTGCGAGGTCTTGCGGGGCCGCCGAAGGCGAAGCTGCCGTACTCGTCGGTGCTGATGCCGGACGTTCCGATGGGGAGCAAAGGGACGCCGATCACGATCAACGTCACAAACGAGGGTTTTTCGGACCTGAGCATTCCGTCGATTTCGACGGACTCGACGGATTTTGAGGTTCCGAACGCACCGACGGTGGCGAGTCCGCTCGTGGTTCCGGCGAAGGAAATGAAGACGTTTCAGATTGTGTTTTCTCCAACGAAAGCGGGTTTGCGAACAGGGAAACTGACGCTGACGAGCAATGAGCCGCCGGGTTCGCCTGGGTCGGACAAAACGATCGATTTGGCGGGAACCGCGACGCAGCCACAGTTCAAAGTGAATGCGACGGCGCTGGATTTTGGAGCGGTGCAAATTGGCACTCCGGTGGCGGCGAAAACGGTGGAACTGTCGAATGACGGGGATGGGGATTTGCTGGTGAAAGAGGTGGCGATTGCGGCGGGCGTGGGTGCGGATTCGTTCTCGGTTTCGACGCTGGAAGCGACGCCGTTTGTGTTGCGAGCGGGTTCAAAAGCGGTTGCGCAGGTCACGATCGGGCCAAAATCGGCGGGGACGCTTTCGGCGACGTTGCGGATCGCGACGGACCTTTTGACGGGCGGTGCAGCGACGGTGGCGCTCAAAGCAACGGTGAGCGGCGCGGTGGGGCAGCTTGACACGGCGAAACTCGACTTTGGCGACTCGAAAGTGAAACAGGTGGTTCAGAAAACGCTGAAGCTGAACAACGTGGGCAATCAGGATTTGACGATTCTGAAAAGCGCGCTTTCTCCGACGGTCACGGTGTTTTCGCTAACGGCACCTGCGGATGGTACGAAAATTCCGGCGGGTGGGAGCGCGACCTTCACTGTGGGATGTATTCCGGCGGTGGTGGGCTCGGCAACGGCTCGGCTGGACATTTCGACAGACGATCCAGCGACGGCGGGAGGCACGAAATTCTCGGTTCCGCTGTCTGTGAACGGCGTGGTGGCGAATGTGACGTTGGACCCGGTGGCGCTCGACTTTACGACGCCGATTTACGTGGGCCAAAAGAGCGAGATGAAGTCGTTCAAGGTCACAAACACGGGTTCGGTCACGGTAGACAACCTGGCGGTGAAACTGTCGGGCGACGGCGCGGCGGATTTCACGGTGGTGACGGGCTACAAAACGAAAATTCTGCCGGGAGAGCAAAGCGAAATCGGGTTGACGTTCGATCCGCGGACGGCAAAAGCGGAAATCAAAGCGGTGGCGATTGTGGATGCGGACGGGGTGCAGGTGCCGATGAATGTGGCGCTCAAGGGGTCAGCGATGTCGGCGATGTTGACGGTGACACCGACGACGCTCCGTTTCCGCAACGTGTATGTGGGTGAGCAATCGCAGCCGATGACGGTGTCGATTGCGAACGAAGGAACGGGAGCGTTGGAGCTGGATGTGGTGCCTCCGGCGACTGACGAATGGACGGTGGATACGTCGGGCGCAAAACTGTCGCTCGGGCCGGGAGAATCGACGAAGTTTGCGGTGGTGTTCTCGCCGAAAACCATCGGCAACAAGTCGGAACTGTTGGACATTCGGATGAAGGGCTCGGTGGTCAGCCTGTCGCAGGTGAGCATCGAGGGCGACGGCATGAATCGGCCTGCTCCGGTTCAAGAAGAAAGCGGCTGTGCGATGACGCGCGGACAGGCGGCGTGGCCTGGACTTGCGCTGTTGCTGGTCGGAATGTGTGTGCTTGTGCGTCGTCGCAAACGCTGGATGCCGTAAAACATGGAGCGTGCTCGCTCGGTTCTGCGCGGGCCGCTGTGGCTGTGGGCGCTGCCGTTTGTGTGGGCGGCGCTCTTGGCTGCACTTGTCGCGTCGGTCCTGACGCGGCTTCACGGCCAGGACCCGCTTTCGCTGTACAAAAGCCTGTTTTTCGGAACGTGGGGCAGTGTGTATGGCGTGGGGCAGGTGTTGTTCAAAGCGACGCCGCTTGTGTGTACGGGGCTGTCGGTGGCGGTTGCGCTGCGGGCGGGGCTGTTCAATGTAGGCGCAGAAGGGCAAATCATTGTGGGGGCGCTGCTGGCGGCGCTGTGCGGGGCGGCGCTGCCGGCGCAAACTCCGAGTGTGCTGGCGGTGCCGCTTTGCCTGTTTGCGGCGTTTTTTGCGGGCGGCGTGCTTGGGGGGCTGGTGGGCCTGAGCAAATGCCTGTGCGGGGCGCACGAAGTGATCGTGACGATTTTGCAGAACTTCCTGGTGCGGGCAGCGATGGTGGGTGTGGGTGGTTTTCTGTTTGTGAAGGAGTCGGTTCACACGGCGGTCATCATCGACGCCGCGCGTTTGCCGCGGCTGTCGTCGTTCGTGTCTGCGCTGCACGGGTCGGCGGTGAACGCCGCGCTGGGTTTGTCGCTGTTGCTGGCGGTGTTTGTGGAATTGGTGCTGCGAAAAACGCGGTTTGGTTTTGCGGTGCGCGTGGTTGGGCAAAACCCGGATGCGGCGGCGGCAGCGGGCATCTCGATTGCGAAAATCCAGACGCTGGCGTTCGTGCTGGCGGGAGGGCTGGCGGGCCTGGGCGGCGCGAATTTCGTGCTGGGCTACAAGTTGTATTACGAGGACGGTTTTTCGTCGGGAGTTGGGTATTGGGGGATTGCGGTGGCGGTGCTTGCGCACAACAGGCCGCTGTGGATTTTGGGGTCGGCGCTGTTTTTCGGAACGCTTTTGCAAGGCGGGCTTTCGGTGGCGGCGATGGTGCCGCGCGAGCTGGTTGATGTGCTGTCGGCGGTGGTGATTTTGGTGGTGGCGACGAGCCGGGCGGAACTGGCGCACCTTGTGCCGCGTCTTGTTCGGGCGAAACGAGCGGAAACCGGCCTGGATGGGCCGAGCGGGCCGACTCCGAGGCCTGTGTTGACCGACGAAACGCAGCACGAACCGACGATGCCGCCCTCAAAACCCGGTGGGGATGTCGCGAGCCGAGCCGCGCTTTGGGAGACAAGGTAGGGCGATGCAGACAATGCTCCTGCTGGGTCTTTTGTGGGCGGTTCTTCGCATTTCGGTGCCGTATGTTCTGACGACGCTGGGCGGTACGGTGTGCGAACGCTCAGGGGTCATCAACATCGCACTGGAGGGCATCCTGCTTTTGTCGGCCCTCGGCACGGCGCTTGGGGCACCACACGGTGTGATGTCGGCGCTGTTTTGGGGCGTGTTTGCGGGCGTGGCGACTTCGCTTTTGTACGGGCTGTTGGTGGTGGTGTTTCGGGGCGACCAAATCGTGTGCGGGGTCGCGATTTTCATGCTGGCAGACGGGCTGTCGCGGTATTTGCTGAAGGTCGTGTTTGGCTCGACCTCAAATTCGCCCAGGCTTTTGGCACTTGAGGGACAGCAGCCGATGTGGTTTTTGGCAATTGCGGTGATGGCGACGGTGATGCTGCACGCGCTGTTCTACCACACGCCGTTTGGGCTGCGGCTGCGGGCGGTCGGAGACAAACCAGAAGCGGCAGAGGCGTTGTCGGTGTCGGTGGTGCGTGTGCGTTTGTGGGCGGTGGGGCTTTCGGGTCTTTTGACTTCGCTCGGCGGAGTGTATCTGGTGTTTGACCAGCGGCAATTTGTGGCGCTCATGTCGGGCGGTCGCGGTTTTCTGTCGCTGGCGGCGATGATTTTCGGAGGCCACAGGCCGGTGTGGGGCGCGGCGGCGGCGCTGCTGTTTGCTTCGGCAGAAGCGACGGGGATTTTTCTGCAAGCGCAGGGTTTGCGGATTCCGAATTGGCTGCTTCAGGCGGTGCCGTATGCGCTGACGCTTCTCACGTTGCTTTTGCGCGGGCTGTTTCGGGCGCGTCGGGCGTGAGCAGCGGCGGGTCCGCAAGCCGGAAAAACGCGCTCAGCAGTGACCAAACCAGGCGTGCGGCGTGCGGGGTCGGCTTTTTTGTGGATGGCTGCGGGCGCGACGCCACAAAAAGGGGAACGCGGCGCACAGAACGGCCAAAAAACTGCGGCGCGACAGCGCGTGACGAACGAAAGACAGCCGTTCTGTGTTTTTTTGACGTTTCCTGTGCATGGCGTGCGAGGCGGCAGAAGGCGCGTTCTGGCCGCTGGGTCTCCGAAACGAGATTATAGAAGGGCGAGCCTTTTTGGGGGAAGGCGGCGTTGTTCTCGACGAGAAATCAGAGCGGGGGCAGGCCGAGTGTGGCCCACAAATCACGCGCAGAAAAACCCTGCTGTCGCAACGCGCGGATGGACAACGAACCCCGCCGCTTGGCCAAACGCTGTCCCCCGGCATCTTGAAGGAGTGGATGGTGGGCGTACACCGGCATCTGAAATCCCAAAAGCGCCTGGAGTACACGATGCACATGCGTCGAGAGCAACAAGTCTTCACCGCGCGTCACGCACGTCACCTGCTGAATGGCGTCATCCACGACCACGGCCAGGTGATAGCTGGTCCTGACCTCTTTGCGGGCCAATACAACATCGCCCAGGCGCGCCGGATCGACCTGCACGGTTCCGGCATACGCATCGGAAAAGAAAAGCGGAGCAAGGCCAAAGTCCCGCAACACGCCCTCCGCAGCCTCGGTGTGTAGCCGCAGCGCGTAACTGTCCCCGCGTTTCAGCCGCGTGTTCACCTCGTCCGCAGACAAACCCCGGCAGCGCCCCGAATACACCACCGGAGCGTCCCCGTTTGGATGGTTTGGACCATTGGGATCTGTTGGAGGTTGGGGGTCGTGTTGGGGGGCGCTTTGGGAGGTCGCAATTTCTTTTCGCGTGCAAAAGCAGGGGTACAGCACACCCAACAGGGACAACCGATCGAGCGCCCGATCGTAGTCGTCCAGGTGTTCGGACTGTTTGCGCACGGGTGTCGGAAAGGAAAACCCGAGAAACCGCAAATCTTCCAAGATCGCCTCGGTGTACTCGGGTCTGCACCGCGTCGTATCGATGTCTTCGATGCGAACGAGAAAGGTCCCTCCCGCTTTCTGCGCCGCGTCAAAACCCATGCGCGCGGAAAAAGCGTGGCCCATGTGCAAAAAGCCCGTCGGGCTCGGTGCAAACCGCGTCACCATCAACGTCTAGCAAACCTTGCGTCAGGTGGGCCAAGCGGGTCGAAAACTGGCCAAAAACGACGGCAGATCGGCCAAATCAAAACGCACTTCCGCCTGGCCGATTTCCTTTCCGTGCGCATCGAACAGAAAGCCCGGCAGCTCCGTCATCGTTCGCACAAGGTCAAACGGCGACACATTCTTTTCTCCCGCGAAACGGAAGGTAGCGCCCGCTCTGTCGGGAAACGTGAATTCGTATCGAATCACACGCTCTTTCGGAAGAATCCACAGCGAGCCCTCGACCGCCGCAGAATCCACAAATCCAGGAATCGAAACGATCCCCGTGAGCCGCGTTCGTCCGTCGGACAAAAACGACACAAGCGAGGGCACTTCCGCGTGGACCCGGAACTCCATGTGCTGCGGATGTGGGTGATCCGCGAGCGTGATCGGGCCAGACATCGTCTCGTCGAATGAAAAACCCGGAAGACAGCCCAAAAAACCCGAGGCCTCGCTTTTCAGACGTACACACGCGGCCACCACTCGCTGCGCAGAAGAAACGAATGACGCGATGTTCATACCTTTCCTGTACCACAAGTGCGTTTCGCGCTTCTTGAAAACTTCCCCGCGACGATCCTGGGCTGTTCCCACAGGGGTCAGGTGCGATAGATTGGGGGAACCATGGCTCACTATCGAATCGACACCGTGCTTCGCGTTCGCACACGGCATCGTCCAGGACAACTTGCGCGTGTGGCGACGGTCATCGCGCAGGAAGGCGCACTCATCGGCGAAATTGCCACGCTGCACATGGCGGAAGGCATCTCGACCCGCGAAATCACCGTCGAAACCGAGAGCGAGGAGCACACCGAACGCTTGGTTGCCGCGCTGGCTCGCACCGACGGCGTAGAAATCGTCAACGTCCGCGACCGCGTCTTCGATTGCCACCTGGGCGGCAAAATCCACTCCCACAGCCGCGTCGAGCTGCGCCAGCTTTCCGATCTGCGCTACATCTATACACCCGGCGTGGCGCGCGTCTCTCGAGCCATCTATGAAAAACCCGAGCGCGCGTTCGAGTACACCGGGCTTGGTCGCTCCATCGGCATTTTCACAAATGGCACCCGCGTGCTCGGCCTGGGCGACATTGGTCCCGTTGCCAGCTTGCCCGTCATGGAAGGCAAAGCCGTGCTGTACGACCGGTTCGCCGGCTTGTCTGCGACACCCATCCTGCTCGACACCAAAAACGTGGACGAGTTTGTGAACACCGTCGTCGGCGTGTCACGGAGCTTCGGCGGAATCCACCTGGAGGACATTCGCATTCCCGACTGTTTCCAGATCGAGGAGGCGCTCAAGCAAAGGCTGCGCAAACCCGTCATGCACGACGACCAGCACGGCACGGCAGTGGTCACGCTCGCTGCCATTCTCAACGTCTGTCGGTTGACGGGGAAAGAACTCAAACGGTCCAAAATGGGCCAGGTCGGCCTCGGCGCGGCGGGCTCGGCGATTGCCAAGCTTGCCCTCGCGTTCGGCGTTGGCGAAGTCATGGTCACCGATCGCAATCCTGACGCCATCACTCCGCTCGTCGAACGGGGTGCGCACGCGACCGAGCTTTCCACGTTGCTCGAACGCGCCGACATCGTGGTGTGTACCACCGGAAAAGTCGGTTTGATTCGGCCCGACCAGGTGCGACGCGGCCAGGTCATTTTCGCCCTGTCCAATCCCTACCCCGAAATCGATCCCGACGTGGCTCGAGACGCCGGCGCAGCCTATGCCGCAGACGGTGCCGCCATCAACAACGCGCTGGCCTTCCCCGGCATTTTCAAAGGTGCGTTGCAGGTCCGCGCGGGCAAAATCGAACCTGCCATGTACATTGCCGCCGCCCATGCCATTGCCGCAACCGCCAGCAGCGGTGAAGTCGTCCCCTCTCCCCTGTCCGAGACCGTCCACACCGCAGTCAGCAACGCCGTCGCCAAAGCCGCCGAAGAACTCGGCCTAGCCAACACCGCTGACCTGTAAGTTCGTCAGTCCATCGGCCTTGGTCGGCTGGTTGGAAACGGCCCGCGCAGCCCTGTCCGAGCCGCCAAAAACGGGTTAGACCCGAAAAACCCGACTTCCGGGGACGCTGGTTGCGGCTCGACAGAGGAAAACCCCGACTTCCAGGGAAGTCCGTCCGAGTTTCCGTGCGGGTTTGGGCGACTGACATGAATGCAAGGTCCAGCTCCCAGCGCGGAACGCTGGAGCTCCATGGATGTCCGTCCGCCTGTCCCTACAAGTTTGGGCAACCGACCTTCCTGGAGGTCGCCGACCGAGCGCGGAAAACCCGGACTTCCATGGGGGTCCGTCCGAAAAACCGCGTGGGTTTGGGCGACTGACATGGATCTATGGTCCAGATCCCAGCGCGGAAACCCCAACCTTCTCAGATGGAAGTGGCCCCGATGAGCGCGGAAACCCCAACCGACCTTCCTGCTGATCCCCAAAACCGCAGCTTTGGGCCCTTTTGGGCGAACTCTGCCGCCAAAAAATGCCAAGGCTCACTCGATCTGTCAGGCTGATCTTGGTGGCCACGCTGTCGTTGCTCAGACTGAAGTCCCTTCATGCGAGTGCCAAAAACAGGGCCCATTTTTCTTCTGAGTTGGTTTCTTTGATCCGTTCTTTCAGATAGTGGCGGGGATAAATGCGAAATGCGCCATCTCGGTTTTTGTAACCCGAGTGGAAATCGCCATACGGATCATGGCACACCAAATCCTGCGTTGCAGTCAAACCACACAACAGAATCACATGCCCACTTGCGGTCAGTGTAGAAGACAAAATGACAGGATGGCCCTGTTTGAGCTCATTCTCGATATCTGAGAATGAGCGTTTTCCAGAAAACGACGATACAAAACCATATAGGGATGCGGCCCAAACCAAATTGTCATAAACCTGATTCGCTGGAACGTGCTTTGCGAAAAGGTCCGGGTTTTGCTCTTTGTAATGAGAGAGGCTCTCTTCACTTCTTAACAATTCAAACAATTCATCTTCGAGTTGTTTGTTTGCTTGCTTTGCATGCGTTCCGGCATGGGTCATGGCCATCGCCAGCGCCGTCACATTGCAGGTCGAATGGGGTTCGTGCGCATTGTCGCGTTGGGACAAGTACGGAACCTGTTCCAGCACGTACAGAGGTTCGATGGGAGGCCCCGAAAAACACGCCGGAACGGAGGACGACGAAAGAATCTCGGCAGTCTGTGGTCCATAGATTCCATCGGGGGTAATCCGTTCATGGTGTTGCAGGACATACAGGGCGGCCTCTGTCCACAATCCATACTGTCCCGGTGAATCCTGAATCGGTACAGAGAGAGCGCGCAGCTTCTCCTGAAGTCGCAAAACGTCCTTCCCTTCATCACCCCGCGCAAGCATTTTCATACGTCCACACTATCATGAAAACTCCTTCCAAGGCGGGCACCCAGAACTTGTGAAAAGACTGGGCCTTTTTCAGCCTGCCCATGGGCATTTTCGTAGATCGCTTGGGCATTTTGCCACTGCCTCCCATTCCGTTCCGAGCAAGACCAAAACACCCAGCAATCTGGCATGGCGATTGCTATCTGAGTGCTTTGTGCTTGGGAGAGCCGCCACATGGGTTGAAAAGGCGGACAAACGCAAGCCCAAGGGGGGAAACAGATGTCAACGGAATGCCATGTCATCAAGACGGAACGGATGCAGTTGCGCCAACAGATCTGGCAGTTGTGCAAAACGGATGTCGGTCTCGAGACCTTTGTCTGTGATTACTTCGAGGCGGTTCACAGGCGGTTCGCTTTGGGAATGCAACCGGACGCCAAGATCACACTCCTTTTGAGCCTGGTTTCCGAAGAGGACGTTGCTGCGGCGCTGGACAAGGCCAGGTCGCACCCGTTTTGTGAGGGCCCTTCGCATCCGAACATTGCTCCGGTTCAGGTACGCATTGAGTCCACGCCCCTTCCCGGACAGTACCCGACTCTGCCCGAACGGGTCACAGGGCCCGCACGGAGGGAGTCTGGCGAGAAGCCCCAATGGAACCATTTTGAGGTGCGCCTCAAAGAGGTTCAGAGCTTGTCCGTGATCGGTTGGTTGGATCGCCACCGCTCGAAACTTGGGGGCTTTGCTTGCTTGGATCGAGAGAGTCACAGAGGACGCCCAGTCGTACCTAGGTTGGACCTCTGTTTTGGCAAAACGCTGTGTATTGAAGCGTATCCGTCTGTGTTTCGGAACAACCAAGACCCCTATCCACCGCAGGCATGGTTCGATCCCGAGACGGACTGCTCTCCTATACATGTCTGTTACAGTCCGCTTCCGGGTTTCTTTCGCCCCTGGTATGAAATTGCGGTGTCTTGGGAGGAATGTCCTTCCACCTCTCTATTGACGTGGAAGATCGAGCTTCGAGATACCGATGCGCGGACGCTTGTTCGCTTTGTGCGCAAACTCAATCCCTTCCTGTAGGAGTCGCCATGAGCTCTCGTTCCCAACCAGCCAGTATTGTGTCCTGTACCATCGCCGCCTTAACAGATGCGCAAGTCGAACTGATGCAAGCAGAGGCGAACAAAAAGACGACTCCCAACGACGCGCCAAGGACCGTGGATGTGCCCCAGCAGGTCAGGAAGGCCCCAGCAGACAAGCCGACTTTGCCTGACATGCCTGAAGTGCTTGCAGAGACGCCGCAATCATGCAGAAAATCGCACCGTGTGTACTTGAGCGACGAGTGGTACGTGGACGTGGATGATCAGGGGGTCGTCCTCAACTCGTGTGCAGAGGGTGCGCTCGGATATGTCATCCAACTGCAACCGGCAGATCGGTCCAGGTCGAGGGCCTGTGCCGCCTTGAAGATCCCCCGTTTGCGGGCTGACACGATCGAAGAAAACGCAAACATCGCGCAGATCCTCCATGCAGAACAGCGCAACGTCGAAAAAACGCGCTCGGATGCGTTCGCGGGGTTGGTTCCTGCTGAACGACGGAATGCAAATTTTTTGCGAAGGGGGAGACGGCTGGCGGATCACGAGTTGGCCGATGCACGGGCGCAGGATGGTTGTGTTCCCCTGGTTTCCTTTCGCAAGGATGCACGTGTTCGGATCTGCAACGTCCGTTTCGAGCCCGATGGACAAACCCCTGGCCAATTTCGTCGTGTCGTGTTTCCGAAAGGGGCCGAAGACTCGATCTCCTTTGTTGACTACGACTACTGGTGTGAATACCTGCCTTCGCATTCTGGAACGGGTCTTTTCGACCAGCCGGTTGCGTTTCGGAATCTGTCTGATTCGGGCAGCACACCGCGTTCTGAGAAGACACGCACCAGCAGTTCCACGAACATCGCCTTGCGAGAGCACTTCCATTTGGAGGATGGACTCACACTCACGAAAAACCGAGAGGTCTGGTACGCAGGACTCCCTTCCATTCTGTTCACCTGGGCGCACGGAACACTTCAGGAATCGATAGGAGAGGGCATTCACCGCTTCTGGGACATTTGGGCCTGCTACCACTTGGTCAAGCGTGTGCTCGAGGGTCTTCACACCCTGCATCAAAACAACTTGGTTCATGCAGACTTGCGGCCCGCAAACATCATGACTGTGTTGTCTCCCGAACGTGCAAAGGAACTGAAGAGGGAACGCCGCTGGCATGAACTTGTGGATGGATATCGCTTGTCGGATTATGGGAGTTTTGGCTGTGATCTGGCGACGCTGGCACCGACTCCTGAAGGGAGCGGACATACTTCAATGCCCGGTGTCACCCGGCATCGGGTGAGCGTTTTTTATGGACGGGAACGCCGTTCAGGAATCGAACGGGAGGACGCAGACCTTGCGATCATCATCGCGTTGCCGAGCAAAGACCGACCTGGCTCGTTCCAGTACTTTCTGCGGCTCGGTTGGAAAACACAGCTTCAGATAGTGGAACGAAACGAGGTTCGTCCGAGCGTCCTCAAAGACATGCTGAAAGTCGCGCAGGACATGCAGCGGACGAGTGCTCTGTTTGATCCAGATGATGATTGGAGCCTGACAGACGGAGACCAATTCCGCATAAGGGATTATGTGTTCCTGGTCAAAAAACACATGGCATGGAATCGGTCCATTGACATGCACAGTGATCCTTCGTCTGCCCGAGACCATCGGAAGACTGCGGAGTCCCCGAAACCGCAGGAAACTCACTGTCTGGACTTTCTGTGCGGGCCGCACTACACGCGACTCCTGATGGAGAAGATCGTGCTGCGCGAGGAAAACCCGCTCGTGCGTTGCACCGACGGTTCTGGAGCACTTCCTTCCTATTTGCAGCTTGATTTGCCGCGTTGGACAGAGATAAGGCAGACCTCGTTTGCGAGTGACATCTACAGCGTGGGTGTTCTTGCGCTGTATCTTCCCTACACTGCGCAACGACGCAAGACTTCCAGCAAACCGGTTGCCGCTGCTCTGAGTTCATCCAGTGTCGATATGCAAACGATGGAAGGTGCTTTGCGATGGGATGCACAAAACATCGAAGAGAGCGTCGCTGCGATCGTTCGCCGTTTGGAAGATGAAAACAACTTTCGGCACTTGTTTCCTGAACTGGAACAGGTTTGCCAGCGGCTGGAACATGCCATTCAATTCGAGATTCCCGCCCAAATTCTTCTGTCCACGAAAGTGAACGAGCTGGATGCGCTGGAAGATCTCTATCAACAAAAACGAGCGGCGCGCGAAACCACGACGACCAACAGGCCCCTGACTGCGCCCTCTGTGTTGCCGCCCACGCACGTTCAGGACATGCCAAGTAGGGAAGTCGTCCAGCGTTCTGCGAATGACCAACGGCTGACCCAGACGGAATTCCGTTTGAAGGTTAAGAACCTGATCGAAACCACACAGTTTCTTTCCGAAGAACTTGTGGTGATAGCCGACCAAATCGGCAATTACGGCCATTTCTTGTTCTTCTTGCACTTCGTATTGTCTTGTTTGCACAGGAAAACAAGTCTGAACCAGTCCGAACAAGCCGAACACCGGGTTGGTCCGTATCCGTTTTGTCAAAACCGAAGAGACTCGAACCAAGAACTTGCGGCTGTGGTGGAAACGAGGCTGAGGAGATTGATGGAATTTCGCCAGCACACCTGGTTCTTTGATGCACTTCAGCGTGATTTGGCTCACGTCATTCGGAAAGGCGTGCCCATTTTGCCCGATTACAAAATCCGGGAACGCCTGCTTCAGCTTGAGGAAAAACAGAAACAAACCTCGAGAGAAAAGGAGATTGCCGAAACCGGTCTTCGACAACACCAAGAATTGCTGCAAAAGAGATCAGAAGAACTAAAAAATGCACTAAGAGAAAGAGAAGACCTACAGCGAGATCGCACAAACCTTCACGGTCGCGTGCAGGAATACAATGGCAGACTTCAGGCCATCAAACAAAAGCTGCTCGGAGACTCGCAATGGATGCGAATGCTCCTTCCAAAAGAGGTGTCAGACTTTCTCCGCGACGTGACGAAGTTGAATTAGTTCCCATCCAGAAGCGAGCAAGAAGGCTACAAACCCAGGCGGCGGAGGTCTTCGCAGCCGTCGTTGTCGCCGCCTTTGCAACCGCGTTGCAACGCTTCGACGCCTTTGGCGATGTCTATTTCCACGCCGCGTTCCCCTTTGATGTAGAGCCTTCCCAGGACGGTGCAGGCGTCGGCGTCAGGCTTGGGTCTTTGGCACGCGATGCGGAGAAACTTCAGAAGCTGATCGCAGCTCGGTTGGAGTTTCGCCTCGCACGCTTTGATGAGCAGTTGAAAGCCAGTGCCGGGCGCAGGCGGAATGCCCTCTGCATTGATCATCATGATGCCCAATTGATGGCAGCCGCGCGGCTCGCCCTTGTCGCACGCGAGGCGATAGTGTACTGCGGCTCTTTCTTTGTGGACCTCCCCCGTTTTGCCCTGATCGAACACCTCGCCCAAGGCAAAACACGCCCGCGCATCGTTTTTCTGTTGGCAAGCATGTTCCATCACCACAAGGAGCCGGACGACCTCTTCGGGCAAAGGCGGTTTGCCTCCCAGCTTTCGCCACAGCTCGCACGAGGCTTTGTGTTTCTGCTCGCACCCGGCTTTGGCATACGCAAAGGCCAGGTCGGGATTGTTGTGGCCGAGCGTGCCCTGCATATATCCCTCGGCGAGCTTCTGACACGTTGGACTTTCACGCAGTTCACACGCCCGCTGGTACAGGTTTCGGGTTTGCTGCGTGTCTATTGGCCCACCCTCGCCGCGCAGAAACAGGTCGCCCAGGCTGGAACACGCGGAAGCCAAACCGCGCTCACACGCCGACGAAAACGCCTGCCGCGCTTTTGCATTGTCGAGCGGGATGGCCTGGCCGCGCGGGTCCTTTCCGCTGGCATAGGCAGTGCCCAGCGCATTGCACGCGACGCGGTTGCCCTGGATGCAGGCTTTGTCGGTTTCGCGCAGACCCGGTGGGACAGAGGAACAGCCGAACCCGGTTCCGAACCCGGTTCCGAAAAGAAGCGCAAAGAGGCCAAGCTCCAAAAAGGCCGCGAGCCTGGTCCCCCGTTCGTTCGCGGTTTGCATTGTCCTTGAGGGTAACAAGGAAGCTTCTTCGGTCGGCGCGAAAACTTTTTGCGAATCAAACTATGATGGGTTTGTGCGTCTCTGTAACATCGCGCGAACGTGGTTTGGGGGTTTGGGAAGTTCGCTGGTTTTGGCTGCTGCCCTGTTGGGAGAGCCGCAAAACGCGGCGGGCAAAGACCGCAAGTTGCTGTCCAAAGAGGCGGTTTTTAACAAGGCCGCCAAAGCAACCGTGCTGATCGTCGTGCCGAATCGGGGCAAAGCCATGATCGGCACGGGCGTCATCATCGAATCGAAAGGAGTCTTGCTGACGAACGCGCACGTCGTCGAGCTGGCTGGCGAAACCGTCCAGGTCTTTTTGTACAACCCCAAAGAGAAAATCCTGGCCAACGAGCTGTCCGAGTACGTGAAGACGCATACGCCCCTTGTCGGAACCATCAAGACGCGGAATCGGGTGCTGGATTTGGCGCTCATCACGTTGCCAGAGCAAAAGGCAGCTTTTCCAACGGTGGGACTCGCGGACAAAGAGGCGCTCAAAGTGGGTCAGGATGTGGTCGCGATCGGCAATCCGCTCGGCCTCACATGGACCTTCACGAGCGGCACGATTTCGTCTCTGCGAGAGGACATGATCCAAACCGAAACCCCGATCAACCGAGGCAATTCCGGCGGGCCTCTTTTGGACATGCAGGCTCGGCTCGTCGGCATCAACACGCGCATCCGCCGCGACAACGAACAAAGTGCGATCTTTGGTTTCGCGATACCCGTCCGCGTCGCGCAAGACTTTGTGAAGACGTGGAAAAAGCGACAAACCGAGCCGCCCATTCCATCGCTGCCTTTGCAAAAGAATCCGGTTCCACTTCTGAGCATGGTGCTGCGCCAAGACCTCGACAAACTGCGCCAACTCAATGGTCGCCGGGGAAATTCTCGGGCCGAGCAGGCGATCGAAAGCGATCTGTCTGCTTGCGAAAAACTCGGACGCGCCGCGCTGACCGACGAATTGACGGTGGGGCAGGTGATTCCGCAACTGGAACAGGCCTTTCGCGGCATGAAGCAGCACAACGAAGGCGCGGGCGATCCGGCGGAGTGGAAAATCCAAGCCCACACGCAACGCGCGTTGTTGCACCTCTCCCAAATCGCCGACGTATCCCGATAAACATTCCCCCAAAAGCGACCCCAAAACGACGCGATTCAAACGCGCGGCCTGGGTTGTGACGGCACGGAAGTGCAACGACCACACGTCTTTGCAGACGAGCCTTGCGCCGGTTCTACAAACCGAGCGATTCTACAAAAACGATGGAAGCTGCAAAATCTTCGTCCGCGACCGATGTGCTGGCTTTGGGACGGATGAGTGGGGTGATTTCGACGCTTGCGATCCCACCCAAACTGCCGACCATGAAGGCGTTGGAACTGCGCGCCTTCGACGGAATCTCGCTTGTGTTTGTCAGCAACAAGCCGATTCCCGTGCCCAATCCTGGCGAGGTTCTGGTCCGGGTGTGTCAGGCCCCCATCACGGTCCAGGATGTACTCTTTTTGCAGGGGCTTTACGGAGTCCAGCGTTCCCTTCCGGTGGTGCCTGGGCTCGAATGCTCCGGGGTGGTCGTGCAAAGCGGAGGCGGCTTGCTCGGGCGGGCGCTCGTCGGCAGGCGCGTCGTGTGCGGCCCTGTGGAACGCGGGGACGGAACCTGGGCAGAGTACGTCTGTGTGCCTACCTGGCGCTGTGTTCCGCTTCGCAGCTTTGTTCCTTTTGATCAGGGTGCGACCCTGCTGAGTACGGGGATTGCCGCCTATGCGTTGCTCGAAGCTGCGAAGGCGAAGGGGGCCAAAGCGTTGGCGCACGCCACCGCCGATACGCCGCTTTGCCGAATGCTGGCCGTCCTGGCCGAACGCCGAGGCCTGCCCGTCCTTCACCTGGTCGAGCGGGCCACCGACGGTGCTGCGCTGCGGACGCTTGGTGCAAAGCATGTGGTCGAGATGTCCGCAGACCTGTCCGATGGCCAACTGCGTGCGCTGTTTGCCGCCCTGGGCGTCAGCGTCGTCCTCGAAAGCCGACCCGGAGAGCGCACCCAGCGCATGCTAAGAGCCCTCCCGCAAGGCGGCAGCGTCGTTGTCACCGGCCAGCGCGGCGACGGCAACTTGACCATTGACCCAAGCGATTTGGTCCGCGACGCCAAATCCATCGAGGGTTTCCGCCTGGTCGATTGGATGCGCAAGGCCGGGTTTACCCGCTCGCTCCAAGCCGGCCTCTTCACGCAAAAACAATGGACCGTTGACATCCGAGGCAACCTGAGCGGCGGCGCGCGTCTGCCCCTCGACAGCTACCACCAAGCCCTCGACCTCCTCTACCGAGGCCGAATCACCGACGGCCAAATCCAGTTCACCCTGATCTAATCCCCAATCGAATCACCTGGCCGTACCTTTCCCGGACTAGTACGACTTGCTCACTTCCTGGACGTGACGAGGACCAAACCCGGCGGAGCAGGAAGCGAGCGCGCCCGGAGCGACCGACCGAGCCGTGGCCGTAGCCACGGCGACCGAGGGAGTGAGGACGTAAGCCGCGAGATGCCCGCTGGGGTTGGCCGCAGGAGTCCGGGCGGTGAGCAAGTCGGACTAGAAGGCGAACTCGCCAAGCGGCATGGTTAGCACTCCGCTCGATGTTCCCAGCCATGTTTGGCCTTGCCGGACCGCTTTGTGAGCCGCATCGAGTACTTCCAGCCTCACTTCGATGGCACCCCCTTCTTTGTCCGAGTTGTCCGGGTCCTTGTGCCGCAGTTTGTCGATGATTTGCACAATCGGCCCCTTGTCACGCGGAAAGACCTTCAGGTCCACGTCTTCCCCGTCCGGGATGCCCGCCAATTTTTTCGACAGGGCTAGCGCCGTGTGCAAACCACCCACCTCGTCGATGAGACCCAGCGTCTTGGCGTCCTCCCCCGTCCAAATGCGACCTTTGGCAAGCTGCTGCACCCGCGCAAGGTCCAGCTTCCGACCTTGTGCAACTTTGCCCGTGAAGTCCTCGTAAATCCGGTCGAGCCACGCTTGCAGCCGCCCCCATTCGCTTTCGTTGTAATCGTGATTCATCGAAAAGAAGCCTGCGTTCTGGCCGATGTGAACTTCGTCGAATGACAGCCCCAGTTTTTCCCACAATTCCGTGGGCACCAGTTTCCCTCCCACCACGCCAATCGACCCCGTGATCGTGCCCGGTTGCGCCACGATTTTGTCTGCTGCCATGGCCACGAAATATCCCCCCGACCCCGCCACATCTCCCATCGACACCACCACCTTTTTCCCCGCCTTTTTCGCCCGCTCCACTTCCTGCCAAATCACATCTGACGCCACATACGAACCCCCTGGACTGTTCACCCGAAACACGATCGCCTTCACCTCTTTGTCCTCAATCGCCGCGCGAAATCCCGCCGCCACCGTCGCTGCCCCCAGTGTCGTGGACCCATCCATGGCATCAAACGAGCTTTTCCCCCGCGTGACCGGTCCCACTCCGTAAATCAGCGCCACCCGTTTCCCCTTTTGGTGCAGCATCTCTGTCCGGTCTGTGTACTTGTGCAGATACAGAAGCTCTGCCCCTTGTGCCCGCTTTTTCGCCGCTGCGTAACACTCGTCATGGTAGCCAAGTTGGTCCACAAACTTCGCCGCCAGCGCCTCTTTTCCCAGAATCGGTCCCTTTTCGATCGCCGCCCGAACTTCCTCTACCGACAACTTGCGAGCCGACGCCACCCCCGCCACGAACTGCCCGAATATCCCGTCCATGATCTTTGTCATCGCCTCTCTGTGGGCCGGCGTCATGCTCTTTTCCGTCAGCATGTTCATCGCATTTTTGTATTCCTTGCGGTGATCCATCCTCGGTTTGACGCCCAGTTTGTCCAAAGACCCTCGCAGAAACATCGTCTCCAGATACAGCCCCGCCAGGCTCAGGTCCCCCGATGGCTGCATCCAAATCTCATCGAACGCCGTCGCCAAGTAGTACACCCCCAGCCCGTTTGAGAACTCGCCGAACGTTTCGGAAAACGCCACTGCGAACTTCCCCTTTTGTCGAAACCGCACGATCGCATCCCGCAGTTCTTGCAGTGTCCCAAACCCGTGCTTCGCCGCCCCCAGCTTGGCCACCAAACCCACCACACGAGGGTCGTTCTCGGCTCGTTCCAGCGCCATCGTCACTTGGTGCAGCGCCAGCCGGTTTGTGCCCGTGGCCTTCGCGAGCGGATCGTCTGGCACGTATTCCACCACCTCGCGTTCCAGGTCCAGCTCCAAGATTGTTTGCTTTGGGACCTCCTTCTTTCGTGTCATGACGAACAGGACAATCCCCATCACCACCAAGTACAGAAACGCCAAGCCGCCCAGCCAAGTCAGAAAACGTCGAATCGCGTTGCGCACGGGACACCTCCACAGTGTGAGTCCGCGTAACCTACCTCGGAAACGTCCCCAAAACGTCCCCAAAACGTCCCCAAAACGTCCCCTCACCTCCCCAAAAGACCTAACACCCAGGCACCCAAAGCGCGACCCGCCCCTGGGACAACCGGCTTCCACAGAGGTGTTGACTTGCACCCTGCATCTCGCTAAGACGGGCGCGAAAGTGAGGGACAACATGAAAAAGACACCGTTTTCGAGGGCCACAACGTGGAGCTTTTCAGCCCTTTCCATGCTCATGCTGGGGGCGCTCACCCTGACCAGCACCGGTTGCCAGAAGTACGTGGCCATTCCCGACTCGGCGTCTGACCGGATTTGGATGGTCACGCAAGATGGAACCGAGGTCTTCCGCTGTTGGGACCTCAAGAACCAGACTGGCAAACTCGTGGCCATTTGTCGGCGCGCCGAGCACGTCGGAAAGACCGAATCCACCCGCTTGACCGAGTTTGCCGAATCCACCAATCCTCCCCCTCATCCCGACTCGACAGAAATCTGCGCTCACCCCGCTTCCCGCGATGCCGCTCATCGCTAGCGTTTTGGGACTTTGCGGAGAGACAACATGAACAGCACGAGCCTTTCTTCTTTGGCCGTTCCGGTTTTGCTGTGGGCCGCCGTTTGCGGGGTTTCCGGGTGTGCAAAGCGAATGACGGTTCAGGAATATGTCTTGTCGAAAGTGCCGAGCAGCAACATCGGTTTTGTGGCCGCCCTGGATGCCGCCAATGCGGGGCAGACTGCGTTCAACTTGAATGCCGACACGCCCATTTTGGACATGCAGGAAGGCACCGAGGTCCATGAACGCCTGGTCGAGCTCCTCACGAAATCGCGAGATGCCTTTCGCAAGGCTTCATCCAGTGCGGTGATCCGGGGCCTACGCAGTCGGTAGAGGGCAGCCAGGCGTTCATGTTCGAGAACGCATGAGTCGAAAGGCCGCATCTATCAACCGACCCGCTGGATTCGAGAACAGATCGGCGTCTCACAGATATCAAAACGCCGCATTCGTGCATGCCAGTTCAAAACATCCAGCTTCGAGACCACCAAGTCTAGGTCCACGGACCACGAGGTGCGCCAGTGACCACCACGAGGTGCGCCAGTGACCACCACGAGGTGCGCCAGTGACCACCACGAGGTGCGCCAGTGACCACTACGAGGTGCGAAAGTGACCACTAGGTCGTGCGCCAGTGACCACTAGGTCGTGCGCCAGTGAC
>Ga0268298_10001081_pt1 | contig 33223 bp, 29 predicted proteins | sample WWTPWeurt_MetaG_FD_194462 | JGI IMG/M metagenome (GOLD analysis project Ga0268298, IMG submission 194462) | Activated sludge microbial communities from WWTP in Nijmegen, Gelderland, Netherland - WWTP Weurt | ecosystem: Engineered > WWTP > Aerobic digester > Activated sludge | place...
GTTGTCGAAAGCGGCGTGGGCGGCGTCCAGGGCCAGTTCCACGTCCTCGGCGGTGGACCGGGCGGCCTGGGTATAGGGCCGCCCATGGATCGGGGTGATGACGTCGAAGTATTGGCCTTTGACCGGGGCGACCCACTTGCCGCCGATGAAGTTGTCGTACTTGGCCTTGTAGGCGATCTTGGCGCCTGCGGCGCCGGGTGCAGCGTAGAGCATGGTGTCTCCTTGTAAACGGGTTCAGGTTTGCCGTGAAACAGCTGTAAGACCGGGGCAACGACCATGCCAGGGTTTTAGGACGCAAAATTGGAGCACTTTTTTTGAGCGGGGGCGCCAAGGCAATTCGGGTATCCTTGCCCGATGGGCGTACATCTCAATTACCGCTTCGATACAGGGTCCTCGGCCTTTCCGGGGGAGGACGGCCTGCAGCTCGAAAGTCCTCTGTTCCGTATTCTTTCCGCCGTCCGGGACGGAGGGTCGATCAGTGGCGCTGCCAAGGTGCTGGGTCTCTCCTATCGCTACGTCTGGGGGTTCCTCAAGGAGCAGGAAATCGCCCTTGGCAAACCTCTGCTGGCCGGGCGGGCCGGGCAGTCGGCGCGCCTGTCTGAATTCGGCGAGCGGCTGGTCTGGGCCGAGCGCCGCATCCACGCCCGGCTGATGCCGCGGGCGGAGGAACTCGCCGCCCAGCTCGACAATGAACTCCTGCTGGCGGTGCGGCCGGAGTTGCAACCCCTCATCGTCAGTACCAGCCACGATTTGCTCTTTTCAGCCCTGCGGGACCGGGTGCGGCAGCGGGCCGATGTCTTGCTGGAATTCGAATACCTGGGCAGTGCCAAGGCCCTGGACCGGCTCAATAAAGGAGAATGCGCCCTGGCCGGGGTGCACATGCCCTTGGGCGATCTCCATCTCTGCCAGCGGGGGTCGGTGGTTCATTCCCGCATCGGCCGACGCCTCAAGCTCGGCGACCACAAACTCATCCGCTTTGCCACCCGCAGCCAGGGTTTCATGGTGCCGCGGGGCAATCCGCTGGGGATCAGGACGGTGGCCGACCTGCGGCGGTCCGGCGTGCGCTTCGTCAATCGCCAGGCGGGATCGGGGACCCGGGTGCTGTTCGACGAACTGCTCGTCCAGCACGGAGTGCCGGGCATGGCCATCGAGGGCTACGGCGACGCCGAGACCACTCACCTGGCGGTCGCCGCCTGCGTCGCGGCCGGGGTCGCCAATTGCGGATTCGGCCTCAAGGCGGCGGCGGGCCGTTTCGGGCTCGATTTCGTTTCGGCGGTGGACGAGCAGTTCTTTCTCGTCTGCCATAAGCCGGTCCTCGAAAGCGCGGCTATCCAGGCTGTTCTGGAGGTCCTGCGCTCAGCGGAATTCCGTGCCCTGGCCGACGCCGTTCCCGGCTATTCGGTCGCCAATGCCGGCCAAATCATTTCGCTCCGCCGCACGCTGCCCTGGTACAAGTGAGGGAGGGACACGGGCGCGGCGCCAGAGCGCCGACTTGCCCCGTCTTACTTCCTGGCGTTGGGGAAGAAGAGTTGCTGCCCGTCGATCTTGTAATCGGCGATCGCTTTCTGGCCCTCGGCGGAGACCACCCAATCGACGAACTGCTGCCCGAGATCGGCCTTGACGTGGGGGTGCTTGGCCGGATTGACGAGGATGACCCCGTACTGGTTGAAGAGGCGCTGGTCCCCCTCCACCAGGATGACCAGATCCTGGCGATTCTTGAATGAGAGCCAAGTACCCCGGTCGGCCAGCAGATAGGCGTTCATCGACGCCGCGGTATTGAGGGCTGGGCCCATGCCCGAGCCGGTTTCCTTGTACCAGGGCCCCTTGGCGGCGTCGAGATCGATACCCGTAGCCTTCCACAGCCGCAGCTCGGCGGCGTGGGTGCCGCTCTTGTCGCCGCGGGAAACGAAGGCCGCCTTGGCCGCCTCGATTTTTTTGAACGCCTCGACGATGTCCCTGCCGCCGCCCACCTTGGCGGGGTCGGCCTTGGGGCCGATCAGCACGAAATCGTTGTACATGACTTCCTTGCGTTCGACGCCCCAGCCCTCGGCGACGAATTTTTCCTCAGCCGCCTTGTCGTGGACGAAAACCACGTCGGCGTCGCCGCGGCGGGCCTGATCCAGGGCCTGGCCAGTCCCCAGAGCCACCACCCGGACCTTCACTCCGGCCTTCTGCTCGAAGGCAGGCAGCAGGTGCTTGAAGAGGCCCGATTGTTCGGTGGAGGTCGTCGACGAGACGACGATGAATTTTTCTTCGGCCACGGCCGGCAGCGAAGCCAGGGAAAAGGCGGCAAGGGCGGAACACAACAGTCGGCGCAGGGCGTTCAAGGCAATCTCCGGGAGGTTTGATGAACTGCGCCTGCAGAGGCGCAGCGGCGAAAAGTATGGCGGAGTGGAGCGCGCGACAGGTAGAAGGGAAGTGAAGACCTATGCAAGCAACTGCATAGGTAAGTGATGCGCCGATCGCCGGCGTTTCTCGGGAACTCGCTCGACGGCGGGCAATTTGCCACTGCTGGATCGGGTCTTCCGGCCGCTGCGCGAGGATGGGCGGCAGAAATAATAACGAAAATCTGCACTCGCTCGATGGGCGCCGCTTGGTTTAGGGAGCCCTGGGCACTGAACCGCGCCCGCACTTGTTCGGTTTTCCGAACGGTTGGCGGGGTCGATTTCCGGAAAACCGAACTTGGCAAAATTTCATAAATAAAAAAATCCATATTTTCATATGGTTACTGGAGTACAGGGCTGGCACGGGGTCTGCAATAGGAATGCTCAGGCTGCCTAGCCAAACGACCCCCTAAGGAGACATCAATGAGCAAGCAAACTTTCCGTAGCGAACACGATCTGCTGGGTGATCGCGACGTCCCGGTCAGTGCCTATTACGGGGTGCATACCCTGCGCGCACTGGAAAACTTCCCGATCACCGGCATTCCGATCTCGGTCTATCCCGACCTGATTCGTTCCCTGGCCCAGATCAAGAAGGCCGCCGCGCTCGCCAACCAGCAGCTCGGCTTGCTCGATGCCTCCCGTAGCCAAGCCATCGTCGCCGCCTGCAGAGAAGTCATCGACGGCAAGCTGCACGAACAGTTCGTGGTGGACGTCATCCAGGGCGGCGCCGGCACCTCGACCAACATGAATGCCAACGAAGTCATTGCCAACCGTGCCCTCGAGCTGCTCGGCAAGGAACGTGGGGACTACAAGGCGCTTCACCCGAACGAGCATGTGAATATGAGCCAGTCGACCAACGACGTCTATCCGACGGCGCTGAAGCTGGCGACCTATGTCGGCATCTTTCGTCTCGTCGATGCGATGGCCTATCTGCGCAAGGCGTGCGAGCGCAAGGCCGACGAATTCGCCGACGTGCTGAAGATGGGCCGCACCCAGCTGCAGGACGCCGTGCCGATGACCCTGGGCCAGGAATTCTCGACCTACGCCGTCATGCTCGGGGAAGACGAGGAGCGCCTGAAAGAAGCTGCCTTGCTCATTCGCGAAATGAACCTGGGCGCCACCGCGATCGGAACCGGCATCAACGCCCATCCCGAGTACGCGCCCCTCGTCTGCCGCAAGCTGGCCGAAATCAGCGGCATCCCGGTCGTCACCGCCCCCAACCTGATTGAAGCGACGCAAGACTGCGGCAGCTTCGTACAGCTTTCCGGCGTCCTCAAGCGCGTTGCCGTCAAGCTCTCCAAAGTCTGCAACGACCTGCGCCTGCTCTCCTCCGGCCCGCGCGCCGGTTTCAACGAGATCAACCTGCCCCCGCGCCAGGCCGGGTCTTCGATCATGCCGGGCAAGGTCAATCCGGTGATTCCGGAAGTTGTAAACCAGATCGCCTTCGAGGTGATCGGCAACGACGCCACCGTCACCTTCGCAGCCGAAGCGGGTCAGCTGCAGCTGAACGCCTTCGAGCCGATCATCGCCCACAGCCTGTTCAAGAGTGTGCTGCACCTGACCAACGGCTGCCGCGTCCTGGCCGACCACTGCGTTTCCGGCATCACCGCCAACCGCGATCTGCTGCGCGAGTCGGTAGAACGCTCGATCGGCATCGTCACCGCGCTTAACCCCTATATCGGCTACGCCAATGCGACCGAAGTCGCCGCGGAGGCCTTCCGCAGCGGACGCGGTGTCGCCGAGGTGGTCGTCGAACGCGGCCTGATGAGCTCCGAGCAATTGGCCGAGGTCCTGCGCCCCGAAGTGCTGACCCGTCCCCAAGTCATCCCTCTCCCGGTCGCTGCCTGAGCCAGGCGCATCCTTACTTCCTACCCTAAGGAAACCATCATGAAAATGAATCGCCTGACCCGCTGGATCGGCATTGCCATGGTTCTTGGCGTCGCCGTCGGCTATGCCTGCAACACGATGGCCGGTAGTCCGGAAGCGGCCAAGGAGATCGCCGGCTACTTCGGCATCCTGACCGATATCTTTCTGCGCATGATCAAAATGATCATCGCGCCGCTCGTCTTCGCGACCCTGGTGGCAGGCCTTGCCGGCATGGGCGACTCGAAGACGGTGGGTCGCATCGGCGCCAAGGCTCTCGGCTGGTTCGTCATGGCCTCCCTGTTGTCGCTCTCGTTGGGACTGGTCTTCGCCAACCTGCTTCAGCCGGGGGTCGGACTGGGCGTTTCCCTGCCCGAGGTGGGCAGTGCCGTCGGCCTGAAGACCAGCGCGCTGAACCTCAAGGATTTCATCACCCACGTTTTCCCGAAAAACATTTTCGAGGCGATGGCGGCCAATGAAATTCTGCAAATCCTGGTATTCGCCGTCTTCTTCGGTCTGGCGCTGGGCCACCTGCACAACCAGACCGCGCGCAGCCTGGTGAACACCATGGAGGAAGTCGTGCACGTCATGCTCAAGGTCACCGACTACGTGATGCGCTTCGCCCCGATCGGCGTCTTCGGCGCCGTCGCCGGCATCATCACGACCCAAGGCCTGGGCATGCTGGTCGTCTTCGGCAAGCTGCTGGCGAGCTTCTACATCGCCCTCGTCGTTCTGTGGCTGGTGTTGATCGCGGTCGGCTACTTCGTGATGGGCAAGGACGTTTTCCGCCTGCTCAAACTGGTGCGCAGCCCGATGCTGCTCGGCTTCTCTACCGCCAGCAGCGAATCGGCCTATCCCAAGCTGATGGAACAGCTCGAGAAATTCGGCGTGCGCGACCGCATCACCGGCTTCGTGCTCCCCCTCGGCTATTCGTTCAATCTCGACGGTTCCATGCTTTACTGCGCCTTCGCCGCGCTCTTCATCAGCCAGGCTTACGGTATCGATCTCAGCCTGACGACGCAGATCACCATGCTGCTTGTCCTGATGATCTCCAGCAAGGGTGTCGCCGGCGTGCCGCGCTCCTCTCTGGTGGTGGTGGCTGCCGTGATGCCGATGTTCGGATTGCCGGAAGCCGGCCTGCTCTTGATCCTCGGTATCGACCATTTCCTCGACATGGGACGCACGGCGACCAACGTCCTCGGCAATGCGATCGCCACCGCCGCCGTCGCCAAGTGGGAAGGGGCCATCGACCCGGTCGATGCGACCCTGGCCGAAACCGACGAAGCACTGCCGGCGCCGGAGGAAATTGCCTTGCAGGCCACCTGACCGATGTCTCCTGAAGCTTCGGCTCCGAGCGCGGAGCCGAATCACCTTCCTTGCCCGGCGCGTGCGCCGGGCCTTTTTGGTCGACCCTGACCCTCCAATGGCCCCCTCCCCATGATCGACTGGACCATCCTTGCCCCCGCAGCCTTCTTTGCCGGCATGGTCGATGCCGTGGTCGGGGGTGGCGGCCTGATCCAGATCCCCGTCCTGCTCTCGCAGTTTTCGCAGACCGCGATCCCCACCTTGTTCGGCACCAACAAGGTGTCGAGCATCGCCGGCACCGGCGCCGCTCTGTGGCGCTATGCCCGCAGGGTGCGCATTCCATGGCCCGTCGTCCTGCCGGCCACCTTCGCCGCCCTGCTCGGCGCCTGGGGTGGGGCCGCGCTGGTCGCGTGGTTGCCGCGCGAAACGATGCGGCCGCTGGTGGTCGTCCTGATGATCGCCGTCGCCATCTACACCTTCGTGAAAAAGGATTTCGGCCAGCGGGCAACGCGGGCCCTAGAAGGTCGCGATCGCTGGCGAGGCGCTCTGTTCGGCGGCCTCATCGGTCTCTATGACGGCTTCTTCGGTCCGGGGACAGGCAGCTTCCTGATCTTTGGCTTCGTGCGGCTGTTCGGTATGGATTTCGTCCAGGGTTCGGCAAGCGCCAAGGTGATCAATTTCGCGACCAACCTCTCCGCCATCGCCTTCTTCGCCAGCCACGGGCCGATCCTCTGGCAGGTCGGTCTGGTCATGGCCGCCTGCAACCTCGCAGGGTCCTGGATGGGCACCCATCTGGCGCTCAAGCACGGCGCCGGCTTCATCCGCAAGGCTTTTCTCGCAGTGGTTGTCGTCCTGATCGCCAAGCAAGTGACCGAACTATTGGGCTGAGCGCGGTAACATGGGCCCATCCCTCGGACAGCCTTCCATGGTCCGAATCCGCTCCTATCCGCTGTCGCTGCTCTGCCTCCTGCGGGTCACCCTGACCGGCTTCTCGGCGTACCGGATCGCGCAGCGCCTGGGCATAGCCGAATTGCAGGCGACCGGCCTGCATCGCCTCGATCTCTACGCCAGCAGTCTGGAACGCGAGATCCGTAAATAAGCTTTCCTGCCTCGAATGCTGAGCCTGGCACCGGACGTCATCGAGCTGCTCGCCGCCAAGCCCGGCGACGGTGCCCGAGTCAATGTCTATCTGGAAAGGCTCAACGAACTCGCTGGAAGGCTGTCGATCTTCGTCATGGACACCCGCGGGAGGGTGCTCGCATCGAGCAATTGGCGGCCGACAGACTTTCACAAGCCCTTGAGGCCCGATCCGGGAAGATGCACGCAGGGCATTGCATTTACCGAACGCAAAGCCCCGCGGATTCTGCAATCGGAACCCGTCGAAGGCAATCGGCTAGGGCGATGGCGCCGGCGCCATCCCCAACCGTGATTTGTCCAGCACGGTCATTGCCGAAGCTACTACGCTGGCGACATCGGCAAGGTTGGTCGGCACGATCATCGTGTTGTTGGTCTTGGCAAGGTTGCCGAGTGCCCCTATGTAGAGTTCGGCCACTTTAAGGTTGGCGGCCTGAATGCCGCCGTCCTTGCCGAGCGCGGCGGCTACCGCTTCCACTGCGGCTGCCGTTGCCTCAGCGACAACGCGCAACGCGGTAGCCTCCCCTTGCGCCTTGTTGATCGCCGACTGCTTCTGCCCTTCGGAGGTGAGGATCGCCGCCTGCTTTTCGCCCTCGGCGAGGTTGATCTCCTGTTGCTTTTCGCCCTCGGACTTGGCGATCAGCGCACGCTTTTCGCGCTCTGCGGTAATCTGCGCCTGCATGGCGCGCAGGATGGTCTCCGGTGGGGTCAAGTTCTTCACCTCGTAGCGCAACACTTTCACGCCCCAGGAGCGGCCGGCCTCGTCGAGCACATTGACGATCTGGCGGTTGATGACGTCGCGGCTCTGCAGGGACTGGTCGAGTTCCATCTTGCCGACTTCACTGCGCAGCGTGGTCTGGGCCAGCTGTACTATGGCGGTGACGTAATCCGAGGTGCCGTAGGAAGCCAGGCGTGGATCGGTGACTTGGTAGTAGATGAGCCCGTCGACGGCCAGTTGGGTGTTGTCCTTGGTGATGCAGACCTGCTCCGGTACATCCATGGGCACTTCCTTCAGCGAGTGCCTGTAGGCGACGCGGTCGAGGAACGGAACGATGATATTGAGTCCTGGCTCCAGTACCTGATGGAACTTGCCCAGACGCTCGACGATCCAGGCATTCTGCTGCGGAACCACACGTACGCCCTCGACCACGAACACCGCGGCCAGAGCGACCACGAAGAAGGGGATGGCAAACGCACGGAACTCGGGTAGGGCACCAAGGATGATGGTGCCGATGACGACGCCGATAATTTTCGCAAACATGCTGCCTCCCGCGAAACGTGAGATTTCGGTGATGGCCTGCGTCAGGTCAGGCGGGCCGTGTTTTGGAAACTTTGAGGGTGTTGCCATCGACCGAATTGATATAAAGAGTTTCCCCGGGTTCGCCCGTCGATTCGCCCAAGATTCGCGCGTCCCAGAGCGCATCGCGGTACTTGACGCGCGCCTGTCCGGCAGCCTGGTCAACCCAGGAATCGAACGTCGCCGGCTGGCCGACATCCAGTCCGAGCATGCGTTTCGGCTCCATGGCCTTCTTGTAGTGTTGGACGAGGATCACGCCGAAAACCGCGACAACCGCCGCGCCGAACGCCTCCCCCATGAATCCGCTGCCCGAGTAGGCCAGACCCGCGGCGGCGAAGCAGGCCAGGCCCAGGACAAGCATGTAGAAGGTCCCCGTCACCAATTCAACGATGACCAGAAGGAACCCGGCAATCAGCCAGACTAAGAAGTTGTCGAAGGGCATACGCAAGGAATTGGATTCGCGGCACCTATGCTACGTTATCCGATCCTTGATGCATACTGCGACGGGGGGAAGCAGATGCGCGCTGGGGCACAAGCGTCCGCGGAGCAGCCGTTTCTCGTGACTTGCGTCGAGCGTTCCGATCAGGCGCCACGAATGAACGCAGCTTGTGGGCGCCAGGCGTGCCCTGGGTCCGATGACCGGAGATGACCAGCCACTCTTTCGGCACTGGTCGTATCGCGGGATTGGCCGAGTTGCACGCATTGGTCGTCAGGCCGACTCCCGACATCGATGGTATGCCCGAGCGCTCCTATGCGCGACCGGCGTTTCGCGCGATCCCTACACCGGAGTCCGGCTCGCGACGGAAGCTTATCCTGCGTCAGCCGCCAAAGATCTTCCGTAGCGAGTCGAAGATGGATTTGAGCGGCGACACCTCCACGTCCAGGGTCTTGACCCCCGCATCGCCCTTGAATTCGTCGTAGAGCCAGTCGCCGTCGACGAAGGAAACGCCCGGTGGCGGCTGGCGTTCGCTGGGGGGCTTGCCGGCCAGGGCCTGGCGCATGTAGTCGATCCAGATCGGTAGCGCCAGGGTGGCGCCGAATTCCCGACCGCCCAGCGATCTGGGCTGGTCGTATCCCATCCACGACACGGCGACGACGTTGCCGGCGTAGCCGGCAAACCAGCCATCGAACGCGTCGCTGGTGGTGCCGGTCTTGCCCGCCAGGTCATTGCGTCCCAGGCGCTGGGTCGCCAGGGCGCCGGTGCCGCTGCGGACCACTTCGCGCAGCATGGTGTCGATGATGAAGGCGTTGCGCGGGTCGATGGCCCGTTGTTCATCCTGTCTTTCCGGCGGCGGGGGCGCCTCCCACAGCACATTGCCGCGGGCGTCGGTGATTTTCTGGATCAGCCGTGGGGTGACCCGGTACCCGCCATTGGCGAATACCGCGTAGGCGCAGGCCATCTGCAGCGGGGTGACCGAGCCGCTTCCCAGGGTCAGGGTGAGATTGGCGGGATGTTTGGCGGCATCGAATCCGAAGCGTTGCAGATAGTCGCGGGCATACTGCGGCGAGATGGCTTGCAGCAGGCGCACCGCGATGACGTTCTTCGATCGCGCCAGGGCCTGGCGCAGGCTGATCGGGCCATCGAAGCCGTCGTCATTCCTGGGTTCCCAGGGCCGGCCGTCTTCACCGCCGGGCAGCGAAAGCGGCGCATCGTTGAGCAGGGTGGCGGGCGAGAAGCCTTTTTCCAGCGCGGCCGAATAGACAAAGGGCTTGATGCTCGACCCCGGCTGGCGCCAGGCGCTGGTGACGTGGTTGAACTGGTTGCGGGAAAAGTCGAAGCCGCCGACCAGCGCCCGGTAGGCGCCGTCGTCGGCGTTCAGCGCGACGAAAGCGGCATCGACTTCGGGCATCTGGCTGATCGCCCAGCGGCCCTTGCCGTCCTGGCTGACGCGAATGACCGAGCCGACCCGGATCCTGAGGTTCAAGCCGGCGTTGGGCTGCAGGGCCCGGGCGGCAAAGCGCAGCCCGTCGCCCTTGATTTCCAGCGTGTCGCCGGAGGCGGGTTCGGCACGGACCCCCTTGGCGGAGACTTCGGTGACGACGGCCGAGATCAGGTTGTCGCTGCTCGGGTGCCTGGCCAGGATACGGTCGATGGCTTCGTCCTGCTCGTTCCCCTCTTCCGGCAGGTCGAGGAAAGCCTCCGGCCCCCGGTAACCATGGCGCTGGTCGTAGGCCAGCACATTGCGCCGGACCGAGTCGTAGGCGGCGTTCTGTTCGGCCTTGTCGAGGGTGGTGTAGGCATTGAAGCCCTGGGTATAGGCGTCGCCCTTGTAACGCGCGTAGAGCTCCTGGCGCACCAGCTCGGCGACGTGGTCGGCATGCGCCTCGAACTGGAGACTGCTGCCGATCTTGAGCGCTTGGCCGACGGCCATGGCGTATTGCGCCTGATCGATCTTCCCCAACTGCAACATGCGTTTCAATACCAGTCCCTGGCGGGCCTTGGCGCGTACCGGACTGACGGCCGGATTGTGCTTGGCCGGGTTTTGCGGAATGCCGGCCAGCATGGCCGCTTCGGCCAGGGTCAGGTCCTGCAGGCGCTTGTTGAAATAGGTGCGGGCCGCGCTGGCAAAGCCGTGGGTGCGCTGGCCGAGGTAGATCTGGTTCATGTAGAGCTCGAGGATCTGGTCCTTGCTCAACGCCGATTCGATGCGGTAGGCGAGGACCACTTCGGTCAACTTGCGCTTGACGGTTTTTTCCTGGGTGAGGAAGAAATTGCGCGCCACCTGCATCGTGATCGTCGAGGCGCCCTGGCGGAAACCGCCGGTCAGGTCGGCCACCAGCGCCCGCAGGACACCTCGGTAATCGACGCCGCTGTGCTCGTAGAATCGGGAATCCTCGATCGCCAGCAGGGCATCCTTCAGGACTTGGGGAATCTCCTTTATCGGCGTGAAGTCCCGGTGTTCGTCGCCGAACTCTCCGAGCAGCGCGCCGTCGGCCGTGTAGATCCGCAAGGGGATCTTCGGGCGATAGTCGGTCACCACGTCGAAGGCCGGCAGGCTGGGCAGGACGGTCGCGAGCAAGGCGCCGGCCAGGAGAATCAGCGCCAGGGCGCCGACGGCGCTCAGAGCCAGGAGGGTGCGCCGCAGGTCGTTGCGGTAACTGGCTGTCGCAAAGGGTAGGGCAAGAAATTCGACGGCTGCTGAGAAGAAGCTCACGCGCTGGTCCTGGCTGAGGCGCCACCTGGGGCGGTTTACGGCGCTGGCAAGCCCGTCGCCGAAAGGCGCAGTTTAGCCGCAAGGGCGGCGAGAAAGCTGCCCCGGCGCGGGCCCGCCAGTGGCCGGCGAAGGGAAGCGGGTCCTACTGTCGCGACCAACGCACGTTCACGGAGATGACGCGAGCTCGATGCTTGGCGCGGGTTTCCGGGCGTTCGGTCACGAGGCTTTTCGCGGCCGCGAATTCCAACCGAGGCCGGTGGCGGATTCGGCCGACGATTGGTCCCGCAATGCCAGTCGTCTCTCCGCCCGAACCCGCCTATCCCAGCATGTCCGCCCAGATGTTCTTCGCCCAGCCGAGGGCGATCTTGGCTTCGATTTCGTTCCGCGCGGCGGAAACGCCGCCGGCGCCCTTGACCGGCTGGACCAGCTTGGTCGCGGCGTCGTACTGGTGCACCGACGCCACGTGGATGGCGTTCTTGGCGTCCACGAAGCTGTAGCAGGTGTTCATCACCACCGGGGCGGGGTTGGGGGCGTCGCCGGCCAGCAGGTTGAGGATGGCGGCGGCGGCGAGCTTGGCGTGCTGGTTGGCCATGTGGCCGGATTTGGGCATGGTCGGCGCCGGGAAGATGGCATCGCCCAGTACGTGGACTCCCGGGGTGTTGGTCGATTCCATCGACAGCCAGTCGATTTCCACCCAGCGCTTGTTGATGAGCTTCAATCCCGCATTGGCGGCGATGTCGCCGGCCCGCTGGGGCGGGACGATGTTGAGCACGTTGGCCTTGAGCTTGTCGAATTCCAGGATGGCGGTGTTGGTGGCGGCATCGACGTCCTTGACCTCGCTGTTGTTGCGATACTCCAGGATGCCCTTGTAGAGGTCTTCCCAGGCCTTGGTGAACAGGCCCTTCTTGGACACCACTTCCTCGTTGGCGTCGAGGATGACGACCTTGGATTTGGGCTTGTGGTGCTTGAAATAGTCGGCCACCAGGCAGGCCCGCTCGTAGGGGCCGGGGGGGCAGCGGTAGGGGGCCTTGGGGATGGAGAGGGCATAGACGCCGCCGTCGGGCATGGCCTCCAGCTGCTTTCTCAGGGCCACGGTCTGGGGGCCGGCCTTCCAGGCGTGGAGCACCTTGGCCTGGGCGTCGGCGGAATTGAGGCCGGGCAATTGGTCCCAGAGGAAATCGACCCCCGGGGAGAGCACCAGGCGGTCGTAGGACAGCTCGCCGCCCTTGGCGAGGCGCACGCTGCGCTTGCCGGAATCGACGCCCAGGACCTCGTCCTGGATCACCCGCACGCCCCATTTGCCGCGCAGGGTGTCGTAGTCGTGGGTGATGTCGGCCATGGTCTTCATGCCGCCGATCACCAGATTGGAAATCGGGCAGGAGATGAATTGGGGATTGCGTTCGACCAGGGTGACCTGGACGCCGCCGCCGCTCCACATCCGCAAATACTTGGCGGCGGTGGCGCCGCCGTAGCCGCCGCCGACGATGACGACGTGGCCGCTGGATTTGGTCCCGGCGGTGCAGCCGTAGAGGGCAGCGAGGGCGGCCGCGGCAGCCCCGGCCTTGAGGAAATTCCGTCTTTGCATGGTGCTGTCCCCCTTACTTTCGGGCCGCGAAATAGCCGGCGATCAGATCCAGCTGCGCCTCGGTGTAGCCTTTGCTGATCTGATGCATGATGGTGGCCGGCTTGGTGCCGTTCCTGAATTCGGAGAGCTTCTGGAGCAGCTTGGCCTTATCGACTCCGGCCAGCGGTTCCTGCCCGCTTTCCGGCACGGCGCGGCCGTCGGTGTTGTGGCAGTTGGCGCAGGTGGCGGCCAGGGAACGGGCGAGGTTGGGGTCGGTGGCATGGGCGGCGCCACTCAGGGCGGCCAGACCGAGGATGGCGGCGGCGACACTTCGTTGCATGACGGAGTCTCCTCTGTGAGTGGCCCGGCTTCCGCGACCGGAACCGCAAATGGTTTGCGGCAAGTATAGGGTAGAGGGCGGGTTTGCGTCATCGCCGGGAAAGGCTGCGGTTGCCGCAGGCGATGGCCGGGGCGGGTGCCGGGTCGTGAGCCTAGGCCCCCAACCCGGCGCTGCCCTGTGCCGCCGCGGGGATCTTGCGGGCGAAGGCGAGCGCATCGGCGATGGCTCCTTCCAGGGCCGGGGCGGCCGGATAGCGCCAGAAACTGGCATGGAGCGGTAGAGGGGTGAGGGGCAGGGCGGCTTCCAGCACCGCGATGTCGTGGCGACGGGCCAGTTCCCGGGCGGCCGCGAGGGGCAGGGTGGCCAGTCCGAAGCCGCTTTCCACCAGCTTCACCAGCGCCGAGATGGACGAAATGGTATGCACCCGCTTGTCGGTAGTGCCAGCCCCGCGCAAGGCATCGAGCAGGGCGACGTGGGGCTGGGAGCCGCGCTGGAAGGTGAGGATTTCCCTGGCCAAGAGGTCGTTCAGGGTCAGCGGTGGCGTGTTCGCCAGGGCGGCGGGTCCGACGAAGACCATGTCCATCGGCGGCAGGGCCTCGTTGTCCAGGCCCTGGCCAACCGCCGGGGCGGCGGTGAAGATGAGATCCAGGGCGCCGCGTCGCACTTGCTCGTTGAGGACGTGGGTCATCTCCACATTGAGCTCGAACTCCAGGTAGGGGCGCTTCTCCTTGAGTTCCTCGACCAGGGGGACGAGCCAGGTATGGAGCACCGTCTCGATGCCGCCAATGCGCAAGGCCACCGGCAACTGCTCGGAGGTGCCGAGTTCCCGCCGGAGATCCCGCTGCAGGGCAAGGAAGCGTTCGGCGTAGGTGAGGAATCGATTGCCGGCGTTGGTCAGGCGGAAGACCCGGTCGCGGCGGTCTACCAAGGGCACCCCCAGCTCCTCCTCGAGGGTGGCGATGCGGCTGGATACCGCCGATTGAGTGAGAAACAGCTTCTCGGCGGCCCGGGTGACGCTTTTCAAGCGGGCGACCCAGACGAAGGCTTCGACAAAACGCAAATTCACCGTGAGCTCCTTCAGGGGATTCGAGCATAGCGCCAAAGGCGATTGTCAGCAAAAAAATCGATGATGTGATAACGAAATTTCTCGTTTGCCGGCCTGTTGGCCGTTGCCCATACTCGGTCCAGTGCCAAGACCAACAGAGGAGACGACCATGGCTATTTGTACCGAGGCCGGCAGCGCCGGCGGGGGGCGCTTGCCGGCGACGACCGGCGTCGAAGCGCGCCGGGCCATCCGCAGCGGCGCCTGGAGCGGCCACACCAGCGGCACCGCCCCCCATTTCGTCCAGGGCAACGTGGTCATCCTGCCCGCCGCCCTGGCCGGCGACTTTCTGCGCTTCTGCCAGCGCAATCCCAAGCCCTGCCCTCTGCTTGCCGTCTCCGAACCCGGCGACCCGCGCCTGCCGGGCCTCGGCGACGACCTCGACATCCGCACCGACGTTCCCCGCTACCGGGTCTGGCGCCACGGCGAACTGACGACGGAGCCCACCGACATCCGTGATCTGTGGCGGGACGATCTGGTCACCTTCGTCATCGGCTGCTCCTTTTCCTTCGAGCAGCCCCTGGTCGATGCCGGTATCCCGCTGCGCCATATCCGCGAAGGCAAGAACGTCGCCATGTACCGCACCGCCATCCAGACGGTGCCGGCCGGGCCCTTCCACGGGCCGCTGGTGGTCTCGATGCGGCCGATGAGCGCCGCCGATGCCATCAAGGCGGTCCAGGTGACGGCCCGCGTGCCCCAGGTGCACGGGGCGCCGGTGCACCTCGGCGACCCGGCCCTGATCGGCATCGCCGACTTGGCGCGGCCCGATTTCGGCGACCCGGTGGCCGTTCTGCCCGGCGAACTGCCCGTCTTCTGGGCCTGCGGCGTCACGCCCCAGGCGGTGGTGATGGCCGCCAAACCCGATTTCTGTATCACCCACGCCCCCGGCTGCATGCTGGTCACCGACCGGCTGGACAGCGAGCTGGCCTTTTCCTGACCGATTCGAGAGAGCACGCCCCGCGCGGCACGCTGGCGACAGAACGGCGGCCGCGACCTTCGACCATCCACTACCAAGGAGATCACCGTGTGGATATCTGAAACGAGCAAGGACGAGAAGAAGACCCTCGTAGCCGCCTTTGCCGGCTACGGGGTCGATGCCTTCGACTACATGATCTACACCTTCATCATCCCGACGCTGATGGCGGCCTGGGCGATGACCAAGGTGGAGGCGGGCTACATCGCCACCGGCGCCCTGGTCACCTCGGCCATCGGCGGCTGGGCGGCGGGGGTGCTGGCCGACAAGTACGGCCGGGTCCGCGTCCTGCAATGGACGGTCGCCTGGTTCACCGTGTTCACCTTTCTCTCGGGCTTCACCAATTCCTTCGAACAACTCTTCTTCACCCGCGCCATGCAGGGCTTCGGCTTCGGCGGCGAGTGGTCGGTGGGGGCGGTGCTGATCGCCGAGATGATCCAGGCCAAGCATCGCGGCAAGGCCGTCGGCCTCGTCCAGAGCAGCTGGGCCGTGGGCTGGGGCGCCGCCGCCATCGCCTTCTGGGCGGTCTATGCCGCGCTGCCGGCCGAACAGGCCTGGCGGGCGCTGTTCTGGCTGGGCATCCTGCCGGCGCTGCTCATCTTCTACATCCGTCGTAACATCCACGACCCCGAGGTCTTCCACGCCACTCGCGCCAAGGTCAAGGCGGAAGGCGGCGGCAATTTCCTGCAGATCTTCTCGCCGCGGCTGCTGCCCACCACCATCCTGGCCAGCCTCCTGTCCACCGGAATGATGGGCGCCTACTACGCGGTGACCACCTGGCTGCCGACTTTCCTCAAGGTCGAACGCAAGCTCTCCGTGCTCGGCACCAGTGGCTACCTGCTGGTCCTCATCCTGGGCTCCTTCATCGGCTACCTGACCAGCGCCTACCTCTCGGACCGCCTGGGACGGCGCCGTTGCTTCATGCTCTTCGCCACCTGCGCCGGTGTTCTGGTCTTCACCTATACCCACCTGCCGATCACCGACCAGATGATGCTTTTCCTCGGCTTCCCGCTGGGCTTCTTCCTCTCCGGCATCTTCTCCGGCATGGGCGCCTTCCTCGCCGAGCTGTTCCCCAACGAACTGCGGGGTTCCGGCCAGGGCTTCTGCTACAACTTCGGCCGCGCCGTCGGGGCCACCTTCCCGGCCCTGGTCGGCTATCTCAGCACCAGCATGCCCCTGGGCGAGGTGATCGGCATCCTGGCCGCCGGCGGCTACCTGCTGGTGATCATCGCCTGCTTGCCCCTGCCCGAGACCCAGGGCCGCGAACTGGCCCTCCAGGGCTGACTTTTCTTCCATCAGGACCGTGGTTCCGGCGGCGCCCGAGGGGTGCCGCGGGGACTCGGCCGCCCTCAGCTACGACCATGGACAACACCGCCAAGATTCCTTCCTACCTTTCCCGTGACCGCCTCGGCCCCTGGGAGACCTACCTGGTCCAGATCGACCGGGTCGAACCCCACCTCGACCGCGCCCTGCTGCCCTGGGTCGAGACCCTGACCCGCCCCAAGCGCGCCCTCATCGTCGACGTGCCGATCCGCCTCGACAACGGCGAAATCGCCCACTTCGAGGGCTACCGGGTGCAGCACAACCTCTCCCGCGGCCCCGGCAAGGGCGGCATCCGCTTCCATCCCGAAGTGACCCTCTCGGAAGTGATGGCCCTGTCAGCCTGGATGACGGTCAAGAACGCCGTCGTCAATGTCCCCTACGGCGGCGCCAAGGGCGGCATCCGGGTCGATCCGAAAAAGCTCTCCCGCGAGGAATTGGAGCGCCTGACGCGCCGCTACGCCAGCGAGATCAATATCCTCATCGGCCCCGAGAAGGACATCCCGGCGCCGGACATCAACACCAACGAGCAAGTCATGGCCTGGTTCATGGACACCTATTCGGTGAACCAGGGCAAGACCACCACCGGCGTCGTCACCGGCAAGCCGGTCGCCCTGGGCGGCAGCCTGGGTCGGCACGACGCCACCGGCCGCGGCGTCTTCGTCACCACCCTCGAGGCGGCCCGGCGCCTGGGGCTCTCCATCGACGGGGCGCGGGTGGCGGTGCAGGGCTTCGGCAATGTCGGCGAGGCGGCAGCACGCCTCTTCGCCGACGCCGGAGCCCGGGTGGTGGCCCTCCAGGACGAGACCGGTTCCATCCACAACCCCCACGGCCTCGATGTGCGCCAGGTCCGCCAGCACCGGCAGGAAGCCGGCCGCCTGGAAGGCGCTCCCGGGTCCGAGCCCCTGGGCGACGACGATTTCTGGGCGGTCGACGTGGACATCCTGGTCGCCGCCGCCCTCGAGAACCAGATCACCGAGAAGAACGCCCCCCGCATCAAGGCCCGCATTGTCGCCGAGGGCGCCAACGGCCCGACCACCCCGGGGGCCGACCTCATCCTCGAGGAGCGTGGCATCCTGGTCATTCCCGACGTGCTCGCCAACGCCGGCGGCGTCACCGTCAGTTACTTCGAGTGGGTGCAGGACATCAGCGCCTACTTCTGGTCCGAGGCGGAGATCAACGCCCGCCTCGACAAGATCATGGGCGACGCCTTCGCCGCCGTCTGGGACGCCGCCCAGGCCAAGGGCCTGCTGCTGCGCACGGCGGCCTTCGTGTTGGCCTGCGAGCGCGTCCTCATGGCCCGCAAGCTGCGCGGCCTGTACCCCTGAGGGATAATTCCCCGATGACCGCCATTGCCCACCTTTCCCCACGCCTGCTTCCCCTCGGCGACGGCGCTTGGACCGTCGAGTTCGGCGATGCCATCGAACCGGCCATCCACGGGCGGGTGCTAGGCTTCTGCCGGGCGCTGGAGACCGCGGCGGGCAGCGGGCGTTTGCCGGAGGTCGTGGAATGGGTGCCGGCCTTTCGTTCCGTGACCGTCCATTTCGACCCGGCGGCCGATGCCCTGGCCCTGGGCGAGCGGCTGGCCGCCCTGGCAACGGACAGCGGCAGTCTGGCTGCCCTGGGCAGCCGCTGGCGTATTCCGGTCTGCTTCGACGCCGAATGCGCCCCCGACTTGGCCGAGGTCGCGGCCGCACGGGGCCTCAAGCCGGAGGAAGTGGTGGCACTTCTCACCGGGACGGTGTTTTCCGTCTACATGCTGGGGTTCCTGCCCGGCTTTCCCTATCTGGGCGGCTTGCCGCCGGCCTTGGAAATGCCCCGGCTGGCCAATCCGCGCAAGGCGGTGCCGGCCCGTTCCATTGCCGTGGCGGGGCGCATGTGCGCCGCCTATCCCTGGGAAAGCCCGGGGGGCTGGCGCCTCCTGGGGCGCACGCCCGTTCGCCTGTTCGACCCGGCTGACGCCACCCGGCCCGCCCTGCTGGCGCCAGGGGACGAAGTAGTCTGGCAAGCGGTGGACCGCGGCGCCTACGACGATCTGGAACGCCGCGCCGCTGCCGGCAGTTTCGACAAAGAGACTCTGAAGGCGAGCGCCGCATGAACGCCGTGGTCGAAGTCATTGACGGCGGCACGGCCGTCGCCGTCCAGGATTGCGGGCGTACCGGCTATCGCAGCCTGGGCGTGCCAGTCTCGGGCGCCATCGATCCCTTCCTCATGGCGGCGGCCAATGCTTTGCTGGGCAACGCGCCTGACGCTGCCGTCCTGGAAGTCGGTCTGGCCGGCCCCGCGCTCAAGGCCCTGTCGGGCGTCCTGCGGATTTCGCTGGCGGGAAACCTGGGGGGGCAGGTGGTCACTAGCCGCGGGCAGGCGCGCAAAATCCAGCCCTGGCAGACGGCGACACTCCTCCCCGGCGATACCGCCCGCATCGGCGCGAACGGCGGGGGCGTCGCCTACGTCGGACTGTCCGGCGGCGTTGACGTGCCGCGCCAGTTGGGGAGCCGTGCCACCTATGCCCGCGCCGCCCTCGGTGGGATTGGCGGCCGCTACCTGGCCGCCGGAGATCGCCTGGCCTGCCAGGTCCTGAGCGGCGATCCCTGGCTGGAATCCAGCGGCGGTAGCGACTGGCTGGAGGAAGAAGGCGCCCTGCGCGTCATCCTCGGCCCCCAGGACGACCATTTCACCGCCGCCGCCCTGCAGGACTTTCTCGGCCGCCCCTGGCGGGTGACCCGGGACATGGACCGCATGGGCTTGCGCCTGGAGGGCCATCCTCTGGCCCACAACCAGAAGGGCGCGGACATCGTTTCCGACGGCGTGGTTCCGGGTTCGATCCAGGTGCCGGCCAACGGGCAGCCCATCGTGCTGCTCGCCGACGCCCAGACTTCCGGCGGCTACCCCAAGATTGCCACGGTGATCCGGGCCGATCTGCCACGCCTTGCCCATCTGCGCCCCGGCGAGGAAATCCGCTTCGCCGCCGTGGACCACGCCGCGGCCCGGGCCGCGCTGCTCCGCCGCACCCAGACCCTGGCCCTGTGGGTCGAAGGCATTACCACCTTCAGGCCGCCCGGCGTGCTGGATGAAGGCGCGCTGTACGGCGGCAATCTGGTCAGCGGCGCCGTACGCGGCGATGAGCCGGCCCTATACTGGAATAATCCCCAAGGAGACTGCCTTGCCTGCAACCATCAACCTCAATGCTGATCTGGGCGAGAGCTTCGGTGCCTGGCGCATGGGCAGCGATGACGAGATGCTGCCCCTGGTGGATTCGGCCAACGTCGCCTGCGGCTTCCATGCGGGCGATCCGCTGGTCCTGCGCAAGACCCTCCGGTTGGCCCGGGAGCACGGCGTCAGCGTCGGCGCCCACCCGTCGTACCCGGATCTCCAGGGCTTCGGCCGCCGCTCCATGGCGATGGCACCGGACGAACTGGAAGCGGCGATCCTCTACCAGATCGCAGCCCTCGACGGTCTGGCCCGGGTCGAAGGCACGGCGGTCAACCACGTGAAGCCCCATGGAGCGCTCAACAATGCCGCCTGTGCCAGCCGGGCGCTGGCGGAAACCGTGGTGCGGGCCATCCGCGCCTACGGGCGCGACCTTATCCTGCTGGCGCCGGCCCTCTCCGAACTCTATGTGGCGGGTGAGGCGGCCGGTCTCCCGGTGGTGGCGGAGGTTTTCGCCGACCGCGCCTACCAGGACGATGGCCAGCTGGTTCCGCGCAGCCAACCGGGGGCCATGATCCACGGTCCCGAGGCGAGTTTCGCGCACGTCGAGCGCATGCTGGCCGAAGGCGCCATCGTCAGCCTCAACGGCAAGCGACTGCCATGCCCCATCGGCAGCATCTGCGTCCATGGAGACGGCGCGGAAGCCGTGGCCACAGCCGCCTACCTGCGCCGCCGGCTGGCAGCCGACGGCTACCGATTCGCCGGGTTGCCGGCGCTCTTGCAGAACCGCAATTCCTGCGGGTAGGGAAAGAAGTCTTCCACGTGGCCCTCGCGAATCTTGCGCTGGGCATCCTGCCAGAAGCTGGGGGAGAGCAGGTCGGCGTGGTGTTTCATGAACACCTTGCGCAGCACGGGTGAGGCGAGGAGGAAGGTGGCGAATTCCTCGGGGAAGATGTCGTTCTTGGCCACCGAATACCAGACCTCGCCGGACATTTCGGTTTCGAAATCGGGGGCGGGCGGAATCTTGCGGAAATTGCAGTCGGTCATGTACTCGATTTCGTCGTAGTCGTAGAAGACGACACGGCCGTAGCGGGTGATGCCGAAGTTCTTCCACAGCATGTCGCCGGGGAAGATGTTGGCTTGCGCGAGTTCGCGGATGGCGCTGCCGTATTCGCGGATGGCGTGCTCCAGGCCCTCGATGTTGTTGGTGCGCTCCATCTTCTCCAGATGGATGTTGAGGGGCTCCATGCGCCGTTCGATGAACAGGTGCTTGATGATGATGCTGTCGCCGGAAATCTCGAAGGTCGAGGGGGCGAGAGTACGCAACTCCTCCATCAGCTCAGCGGTGAAGCGTTTGACCGGAAAGGCGACGTTGGAAAATTCCAGGGTATCGGCCATGCGGCCCACCCGGTCCACCTGCTTGACCATCATGTACTTGCGCTTGACGGTGGCATGGTCCATCTCCTTCGAGCTGCCGAAGATGTCCTTGATGATCTTGAAGACGTAGGGGTAGGAGGGCAGGGTGAAGACCAGCATGACCAGGCCGCGGATGCCGGGGGCGATGATGAAGTCGTCCTCGGAATGGTGCAGGTGGTAGATCATGTCGCGGAAGAACATGGTCTTGCCCTGCTTGCCCAGGCCCAGCATGGTGTAAAGCTCGGAGCGGGGCTTGCCGGGCATGATCGAGCGCAGGAACTGGACGTAGCCTGACGGCGCGTCCATGTCGACCATGAAGTAGGCCCGCGAGAGAGAGAAGAGCAGGCTGATCCGCCAGGCGTCTAGGAGGATGGTGTCGAGGACGAGTTTCCCTTCGGCGTCGTGGAGGACGGGAACGGTGAAGGGGTACTCGTGCTGGCCGTTGATGCACTTGCCGATGATGTACGCTGCCTTGTTGCGGTAGAAGGCCGACGACAGGACCTGGATCTGGAAATTGACTTCCCTGCCCGGCATGCCGTTGAGGAAGTGGGCGACGCCTCGGTAGACCGCATCCACGTCCCGGTCGAGGTCGGCGAATTCGCGATTCCAGTTGAAGTCGACGAAGATCTGCTTGACGACGCCGCGCAATCCGCGGGGATGGGAGTAGTAACAGCGGTATGTGGGCTCGCCGTCGCCTTCGATGTATTCGGTGGAGATGGCCGGGCGCACGAAGATGAAGTCGTTGTTGAAGTAACTGCGATGGAGAATCTTGGTGGTCACCGAATTGAAGAAGGTTTCCGCCAGCTCCGGCTGCTTGTGGTTGAGGAGCAGCCCGATGTAGAGGAGCTTCACCTGTTGCCAGGTGGCTTCATCCACATTGCTGGCGTCGAATTCGGTGTGCAGGCGTTCGACGCATTCGTCGACGCGGTCGTCGTAGAAACGGATACGCTCGCGGACGGCCCGATGTACGCCCAGCCAGTCGCCCTCCTCGAAACGCACCTTGGCGTCCCGGCAGGTTTGCCGGAACAGACTGTAGTGCTTGTTGAACCCCTGGATCATGGCGAGCGCAATCTGGTGGGCGCTGGTGCCGTAGAGGCCGACGGAAATCTTCATGACGATCCGCTGCTGATCAAAAGGCGGATTCTAAACCGTTCCCGCGGCAAGGCTTACCGGGTGCAATGGCTGGAGACGCGGTCGAACAAGGCGCGGGGGGCCATGGGCCGGCCAAAGAAATATCCCTGGGCGTAACGGCAGCCCAGGTCGGCGAGCGCCTGCGCCTGTTCGGCGGATTCGATGCCTTCGGCCACCACCGACAGTTCAAGCTCCTGGGCGATGGCGATGATCGCCCGCACCACGGCGGCGTCGCTGCGATCGGTGTGGACGCTGCTGACGAAGGAGCGGTCGATCTTCAGGCGATCGATCGGCAGGCGCTTCAGGTAGGCGAGACTGGAATAGCCGGTACCGAAATCGTCCACCGCCAGGCTGATCCCCAGTCGCGCAAGTTCGTCCAGGGTGCCCAGCGCTTCGCTGCCGCCATCCATCAGCAGGCTCTCGGTGATTTCCAGTTCGATCAGATCGGGAGTCAAGCGGTGGCGGCCTAGTGCTTCGACCACCGTCTGGACGAAATTGGAATGGGTGAGTTGGGCGACGGAAAGGTTGACCGCCACCGGGAGGGCGAGCCCCTGGTCCCGCCAGGCAGCGGCCTGACGGCAGGCATGGTCGAGCACCCAGGCACCGATGGGCAGGATGAGGCCGGACGACTCGGCCACCGGGATGAAGCGCCCTGGGCTGACCGAACCCAACTCCGGGTGCCGCCAACGTAACAGAGCCTCGCAGCCGACGATGCGACCGGAGGGCAATTCGACCTGAGGCTGGAAATCCAGGTAGAACTCGCCCTTCTCGGTGGCGACCGCCAGGTGGCGTTCCAGATTCATGCGTTCCCGGGCATATTCGGCCATGTCGCTGCTGAAAAAGGCGAACTGGCCCCGACCCCGCTCCTTGGCGGCGTAGAGGGCCAGGTCGGCATTCTTGAGCAGGGTGGTCGCGTCGTCGCCCTCGTGGGGGTAGAAGGCGATTCCCGCCGAGGCCCGCACAGAGAGCTCTCCGGTGATCATGTGGATGGGGCGGCGCAGATTCTCCAGGAGACGGCCGATGCGTCCCCCCACCTGGGTCAGATCCGGCGCCTGGGGGATGGCGACGATGAATTCGTCGCCGCCCTGGCGGGCGACCACCGCCGGATCGGGAAACTCCTCCCTCAAGCGGCGGGCGATTTCGATCAGCACCTTGTCTCCCGCCTGGTGACCCATGGAATCGTTGATGTTCTTGAAAAAATCCAGGTCCATATAGACCACCGCCACGCTGCCCCCCGACGCGCGCGCCCGGGTCAGCATTTCCGCCAGCCGTTCGGCGAGCAGGAAGCGGTTGGCCAGGGTGGTCAGACTGTCCCGGGTGGCGAGAAACTGGATCAATTCCTCCTGGTGCTTGCGTTCGCTGATGTCGGTGATCGAACCGGCCATGCGGCGGGCAACGCCGTCTTCGTCGAAGGCCGCGATTCCGCGCGAGAGGCCCCAGGCCCAGGTTCCGTCCGCCCGGCGGATGCGGTACTCGCATTCGAAGTGGGGGGTCTCGCCGTGGAGGTGGCGGGTATTGGCCTCGCTGTAGCGGGCTCGGTCGTCGGGATGGACGAGGTCGAGCCATTCGTCGGTGGTCTGGACGCGGAAGTCCTCCGGATAGCCCAGGATGTTGAGCAGCCGTGGCGAAAGAAAGAGTTTCTTGGTGACCGGATTCCACTCCCAAATCCCGTCGGCGGCTCCCTTGAGCGCCAAGGCGAAGCCCTTCTCGCTAGCCTCGAGTCCGCTGACGGCGAATTCGTCGACCACCGACGAGTCGTGGACAAACCAGAGAAACGCCGCTTCGTCGCAGGGAGCGGACAGCGCCAGCAGCGTGGCTTCGAGCCGCAGGCGCCGCGATCCGCCGACGAGTTCGTAACGCTGGCGTTCGGCAGGAGGGAAGTCGGTGGGTTGGGCGGCCTTGGACGGGCGGTGCGTCACCAGATCGAGCAGGGAAGTCCCGACGAGATCTTCCCTATGCCGCATGCAGTCATGGCATAGCGGGGCATTGGCGTGCACGATACGCCAGTCGTCGCTGACCAGGGCCGCCCCCCCGGGGAGGGTGTCGACCAGGTGCATCCATGTGGTCAGGTCGATCGAGGGGGTTGTCGTCATCCCGTCCGCTCCACTACCTCCACCCCCCGGTCCGTCGCTCATCGGCATCCTGAGAGGCATGGCTTTGCTTTACGCTAAAGGATACTCTAATAGTAGGGATTTTGAGTGCTGTACCGGCTGGGATTCTTGCGCAAATTGAGGCTTATCTCCGCCTTCCCTGTAAGTCTCCAGCAAGGCATCATCCCGATAATCAAGAATTCAGATGGCGGCTTGGCCAGGGGTGGCTTTCCGCTGCCGCTGTCTTCAGGTTGATCTCATTCATACAAAACGAGGTAAGCATGGCGACCGGAAATTCCAGAATTATCTATACGCTGACGGACGAGGCGCCTCTGCTGGCGACTTGCGCTTTTCTACCCATCGTCCGCGCCTTTACGGCTCCCGCCGGAGTCGAGATCGAAAAGGCGGACATTTCGGTTTCTGCGCGGGTGATTGCCGAATTTTCCGATTATCTGGCGCCCGAACAGCGTCTTCCCAACACCCTTGCGGAACTCGGAAAGAAAACTCTGGAGCCTGATGCCAATATCATCAAGCTGCCCAACATCAGCGCCTCGCTGGCGCAATTGAAGGCCTGCATCAAGGAATTGCAGGACAAGGGTTACGCCGTTCCCGACTACCCGGAAGCCCCGGCCAACGACGAGGAACAGGCGATTCGTTCCCGCTACGGCAAGTGTCTGGGCTCGGCGGTGAATCCGGTGCTGCGCGAGGGCAATTCGGACCGTCGGGCACCCCTGGCGGTCAAGAATTTCGCCCGCAAGCATCCCCACTCGATGGGGGAATGGAAGGCCTGGTCCCAGACCCACGTCGCCCATATGGAGCACGGGGATTTCTACCACGGCGAAAAGTCCCTGACCCTGGACCGCGCTCGCCGGGTCCGCATGGAACTGATCGCCAAGGGCGGGAAGATCACCGTGTTGAAGCCGGAAGTGAAGCTGTTGCAAGGCGAGATCATCGACTCGATGTTCATGAGCAAGAAGGCCCTGTGCGACTTCTACGAGGCGCAACTGGAGGACTGCCGGCAGTCGGGGATCCTGTTCTCGCTCCACGTCAAGGCAACGATGATGAAGATTTCCCATCCCATCGTCTTCGGCCACTGCGTCAAGATCTACTACAAGGATGCCTTCGAGAAGCACGCCAAGACCTTCGAGGAACTGGGCGTCAACGTCAATAACGGCATGGTCGATCTTTACGAGAAGATCAAGCAGTTGCCGGAATCCAAGCGCGACGAAATCATCCGCGATCTGCACGCCTGCCAGGAACATCGCCCGCGCTTGGCCATGGTCGATTCGGCCAAGGGCATCACCAATTTCCACTCCCCCAACGACGTCATCGTCGACGCGTCGATGCCGGCGATGATCCGCTCCGGCGGCAAGATGTGGGGCGCAGACGGCAAGCAGTACGATTGCAAGGCCGTGATGCCGGAATCGACCTTTGCCCGCATCTACCAGGAGATGATCAGCTTCTGCAAATGGCACGGCAATTTCGATCCGCGCACCATGGGTACCGTGCCGAATGTGGGGTTGATGGCCCAGCAGGCCGAGGAATACGGCTCCCACGACAAGACCTTCGAAATCCCCGAGGACGGCATCGCCAACATCGTCGATATCGAGTCCGGCGAAGTGCTGCTGACCCAGACCGTCGAAGCCGGGGATATCTGGCGCATGTGCCAGGTCAAGGACGCGCCGGTCCGCGACTGGGTCAAGCTTGCCGTCAACCGCGCCCGCAATTCCGGCACGCCCGTGGTGTTCTGGCTCGATCCCTACCGGCCCCACGAAAACGAGTTGATCAAGAAGGTGCAGACCTATCTTGCCGAGCACGACACCGCCGGCCTGGAAATCCAGATCATGTCGCAGGTGCGGGCCATGCGCTACACGCTGGAGCGGGTCGTTCGCGGGCTAGATACCATCTCCGCCACCGGCAACATCCTGCGCGACTACCTCACCGATCTGTTCCCCATCATGGAACTCGGTACGTCGGCCAAAATGCTCTCCATCGTCCCCCTCATGAACGGCGGTGGCATGTACGAGACCGGCGCCGGAGGGTCGGCACCCAAGCATGTCCAGCAGCTGGTCCAGGAAAACCACCTGCGTTGGGATTCCCTGGGCGAATTCCTCGCCCTGGCCGTTTCCCTCGAAGAACTGGGCCTCAAGGACAAGAATCCCCGCGCCATCCTCCTGGCCAAGACCCTCGATGCCGCCACCGGCCGCCTGCTCGACAACAACAAGTCGCCGTCGCCGAAAACCGGCGAACTCGACAACCGGGGCTCCCAGTTCTATCTCGCCATGTATTGGGCGCAGGAACTGGCCGGGCAGACCGAGGATAGGGAATTCGCCGCCCATTTCGCGCCTCTGGCCAAGGCCCTCACCGACAACGAGGGGCAGATCGTCGCCGAACTGAAGACGGTGCAGGGCAAGCCGGTCGATATTGGCGGTTACTACAAGGCCGATTCGGACAAGTGCAAAGCCATCATGCGTCCGTCGCCGACGCTCAACGCAACGCTGCGGGCAGCGCGCGGGTAAGGCGGCAAGGGGAGCCGGCGAGACGCCGGCTTCCGGCCTTGGTCCTTGGGATTAGTCCGAAGGACCGAGGCTGACTCGCTCCATTTTTTGCATCATAATTATGGACTCCTAGCCGGCAGTGGCGAACCCTCTGCCGGTGTTCGCAGGCCGGCTCATACCCGGGTGGTCCCATAACAATGCATGGAGTGAGGCAATGACATCGCACATCAAGGTTCCGCAAGGCGGTCAGAAAATCGTTCCCGGACAAGCGGTTCCGGACAATCCCATCATCCCCTTCATCGAGGGCGACGGCATCGGCATCGACATCACTCCCGTGATGATGAAGGTGATCGACGCCGCAGTGGAAAAGGCCTACGGCGGCAAGAAGAAGATCCACTGGATGGAGGTCTATGCCGGGGAAAAGTCCACCCGCCTCTACGGGCCCGACGAGTGGCTGCCCAAGGAAACCTTCGATGCCCTGAAGGAGTATTCCGTCTCCATCAAGGGTCCGATGACCACTCCGGTGGGGGGCGGCATCCGCTCCCTCAACGTGGCGCTGCGCCAGGAGCTCGACCTCTACCAGTGCGTGCGTCCCGTGCAGTACTTCAAGGGCGTGCCATCGCCGCTCAAGAATCCGGAGCTGACCAACATGGTCATCTTCAGGGAGAACACCGAAGACATCTACGCCGGCATCGAATGGGCGGCCCAGTCCGAAGGCGCCCGGAAAATCATCGATTTCCTGCAGAAGGAAATGGGCGTCAAGAAGATCCGCTTCCCGGAAACCTCCGGCATCGGCATCAAGCCGATCTCGATCGAAGGGACGACCCGCATCGTTCGGGCGGCCATGAAATACGCCATCGAGAACGATCGCAAGAGCGTCACCCTGGTGCACAAGGGCAACATCATGAAATTCACCGAGGGCCTGTTCCGCGATACCGGCTACAAGGTGGCCCGGGAGGAATTCGGTGCCGAGCTGATCGACGGCGGGCCGTGGTGCAAGTTCAAGAATCCCCGGACCGGTCGGGAAATCGTGGTCAAGGACGCCATCGCCGACGCCTTCCTGCAGCAGATTCTGCTGCGTCCGGCGGAATACGACGTCATCGCCACCCTCAACCTGAACGGCGATTACATCTCCGATGCCTTGGCCGCCCAGGTCGGCGGGATCGGCATCGCCCCCGGAGCCAACATCTCCGACCAGTACGCCTGCTTCGAAGCCACCCACGGCACGGCACCCAAGTACGCCGGCCTGGACAAGGTGAACCCGGGTTCCCTCATCCTCTCCGCCGAAATGATGCTGCGCCACCTGGGCTGGAAGGAAGCCGCCGATCTGGTGATCCGCTCCATGGAAGCCGCCATCGGCGACAAGCAGGTCACCTACGACTTTGCCCGTCTCATGGAAGGGGCCAACGAGCTGTCCTGCTCGGCCTTCGGCGACGCCATGATCGCCCGCATGTAAGGGCTCGCCTCCGCTTCCCGAAGCCCCCGCCGGTCGGGGGCTTTGTTTTTGCGGCATCGTTTGCGCCCAGCGCGGACCCCGCGGCGACGGTGTAAACTCTGCCCCCAATGCCCCGTGGCATGGGCTTCCGGCCGGAACCGCGCAATGCAAGAACTGACCTACGATCTTCCCGGCGGCGTCATCGCCGCCGTGCTCTTCGTCTCCACGGCTTTGGCCGTCGAGATCGGCTACCGGTTGGGCGCCCGCATGGCTTACCAAACCGAAGAGGCGATGCGCGCCCACGTGCGCACCATCCAGGGGGCCATCCTCGGCATCCTGGCCATCGTGCTCGGGTTCACCCTGTCCCTCGCCCTGCAGCGCTACGACAGCCGCTGCGAGGCGGTGGTGGCCGAAGCCAATGCCATCGGCACCGCCTATCTGCGCGCCCAACTGCTTCCCGCCGGCGTGAAGGAGAAAGCGCTGGGGGGATTGAGGGCGTACGTCGATCTGCGCGTCGAGGCCGGGCGCGCCACCCTCGCCGACCACGGCGCCCGCCAGGCCGGGGAGCGGGACACGGCGGCCGCCCAGGCGGCCCTTTGGGACATCGCGCGCCGGGCCGTGGCGTTCGATCCCGCTCCGGTGACCAGCGGACTCTTCGTCCAGGCGGTCAACGACGCCATCGACAGCGCCAGCCGTCGCGAAGCTGCGCTCGATCGCCATGTTCCGCAAGCGGTCCTGATCCTCCTCTACGCCTGCCTGCTCCTGGCCGGCGGTATCGTCGGCTACACCACGGGGATCGAAGGCCATCGCCCGTCCCTGGCCGGCTACCTGCTCGCGGCGCTCATCGTCGTCCTGGTCTTTATCACCCTGGATCTGGACCGGCCTCGGCGCGGCTTCGTCCACGTCAGTCAGAAGCCCCTGCTCGATCTCCAGGCACAAGTGCACAGTCGTGAAAACGCCGCCAATGCGTCGGCGCGCTGACGTGCCGCGGGTCCAACCGCCCCCCGCGCGACGGTCCGCCGAAGGCCGGCGGCGGACCTGGCGCTCCGGGAAGGAGGTCTAGCTTGGCCATCCGCGTCGTTCGTCTCGGCAGTCCGCGCCAACCGGGCGAGGGCCTGCGTATCGGCACCGTGCGCCGGCCCCCGCGCGGGGTGCCGAAGGCGCAATACGCCGCGCAGGACTGGTACGACGTCTGGTTCCCCACCCTGGCGCCCAGCGCAGACTTGGTGCGTTTCGCCCAGGGAGCCGTCAGCGACCCGGCCTGGGCGGAATTCGCTCGCCGCTATCGGGCCGAAATGGCGGCGCCGGCCTGCCGGGATGCCCTCCAACTGCTTGCCGCCCTGTCCAGGGAAAGCGACTTTTCGGTGGGGTGCTACTGCCAGGACGAAGCCCGCTGCCATCGTTCGCTGCTGCGCCAACTGCTGGCGGAGGCCGGGGCTCGCCTGATCGAGCGCGATCCGGAAACCCCATGAACCCGTCCGGGCATCCCATTGCGGTCTTCGATTCCGGACTCGGCGGCCTCACCGTCCTGCGCGCCCTGCGCGAGCGCCTGCCGCGGGAGGATTTTCTCTACTTCGCCGATACCCGCTTCCTGCCGTACGGCGACCGCCCGGAGGCCTTCCTGCGCGAGCGGGGCGTGGTCATTGCCGAAGCCCTCGCCCGGCGCGGCGCCAAGGCCTTGGTCATCGCCTGCAACACCGCCACCGCGGCGGCTGCCGAGGCCATCCGCGCCCGCTCCGCGCTGCCGGTGGTGGCCCTGGAGCCCGGCGTCAAACCCGCGGCGGCGCACACCCGCTCCGGCGTCATCGGCGTCCTCGCCACGACCCGGACCCTGGAGAGCGAACGCTTCCGCCGGCTGGTGGCCAACCATGCCGACGGCACCCGGGTCGTCGCCCAGGCCTGTCCGGGGCTCGCCGAGGCCATCGAGGCCGAGGGACCGGAAGGCGAGGGCGTCGCCGCCCTGCTCGACCGCTTCGTTGCTCCGCTCGCGGCCGCCGGCGCCGACGTGGCGGTATTGGGCTGCACCCACTACCCCTGGGTCGCTTCCGCCATCGCCGCCCGCCTGCCGACCGGCACAACGGTGATCGACACCGGGGAAGCCATCGCCCGCCAGGTGGAGCGACGTCTGGCCGCCGACGGAACCCTGGGTGGCGGAATCGGCCACCTCGCCATCGCCACCAGCGGCGCTCCGGCGACCGTTTCAGCCACCGTCACCCGTCTGTGGGGCGAGCGGCTGGCGGTCGAGCACTGGGAACCCTGATCGCGCCGGGCGTCACCAGGGGAGCGCGGTCGCTTTCCCGCATCGTGGCAAGCAAAGCCCAAACCTGAGTTCGGTTCAAGCGATCCCCATCGTCACGAAACGGTCTTTGCGCACCCGGCAGGATTGTGAATACGCTGGCCCGATGGGGGGCTGCTGGCCAGCTTGTCGGCGGGGCGGCGCGGGCGCGCGACCAGTTCGCCGCCGCAATTGGGGCACTTGCCGCCCAGTACCGTGTCGGCACAGTGCGCGCAAAACGTGCACTCGAACGAGCAGATGCGGGCTTCAGTGGATTCGGGCGGCAAGTCTCGGTCGCAGCATTCACAACTGGGTCTGAGTTCGAGCATGGCGATCTCCCGCTGGATTGACGCAATAGGCAGGCTAAGCGCCGTAGTGGGCAAAAGCCCGGACAACCCGGCCGTCGCGCCCGAAATGAAAGACCTCGGCGGCCGCACGACTCCGCGCTCCGCGATAGTGGAGGACGACGGAATCGACGCCGACGAGAACGGAGAGAAGCTCGAAACGGAGGTCCGGCATCAACTCCAGCGCCTTGCGCCAATAGGCGGCGACGGCCTCCTTGCCCCGCAGGCAGCCGGAGGCTTCCCCGGCCACTTCAACGATCACCGGAGACGACATCTCGAAATCGTCCGCATAGTGCGCCAGCACCCGCTCCAGATCGTGAGCATTCCAGGCATCGATCCAGTCCTGGGCGAATCGCTCTGCAACGGCGTGGTCCATGGCTATCGTCTCAAAAAGATTGTGCTGCGGCGGCCTGTAGTACCGCAGTCCTTCATCTTCTCGCACCGACCCGGCAGGGATCGATGAACGATCGGATATCAGGATCAGGAATGAAAACTTAAGACTTCACAACGCTTGCCAAAAACGGGGAAGCCCTTGCGTCGAACATGAGGGGCCGCCGATAGGCGGTCCCTCTCGATGGATGGGTTAGGCAGCATGCGCGATTTTTGAATACTTTGACAAATTGCCAGACGATCGAACGAAAGCAAGCAATTTATGTACGCCTGAACCAATGACTCGACGATAAATGTGCTCTAAATGTTTTCTTTTGTGTGAGCTTTAACCACGAACCTAAATTCGATAATTTTTCGATCCAATCGATAAAACTCAAACAGCCACTCACCAGGAAGGAAATCATATTGATCAGGAATATAGCCGCCAAAGCATGGGAGCCCGTTAAAGCAATTTGTGAGTGCTGATACTTGTTTTACGCGCTCATTCGTTGCTGGGTTAATTGCCCCCTCGCCAGGAAGAGTAACCGTATACCGAATACCAAAATTCCCATGGGCGCCTTTAATTCTTGGGATAAAGCATATTCCAAACCCTACTCCAAGGTCATTTGGTATCTCATGGGCATAGTACTCAGGAGTTGGGCATGAGCCCGCAAGACCAAGCCTAGGCTTTAATCCACGCATGCCAGCAGCCCAAACTATTTCAACGTCGTCGACAGTGGCAACTTTATACGGCGCGGTAGATTTTGGACTGGTTGACTGGCACCCTCCAAGCACTAACGACAACGCGATATTGATTATTAACTTGAAAGCGAAAGTATGTCTCATATCGTATTTACGAGGCCTAACGTGCTAGTTCAGGGGCCGCCGGAGCGGCGAAGCCGCGCAGGGAACCCAACGGCGCAGCCGTTGGGCGGTCCCTTGCAACGACGGGTTAGCCACCGGAGACGACTCGAACGATGGCAATTGTCGCGAAAGTTGCGCAAATGGCATAGACGAAGAAGAAGAGGCGTTGATATATCTGCATGAGGCGTGAGCTTTGTTCCACGCGGCTAGCATACTTCCCAGCGCTGATCTCTTGATGCGGATAGCAGACTTCGATCCACCAATAGGCGCCATTGAGCCAAACAAACATCACGACCGCAACGGCAAAGACAGCTTTTGCGGCCAAGGGCATGGGTGGGTGATATTTCCAGGTGGCCAAGATCGCTGCACCGATAGCCAATGATGACAAAGCGATGGCCATCAACAGCAGTCGGTACCGAATGAAGCGATGCGGTGGGGTCGTGCGCATTACGGGGTGGCTAACGTTAAAAATCACCGGACGCAGGCAAGCGCAGCTTGCCTGAGGTCCGGTGGATTGGAATGTTAGGCCCCGGTGCGGCGAAGGCTGGCGACCAGGACATTGAGATACCTACCGAGAAACTCTTGAAGAGCGGGTGACATGGGTTGTTCGACGGGAGCGGTAAGTGTCATTACAACCACCGAGCGACCAAACCCAATTTGCCAGTGGACAACGCGCATTGTGACTTCACCTTGCTTGGAGTCGCCGGCGGGGTCCATGAACACAACCCGACCAGCGCCCAGAGAGAGTTTGCGGCCCTTCTTTTCTGCCTGTGCGCGGACGAACTGTTCACCGAGATCTGCAGAGCCCAAGGAAGACTCGATGTCGTTCAGACTCAATTCGAGTTTGTGATCTCGCTTGGGGCCAAATGTGGCAACGAGACCTGAAGTGTCGGACGAGACCACAGTGAAGTTGTCGGGAAGGATGACTTCGGCACGACCGCTAGCAAAGGTAACAAGAGTTTCACCTGCGTGGGCGATTGAGGCTAACGCGGTAAGAAGCGCGATCAGGAGGAAGCGGAGAGGAGTCATGACAGGGGCCTAACGTGCAGGTGACCGGCGCTGCGCGGCTTCATCGCGCAGCGTCCAGTGACCGAAGGGAACGGGGTCGACCGCAGGGTTAGCGGGGTAATCGGGCCGCGGCCGCAAATCGTCCCGAAGAAACACGGGGCGGGCGCTGTATGGCAAGGTGGAATGCGGCGCTGCGGAAGACCGGA
>Ga0268298_10001082_pt1 | contig 33191 bp, 24 predicted proteins | sample WWTPWeurt_MetaG_FD_194462 | JGI IMG/M metagenome (GOLD analysis project Ga0268298, IMG submission 194462) | Activated sludge microbial communities from WWTP in Nijmegen, Gelderland, Netherland - WWTP Weurt | ecosystem: Engineered > WWTP > Aerobic digester > Activated sludge | place...
CCCATCACCTGATGCTATATGTAGAATCTGGGGAATTAGCTGCCTATACCCGATTGCTGCCACCAAAAATTTCGTATCCTGAATATCCATCCATTGGCAGAGTAGTTAGTGATTATAATTTTCGCAATCAGGGTTTCGGCAAGATTGTAATGGATGAATCTATGCGTCAAATGGAGAAACTTTTTCCAGGACAGCCGATTAAAATTTCTGCCCAATCGTATTTACTAAAATTTTATTCAGGCTTTGGATTTGTACCAGTGGGTGAAGAATATATGGAAGACAACATTCCACATACGGCTATGATTAAACATTGATCCTTTCGAGAATCGTTCCTGGATAAGGAAGGACCATCTTAGATGTTTAAAATTTTTCTTGCGGTATCCAGTAATTGGATGACTTCATCAGCATCCCTTCCCTGAGCATAGATCCTTAGAACAGGTTCAGTTCCTGAAGCCCGAAACATGAGCCAGTTGTCATGGTCAAAGTAATATTTATACCCATCTAGTTGCTCAAAGGATCGGGTGGTATAGCTACCCCATTGGACAATTGGACCGGAATTGAGAATATGCTTGACATTTTTCATTTGGTCAGGCCAGAGCTTAAGATCCAGACGGTCATAAGCAAATGGTCCAACGATGTCATAAATTTCCCGGATTAATTGAGTAATAGGTTTACCTGACAATGCTACAAATTCCAGTACCGTTAATGCAATCCAAATTCCATCCCGTTCCGGAATATGTCCCTTGATGGCCAGTCCACCTGATTCTTCACCGGCAACCAACACATCACCATCTATCATGTGTTCCGCGATGTATTTAAATCCGATTTTTGTGATCGTAGTTTTGAGATCAAAATAATCAGCAAGTTTTTTGACTTTGTTGGTGACAGAAAAGCTAACCACAACATCCCCTTTCATTTTTTTAATTCCTGCGAGGTAATAAAGCAACAAGAGGAGGATATGATGTGAATCAATTAAATTGCCTTCATCATCCAACATCGCCACACGGTCTGCATCTCCATCATTAGCTATGCCAAGGTACTTTCCGGGATTGGATTTTAAGAACCTTGAAATCTCCACAAGATTTTTTGGAATAGGTTCCGGAGGAATATCCATAAAACCTGGATTCCATTCGCAGTGAAAAGCTCTCAGATTCGGAAAAAGTTCTTTCATGACTTCTTGCCCGGCACCATACATGGCGTCATAAGCGACCGCTGTTTTTTTATGGATCTCATCGAGGTCAAAACGATTTCTAATGTGGGTAACATAACTATTCTGGAGAGGGATAACTGCAATCTGTCCCTGAGACAAATATTGTTCATACCGCTCAAGATGAGGTGCATATTCATCCGGAATCAATGCTTCAACTTCTTCAATTTGAGCAGGGGAAGTTGGCCCACCATATGAGGATTTTAGTTTGTAGCCATTATAGGAAGGAGGATTATGGCTGGCAGTAATTACGATTCCAAGATCCACTTTATGTTGAACAACCCCAAGAGATATCATTGGTGTACTGACGAAGCCGTCTGCGACAAACACTTTGATCCCATGTGATGCAAATACCCTGGCAGATTCTTCCAGAAATAAACGACCGCCAAACCTGCAATCATGACCAATCAGCGCAGATTTCAATTCGTTTTTCTTCATCCACAGAACGGTGCCCATACATACTCGTCGAAGATTTTCCAAAGTATAATCCTCAGCAATTATAGCGCGCCAGCCATCGGTTCCAAATTTTATCTGTGCAGGTTTATTCATTCATGAATGATTTTCTCCCTCAAAGATATCAGGATCCCGACAAATTGCATATTTCTAGACATATTAAAAAATAATTATATATATTCGTGCGATTTTAATATGATTACAGATAATTATCGACAAAAGGGTCTGAGGAAAAAGTTGGTGGCTGAATTGGTATCCAAAGGCATTAAAGACGAAATGGTATTGGAAGCCATTCTCAAAGTGCCAAGACATGCTTTTCTGGATAAAGCTTTTGAAGATTGGTCCTATAAAGACCAAGCCTTTCCAATTGATTGCGAACAAACCATATCACAACCTTATACAGTTGCTTTTCAAACCAGTTTGCTTAAAATCAGCAAAGGAGAAAAGGTTCTTGAGATAGGGCTTGGCTCCGGCTATCAGGCTTGTGTACTGTTTGAGATGGGGGCCAAAGTGTATTCCATTGAACGGCACAAATATTTACATGACAAGACCGCTGAAAGGTTGAAGCATCTTGGATATCTTGGCATACGTACTTTTTATGGTGATGGGTTTTTAGGTTTACCAAGGTTTGCCCCATTCGATAAAATACTTATTACTGCTGCTTGCCCCCACTTACCAACCGCGTTATTGAATCAGCTCAAACCCGGAGGACTCATGGTTTTGCCTCTAGAGACCGGACATGGGGTTCAAACCATGATCAGAGTTCATAAAGACACAAACGAAAATATTACAAAAGAGGACTTTGGGCACTTTAAATTTGTTCCAATGTTAAAGGGAACAGTATAAATATTAAAAAAAACTTAAAAAAAGAGGTATTATTTGGAACTTATATTATTATTGTAAAGTTTTTTATTTAGTATTTCATTCATTTCATTTCCAAGTTACACAAATCATGCTGGGTACTCGTACTTGCTGGCAACGGTAGGTCGATGTTGTTTATAACACATTATTAATTATAATAATATATATTTAATTAATAATATGTTTTAAAAGTGGATTTTATTACGCTTTAAATTTGAATATATGAAATATTTTTACAGTACATTTGTAGTTCATTGTCATGTATTTACTTTGTTTTTTGTAAAATTAATTTGTGCCAGCGTTTTAATTTTTCTCTTTGGGGGCATTGAGCTATTAGCTCAATTTAACCAAACAGAAAAACAAACAGAAAACACCCAGTGTGTAACTGAATTATATCATGATGAATTAGTGGCCTCTTTTGAAAGAAGGCGGGCAATAATCGAACAAAGAACCCGTAAAAGAGGTACCAGCGGTAATTTTGAAGTCCATTTTTATGTGGATACTTCCTACGAGAGAAGGCGAGTGGGTTCTTACAATAAAAATAATGAGGTCGTTGCCTACATGAATACCTTATCGAATAGCATCATCAATAAATTTAATATTGCTGCCCCTAACTGGGATGTCAACAAAGAACTCACGGTTACATTTTATGATTCACTTACCCCTTTCAGTTATGGAAATGGTATAGTAGAAACCTTGGAAAATTTTTTAGACTGGCTTATTGTCAATAATTTTCCTGGTGATGATGACATGTATATTTTCTATACTGGTAATTACTCGAATGTGGGGGTTACCTATTTAGGAACTTTATGTCTTCCGGGTGTAGCTTTGATGGGCTTTGTAAGCAGCCAGAATCCTAACGAAGCTTTATCTAGTCATGAATGGGTGGGGCATTCTTCGAATTCATTGCACTTCGACAGTGTAGCCAATGTAATGAAATCCACAAATGCCAGCTTTCCATGGCATATTCATTCATTGGGGGAGATAGAAGATTATCTTGATTTTTCAAGTTGTGTGGATAATTTTCAATCGCCACTTGGCATTCAGGATATTGAGTTTAGTGCGGTATGCGCTGCGGACGAATTATTAATGCGCTGGTCTGTTTACCAGGTGAATAAAGGCGACCGATTTTATATTCAATCCAGCCCTGATGGTGTTCTGTGGTATAATTTGCAGGAAGTCGAGTCCAATGAGGGATTATTTTATGAGACTCGTTTAAGAGCAAATACAAATGAAAAGGCCAATTTCAGAATTAAGTTGGAGAATAAATCTGGAACAGAAATTATTTCAAACTCAATTTTTTTAGACCCTTGCGAGCCAATCAAGGATTATTATCTTTTTAACCATACTCTTTACAATCCGGAACACAACGCCATCCAAATTATCAACTTAAATGGTGTAGAAATCCTTAGATCTAATGAAGAAGAATTGGATCTAGGTATCTTACAAGGTGAAATGTTTTATTTTATAAAATCCAATGGTAAAACAGATAAACTCTTTTTGCATTAAACAATTTTAGGATTAGTAAAGCCAACTTTAAAATTGAATGGCTCAATTTTTCAATTAATTTATCGGTTTCATATAAATTGTGATAGATATCTTTCAATATATTTTCTAACACCAATAAAAAGTTAATATCCATCAAGACCCTTGTTGGCAAAGATTTAATAGCGCTTGAAAATAAATGAGTCAACGAATAGTTGTAACAGATATTTTCCCTTCAAAAACTATTTTATTTTTTTAAGAAAAATTTCGATATCGTGCAAAAGATTAGATTCAGCATGATTGATTTTTCTTATTTGGGAGGCGATTTCCCTGCAAGTATGCATGATGTTTTCATGCGTAAGCCGATCAAAATGAGCTGCGTGTTCAAGTGCGTACTCTTTAAATTCATTTAGTGCGTCCTCAGAGCTGTATCCCTCCTCATCCAACCATTCAAAAATAGCTTCTGTTTCAATTCCACCATCTGTATCGAATTCATGTTTTTCATCATCAGTTTTTCTCCAAATTTTCTCTATTTCCTCGTGAAGTTTGTTGAATTCAGAAAGAGCTACGTTTCCATCAATTTTTGCGACAGCGTAAAAGAGGTAGGCTATTTTTTCATAAAATGCTTCCGGTTTACTCATATGGATCGATTTTTTTTGGTTTGCGTCATTGTATTCAATATGTGTCAGCAACTTTGGTTGGTTGCAAATTTAGAATAAGTTTTTAGCTTTCTTAAGAATGCTTTATCTGGATTGAAGCTAAAACCTCAAATGGTTTTGGATCTGTTTGGTTATTTGCTCAAAAGCAATAGCTAATATCCTGTCCGCCAATGGAATTTAGTGTTAAGTCATAAACCTTAATAATTTTCAGAAACTATCAGTGAAGTAATTTTATTTTTATGTTGGCAGTGGGGTTTGGACCAAGTTGGGTATATTTTGCTCATTTCGATTATCTTCGCAAAAAAAATCCTAGCCATGTATTTTAATCTTTCAGAAGAGCATGAAGCAGTAAGACAAGCCGCACGAGACTTTGCCCAGCAGGAACTCTTGCCTGGCGTAATTGAGCGCGACACCCAAATGAAATTCCCAACCGAACAGGTCAAGAAAATGGGCGAAATGGGATTTCTCGGGATGATGGTTTCCCCGGAGTACGGTGGTGGTGGAATGGACACCATTTCCTATGTGTTGGCAATGGAAGAAATTTCCAAAGTAGACAATTCTTGTTCGGTGATTATGTCTGTCAACAATAGCTTGGTTTGCTGGGGAATTGAAAAAATGGGCACAGAGGCACAGAAACAGAAATATCTTCCAATTTTAGCTTCAGGTGAATGGATAGGATCCTTTTGTCTTTCGGAACCAGAGGCAGGCAGCGATGCCACGCAGCAAAAAACTACAGCCATTGATTGTGGAGATCACTACCTGTTGAATGGAACAAAAAACTGGATTACTAACGGTGGAAGCTCTTCTGTTCATTTGGTCATGGCCCAGTCTGATCCGGGATCAGGACATAAAGGGATATGTACTTTTATCGTAGAAACCTCATGGCCGGGTGTTGTGATTGGTGCTAAGGAAGATAAACTGGGAATCCGATCTTCAGATACCCACACCATACTATACAATGATGTTAAAGTACCCAAGGAAAACTTGCTGGGACCTCCGGGGAACGGATTTAAATTTGCCATGCAGACATTGACCGGAGGAAGGATAGGGATTGCCTCACAAGCCTTAGGTATAGCTTCCGGAGCCTATGAATTGGCTTTGAACTATTCCAAAGAAAGAAAAACATTTGGAAAACCAATCTCCCAGCATCAGGCGATTGCATTCAAATTAGCGGATATGGCCACTGAAATTGAAGCTGCCAGACTCATGGTACACCGTGCAGCATGGATGAAAGATCAGGGTATGGATTTTGGTGTGGCGGCATCTATGGCAAAACTTTTTGCTTCTGATGTTGCCATGAAACACACCGTCGAAGCAGTCCAGATCCACGGAGGATATGGCTTCGTAAAAGAGTATCATGTAGAGCGTCTCATGAGGGACGCCAAAATTACCCAGATCTATGAGGGAACTTCTGAGGTACAAAGAATGGTTGTATCCAGGGCTATACTCCAGGGTCAACTTTATCAACCCATGTGGAGCAGCCAATAAATAATGATAGAACAATCCTTACGCATCGGCACCTTTGCCGGAATCCCGGTGAAGATTCACTGGTCTTTTCTTTTCTTATTCGTGTATATTCTCGGCAGCGGACTAATGGCTGGAACCAGTCTGGACCTAATTGTGGTTGAAATGGTCTTCATGTTATGTATGTTTGTCTGTGTGGTGCTGCATGAATTTGGACATGCCCTCACTGCCCGTCGATACAATATCAAAACAGAAGACATTATACTTTTACCAATTGGCGGAGTGGCCAGATTGCGCAATATGCCGGAAAAACCTTCGCAGGAGCTTTGGGTAGCCTTGATGGGACCTGTAGTAAATCTGGTTATAGCGATTGTAATACTTATTTATCTGATGCTTCGTTATGGCACGGCCATATTGGCTCCTGATCTGGAAGTTCAAGAAAGCTTTTTGACCTGGCAAAATTTTATTCCCACCCTCATGGTGGCTAATATTTTTCTGATGATTTTTAATTTGATACCTGCATTTCCAATGGATGGAGGGCGTGTACTCAGAGCGTTACTTGCCATGAGATTAGGTCGATTGAGTGCCACCAAATGGGCAAGTAGAATAGGTCAATTTATATGTCTGTTGCTGATTGGTTATGGAATTTACCAGGAAGCCTGGGTTATGGTATTCATAGGGATCTTTATTTTTATGAGTGCGATGCAGGAATATAAAAGTGTAGCGATCGACGATGTCGTAAAAAATAAAACCATTGGCATGATGGCCAGAAAGGTAAATGTTTATTTACCGGACTACCAGACTCTTCAAGAATGTATGGATCTGGTCATTCGCAATGGATTGGCCAATTACCTGGTCATGGATCTGGAGGGAAATTATTGTGGTACCGTCTCCACGTATAAAATAGTAAAGCTTCACAAACAAAATCCTGAATTAAGGATAAAGGACATTTATCACCCGCAACTCATTTACATGAAGCCCTCGACACCATTGTTGGAGGCCATGCAGACTATACGTGGTGGACAGCCTGTTATTTTGATACAGGAGGAAGAAGGAGGTCTATCCTACATCGATGGAGAGGTTATTGAAAGATACATGATGCTGGAGGGTAGGACATAAACAATATTACCTTAGGATCATTTTTGAGTTCAAAGGCCTTTTAAAGAAATATTTAGATCCTCTTTATCAAATCTTCATCATTGTTACGTACAGAATTCACCCTGTTTGAAACTGTGTAAGTCTCCATCATTTCATCCGGAAAAGGCTTAACCATTTGGATTAATTCTTCACCGGAATGCTCTTCGGGATCCAGCCAAAGACGTTCTTCTTCCTGCAACAGCATGGCGGGCATTCTGTCATGAAGCGGTTTCATAAATTTGTTGGAAGGCAGAGTGATGATGCTGAAACTGAGGATGGTTTCACCCTTTTCGTTTTTCCAGCGGTCGTAGATGCCGGCCATACAAAATAATCCGAAGTCTTTAATGCCGATTCGATAGGGTATTTTCTCTTTACTGGAAAGTATTTTCCATTCGTAGAATCCATCCATTGGTACAAGGCATCTCCGGTGGAGAAGGGCTGATTTAAAGAATGGTTTTTCCAGGAGACCTTCAACTCTTGCATTGATCATTTTGGATCCAATTTTGGCATCTTTGGCCCATGAGGGAATTAGTCCCCATTGGACCGGCCTGAAATGGTCCGGGTCTTCCTGTAGAATGACAGGAAGCTTTTGCGTCGGTGCAATGTTGTAATTTGGTAGTGGATTGTAGCGTTCAAGATCCTCTGAATAGAAAGTGGATCCAAACCTTTTTTCTAGGTCTTTTTCAACTTTGGTCAAGGAACCCCTACCACACATGAAATGAAATCTCTATGCTCGAGACGGGCATTGGTGAAAGAAAGTTTACAGACCTTACTGCATTTTTACAAACGCAGCCTGACCTTTTGCTTTCAGATTTTTTACTGTTTTGTCGGCTGCTTCTCTGGAATCATATTGACCGGCAACTGCACGATAATACTCTTCATTTCCAAATACTTTTTTCGCTGCTGTGGAGTAGCCTAGACTTTTGAGCTTTGAAACTTGTTTTTCAGCATGGGAAGGCACTATAAAACTACCTGCCACCACATAATACTTACCTGATTTACTGGTTGTGGCTGAGGAAGAACTTTTTGCCATTTCTTTTGATTTAGCAGGAGCAGCAGTTTTTGTGGATTTATTGCTTTCAACAACCTTCGTTGATTTAGCTGCAGTGGTAGAAGATTTGCTTTCAGATTTGGTAGAATTTGCCAGATTTACGGAAGGCAAATCGTCAGAGCTTGTAGTGCTGCTTTTAACGGCTTTGCCATTATTGGAAACTGCTTTAGCAACCGGTGAGGTATTTTCTTTTGGTGTAGAAGCAGAACTATTATTTACATTTCCTGAATAATCAATTGAACCATTGTCCGGTTCAGTAATTCCAACCTGATTTGGTAATTCTCCGGTGAGACCAAGAATTACAGAATCTTCTGCGGTCATTGGAAGATTTTGTGAAGAAATGGCTGTATCCACAAACATGCTGTCCAGCATTTCTGTTGTAGGCTCCATATCTGTCGGGGTCTTGAATCTTTTATACATCATTACCGAGATGGCTACTACCAACAATACAAGCAGTAGATAAAGGAGCACGCGGATCAAATTCTTCATTTCCATAATATATTTTGATGCAAATATACAACATATTACAAATTATGAAAAAAAAGATATGTAAATTATCCGTTAATGTGCTTTTCCAAAAAAGCAAAGTGATGAGCCTATTTATATGATTTATTTTACGCTATTGCCATACGAAACCCATTCTATCATTTTGTAAAATTTGGATTTCCTTCAGTAAATCCGGTGATTCAGGTCAGCAAATTAATCCATTTCAAGAAAGAAATTTTACAAGTTAAAACTATGTTAAAATGAAAATTAACAAAAACAGTCGATCCGGCAATCTCGTTTCCGTTACAATTGAACATCAAAATTTAGTATTATGAGAGATTTATTATCATACGTTTTAGCCGGTCTTTTTGGAGGCCTTTTGGTTTTTGGCGGGATACAATATTATCCACCAGGTAGTGATGCTCTAAATGGAACAAAATCTAATTATGCTACAAAAGTCGCAGCTCAGGTAAATGAATACCCTAATGCTAATCCAACAGTTGGACCAGACTTTTCCATAGCTGCAGAGAAAGCACTTAACGTAGTGGTCCAGATCAATGCACAGGAAAGCGAACGTGTGGTCAAGCAAAAGGAATCTGAGCTTCAGCGTGACAATCCGTTTTTCAACCATCCTTTATTCAGGGATTTTGACATGCGTTCCTTCGGTTTTGGCATGCCTTATTATCAACAAAAAAAAGGTAGTGGAAGCGGGGTAATCATATCTAATGACGGATATGTAGTTACCAATAACCATGTTGTGGAATTTGCCGATGAAATCGAGGTAATTTTAAAAAATGGTAAAAGTTATAAGGCCCAAAAAATAGGAACTGACCCCCGTACCGACCTGGCAGTGCTTAAAATAGAAGAATCAGGATTACCGGTTCTCCAAATGGCAAATTCGGATCAGATAAAAGTGGGGGAATGGGTTCTTGCTGTGGGTAATCCATTTGGATACCTTACTTCAACGGTTACTGCAGGTATAGTAAGTGCCAAAGGGCGGGATTTGAATATTATTGATGAAAATCAAGAACAACAATATTTTTATGGACAGAAAGCACCACAAAAAGGCATTGAGGAATTTATTCAGACAGATGCAGCAGTAAATCCGGGTAATAGTGGTGGTGCTTTGGTAGATGCGCAAGGAAGGCTGGTAGGAATAAATTCAGCAATTGCATCGAAGACCGGTTACTATAGTGGCTATTCTTTTGCCATACCAGTAAACCTTATGAATAAAGTTGTCAAGGAGCTTATGACCAATGGCACTTTTGAACGCGGAAAGCTTGGTGTAGTAGTTTCTGAAATTGATGAAGAAAGTATAAAAGAATTGAACCTTTCTTCAAAAGATGGAGTTGTAATAGAGAATCTCGAAGATAACAGCTCTGCAAAATATGCTGGTCTGCGTCAGAAAGATGTAATTGTTGGGGTTAATGACAAGCCGATAAAAAACTATGAAGATCTCCAGAAGGCAATTGGTTTGACCAAAGTTGGAGAAACCCTCAACATTAAGATCATCCGGGACGGTATGGCCAAAGAAATTGCGGTCAAGATTCGTAAAGGCGTGTAACAAGGTTTTTGTAGCTTTCTATAAAGTTGGTTTTTCGTTTTGTTTGAAGGTCCCGGTCAGTAATGACCGGGATTTTTTCATTTATGCCATGGGATGAAAGAATGTGAAAGAAGATTTTTTAGAATAAATATTCTTCCTACTTTTGTTTTGAACACCTAAAGTACAATGATGCATTTTTTTCGATCTTCCTCCGAAATAAGGAGGAAATTAGTTTATGCCGGTGAGGCATTGCTTGAGCTTTTCTACCCAAACTTATGCATGGTCTGTGGTGCAAGATCCCACTCAAAGGAAGAAATATTTTGTTTTAAATGTCAAGCGCTCTCCAGTCCAACTTCCCTGCACCTACACCCTGAAAATGAATTTACTGGACATTTTAAAGGGCGGGTAAATATACTTACTGGTGCCAGTTTGTACTATTATGTACCGGATGGCCTGGCGCATAAAATTCTTGAATTGATAAAGTATAGGAATAAACCGGAATTGGCAGAAGGGCTTGGCCAGTACTATGGCAAAATCCTAAGCGATGTCCCCTCTTACCGAGAAATTGATCTGGTAATTCCCGTACCGCTACATCCGAAAAGAGAATTGCTAAGAGGATACAATCAAAGTTTATTATTTGGAAGGGCAATAGCCAAAGAATTAAATGCAGAAATTTTACACAATGTTTTGATCCGATCCAGCAACACCAACACACAAACAGAAATGGATAGATTTCGCAGAAATGAAAATATGCGAAATGTATTTAGACTGATTAATCCGGATAGTATCCATCAAAAAAATATCTTATTGGTAGATGATGTACTTACCACTGGCGCTACCCTGGAATCATGTGCGATCGAATTGCTGAAAGGTTCTCCCAAAAGCATCTGTATGGCTACTATTGCGATGGGAAGGTGAGGAAAGTTGGAAATGAGTTAATTTGAAAATGAGCAAATGAGTTAATGACGAAGATTGCAAATAGTACTTGCTAAATTCCTCGTAAATTTCAAGCTAGGAAGCTCGAAATAACCGGGTTGTTGGAAGCTTCCCAGTGTTAAATTTACGAAGATCAAAAAGTGCACTTGATACACACGTCTTAATGAATTGGTTAATGTGAAAATTTGCAAATGAGCAAATTATGAAAGCGATTATTGAAAAGGTGGAATCATCAGTATACTTTTATGATGTAATACAAATAAGCCAAAATATCGCAATGCGATAATACTATAAGGCTGTAATGATAGAATGCTCTATTTTTGTCCCTCAAGAAAATATCAAATGAAATTAATAGGTTTAATGCGTGGGGTTCTTGTTGCATTTATTTTGATGGAGAATGTATTAAATGCTCAGGCTGCAAATGTTCTCAAACTTAATTCTCCAAATAATTTGATGGAATTAAAATTCTATCTGGATGAGCAAGGAAGCCCGCGGTATGGATTCAAAGCAGAGGGTTTACCAATTATCAAAGACGGTGGATTAGGGATTCTTTTGAAGGATGCGATTGGTCTTGACAAGGATTTTGTGGTGGACAGTCATTATACTGTAGAAATGGATGACACTTGGACAACCGTATGGGGAGAAGAAAAGCAGATTAGAAATCATTACAGATCCTTACATATTAGACTCAAGCAAATTTTAGGACCAACAAAAAGGACTTTGATTCTAGAATTTAGATTGTTTGATGATGGTTTGGGATTTCGCTATATTTTTCCGGAAGATGGAAACCTTGGGCTTTTCACAATAAGTGATGAACTCACCACTTTTCCTTTGGATGCTGACCATGATGTATATTGGATTCCGGGCGACTATGACACCAACGAATACAGATACAGCCGGTCTAAACTAAGTCAGGTGCATGCACTGCAGTTTAGTGAAGACAATAACATTGCATTTAAACAATCGGTCCACGACAGCCTGGTTCAGACTCCATTGATGATGATTGCTGGAGATGGTTATTATCTTGCTTTTCATGAGGCTGCCTTGGTTCACTATCCTGCCATGAATCTTGAAATAGATCGGTATAAACTTGTTCTTAAGTCTCATCTGGTGCCGGATGTTTTGGGCAATAAGGCCTATTTGCAAGGTGGAGATAAGACGCCCTGGAGAGTTATATTATATGCTAAAAAAGCAAAGGATATTTTAACCAATAGAATCATACTTAATCTGAATGAACCCAGCAAAATTCCAGATCCATCCTTCATTAAGCCCGGCAAGTTTATCGGTGTTTGGTGGGAGATGCATGTGGGAAAAAGCAGTTGGAATTATTGGGATAAAAGCACGTCTCTATCTGCCAAATTCTGGAAACAGGCAAAGCACCATGGTGCCAACACCGCCAATGTTATCAGATATATCGATTTTGCGGCCAAACATGATATTCCTTATGTATTAGTGGAAGGATGGAATGAAGGATGGGAAGATTGGTTTGGTGCTTACAGGGAGCACATTTTTAGTTTTTCAAAGCCTTATCCTGATTTTGACATCAATGCGATCTCTGCTCGTGCTAAAGCCAAAAACGTGAAACTTATTATGCATCATGAGACTTCAGGGGCAGTAACGGATTATGAAAGACAGTTGGATACGGCCATCAGATTTATGATTCAACATGGTTATCCGGGCATAAAGGGTGGTTATGTGGGAAAAATAATTCCAAGGGGAGAACACCATGACGGACAATGGATGGTCGACCATTATGAGCGTGTAGCAAGTAAATTTGGATTGAACAAAATGACAGTGGATCTACATGAACCCGTAAGGCCCACAGGTCTTCACAGAACTTATCCAAATTGGTGGTCTAATGAAGCAGCTAGAGGCAACGAATTCAATGCCTGGAGTCGCGGTAATTTGCCGGAACACGAGACCATACTTCCCTTTACCAGATTATTGGGTGGTCCGATGGATTATACCCCGGGGATCTTTCAAATCAAGATGAATGTGTACGATTCATCCAAAAAAGAACAAGTACACACTACCCTCACCAAACAATTAGCCCTGTATGTTACACTTTACAGTCCCATCCAAATGGCTGCAGACCTGATTGAGAATTATGAAAAGCGTCCGGATGCCTTTAAATTTATCAAAGAGGTTCCTACCGACTGGGACACCACGGTTGTCCTGGATGCAGAGCCTGGAGATTATATATACGTCGCACGACGCGAGCGTAATGGCAAACAGTGGTATGTTGGGGCGATTACCGATGAACAGGAAAGGTTATTTGAACCGGATCTAAGTTTTCTGACTCCTGGAAAGAAATACAATATGATAATTTACAGAGATGGGGAAACTGCGGATTGGGAAAAAAATCCAATGAGCTATACCATTGACAAAAAAACCATTCGCTCTACCGAAAAATTAAAAATTCGCCTTGCACCCGGAGGAGGCTGCGCGATCCAGTTTACGCCTGCGGGAAGAAATTGATAATGGTGTAATGTAGGAGAATACAATATTTTTAAACGCTATAATCCTGCGGTTCTGGAATGCAATAATGGTATGACCGAAAGATCTCTGCCTTTGCCAGAGTATCGTGCATAGCAGGATTAGAAAGGGAGTTCTCCGCCCAATAGCGGACGTGTCCGCCTCTTGCCGGAACCCTGTCTGACGCTGCTAGCAGGCATGCGCGAAAGCGTCTAAATCATTTTAATAATGCGGGTATTGTGAAATTTGAAAATGGTATAATGAAATTAGTCCATTCCTCTATCCAAACTAGATAAGGTTTGTATTAATTTCTTGCCAAAGGAGGGAAAGTTAAGAAATTCAAGATTCGTATCAAATTCGTATATTTACGTATAAATACAAATCAAATGGACTTGACTGCGTTTAAATTCAATTTGGAATTGGACATGGAACTGATTAGACAACTCATTGTTTTTGAACGGTTTGATGCTATTTGGTCTAATTTAGAAAAGAGGTCAATGAATCAGCTCAGTGTTTTGAGGTCAAAAGCCACCACCCTATCTCTGGGTGCAGTTCTCAGATTAGAAGGATTTGATTGGTCAGAAGCCAGAATTGAGTCATTTTTGATGAACTACAATTTCAGGAAAGAGGATTCTGCAGATGTGCGAATTTTTGGTGGTTATGTACACGCAGAAAGCTATTTTTTGGAGAATTCACTGAATTTTGAGCTTAATGAACCCAGTTTAAAAGATCTTCAAAAAAACCTTTTGCAGTTTAGTCCGAAGGATGATTGGCATTGTGGGGATTATAAAAGAATAAACAACAATCTTGAAATCGTTCTTCCCGATGGAAGCAAGGAGCTTGTTTTTAGAGCAACCGAACCTGGTATCCATACCATTGAAGCAATGAAACAATTGTTTGATTGGTATTATGCTGACCAGAACACCATTGGAATTTTAAAAATTGCTATATTTATTTATGAATTTTTATGCATTCGTCCCTTTCAGGATGGCAATGGAAGATTGAGTTATTTGATCGTAAAAATATTGATGATGCAAAATAATTATAGTTGGTTTCCGTATTTGAGTTTTGAAAAGGAAATTGAGCAAAATCGACAAGAATATTTTACCATACTTAAGGATACTCAAAAGCACAGACCCGCAGAAAATATTATCGGTTGGTTGAAATTTTTTATGAGTTGTATGATTAATCTTCAGGATAACTTAAAAGGCAATATCCTAACCAAAACAATCACTACGAATCTCAGTGTAAAAGAAAAAAAGGTTTGTACAATAATCAAAGATAATCCAGGTATATGTTCTTCGGAAATATCAAAAATTTCCGGTATTCCATTACCCAGCATTAAAAAAATGCTTAAAAAATTAGTGATGCAAAAATTTATTTCAAAAGAAGGCATAGGAAAAGCCACCAACTATTGTTAGTTATAGTTTCCACATTTAAAATTTTCATCTATTTTTTTCATTAGAAACTAATGAGGTAGCGTTAGTAGATGAAATATTTTTGATTCGTTGTATTTTCTTAATTAAATCGAAATAATTCAGAGTAATGGATACCAATGGAAATATTTCTTTTTATTTTGAAAATCAATTACATTGATTGGATGATAAAAGTCATGTTCTAATATAATAAGGAACATTAAATACAATTCAAGACAAACTATACTTGAGTAAGAAATTTACCATGCTTAAACTGTATGCAGTACGTAATGGTAAAGGCGATTTGCTCAATCACTAAAATATTGTAACCATGAAAAAATTATTTTATGTTTTAGGATTTTTTTTGGTTTTGCTTGTATGGGTTTCGTGTGAGAAAGAGGACAGTTCGCCGAATACTCTGGGGGGAAGCACGGATATTCCACTAACGCCGGTCAATGGGGTATCGTCCGTGTTTGGCAGTTATGGCAACCAAAACATCAATGGTGGAAGTATTACTGTGGTCAAGAATGAAGATGGTTTGGTTACTTATAAAGCTCTTATTGATTTGAATCAATTCTCAAATGAGTTAAAACTCAAAGCTCTGAATTATTTAGCTCAACTTTCCAATTATTACAAGTTTGATACTGCCTTTACTCTTGCGCAGGATGGCAAGTTGAGTTTTGAATTCAAACTTAAAATAACCTCTGAAGGATATCAGGATTTCTTTATAGAAGGCAAACCTTGGGTTATTGGTAAATATGGGGATGGTGTGGGAACTAAGTACACCATTACGAATTCCAAGGGAGAGGAGTTAGTCAGGACCGTGACAGAAAAAACAGGATTAGATGAATGGCCGTTAGGGTTCTTTTATATTAAAACATCCAAAATCGAGCAGGACGCTCCAGCTGATGACCCTGTAATTTCTAAGGTAATATACAGGATAAATCACCGGTTCGGATTGGTCTATTTGGAGTATCAATTAAAGGATGGTACAACGCTTAAGTTAAGTGTGTTTGCACCGTTTGTATAGATTGACGATGGATTTGGCTGTGTAATTTAGATTTTTGAATAGTTAATTAGATTGCCTGATTTTAGAATCAGGTAAGGGTAATTTGGGTTTAGATTGTCTTGGGGTGATGCCACAACGTCACCCCATTTTAATTTTTTAAAATAAATTAATTCAACAAAGTAAGAGGTGTAGAATTCTTAGGAAAAATTAAATATGAAATTCAAATTTTAAAACAATTTTGGATTGGAAAACATATTTTGGTGAATAGAAATTATTTTCATTTACTAAAATATTAATTTTTGAATTCATTTTATTTGTCCGGACACATTTCCTTGGAAACTTTTAAAAATTCCTGATCTAGAAAAATTCGGTCTTCTCTTGAAATGTAAATGGAATCGTATAATTTCTTTTGAAGCAATTTGATTTGTTCTGCTTTCTCTTTTGTTTTTTGATGAAGAGGTTCGATAAGCGCGTTCATGGAATCCAGGAGAGGCCGAAAGTACTTTTGTTTTTCCGGAAATTGTAAAAGAGAATCTTCGGTGAATCTGATTTGGTCTGCCAGTTGGAATCTTTCTAACCTAAGTAGTTTTGCCTCGCAAAATAAAGTAGCAAGAAGTTTACTGTCCAGATCCGGACTCAGCGTTTTAGTTTGATGCTTACAGGAGAAGGAAGAAAGTAATAGTGACAAAAATAATGCCGCACCAATCCAAACAGGCATCCTGACGGATAAAGAAAAGTAACATAGATTCCTGATAGAAAGCAAGACAAAAACCGGTTTTATTCCGGCCATTGAATTTTTTTATTCACATTATCCCCGATGGAGCGTCCCATTTTTAGGCCGTTCAGATTATCGGTATTGTAATGTATGCCGCCGTACAGTCTTGAGTTGGCACATTCTTCTGCCATTTGATTAAAATTATCAAAATTTCTTACCGAAAAGCCGAATTGTAATTGTGTACGATCAGTGAAAGGATAAAAACCATCGCCATCTGTAAACATATCTGTAAAAATTCTTGCTCCTGCTGCTGCTTCTGTGGCATGTCCTGAAGTATAGGCAGGAAACGGTGGAGTGCCAATGACTGTGGCAAAACTGGCATCAATATTTTGCTTGATATAGCTTACAGGACGAATCAAAAAGTAATCATATTTCGTTTTCCAGCAAGCAATAAAAGCATCATTTTCTGCAATAGCGAGTTTAGCATAACCTATTGCACAGGTACCGAGGTTTGCATTGTTTTCTTCCAGTAGCTGCGTCATAATGTTAAACGTGTGACCAGTAGGAGTGCAGGTATTAAACGGATCATCGGCCCAAAATTTTGCTATTTCTTTTTGCTCGGAAGTAGCATTGGTTACGGTGTTATAAACCTGCATGGCTTCTTTATAAAATTCGGAAGTCACGACTGTTGAGTAAGCGGTGTGGGCTGCAGGCTGTCCTTCTGTGATATTGGCATTCAAAAAAGGTCTGTTTGAAGCCCAGCGAGGTGCCAGTGGATTTAAAGTTGCGCTGGTAGGTACCCAGGCACCATTATTTTTAGGCCAGGTATAAGGTAATTGAAAAGGGTCTACATAAGATTCATGACCACCGTCTGTTTTAGAATATTCAAAAATTGCAAGTGCAACAGCGTTGCCATATTCCTTGGATCGCTTAGCGATGGCCTCGGTGGTCTCCAGAAGAAACTTATCGTACCATTTGGTCTCCAGGTCAAAGATCCTGTTTAGATTATCCTTACTGATCTTTTGCTCAAACATTTTCTTGATGATTTCACCAAGGGCATAATTAGCGACAATCCCCCAGTGATACTCCTGTCCAGTCTCCACGGCAGGGACAGATCCCGCAGAAAAGCCATTTAGCTGTCCGGTTAAACTTACAGGGGATTTCCATCCCTGAGCAATACTTTCATAGAGTGCTATTCCCGTGTAGCCGAAGGCTCTTGCGGCCTGCGGTGGAAAAAATCCCGCAGTTTCTTTAACAATGGTACATTCCAATTTAAACCACTCCTGAGTAACCAGTCCATCATAATCTGAAACGCTCTTAACTTCAGGTTTTACGGTTTCTTCTTTTTTACACTGGGAGACTAAGCAACACAAGGCTATAAGCCCTGTCAGAAGGAATAGTTTTTTCATTAGTTTAAATTTGAGTAATGCAAATATAATGCTTAAAACAGTGGAAGTCAATACCCAAGCTAAAAATGGCAAAATGCTATAATCTATAATGTTACATTGTGAATATCTAGCATGGATTATGGCGGTTTGCAACCGCGACATAAACAACGACTGCTTTGAGCCTCCCGACTTAAAGCTTGAAAGATGATCTCACATCCCAAGTAGTCTTCCTCCCTTCTCTTTTAAGAGAAGGGTCGGGGCCGTGCCCCCTATTTATTATGGGATGAGTTGAACGCGTCCCTCCGAGCCTAACTTAAGTCCATCCAACAGAGTAAAAATCGCAACTTCCTTTCCTCGTTAGTCTTAAGCGAGGAAGCATAAACAACCAGGGTTTCGTTTAGCCTCCCGCTTTAAAACTGGCGATTTTACAATCATTCAACTAACATTAACCCTTGGAAAGATCAGAACCAATGGTAATATTCTAAAGAGTGACACAATTAAAGGAGGTTCTGCGAATACATAAGTGATCACAGATTAAACTTAGACTGACCTTTTAACGCTATAGGCTTAAATATATTAAGTTTTACATGGCATGTATTGTCAAGGCTTATTTAAATTAAATTTCTTTGATCAAAGACTCAAATAAGTATGATAATTACTTCTATTAATCACCAGGATTTCATTGATTTTAAAGTGGTTTAAAAAAAGTTTTGGGAAATTGTATTTCTGATTTTTACTCCAATTGAATTCATAAGCGTCAATCATGCCACGTTCAAAGAAGTATATTCTATTTGATTCTATTTAAAATCTATAAGTTGTTTGAAAGTTGGCAAGTCAAAAAATTTTTACCCGTGTTATTCTCTTCATTCTTTTGTCTTTTGAAACAAAGGATATTAAAATGGAAGGAATTAACAAAATCCTGCTCATTTATTCCATATTTAGTCGGTTATTAGAGATTTAATATATAATCGAATTAATTTTTCTTAAGTTTGTCAATCTTTTAAAATGGAAAAGCTATTCTAAAATAGCATTTAACCATACAAATTAAGACCCATCTTTTTACTCATTGAAATAAAAATATTACAAAATGCATCATTCCCAGTTACCGAAAAATTTGTCAAATTACTTTATCATTAGATTAGGGCGTTTTTCAATTTGTCAACTTTTCATTTTGCTTTTATTTGCTGATATTACAATCGGAGCTACGGTTTCTAATGCCATAAAAAATTCATCTGCTACTACCATGATGGCTGATTATAGTATAAGTACAGTTGGAAATGTTATTGAAATTACAGACAACTCCAATAATTCTGATGTGCTTCTAGTGATTGAAAACGCTGCTAACATTGAGTTTAATGTGACTGGTACTACACGAACATTTTCCTTAAATGGAGGTATTGCAACCAATATGCCAGCTATAATTCCGCTCGCAGGAATTACCTCAATAATCGTTAACACAAAAGGAGGAAACGACAACATCAATTTTGGAGCTTTTACCAACAACGCACTTCCAAGTTTTACTGTAAATGGCGGAACTGGCGATGATGTGATCACTTTCTTTGGCAATATCAACTTTCAGGCAGGCGCTAATCTTGACCTAAACCTTCAAAACGATGATGCTCCTGTAGGGATGGATAGAATAATCATTTTGGGAGCTGTAAACTTGGTTCTTTCTGGGACTGGGACCGCAGATATAAAAGTTAGCAGATCAGTTATAGTTAATCTAGGGGCAAGTCTTGTCACTGAAAATGGGGACTTGACTGTAGAGGCAAATCAACAAGCTCCAACTACAGCTGGAAGTTTTTCAGCGGTAACAGTGGATAGAGGCTTACTTCAAGCAAATGGTTCCGGTAATGTCACCGTAAAAGGAAAGGGTGGTAGCACTGGCACAGCATTTAGCGTAGGTATCAGTGTAAACGGACCTAACGGGAAAATTGCCTCAGCATCCGGAAATGTAAATGTCACTGGTCATGGAGGAGGTACCGGTGCTTCTCTGGCCGATTTTGGTGTTGCGGTTCAATCATCCGGTATGATTTCGACCGGGGCCAATGGAACGATCTCTGTGACAGGTTATGGAGGAACTAACTCTTCTGGAAATTCAAATGGAGGTGTTTTGGTTAATACTGGTGGTTCAATTATTTCAACTAATGGCAGTACTACTGTAACTGGAACAGGAGGTGGCACAAGCACCAGTGCAAGCAATTATGGGGTCATCATCAATGACGCATCTTCAATTTCCTCAAGTGGAACTGGAAGTGTAACCGTAATAGGCAATGCTGGAACCACAACTGGAAATGATAATTTTGGGGTTTATGTAAACGCAGCTAACTCTAAAATTACTTCATCAGGAGGTAATGTCTCAGTAACTGGTCATGGTGGAGGATCTGGTGCTTCTCAATACGGTCATGGTGTTTTTGTGGACAATGGAGGACTCATATCTTCCGGAGGAAGCGGTACGGTGAGTGTTATGGGAACAGCTGGTACTCCGACAGGTAGTTTTAACTATGGCGTTTTTGTAGATAAAGCGAACTCCTTGGTTAGTTCAAATGGTGGAAATGTATCTATAACCGGACAAGGTGGGGGGACAGGTAATTCAGGCAATAATTTTGGAGTTGCAATTGGTACGCTCGGTAGAATAACTGCTGGGCTAAACGGTACAGTTACAGTTAACGGTACAGGTGGTAGCCCAACTGGCAATTTCAATACTGGTGTTTATGTAAACAGCGGTCATGCAAGTATCACATCATCGGGCGGAAATGTAAGTGTAACAGGCATCGGTGGTAGTTCCATTCCTGCTTCATCTTCTTCCGCAAATGCTGGGGTGTATATATTATCTTCCATCATCAATGCAGGTGGAAATGGTAACGTGGTGGTGCACGGCACAGGAGGTACCGGGGGAGTGAACAGTGGCACAGCTTATGGCGTTTTTTTAAATGGGTCTGCAGCTTCCATAAATTCCAACAATGGTAACGTTAGCGTTACCGGAATCGCAGGTGGATCAGGTACCACAAACTCCAATTACGGAATATTGGTAGAATCAGCGGCTACAATTACAGCAGGTGGCTCTGGCACAGTCACTTTAAATGGTACCGGTGGACCTTCAAATGGTGGTAACAACCATGGAATTTCAATCAGAAATGCAAACTCAAAAATCAGTTCTAATGGTGGAGCTGTCAATGTCACCGGGCAAGGAGGAGGTTCATCAAGTTCTCAACTTGACTTTGGAATAAATGTAGAATCAGGAGCTTCAATAACATCAGCGGGAACTGGTATGGTGACCGTTTTAGGTTCAGCTGGACAGGGTTCTGGAATTTTTAATGCCGGGGTAAGTGTGTCCGGAACCAATTCAGCAATTACTTCGGTCGGTGGAAATGTAAAGGTCACAGGCAATGGAGGTGGCTCAAGTGCCTCAGGAGCTAATATCGGCGTTGCTATCCAACAATCCGGAGGCATCTCTGCAGGAGGAAATGGCACTGTGGAAGTGATAGGATTTGGAGGAAGCAATTCCACCGGAAGCAATAACGCAGGTGTATTTTTAAATCTATCGGGAACTATCAATTCTTCAAATGGAAATGTAATCATCATGGGTACTGGAGGCGGATTAGGTAGTTCTGCAGGTAATTACGGAGTCTACGTCACTGATGCCTCGATTATTTCTGCAGGCGGAATAGGCACTGTCAATGTGCAAGGCACAGGGGGAACCGCGACAGGAAGTGACAACAACGGAGTTTTACTTGAAAAACCAAACTCTGTGATCACTTCTTCAGGTGGCAATGTTTCCGTGATTGGAATTGAAGGTGGAGGTTTGACGGCATTTGGGATTGTCACTCAGCTCACTGGAACGATCACAACTGCCGCCAATGGTGGTAATATCTCCCTGAGCGCTAATAGCATGAACATGCTAGCTGCAATAAGCACCAATGGAAGCAGCAGTGCAAGTATTTTTCCTTATACCAATGGTACAGCCATTGACCTGGGATCTGCATCTAACACTGTTGGTGGTCCACTGGTGTTGTCAGATACTGAACTAGACTTAATCAGCACGGGCACACTAATCATTGGTAACGCCAATGCTGGTAACATTACCATAAGTGCCAACATAACCCGCAGTCTTTCTACAAATATCCAACTAATCAGCAATGGAGACGTGCTTTTTACTGGCGGTGGAATCAATACTAACGGTGGTACGCTCTTGCTTGATCCCGCTAACGCTCCATACGCAGTTAAACCGACGTATACAGGCACAGATGTGACTGCTGGTATTTTGTCATTTGCCAGCGACTTGGCCATTCTCATTAGTGGTACTACACTTGGTGATGGTAGTGGTGCTACTTATAGCCAACTTGCAGTGCTTGGTTCTGTTAACCTTTCGGGAGTAAATCTTTTTTGTAGTGGCTCGTATGTGCCTGTCCATAATGACTCTTTTACTATTGTAAACAATGATGGTGTAGATGCTATTATTGGAAATTTTACCGGTTTATCAGAAGGAGCATTCATCAGTAATTTCCTAGGCAGCGGATTAATGGCTACTATAACATATCTCGGAGGCGATGGCAATGATGTGGTAATTAAAATAAGCAATCCCATATTCAATGTTACGGATAACATCTATTATCCTTCAATGAATGCGGCATTAACATCTGGAACTACAGGTGATGGTGACATTTTAGAAATTCCATCCGGCACTTATTTAGAACCATGTATCACCATTAATAAATCCGTAACCATCAAACCAGTGGGCGGACCTGTTATTTTAAATTGTGTGATCATGAATGGCATGGGAAAAACAATGGTATTAGGAGGTAATTTTACAATCAATCAACTCACTTTAACAAATGGAAATATACGCACGAATGGTAATCAACTGAAGTGTGGAACCATTGCCGGAGGAAGTTCGGAATCTTATATCATTACAGATTGAGAAAGTATTAATGGTATAATGTTATAATGCTGTAATACTATAATTCTGTAATGGGGAAATGTAATATTTGAAAATCTAAGGAAAAGTAGGTTGCATTGAGCATCCCGGCTTGGTTTGAACCACCCATCTAAAAGCTTATTTATTACTTACAATAGACTGCAATTTCCTCCTTTTCCATCCTCCGTTTGTTTCAAGCGAGGACGCATGAAACAACCCTTTGGGTTGCTTTGAGGCTCCCGGCTTAAAGCTTGAAGCACTTCCCGAGCAGTCTTCCTCCCCCCTCTCTTTCAAGAGAGGGGCCCCAATTTATTGGGGGGTGAGTTGAACGTGTCGCGCTGAGCCTACTCTAATTAAATCCCTCAAAGTAAAAATCGCAACTTCCTTTTGCCCTTTAGCTTCAAGCGAGGACGCATGAAAAAACCCTTTCGGTTGCTTTGAGCCTCCCGGCTTAAAGCTTGAAGCACTTCCCGAGCAGTCTTCCTCCCCCCCCTCTCTTTCAAGAGAGGGGCCCCAATTTATTGGGGGGTGAGTTGAACGCGTCCCGCTGAGCCTATTCTAATTACATCCCACAGATTAAAAATCGCAACTTCCTTTTGCCCTATAGTTTCAAGCAGTGACGCATGAAACAACCCTTTCGGTTGCTTTGAGCCTCCCGGCTTAAAGCTAACGTACTGTTTACAAAAGAATGTTTAAGGTTCTTTTCACCCTCGGTATAATTGTTAAAATGTTGTAATGATATTTTCAGTAGAGGTAAAAAGGGTGCATTTCAATAATTATGACTCAATCACTCAAGTGAATAAGTCTTCCTTTATAAAACAACCAACCAATTTGAAATTTTGAATATATTTCAATAAATTTGTTTATGCTCCGGGTCTTTACTTTTAAAATCGGGAGGCAATGCAATGGCAGAAAGGAATAGAATTAGTTTACTTTTTCTACTGATGGTACCATTATGGCTTTCCACTGTCCACACACAAGTAATATATACTCCTAAAGATTCAATTGAAATTTATCGTTTGCTCAATGAAGCAGATGAGCTTGATTTTCAAGGAAAATTGGATGATGCTATTCGGATCATCAATAAGGCAAGGCAGATCAGTAAGGAGAGAAAAATGAAACGTGGAGAAGCGTATGCATGTTTGAAAATGGCTGATTTACTCTTGAAGAAAAGTGAATATGATAAGATAGAAGAAAATCTTAAAGAGGGATATCAATTAGGTTCATCCATTCACGATAGCTTGATCATGGGCTTGGCTTTTCTACAAAAATCTCAGTTTTTGAAAAGTTTAAATGATTTTGAGCAAGCGATTGTGGCTTCAAAATCCGGATTGCAGTACTTATCGTACAGAACAGACTCACTGTATATTGCACTGGCTTATAATGAAATCGGAATTAACTATGATAAATTGGGTGACTATGCAAATGCTGCAGAGAATTATCTTCATGCTCTTCGCATATTTGAGTCCATGGGTATTGAACAGGAGGTGGCGAATACTATCGGGAATCTTGCTGTAAGTTATTACCGTTTAAATAAACGCGAGGAGGCGGCCAATTTATTTAAAGAATCTCTTGCTATTCGTGAAAAAATTGGTGATGTAAAAGGTATTGCTGCAAACTTAGGAAATTTGGTAACTGTTTATTCATATATTTCTTTAGACACAGCATGGATATATCAAAAGAAAGCCATCCACTATGCAGAATTAAGTGGGATAAAAACTATGCAGGCACAGGTATATTCAAATTCTGCCACTTTATTGACCCGGCAAAATAAAAATACGGATGCTTTTGAATACCACGAAAAAGCAATTGAGATTTATAAGTTGACTGGTGATCAATACAAACTCACTTTACAATACATTCAGACTGCAGAGTTATCTGAAAAGATGGCGGATTCTTTACAATCAGAAATTTTTTATGAGAAAGCATATCTACTTGCAACCAAGCTTCAGAGCAAACCTTTATTGCAAGCACTATATTCCAGTAAGACAGGGTTTTATAAAAAGCATAATGATTTCAATAATGCCTTAAAATACATTCAATTGAATTATAACTACAGAGACAGTTTGTTCAATGAGAAAACAAAAACAAATGTCGAAGAACTTAAATTAAAATACGAAACTGAAAAAAAGGATCTGCAATTAGCCAAATTAAGTGCCGAGCAAAAACAAAGGGAACTTGAAATTGACAAGCAAAATAAACTGATGGAGATCAGTAATTTGCTTAACATAAAGGGGCAACAGGAAATTACCTTATTAAAACAAGATCAGGAAATTCAGTTGGGTCGCTATCAAAAAATAGAATCCGAAAAAACCAAACAGGAATTGATCAATCAATCCAATAACCGGCTATTGGAATTAACCAATCAAAACGTAAAAATTCTTGAACAGGATAAGCTCCTCAATGAAAGACAGATTCAGCGGCAACGAATATTAAGTCAAGTTTTGATAGGTTCTATTTTTATTTCCTTGGTGCTGGGCTTTTTATTATTTAACAGATATCAGTTAAAAAGAAAAATTGCCCAACAAAATAGCCTGCTGAAAATACGAAACAACATTGCAAAGGATTTACACGATGAAATTGGAAGTACACTTACAAGTATAAATATCCTTAGTTTAGTATCCAGTCAATCACTGGATAAGGATCCATCGCAAGCAAAGGAAATGTTAAATCAAATAACCCAACAAAGTAAGACGATACAGCAAAATATGAGCGATATTGTTTGGGCTATCAGACCTGATAATGAAAAAATTGAAGCACTTTCTGCCAGAATGAGGGAATTTTCAGGGAAAGTTTTGGAATCACAGAATATCAAAGTTTTTTTTGATGTGGATGAGGGATTATTGTCCAAGGCTCTTCCGGTTGAATCGCGTAAGGAGGTTTTACTTATTTTTAAAGAAGTGATCAACAACATTGTGAAGCATTCAGGTGCGGACACAGTACGCATCATTTGGAAGCAGACTAAAGCCAGCTATGAGTTGGAGATAACAGATAATGGGGAGTGGAAAGGCAAACTAGGTAGTACCGGTACCGGTATTAAAAGTATGCAAGAGCGAGCCATCTCTATAGGTGGAAGTTTTGAAATTCAACATGGAAATGAAGGAACTTATGTGCGTTTAAAAATACCCATCACATGATCATGTTAGGATTTGTTTGAAATGAATTGACTTACCTTTGGAAAAATTTAAATGAATGTCTGTAAGAATTATTATTTATGAGGACAGTGATCATTTAAGATCCAGCTTGTGTTCATTGTTTCAATGGAATAAAGAAATGGAGGTCATGCTTGCAAAACCTAATCCTTCTGAGGTATTAAAGGATATAGATGAATACAGACCTGATGTTATTCTCATGGATATAGACATGCCGGTAATCAATGGGATAGAAGCAGTAACATTATTGCGATCAAATAATTTAACCCTACCGATTATTATGTTGACTATTTTTGACGATAGTGAACATATTTACAATGCAATCTGTGCAGGTGCAAGTGGTTATTTATTAAAAAATGATTTTGAAAATATTATCTCTGCCATTAAAGATGTTTTAAACGGAGGGGCACCCATGACAGGAAGTGTAGCTCGTAAAGTATTGAATTCATTTGCTAGACCTTCAATAGTAAAGAAGGAAAATATTGAGCAACTTACCGAACGTGAAAATGAAATACTGCAAGAACTTGTAAAAGGTTGTAGTTATAAAATGATTGCGGATAAATTGGAACTAAGTATTGATACCATCAGAACACATATTAAGAAAATTTACAAAAAGTTACAGGTAAACAGCGCTACTGAAGCCATTTACAAGATCACAAATAAGTAGTTAGAATATTTTTTAGGTGAGAAATTTAAATTCAGCAAATCTAAGTTATTCGTATTTATTTTAGTGACCGGTATTTACCTGACACCTTAATTATTTTACTTCGTTAACTAATTTTTATATTATCAGCAGGAATAAAAAGTTGCATCACATCATCATGTGATGGTTAAACCTGCATTTAGACATGATCATGCTATGCCTGATTTTAAGTGGTGATTTTAAGGCATCCTAACTTTGTATCATCAAAAAATTTATAAAAATTTAAATTATGAAAAACAAGGTTTTGAATTCAGTGATGAGTTTTATGATCACCATAATATTTAGTTCGGTGAGTAGTCAGGTTATTATTCACAGTGAACAAAATTACAGAGGTACTCGACAGGCGATCTCTGCCGGTGATGGTACACGACTACCATTCAACGTAAGATCTATAACTATTCCGAGTGGATATTTGGTGATTATGGCCAATGAGGATGGGTGTACGGGTCTTTGTCAGTATTGGAGAAACATGGATGGTTCTGCAGGATTGTTAGGAGCCAGAGGATGTACCATAACAGTAAAAAGAATAGATGCTTCAGATGCAAGTCTTCGCATTTCTATTAAGACCGGAGGAGATGATTTAAGAAGTGGAAGCTATGCAATCTTTCACTGGCGTATAAATGGTGTCGGCAATCGATCCAATCGAATGGTTGGTGCTGGAGGTAGTCTTGCATCCAACTCAAGTCGTGATTTCACGATTTCTATACCCGGGGTTAGAATAGATCAAATTTTAGATATGGCACTATCCCACAGTGGACTTCCGGAACATAGAGGAAATATTTTCGAACATTATGACAATTGGGATGTGAATGAACTGCAAGTAAGCTACATAAGTCGATCTTATCCTGATGGATTGGTAGTTTATCGCGGTAATGGTGCGCCAATGGTTCGATTTACAGGAGAGAATAAGCGGTACCCAATTAATGTAACCGGCAGAGCCTGTAACTAATTTTTAAAAATCTATAAGCAATATTTATAAACGATTAAAATTTTAAATCATGAAAAATATCATTCAATTTTCAATGGCGGTATTGTTTAGTATTACACTAATTCAAGTGAGTTCCGCACAAAGTAAGATAACAACCAAAATAAAGGACACTCCTCTTACAGGACAGGATGCTCTGTTAAATCGAAAAATGACTGCGTTTAAACCAGAAGTCCACGGGTTTAAATTTGTGAATGACATTCATTGGGAATTACCACTCGCTTTGGTGGATGGTCCTGTGCTGGCAGGTGCTTGTGGAGGGATGGCTTACACCATGTTGGATTATTATAACGCAGGACGAACGATTCCTCAACAATCATACAGACCATTTAATGGCTCTCCATTGTCTAATTTTATAGAAGCCAGACAAAAGAAATCCATTATTTCCAATGCAGACAAGTGGGCGGAATTAATCAATAATCCTTTTGGCTGGAGAACCAGTGAATTTTTTAATTGGGGAATTCAAGGATTCAATGGAGGAAGGTTGCAGGAGCTGAAAGAAAGTATTGACGCGGGCAAACCTGCAGTCCTGGGACTTTTCAAGGCAGGTGGAGGAGGTGTAGTTTCTCATCATCAGGTGATTGCAATTGGATATCAGTTAGGTCGCTACAAAGGAGATTTGGGAAAATATAAAGAAGACTTTAAAATATTCATTTGTGATCCTAATTTTCCGAACCGAACAATGACTTTGATTCCAGATGTTGCAAGAAATTGTTATCATTATATAGAGGATGTTTCCTGTGAATGGATGACCTATTTCGTAGATAAAAAGTACAGCAGATCAATACCCCCGACCACAAATACTCAAGTTCTTTCCAAGGATGGAACTGTTCACGAATTATTATTGGAAATTTTTACCGGTGGTGATGATTTAAGAGGAGGAAATGACAATGTTCAGGCCATAGTTAATTTTAAGAATGGCACTTCGCAAAAATTTGAAAACATCAACAAAGGTGCCCGATGGATAAACCATTATTACCAGGTAGTGCCGATTGAATTGCAAAAAAGTGTTAAATGCGAACAAATCAAAAGTGTTGTCTTAAAAACAACTTTTGGTGGAGGCATAGGCGGAGACAATTGGAATGTGAATTCATTCAGAGTTTTTGCCCAGGAAGGAACTTATCAAAGAGAATTGTATAATGGAGCAGGGGATCCGCTAGTGCGTTTTGATGGCAACAACCGACCTTTTGAGGCAAGTATTGTAATTCGTTAATATTAAAATCTAATAAATTTCAAGACGCATATTTTCATTCATCCATATTATTTCATTTCCTACTTTAAAATTATACCAATGAAAAATTTAGCAAACCTGCATTTCAGGTTAATGATTATGATGACATTTATGGTCGTAAACATTTATTGTTCGCAAGCACAGAATAAGATCGAACAAAAAATGGATAAAGCGGTATCGGCCACAGAAAAGATTCAGCAGAAAAGTCAGAAAGTACAGAATGGGAGTGTGGCTATGAATGAAAACATGCAACAGGCCGGGGAAGGGATCAAATCTACTGTACAAAATGTCAAGGCCATTATAAAAATATTTGACCCGATCCGCGGACTTCATTTTAAAAATAAAAACAATGATGCAACAGAAAATACAAATGATGACCAATTGCCAGATCCCCCATCGGATCTTTCAGAACCATTGGAAGATAGTCCGACCGAAGTAAGTGAAACAGGATCCACCGCTGAACAATTTGAAGTACCGGAATCCGCTTCATATAACACAGATGGCTCAGCTAATCTGGGGAATCAAAACAACCAAAAATATGGTTGTTACCTGGACATGATGAGTGGTCTTATAATGGACGATGTGGACGCAGCCGGAAATACAAGCAGCGTCGATATTATTTTTACCGCAACGGATTATTACGGATCAGCGCCCATGTATGCATTGTTGACTCCGGCATACGTAAAAAATGACCATTTTGCAAATTACTATTTTAGGGGAAGCAACTATAAAGATGCAAACATACCGGTTAAATTATGGGAAGAAGTCAATGAAAGTGAGATTGCTTTAACTGCGCTCACATCGGATAAGTTTGAAAAAATCCAAAACAATAATCAATTATTAGCCGTGATCAAGCAGACCCCTGCCTTCAAAGACAAATTTGAAAGCCGAACTAAAATAAACGGAAAAGTATTTGCCATCAAGACAAAAATGCAAAATCGTGAGGCCTATGGATTAATGTTGGTTGAAGATCAATTTGGGACAACGGGTGCAAGCGGATATTTGAAGGTTAGACTAAAAGTTATGGGCTTTGATTCCAATGGAGACGGTAATCCGGATGCAAATCTGTACAAGTAAAAATCTTGCTGTAGCACACTACAAATTTTCCCAGTTTGCAACCTCGACTCTTTACGATCCTGATCATGGAGATAGTCGAGGTTTGCAATCTCAAACACCCTGCGATCAAAGTTTTTAACTTAAAAACGCAATATCAAATCGGTTGCTTTGAGCCTCCCGGCTTAAAGCTTACGCACTACTTACAAAGGAAAGCAAGAACCTCCTTTTCCAGCCTCCGTCAGTTTCAAGCGAAGACGCATGAAACAACCCTCTCGGTTGCTTTGAGCCTCCCGGCTTAAAGCTTACGCACTACTTACAAAGGAAAGCAAGAACCTCCTTTTCCAGCCTCCGTCAGTTTCAAGCGAAGACGCATGAAACAACCCTTTCGGTTGCTTTGAGCTCCCAGACTTAAAACTAAAATGAAAAGAAAAAGAAAAAGTCGGGATTGTCCTTCTAATCGCCAGGACGAACGTAAATTATTTCATTAACTTTTGAGGCTTAATAATGAAATCTGCATTGGATAATATGTATTCTGTCCTCATAAACTGCATAGACCAGTCGATGTTCGGTATCAATTCTTCGTGAATAATAGCCTGCCAGATTTGATTTTAGAGATTCAGGTTTGCCGATACCAGCAAAAGGGTCTCTTTGAATGTCGACGATTAATTTGTTGATTCGTTTGAGGGTATTTTTGTCATTCAATTGCCAATAAAGATAGTCTTCCCAGGCGTCTTTGTCCCAACTAAGATCCTTCATGATCACTGATCAGTTTATGTTTTTTAAACTGTCCTTTTTTATCCCGTTTGATGGCTTCTGAGAGCCTTTTTCTGTTATTTTCTGTGCTGAGCAGGTGCAATGTTTCCTGCCAGCTATTGTATTCTTCCAGCGAGATGATTACCGCATTATCCTCACCCCTGGTAATAATAACCGTCTCGTGGTCATCTACAACAGAATCCAGTACAGCTTTAAGATTAGACCTGAGCGTTGAATAATTTAAAACTTCCATATAGCGTAATTACGTACTTAATAACGTAAAGATAGTTAAATATTTTTAAAATAACATGGCTTAGTCAACATAATGCAATAATGATCGAGGTTTGCAACCGCGACAAAAACATCAATAGCAGCATCAAGGTTGCTTTGAGCCTCCCGGCTTAAAGCTTACGTACTGGTTAATAAAGGGTAGTAACAACCTCCTTTACGCCCCCGTCAGTTTCAAGCAAGGACGCATGAAACAACCCCGGGTTGCTTAAAGCCTCCCGCAGCATCATGGTTGCTTTGAGCCTCCTGGCTTAAAGCTTGAAGCACATCCCGAGTAGTCTTCCTCCCCCCTTCTCTTTCAAGAGAGGGGCCCCAATTTATTGGGGGGTGAATTGAACGTGTCCCGCTGAGCATACTGCAATTTTTTAGATGGTAACACATCTAGAGTAGTCTTCCCCCCTCTCTTTCAAGAGAGGGGCCCCAATTTATTGGTGGGTGAGTTGAACGCGTCCCGCTTAGCCCCTCCTCTTCCACCCACAAATTTCCACCAAACCCAAGGACAAAACCGTTCATCTTGTCCTTGAAAGCCTAAAAACAACCAAAAAACCACAAAAATCTACCATTTGGGAAGTTTCATATAAAAATAATTTACAAAATCGGCCTAAAATTCGTAGATTTTACTACTTTTGGTCCAAAGACTCGACCGGATCCTATTCGGAAGAGTGTTTGTTTTTTATACTTTAATAACTTTATTTTACTTAGAAAACTACAAAAACCAAAACTTCTATGCTTCATCCGTACAGATTTCAGGAACACGCACCGACGGTAAGCAGTCATTCTTTTGTACCAACCATTTCAATACTTCTTCAGCTACCTGCCTCAGGGTCAGGATCAACAAACCCTTTCAATACCTGCGTTTGTAGAGATGTATTCGGCACGAGTCATGAACAAAACCTAATCCAATGAACATCCAAAATTTTTTCAATAATGAGGACCACCCCTGTGTAAAAGTTGCACAGCCCTTCAATATGCCTACAAGTTCAAAATACCATAATCACCTGCCAGAAACCCTGGAAAAATCAGAATCAATGAAATCACATCCTCATCCCTCCTCAAAACAAAGTTTTATGAATTTACATCTACCCTCCATGCAGTTGAAAAACTTCAATGCACTTAGTTTGATCCTTGCCTTTTTGCTGAGCACAGGATTCACTTTTGCAAATGGCTACCATGCCGCTTCACCAAAACCTGCCGCAGCCCAGTTGCAGTATATTTTGGATCATGCAGCGGACGGTCAGATGATCGTATTGCCTGCTGTGGTGGAAGAGGTGTTGACGATCAGGTCCGGGGTGAGTCTGTTGACTTCCGGTACTTCCGTAGTGAAGGGCATTGTCATGGATGCACCGGGTAAAACCGCCAAACTTTTGGGCAATCTGAAAGTGGAAGGAACTCTTGAATTTAAAGACGGCATTTTGGATGCCGGCGAATATATTTTGGAAACCAAAGAAATTCTTGGTGCAGATGTAGACAGCTATTTAGTAATGGCTGTTCCACCTCCACCCCCAGGTTCACTAACCTTAAATGTACCTACTTCCGGGACAGTTGTATTTCCAATTGGCACGAACAGCGGTTTTACTCCGGTTACTGTTTCGGCTACAGCGGCCCATACCACCGACTTAATGACTGTTGCAGTCGCCGATAAGATGAATTTGTCAGACTTTACAGCACCAACTCCAGTGGGTCCTGCATTTGCTGAGTTTGAATGGAATGTTTCTGAGACCGTTAATGGAGGATCAGAAGTAAATCTTAAGTTTGAATTTCCCAATGACCCGAATAATTTATCAAACAGCGCTGCAGCAGTAGGCCACAACATCGGCGGCA
>Ga0268298_10001083_pt1 | contig 33141 bp, 28 predicted proteins | sample WWTPWeurt_MetaG_FD_194462 | JGI IMG/M metagenome (GOLD analysis project Ga0268298, IMG submission 194462) | Activated sludge microbial communities from WWTP in Nijmegen, Gelderland, Netherland - WWTP Weurt | ecosystem: Engineered > WWTP > Aerobic digester > Activated sludge | place...
ATCGACGAGGTCGAGTCTTTATGTGTGGAATTGCTCAAGACCGCTTTTCGCTGCAATTATGCCGACCATCGCCTGATGGGCAGCATGCTCGGAAACATGACCGTCTATCATGCGTTGACCGAGCCGGGCGATGTCATCATGTCTGCACCGCAGCCGTTCGGCGGGCATTCAAGCAACCGCTACGATGGTCCTGCCGGAACACGTGGCGTGAAGATCGTGGATGTGCCGTTCAATATGGACGAACTCGAAGTGGACCTCAACGGCTTTGCAAAACTCGCGCGCGAACATAAGCCAAAACTGGTGGTGATGGGCATGTCGATGACGCTCTTCCCCCTGCCCGTGCGCGAGATGAGTCAGATCATTTCTGAATGGGGCGGCAAATTCATATTTGACGGCGCGCACCAGGCAGGCCTGATCGCGGGCGGGCAATTCCAGGACCCGCTCAAGGAAGGCGCGATGGTCTTGACCGGTTCCGCCGGCAAGACGTTCAGCGGTCCGCAAAGCGGCATGATCATGTGGAACGACCCGCTTCTGACCAAGCCGATAGCGGATACTATTTTCCCGGCGCTGGCAGCCACCCATCAGGTGAACCGCGTCGCAGCGCTCGCAGTCGCCGCCGCTGAGATGATCGAATTCGGAAAATTCTACATGGCACAGATCGTGAAGAATTCCAAGGCACTTGCCAAAGCACTTGATGAACGCGGCATCCCTGTCCTGTGCGCGAACAAGGGCTATACCCAGAGCCACCAGGTCATCGCACGCGTCAAACAGTTCGGTGGCGGGCTCGATGTGGCACACCGCCTTGCCAGGGCGAACATCATCACCAATAAGAATCTGGTTCCTGAAGACAAGCCTGAAGATTGGGATCGTCCCAGCGGCCTGCGCATCGGCACTATCGAAGCGACCCGCCTCGGCATGAACGAAACGGACATGGAAACCATCGCCGAGTTCATCGCGCGTGTCCTGATCAAGAACGAGGATACCGAATCTGTGGCAAAGGATGTGGTGGATTTCCGCTACCCCAAGCAGACGATCTATTACAACTTCGACAACGAATATCCCGCCTGGGTAAAAGCGCGGTAGTAACTGCAAAGACCCAAAGGAAATCAAAAGGCACAGTCAGCGCTGACTGTGCCTTCGTTTTTAATCCTTCAACACGAACTCTCTGTCGTTCAATATCCCATCCAAAATCACTTTCACTGCATCGGATTCCAGCAAGTCATTCAGAGAGAATGACTTCAACTTCGCCTGCGTAGTCCGTACCGAGGGTTCCAAAAAATCACCGAAAGGCAGGGATGTTTTGAACAACTGCGTGTAGAGCAATCGCCGTCCATTGCGCTGAAATTCAGCAGGGACATCGACCTTTTCCACGTTCAAAAATTCTTCCATCTTTTTCCGCACCTCTTCCACTGTCTGCGGGAAGAAAACAATCGGATATTGCGTAAATCGGGCTTTGCCTGCACATAACACCGGCGCCCCCATGATGGCCGCCTCCAGGCCAATTGTGGAGTTATAGACCATCACAAATTTGGATCTCTGGATCAATTCATACGAACTGAGCGTTTCGGCGGGCGGGATGAACACGACATTCGGTTCCTTGTCCGCACCGCTGGCTTCAACCCATGCCGCAACCGTCTCCCGGCTGGCCTTGCGGACGCGCAACTCATCGGGATGGGCGCGGATTACAAAAAGCGTATCGCGATGTTTACGAATGACCTCTAGCGTCAGGTCGAGCCAGTCGAACATATCTTCAAAAACCGTGTTGGCATGCGGCTGACTGGTATCGAAAATGACATTGGTAAAGACAGGCACAATCTGCTTGAACTGTGCAGCCTTTTGTAAAAACGACTCGTCCAATCCTTTCATGTCCGCCCAGAATTTGACTCCCGCCATGGTGAAATCACCTTGAAAACGTTTGGCGAGATATGCATCCAGTCTGGCGTTTTGCGCCTGATTCATCTCGAATGAATCGGGCACAGGGATCGGAGAGGCAGTCGCTTCGCCCTTGGTAAAGAACGCGGTCGCAGGCTGGAATCCCACCTCGTGGGTAATGACGCGCAGCCCGCGCTGTTGAGCAATAAAACGCGCAGTCGCTTCGGGGAAAAACTGTCCGTTGAACAGGATCACAGCCTGAGGTTGAGTCTGATCAAGGAAATCGGAAAACTCCTGCGCCACGTTCCACGCCGAGAGAATATATTCACGCAGCAGGTAACGAGTGTTTTCGTCATCGGTCAAATGATGGATACGCAAAATCCAGCGCAGCCCGGGCAGGCACAGTGCGCCGAGAGGGATATTTTGAAATTGGTGAGCGGAAAGTTCTTCGACAGAAAGATCGGAGATCTGAGATTTGAGTTCGGAGTTGCGCTGAAAATCAAACCACCCAACCTTCGATCTTTGACCGTCGATCTGTGACGGTACTCCCGCATACAACGCCCTGCTCTGCATGACACATGATCTACAAGGCATCTCCTTATGCGGATTGTCCCGGTTCGTACCAAGCACACACTTGCTCATACCAGAACTGCACGCAAAATACGCCACGGGAATTCCCCGCAGGCGCAATGCCCATGAGGCGAGGAGATGAAAACCGCTGTTCCACGAGAGGTCATCAATACCGGTGGATGCTTTGAAGAAAACCACCGGAGCGCCGGAGGGAGTCGGCGAGTTACGGGCTACGATTTGCGCCATGCGCGCGATCTTGTATGTATTGAACCTGCGGACCAATCCGCGTTTGATGCGCTGGGTGAAGAATTCCTGAACCATATTTTCTCGCCCCAATCTTATCAGCAAATTTCAAGAGATGGAATCAGTGTATGAAAACCTTCGTCCCAGCTGGATCAACGGGGATTCAAGATAGCGCCATGAAATGTGGGAGAAGGTCAAAATAAGGAAAATTTCCAACAAAATCTGAATATAAAAATTAATGTCCACAGCCATTGCGATAAATGCAAAAAACGTGTGGAACAAATAGATCGAATAACACCTCACGCCAAGATACCTCAACCAGCCCCAATTCAGAATATGCATTCTCAATCCTTGAGCGTTTCGAATTTGCACCACCATAAGCAGGCAGCCGAAAGCAAGAACGACCAGTGACTGTCCAATGGAGGCCCATAAGAGGTCGGGCATCCATTGGATGGACGGGATCAGGATGATCAACAACAAGAACGTAACGATCTGAAGAGACGGCAGGTATTTCTTAACCCACAGGATATTGTTGTTGTCTGAAAAAAAGATTGCGATAAGAAACCCCACCCAAACCCCGTCCAGCCTTGTCGGGGTAAAACGCCAGAGGTCAATTTCGGTCGTCTGGAACAGGAACATTCGCAGGAACGGTGCAGAAAAGACCCAGGTTGCCAGAAGAATGACAATCTGTTTTCTTTTTAACAATAAAAAAAGAAGCGGCCCTAAAAAATAGAATTGCTCCTCCACGGCAATTGACCACAGCGGACCAAGAGCCTGATGGATTCCCCTACCCATGCTTTCCCAAAAATTAAATATGAACAGGGGAAAACTCCATATCGGCGCTTTGGAAAACAGGGATTTATCCGGCACGGCAACATAGACGATGAAAAGAAGCAGATAATACAAAGGCCAGATCCGCAGGATGCGGCGAATATAAAAGGCCCTGATGCCAGAAATTCCATCCAGATTGATCAGGATGGAACCGATCAGAAAACCGGAAATGACAAAGAAAAGGTCAACACCGGAGGCCAACAGGTCAAAAACAGGCCTTATCCCCAGACCGGCTAAAAATAACGAGAAGGGAAAAACCACTAGGTGAAAAATCACCACAGATAGAATCGCGATCCCCCTCAGGCCATCGATCTCAGAAATGCGCGCTCCTGTTGCAGATGGCGTTAAAACAAACTCTTTCATTGGAGAAAGTTACCAATCGTTGCTCTTTTCATATCCCAGCCGTACCAGCAGGTCTCCCGCCACTTCCTTGAACAATTCCTTATGTGCTTCTGTGAAGTGATCTTTCCAGCCGCCGGTCTTGCCAGAGCGGAAGGTGTGACTTTTCTTCGGCTGGATGGCATCCACTAGTACAGCCAGCGCTTTCTCGCGCCGGGTTGGGATCTGGTAGCCGGTCTTTTCCACTTCATCGAGCATGGCGGCGAGGGTGGCATTGCGGTTGTTGATAAGATCCTCAAAGCGGATGCACATGGTGTTCTTCTGCTCAAGCCATGCGAACACACCATCATAGCGCTGCTTCACACTGACCATCTTCAGGCCGTCTTTGTCAATGCCGGTAATGGCAACATTCAATCTCGCGTCAAAATCAGGTAGGGAGTTGTAGTGCTCATGCATGCCATGCTCTTCGTGCATATCGGTCGCGAAGAAGACTTGTGAAACGAGCATATCTCTCGGATCACGATAAATGAAATAGTTCACGCGCCCGGCTGAGGTCAAGAAAGATGCGTTCTCCGGGGTGGCATCCACATAGCCCCATCCAATGACTCCCTTGGGCGTACGTTTTAAATCCGTGAGAACCTCATCTGTTGAGCGTCGACCGCCTGCATACTTGATGGTGCGGACCGGGTCAGCATCCACATAGCGATAGGGCATGATCTGCGTAAAGCCATTGAGAACTTGAAGCAACAAATGCGAACCGCTCTTCGGCTTGGAATTGCCAAAGATGGGCGGCGCATCGTTAAACGAGAAACGCTTCCATCTCAGGATGGCTTGCGCGGTCTTGCCATAGGGACGAAATGTACGACGGAGAGTTTGTGAGATTCCCATATTTCATTTACGCAGCAGGGGCGAAGCATGGCTTCGCCCCTGCAAAAAATTATTCACTCACCACACGGCGAAGTTTCTTCATTGAACCTTTTTCAGATTCATAGACCTTCTTCACACCATCGCCCATGGCGGCTTCGGTCACACGAATGTATTTGACCAGTTTCTCGAACCCACCCGGCTCCACCGAAGCGGCCTGGTCGCTGCCCCACATGGCGCGGTCGAGGGTGATATGACGTTCGATGGAAGTGGCACCGAGCGCAATGGCAACCGCCGAAGGGACGAGCCCCACTTCGTGGCCCGAATAGCCAATGGGGTTGTTCGGGAATTCGCGACGCAAGGTACTGATCATATTGAGGTTGAGTTCCTCCGGCTCGCAGGGGTAGGTGCTGGTGCAGTGCATGATGACGAGGTTCTCTTCGCCCACCACTTCCACACCCCGTTTGATCTGATCCATGGTGGACATGCCCGTGGAGATAATGACAGGCCTGCCTGTCTTGCGAACATACTTCAACAAGTTATGATCGGTCAACGAAGCGGAAGGAACTTTATATGCCGGGGTGTCGAACTTCTCCATGAAATCGACGGAAGGCTCATCCCATACCGAGACCATCCAGTCGATACCTTTTTCCTTGCAATAACGGTCGATCTCGCGGTATTGTTCTTCATTGAATTCGACCTTGTAACGATAATCCAGATAGGTGATGTAACCCCAGGGTGTTTCGCGCATCTGTTTCTGCTGTTCGGGCGGGGTGCAAACTTCAGGGGTGCGCTTCTGAAATTTCACCGCGTCCGCTCCCGCATGCGCCGCCGCGTCAATGATCTTCTTGGCGATATCCATATCGCCGTTATGGTTGATCCCCACTTCCGCAATGATATATGCAGGGTGTCCGTCACCTAACTTCCGTTTTCCAAACTGTATCTCACGAGCCATTCTTAATTCTCCTTGTAGTCTTTCAAAATCAAGTCGCATAATTCGCGCAGCGCCCCAAAGCCGCCGTTGGTTTTCAAAACATGGTCAGCCGCACGCAAAACCTCAGGGTAAGCATCTGCCACTGCAACAGACCAGCCTGCAACTTCAAAACAGGGCAGATCATTGAAGTCATTTCCCAAATACACCACGTGCGATGGGTCGATATCCTTCTCAGCAAGGTATTTCTTGAGCACCTCACCTTTTTCATCCAAATCCATGCCGTGGATCGCTTCAACCTTCATCTTCCTGGCACGCATGCTCACCACCGGATTCACTTCCGAAGAGAGGATGATAATGTCGATCCCACGTTCACGCATCTGACGGATCCGCATCGAATCGGACCTTGAGGCTGCCACTGTTTCCCTGCCAGTTTCATCCACCCAGACCCTTCCATCCGAAAGCACGCCATCGAAGTCGGTGACAATGAGTTTGACGGTCTCAGGCATCGCGCGGCGCGGACTCCCGGGCGAGACGACTTCCAACCCGCTATAGATCACAGCCTCATACTTCGCCCAATCCACGAGGTTGTCAATATCCACCGTGTACTTCGAGTCGATGACCAACGGGTAAATAACATCACCTGTCAACGATTTTTTATTGAGAATGGTTGTCGTGCGAATCGCGTCAATATGCCCGGTCTGCCAGAAAACTGTTGGCAGGATCTGGCGCGGCGCATTATACGGTTCGGGAATGCCTGGCACTTCCAACAACGGGCTCAATGGTTGATCGTCGCCTTGGAAGCGCCACATCTTGAAGGGGTTCTGTCCCGCTGGGACCACACCACGTACGCAATCAGCTTCCGCATGTTTCAACAGGATGCGGATGGCGTCATCCACGATGCTCTGAGGGCGGACCGGGGATGTGGGCCGCAGTTGCACGATAATCTCAGGATGATAATTTTCGTTCTCATGCAGCCAGTGCAGCGCATGCTCGAACAGGGGCAGGTCAGTGCTTTTATCCTGCGCCAACTCGGCAGGGCGAAGAAAAGGGGTCTCAGCCCCCCACTCACGCGCAACAGCAGCGATCTCCTCATCATCGGTCGAGACAATGATGCGTGTCACCAATTCAGATCGTCTCGCCGCGGCAATGCTCCATGCCAGCAGTGGATACCCGGCAAAGTTGCGGATATTCTTCCGCGGAATTCCCTTCGAGCCGCCGCGAGCGGGGATGATGGCCAAAACGTTTGTCATGGGTATCAGTTAGTGAATGGTGCCGGTAATGAGCAGCCTACCACGCCGTCCAACCGCCATCCACGACCACGTTGTTGCCGGTCATATAAGAGGAGGCCTCAGAAGCCAGGAAAAGCAGCGCGCCGTTCATTTCATCCTTCTTCGCCATGCGTCCGAGGATGGTCTTGGCGGAATAATTCTTGACAAAATACTCCTCATGGTTGTTGTACACGCCGCCGGGCGTAAGCGCATTGACTCGGATCTCCGTCTCGGCGTAATAGGCAGCCAGGTATTTGGTAAAGCCCATCACGCCGGCTTTGGTGGTGGTGTAATAGGCCGGTTTGTACGCCACGCGTTTGCCATCTTTGATATAGATACGCTGATCCGGGCCATTCAGTCCATAGGTCGAGCAGATGTTAATGATGCTGCCCTTTTTACCCTGCGAGATCATTTGCTTTACACAAGCCTGCGTGGTAAGAAACATACCGGTCAGGTTGACGTTGAGAGCGGCCTGCCAATCGGCAAGCGGGTAATCTTCGAAGGCGCCGGGGGCGATCCCTTTTTCGGCGGCGGTGGGATCAAATTTAGGATCGAGCGCGGCAGAGTTGACGAGAATGTCGAGACGGCCATACTGCTTGACGGTTTCAGCGACCAGGTCACGGGTCGATTCGATGCGGGTCACATCAAGGGGAAAGGCCGATACTGAATATCCCGACTCTGTCAGTCTGACCGCGGTGCGGTTGGCGAATTCCATGTTCAGGTCTGCGGCAACGACGGCCGCCCCGGCTTCGGCCAGGGTCTTGCAAAATTCAAAGCCCAATTGCCCGCCGCCGCCGGTGACGACTGCCACACGGTCCTTCAAATTGAATTTATCGAAAATGGTCATAGGGTCCTCTATGGAAATGCGGTATAGATTTTATCGCCTTGCTTGTCGAACGCGAGATACAAATTCCCGGCGATGTTTTGATAGACCGATTGTACTTCTTCATCCTGCGAATTGAAATCGAACAGGGCCAGCGCAGCCCCCCCGGATTGGACATCCGCCTGCAAAGCAGCCACTCCCTCTTCATAACCGCTTCTGGGCCGACCCGTAACCGGGTCCACCAGATCGGGCAGAACGTACCCGGGGCGTTCGGTGTAAAGATAGACCGGCCCAACCTGGTTGGAATAAATGCGCGTCCCTTCAGGCAATTGACCCAGGAAATCCATGGCCTCCGAGTCGAACCATTGGAAAGAGGCATATCCCTGCCCGCCCTTGCGGAGCTGGCTGAGGGTGTCCATCGTGTTAAAGATGGAAAGAGCGAGAACGATCAGAGATAAGAGAATGGATAGGGTTCTTTGTTTTTTCCAGAGCCATGCAAGAAAATAGACGAGCATAATAAGCAGGCTGACGTACATCGGCGCGACAATGCGGAGTTGGAATTTGGTGCTGGCATCGAAAAGGGTCATCGAAGATAGGATGGAGGCCAGATAGCCAAAAATATATAACGTGCCGATAAAAGACAGGACTTCAGGGGTCGCAGTTGCAGGCTTGAAAAATTTCTTCAATCCCTTGCCCACAACCCAAATTAAGAGAACAATGACAAGGGATGCCAGAATGACAGAAAAAAGATTTGGGACCTTGATCAGTACATGCCGCCACGCATCCACCGGCAGAAGAAAAGTGGCGAAGTTGGAAATGCCCAGTTGGATATTTTCCGACAGGATGGGGTGATAAACCAAAGTACGGTTGGTGGCATTATCCGTCAGCAGGCGGTTGCGAACGCCCCACGCGAGCACAAAGGGAATGAAGCCCGCCAAAAAGATCCCTGCGCCGATCACCCGTTTGCGCCAGGTATCGTGCAGGATGAAAAGACAAACAAGAAAGGTCGCAAACAGGGCCAGTCCGGCGTAGCGCGTTAGATAGGCAAAGGCGGTCAGCACGGAAGTGAGCAGAAGAAATCTCACGGACGCCTTCTCTTCGCGTGCAAAATATTCAGAGAAAGATAGAAACGCCGCAAGGGTAAAGAAGATATACAGCGGCTCGCTCATTGCCGTGGTGTGAACACGGAACAGCGCTCCATTCAACAGGAACAAGATCGCCAGCGATCCACCCGCGACCTTTGACCGGGTCATACGCCAACCGATCAGGCCAAGCATGAAAATATTCGCCCCAAAGAGGAGTGAATTGAGTAGGCGTGTCCCACGCAACGGGTCCAGTCCACCAAGACCAACAAGAGCCAGCACAGTGGAAAAGCCAGGCGGGAAATGCGTCACCGGCTGGTTGGATGCCAGCCAGGCTTCACGGTAACCCTGCCCCGCCAAGATACTCCTTGCACCGGCAATATAGGCAATGGAATCATCCGAGAGCCCCATGCCTTGCGGAGTCGCATAGAGGATGAGAAAGGTCCCAGTAACAGCCAGCAGGACAAGGATTAAGAATGAAGCGAGATGGGGTTTGGTCATACAAATGAGGTGACAGTCCCCTTATAAGGGGACTGTCACCTGCGGTTATTTACTTTACAGGGAGCAAAAATCCCTGATCTTCCAGGTATTTGATAATGACGCGGGCATTATCTTCCGGCGTGGATTCATAACCCTTGAGCGTGATCTCCGGCTTGATAGGCGGTTCGTACGGATCATCGACGCCGGTAAAGCCCATCGGCTTGCCATCGATCATGGCCTGGCGAGCCTTGGCATACAAGCCCTTCACATCACGCTGTTCGCAGACTTCAACGGGCGTATCCATGTAGACCTCGATGAAGTTCTCGCCCACCATCTTGCGGGCTTCTTCACGGGTGGCGCGGTACGGGCTGATGGCAGCGCAGATGACGATACCACCCGCGTGCGCAATTTCGCCGGCCACAAAGCCGATGCGAATAATGTTGGTATCGCGGTCTTCCTTGCTGAAACCTAGACCCTTGGAGAGGTGCGTGCGCACGACGTCGCCGTCGAGGATGGCAGTTTCACGTCCGCGTTCGAGCAGCAATGTGGTAAGGACCTGCGTGGTGGCAGATTTACCAGAACCACTCAAGCCGGTGAACCAGATTCCAAAACCCTGCTTGTGGCGCGGGGGGTACATCTCGCGCAGAATTTCAGCCGTCTCAGGGCGGGTGAACCATTCGGGCAGCAACTTGCCTTTGGCAAGATAATCGTCACGCACCTGAGTACCGGAAATGTTGGCAACCTTCGCGCCCTTGGGTACATCTTTTTCTTCCACGTAGCGATCTTCATCGGGAAGATAGACCAGCATTTCGAACGGGACCATCTTGACGCCGAGTTCGGCTTCATACTTGGTCATCAATTCCTGTGCATCGTACGGGCCATAGAATGGTTTGCCGGTCGAGTCATTGCCAGGACCTGCATGATCGCGTCCGACGATAAAATGATTCGCGCCATGGTTGCGGCGAATGATGGCATGCAGCAGCGCTTCCTTCGGCCCTGCCATGCGCATCGCGAGCGGGAGCAGGCTGAGCATGGTGCTTTTCTGATCGTAGTGATTATCCACCAATGCCTTGTAGGTGCGCACACGGGTATAGTGATCCACGTCACCGGGCTTGGTCATGCCGACGACAGGATGAACGATAAGCGAGCCGTTCACCTGGGCGGCGGCGCGTTTGGTCAGTTCTTCGTGAATACGGTGCAGGGGATTGCGGGTCTGGAACGCGACGACATTATCGTGTCCCATCGCTTCAAGCATTTCGCGAACCTGGACCGGGGTGTGGCGCAGGTTCACAAAGTCATAATACTTCGGCAAATTAACGACCTTCATCGGGCCGGAAATGCAGACCTTGCCCCAGCGCCCCATTTCAGAGACCATCGGGTGTTTGGTGTCGGTCGAGCCGTATGCCAGCGCGGCTTCGGTTTCGGCGTCCCAGTGATAGACCTCATTGAGGGTCATCACGGCGATCAAATCAAAGTTCGCATTGCGAAGAGCAAGGTCTTCGCCAACCGTCGGCAGTTCCTTCGGATCGGCCGTCAAGGTGATGGGCAGCGGGAAGAGCGTTCCATCCGCAAGGCGCATTTCCTTGAGCACACGCTCATAGTCAGCCTTGCCCATGAAGGTAGTAAGAGGTGAGAAACCACCCGTGGCGATCAGTTCAAGGTCGCACAGGTTGCGCATGGTGATCTTGATGGAGGGTAATTTCCCGGCGCGGGAAATAAGTTCCTCGCGCTCGGCGCCCTTCGCCACCAGATCGACCAGTTTTCCACCGTAGGGGGGGATCAGATTTGCTTTTGTCATTGTGATTGTCACTCCGTTTTTTGGTAAAGCAAAGACGTAATGTCCCTGCCAGATTGCACACAAGCGCTAATTATACTCCAAAATTCAGCGAATGAATTTTGAAATTACCGCCTCAAACCGGGACTTGATCCGACGCAAACAAGCGAACTTTACTCAAAAAAAAGATGCGCCAGATTGGCGCATCTTTTACCCTACAAAGAAACCAGCCTCCCTGCCTGTTGCGACTCGTGCACAGAAGCGATGATCCTCTGCACCTGCACTCCATCTTCCAACGTACAGAAAGGTTCAGCCTTGCCCATTACGATATCCACAAAATGCCGGGTTTGCTGCTGGAACATGACATTTCGTTCCCACCCCGCCGGCAGCGGATACACGTCCCAATCCTTTTTCTCTGTCCGATAGATTCGCGCCGCGCCATCGGCAAGATTCCATTTGATTGTTCCGTTCGTACCAATGATGCGGAACTCATGCTCCGGTGGCTGCTGGTTATAGTCAAGATGCAAACTCCCCAAGGCACCGCCTTCAAAGCGCAAACCGATCTTGGATGTATCGTCCGCGGTCACTTCAAGGTCGCTGATCTTATCAGCAAAGCCCCATACTGCCTCAACCCGCTTCCCCACCAACCAGGGCAGGTAATCGAGCGAGTGACATTGTGTAGCCACCACACCGCCACCCATCTCTGCGCGGGCAGCATAACCGGTACGATAATCCTCCCACGGATGCCACGCCGGCAGATATTCGCCAAAATGGACGCTCGCCGAAACTACCCGGCCGATCTCGCTATTTGCGATCAGTTCGCGTGTCTTGACCATGCCCGGGTGAAAGCGAAACTGGAACGCCACCAATACTTTGGAGCCGCTTTTCTGCACGGCTTTTTGCAGCACATCCACACGCTCCATGGAAGCGGCAATGGGCTTTTCCAGTAATATGGTGCAGCCAGCCTCGGCAGCTGGGAGGGCCACATCCAGGTGCAAGGATGTAGGGTTCGAGACGATGACAGCATCCGGCTTGTGTTTTTTCAAGGCCTCTGCGAAATCGGTTTCAACGGGGTACCCCGCCAGTTCATCATCGGGCAAGGTCGCCTTGTGGGTACGGTAAAGAACAATGTCTTTTTCGTCAAGGGCAACAAGGTTGCGCATATGGCGACGCCCCACAGAGCCGAGTCCAGCGATCAGATATTTCATGGTTTCATTTCCTCGCACATCCAGATTTAACAAACAAAGGGCGACCACAAGGGTCGCCCCGAAGATCACCAATTGTTATCTTTCTCATATCCCCACTTAACCAGCACGTCACCAGCGACTTCCTTGAAAAGCGCCTTATCCTTTTCAGTAAAGAGACGCCGCCAGTTCCCGGCCTGCCCCTTCGGAAGGAAGGATGCGATCCCTTCGTTACGATGGGCCTGCCATTCTTCGTCGGGGTTGGAGGACATCTCTTCAAGGATCTGTTTCTCGAGAGTCTTGCTGACCTTTTCCACCCCGAGGAATTTCCACAGGCGCGATATTTCAGCAAAGGGCTGCGAGAGCATATCCTCATAGCGCAGGGAAATATAGTCCTCTCCGTACAGACGCACACTCTCCGAGTCGATCTCGTTGAGATCATCGACCCAGCGTTTGGCAATATTGCGGATGGCCGTCTCGGTAAAAATCGAGCGGCGGCCATCGCCAAAGGGAGCAGAATCCGCTCTCAGGTCAGAGACGATGCGCTGGTCTTCGGAGGTGAGATACTTCGACTCTTCCACAAAGTTCCGGAAGCGTTCCGAGATCAACACGTCGCGTCCGTCGCGGACAATGTAGATCAATTTCGCATCGGGATACAAAAGATGCGTATCGCGCACGACCTGGCCGTGGATCGTGGAAGAGGGGCTTTTATCGCCAACGATGTGTTTTCCTTCGCGCGCAGCATCGCGTTCCATGATGAAGTCTGCCGCAGCCCGAAGAACAAGCGGAGAAAGATCACGGCCCTGATTCCAGCGGTTAGACTTGCGCGCCAGCCATTCCTCAGCCTCGGGTGTATCCACCAACGATTTGAGCATGGGCTTGCGGGTGAAGAAGTGCGCCTGATAATTGCAATGGACCTCGCCATGCAGGCGCAACAGGCGCATGAGCAGGGTCGTACCGGAACGGGCATGACCCATGACAAAGAATTTTTCGCGCGGGAAGAACTGTTTGATCTCCGCCACTTCCTCGGTGGTAATGGCTGGAATGGGGTTACGGGTCTTATTTTTGGGGTCACCCTTGAGCAGGATGCGGGTTGCGGCTTTGAAACGGGAAAACATTATCAGAGAACTCCGATCATCGTTTCCAGTTTAACATGACAAGCCCAACCAGACAAACCAAAATTCCAGTGATGTTGACCCAGGAGATCCTGTCCTTGAAAACAAGGATCGCCACAGGCACGAGGATGAGCGAGGCGACCACGTTGACCAGCACAGCAGCAATACCCAAATTCCAACCGGCGCGATAGGTGAGTAAAAAGCCGAACTCGATCCCCACAATGGCAACCGCCAAGCCAATGCTGGCCCAGTTGAGTTGCTTGAACTCGACGGCTAATCCATCCCTCGCTGGAAAGAAAAAGAAGGTGAAGAGCGTCACTGTGAACGCAACGGCATAGGTCACGAGCAGCGAAACCGTAAAGTTCACGTTCGATGGGGTGCTCTTGGCAACGAAGTGATACAAGGCACTGGAACAGATCGCCAGCGTGATCGAAAAATAAAAAAGGAACATGGAACTCTTAGGGCTCATCGCCATCTATTTAAAGCCGACGGACTCTTTGGTGATCTTGACATGGTAAACAGCGGCGGTATCGGTTATGCACATGACAGTATCGCCCGACTTGGCAACAGAGGATTCCTCGCCCGTGATCCATGCATAACCCCAATAGCACCCAGCCAGAACCTTTTGCGAGACCGCGTTTCCCCTGCCAATGGAGAATGAATAGGTGAAACATTCGCCCTGCGCATTGGGAGACATCATCCCGAAGGCGAAATTGGCGCCACCCAGCGCTTCATTCGTAAACTCGACCGTGACCAGCGCTCCTTTGGGTTTCTCCACCGGGATCTGGTCACACTGAGCTGTCGGGGTGGCGGCCACTGCCACCGTGGCAGGTGGAAGCGTTGACAGCAATTGAAGTGTCGGGGCGGTTGTAACGATCTGAATCGGCTCAGGGGTGGGCGGAACAGGCGTGAAAGTCGGCATTACCGAATGGGTCTGCGTGATGGAAATCCAAGCCTGGGCAACAGCTGTATTTGCAAGGTCTTCCGGGCTCGCGGTGGGAGCAGCCGGTGATCCGCAGGCGGACAATAGGAGTAGGAATGCGATCGTAATAACAGGCAGAAATTTTTGTTTCATTCTTTCTTAAGGCTCCAGTAGGTCGGGGAGATAACAGGTGCAAATCCCAAAACAACCCGCGAAATCATATCATATTCAGGGCACCCCAATCATCAGAAATTAAAAAAATGAACATCCCTTGAGGGGATGTTCATGGTGACTCCGGGGGGATTTGAACCCTCAACCAATTGATTAAGAGTCAACTGCTCTGCCATTGAGCTACGGAGCCACAGATCGTGCGGGCGGTATTATACCGCAAAGGGGCATGCTGTCAATAATCAGGGATGAGCAGGGATATGCGAAGGCCGGAGGGAAGTTTACCCTTCCCCTCGTAATGACCTCGATATTTCATATCCACTTTTGCATGACCAATATCCCATATCCATGACAGATGGGAAGTCTATAATCATAACCATCCTTTTATGGAATGAGGCAAATATGAAACCCTTTCTTGGTTGTAGCGGTTTTCTGCTTTTCCTTTTGGTAGTCGTCCTGGTTGCCATCCCTTTGGCATGTATCGCCACGGTGGCCGTTCCGTTGATCGACCGGAACAACCTGCAGGAGATTGCCTGCCCGCCCGGAACCACGCTCATCACCAGTTGGGAGGAAACCACATACACCCGACCTGGCGAAAGAGTTTTGAACGCGTATTGCGAGGACGCACAGGGAAATGATTTCCAAGCCAACGACCTGGGCTATGGCGCGCTGAAGTTTTTCCCAAAATATTTCCTGTATTCATTGGGCGCTTCGTTCATCCTGACATTGATGGTGGCTGTCCCATTGGTCTTGATCTTCCGATTTATCAAGAATAAATATTTCACGAAACATCCCACATCTGTAATTGGCGGCATGTAACAAAAAGCGATGGCGTTTAGCCATCGCTTTTTGTTCAGAACACAGGTTATCGAAGGACTGCTGTGCTCGCCAGTAGAAAGAGGAACTGCGGCACAAAGCTGGCAACCACGGTCACGATCGCGGTGAGAGCGGTGGTGAAGCCCAGCCAGGGTTCACGTTCGACGGTCGGGTCGCCTTCCTTCATGTACATGTTGACTACCACGCGCAGGTAGTAATATGCGGAGATCAGCGAAGTCACCAAACCGATGAGGGCCAGGCCGGGGAATCCGCCCGCGATGGCGGAACGGAAGAGGTAGAACTTGCCGACCATACCCAGCGTGGGGGGGAAACCGATCAGCGAGAGCATGAAGACGGTCATGGCTGCGGCGAGAGCAGGGTGCTTCTTCGCCAAGCCTGCGTAATCGCTGAGTTCGAGCCCCTTGCCCTCGGCTTTTTCCAACGCGATAACCACACCCCACGAACCGAAATTGCTGACCGCATAAGCCACGAGATAGAACAACCCTGCGGCAACAGCGGTTGGCATGACGGCTTCATTCCCGTAAGGGACAAAAGCCATGAGGATGTAGCCCGCATGCGCAATGGCAGAGTAAGCCAGCATGCGCTTGATATTCGTCTGCGAGATGGCAACCACGTTCCCAAGGATCATGGTCAGGGCGGAGATGGCCCAGAGGATACCGGTCATGTCGGCGGAGATGGCGGGGAAGGCGGTGGCAAACACACGGAACAGCGCCACGAACCCTGCGATCTTGGCTCCAGCAGCCATGAAAGCAGTGACCGCTGTCGGTGCACCCTGATAAACGTCAGGGGTCCACATATGGAAGGGAGCGGCGGCCACTTTGAAGCCAAAGCCCACCAGCAGCAGCGCAGCCCCGATGGTCAGGAGCAGGCCGGAGGTCGCGCCGGAAGCGGCCTGGGCATAGATGCTCATCAGGTGGGTCGAGCCAGTCGCGCCGAAGATCAATGCAGTTCCGTAGACGACAAATCCGCTGGCAAAGGCACCCAGCAAAAAGTATTTGACGCCGGACTCCTCTGAGTCCAGTTTGCGGGAAATAGCGGAAAGCACATAAAGCGGAATGGAGAGCAATTCCAACGCGAGGAAGACGATGATAAGGTCGGCGGCCTGGGCCATGAGCATCATGCCAGTAACGCTGAAGAGCAGCAGGGTGTAGTATTCGCCGCGTTCGATGCCCATGCGTTTGGTGTAGCCGTAGGCAAGGGCAACGCCGAATAGTCCACTTGCGAGCAGGAGAATATTGGCAAAGGTGGAGAAACCGTCCAAAGAAACCATGCCATTAAAGGCAGTCTTTTGAACACCCACTTGCGTGATGGAAAATCCCAGGGCAGCCGCGAGACCGATGGCCGCAAGGAGCGCCGTCAGGCCTTTGCTGTTCTTCGGGATGAAGAGGTCGGCAAGCAAAAGCAGACATGCCCATACGGTGAGGATGAGATAAGGCAAAAGAACGTAAAAGTCAGTAGATGTAGGTTGCGTCATGAACGCTCCAATTGCCAGTTACCAGTTACGATTTACAAGTTACAGTTACCAGAGTTGAGTAATCAGTGGACAGTTATCGAAAAGTGGTAATTGGCAAATATTTATCAAGGTAAAGTAGCAAGAACTTTTGCGATAGGCTCAAGTAATTGATTCACCGCAGGGGCGAGGATGTCGAAGAAGGGCTTGGGGTACAGGCCGATCCAGAACATGAAGATGACCAACGGCAGAACGGTCACGATCTCACGCCAGTTGAGGTCTTTGAGTTCGTGGTGGTGAGTGATCTCACCGGCAGGTCCGAGGAATACCTTCTGGAACATGTAAAGGATGTAGACCGCAGCCATAATGACACCGAGAGCGGACAGCCCCGCGTACCACGGGGAACCGATGGCCTTGGAACCGAACGCGCCGAGCAGGATGGTGAACTCACCCACAAAGCCATTGAGGCCGGGCAAGCCCATCGAAGAGAGCGAGGCGATCAGCATAAGGGTGCCGAACACTGGAGTGATCTTCCACAAACCGCCATAGACCTTGATCTCGCGGGTGTGGGTCTGTTCGTAGATCATACCGATGAGAAGGAACAACGCGCCGGTACTGAGACCGTGGTTAACCATCTGCAAGATCGCTCCAGAGACGCCTTCGGCATTAAGGGCGAAGAGACCGAGCATGACAAAACCAAGGTGGCTCACCGAGGAATACGCGACCAGTTTCTTAACATCCGCCTGGGCATAGGAGACGGCAGCGCCGTAGATGATGCCGATGGTGGCAAGAAGCGCGATCACCGGGGCCGCCTGAACGGTGGCATCCGGGAAGAGCTGAAGGTTGAAGCGCAGGAAGCCGTAGGTACCCATCTTCAGCAGCACACCCGCAAGGATGACAGAACCGGCGGTGGGCGCTTCCACGTGGGCATCGGGCAGCCACGAATGGAGGGGCCACATCGGGACCTTGATGGCAAAGGCGGCGGTGAAGGCCACAAAGAGCAGCATCTGAGTCGCAGCGGAAATGGTGCCAGTGGCGTAAATATCCGGCAGGCGCACCAGCAGGTCGGGCACGTTGAAGGTGTTCGCCTTGATGCCAAGGAAGAGGATCGCCAGCAGCATCAGGATGGAACCCGCCATGGTGTAAAGGAAGAACTTCACAGCAGCGTAGACGCGGCGCGGTCCGCCCCAGATACCGATCAGGAAGTACATCGGCACGAGGGTGAATTCCCAGAAGATGTAGAACAGGAACAGGTCCTGCGCAAGGAACACACCCATCATGCCCACTTCCAACAGCAGGAAGAAGATCATGAAATCCTTGACGCGCTCATCCACGGCATTCCAGGTGGAAAGGATGGAGATGGGAGTCAGGAATCCGGTGAGCAGCACCAGCAGGATGCTCAGGCCGTCCACTGCGAGGTAGTAGTAGATGTTCCAACCGGCGACCTGGATCCATGGGTATTTGGCTTCCAGTTGGAGGTCCGGGTTCGATGCGGTGAACAACGAGTACACCCACAGAGAAGCGCCAAACGTCACCAGGGATGTGATTAGGGCAGTCCAGCGGATGGCGGCCTTCTGCTCCGCGTTCAGGAACAGGATCACGACCACGCCCACCAGCGGAAGGAAGGTCAGGATTGAAAGAGGTTGCGAAAGAAATTCCATGTTCTATCCTCGAAAGAGAGATGCAAGTTACAAGGTACGAGTTACTTTAAGATGAGGTAACCCAGGATAAGCACCACGCCCAATAAGACCGAGAGCGCGTAAGAGCGAACAAAACCGTTCTGGATCTTGCGGACCTGGCCGGAAAGCCATTGGGTGAAGGTACCCCAACTATTGAAGAAAGTATCAATGCCCTTCTGGTCGGCGTACTGACTCAGGATGGTCTCGCTCAACCAGTTATAGGTCCCGGCAATGACCGTCTCATGCACAAAGTCATGCCAGAAGCGCCAGTCGATCACATCCGCCAGGAACTGCGAAAGTTTCTTGAACGGCGTGAGAATGAGAACGCCGTAGCCTTCGTCCACGAACCATTTGTTCTCCATGCCGGTAAAGATAAAACCAAGCGGCTTCTTGAGCGGGTCGGGCTGGCCGGCTTTGAGCGGGTTGCGTCCGTAGAGCAGCCAGGAAACAAAGATGGCTGTCAAAGCCAGGGCGGTCGAAATTCCGGCCACACCCAAATTCAAAGGTAGTCCCTCGACTTCGCCCAACGTGTGACTGAGCCAGTGGGTCAGATTGTGGAAGCCTTCGAACGGAAGATTCAATGCGCCTCCGGCCACGCTCAAAACTGCCAGCACCATCAGGGGCACGGTCATCACTTTGGGGCTTTCTTCGGCGTGCTTCGCTGCATCGCTGCGGGCTTCGCCAAAGAAGACCATCCAGATCTGCCTGCCCATGTAGAAGGCAGTGAAGAAGGCCGCGATCGTCAACTGACCGTAGACACTCTTGAAATGCAGGCTGGCGTCGAGCAGGATTTCATCCTTCGACCAGAAACCAGCGAACGGGAAGATGCCCGCCAGCGCAAGCGTACCGATCATATAGAGCCAGAAGGTCACCGGCATGGTCTTGCGGAGCCCGCCCATGTTGCGCATGTCGCCGGGGTCGAAGACCTCGCCGTGATCATCGTGACCATGTCCATGCTCTTCCTTCTTCCCATCCTTCTTCTTCCCTTTGCCATGATCGTCATGAGCGGCATGATGCGCATGGGCGTGATGTCCGCGCTCGAGGCCAAGGATGACCGAACCAGCAGAGAGGAAGAGCAAGGCCTTGAAGAAAGCATGCGTGATCAGGTGGAACATCCCCGCTACATACGCGCCCATGCCCACCGCGGCAACCATAAAGCCAAGTTGGGAAATGGTGGAGTACGCAAGAACCTTTTTGATATCGTACTGGCCGACAGCAATGGTCGCGGCAAAGAGCGCCGTCCCTGCGCCGACCATTGCCACGATGTACTGCGCCTGCGGGACAAGCGTATAAAGCGGAGCCGAACGGGTGACGAGATACACACCCGCGGTCACCATCGTCGCGGCATGGATGAGAGCCGAGACCGGGGTCGGGCCTGCCATTGCGTCCGGCAGCCAGATATAGAGCGGAATCTGGGCAGATTTACCGGCCACACCCACGAGCATGAAGAGCGTGATGGCCACGATGATCCACGGCTGGGCTTCGGCAACTGCGGGCACGGCCTTGAAGACCTCATCAAACTGGAAGGAGCCAAGATGCCAGAACATCAGGAAGCCTGCCATGAGAAAACCAAAGTCGCCGACGCGGTTGGTGATGAAGGCTTTCTTCGCGGCGTTGGAGTTCGCCCACGAGGGTCGGGCAAGCGTGTCCATCTCATACCAGAAGCCGATCAGCAGGAAGGAGCACAAACCCACGCCTTCCCAGCCGACGAAGAGCATCATGTAGGAGTCGCCCGAGACGAGGATCATCATTGCAGCGATGAACAGGTTCAAGTAGAGGAAGAAGCGGTTGAAGCGTCCCTCTTCGTGCTTGAAGCGCACATCTTCATGCATATAGCCGATGGCGTAGATGTGGATGAGCGTCCCCACACCGGAGACGACCAGCATCATGGTGGCCGAGAGCGAGTCGATGCGGAAGGTCCAGTCTAGGCTGAGGTTACCGACATGGATCCATTCGAGGAACTGCCAGCGCATCACTTCCCCATGATTCAGGGAGACCGAATACGCCAACAGGACCGAGATCACGAAAGCCGTACCCGATGCCAGGCTCGCCACCGTGCCGACCACCTTTTCGGAAAAGTATTTTCCGAAGATGGCGTTGATGAGCAGGCCGACGATCGGCACCAGCACCAATCCCGGGGCGAGAAAATAATAACCTGTGTTCACTGTTTCACTTAAGTGCATAACATTCTCCATAATTCGATACCCGATCTGCGAGTATCGAATATCGAATTATCCTTTTAGAGAATTCATCTCATCGATATTGATGTTCTTCTTGGATTTGAAGATTTCCACGATCAGCGCAAGACCCACGGCCACTTCTGCAGCGGCAACAGCGATGACGAAGAAGACAAATATCTGCCCGCTGAAGGTCTGGTAGACACTGGCGAAGGCCACAAAGGCCAGGTTGGCGGCATTCAGCATCAACTCAATCGACATGAAGATGATGAGCGGATTGCGGCGGGAAAGCACACCCAGCGCGCCAATGGTAAAAAGTATCGCGGATAATGCGATGTAATAATCAACAGGGACCATTATTTTCCTCCTCGCTCCGAACGGGTCAACACGATGGCACCCACCATGGCGACCAGCAATAGAATGGATGTCACCTCGAAGGGCAGCAGGTACTGGCCGAACAGGGACAATGCCATCTCACGCAGGCTATCCATGCTGTTCAAGGACGCGTCCGGCGCAGCCACATTCCCGACGATCTGGGAGCGGGAGAACAGGAGATAGATGGCCTCGACTGCGAGCACCACCGAGAGCGCTCTCGCCAGCGGTTTCTGCCACGGCAGGGTGTTGGTCGGAGCAAGGCTTTCAGCACCGAGCAGCATGATCACGAACAGGAATAAGACCATGATCGCGCCCGCATAGACCGTGATCTGCGACATGGCAATGAAAGGCGCGCCCAGCAAAAGATAGAAGATCGCCACGGTGACGAAGTTCAGCACCAGGAACAAGGCCGAGTACACGGCGTTGCTGCTGAAGAGCATCCCGAGCGCGGTCGCAACAGCGACGAGGGAAAGGACGAGGAAAACGATCAATTCAGAGTTCATAGACAAATTCCAGTCATCGGTATCCAGTGACCAGTCATCAGTAATTCAGTAAATGGAAAACTGCTTACTGGTTACTGTCGCCGGCAACTAATCTGTAGGGTCCTGCATGGCGGGCACGGAACGTTTGAAGACACCCGGCTCCACCTTGCGCGGTGTCAGCATCTGTTCGGTGGGAACAGGCTCAAGCAGCATTTCCTTGTTATAGATCGCGTCGCGACGATCGGTGAAGGAGAGTTCGTAGTTGTCGCCCAGCACAATCGCCTCTGTAGGGCAAGCATCCTCGCAAAAGCCACAGTAAATGCAGCGCAGCATGTTGATCTCGTAGGTGGAGGCATACCGTTCGCCCGGTGAGAAGCGTTTTTCGTCGGTGTTCTCCGAGGCTTCCACAAAGATCGCGTCCGCAGGGCAGGCCGCAGCGCACAACGAGCAGCCGATGCACTTCTCAAGGCCGTTATCATAGCGCTTCAAAACATGACGTCCGCGGAAGCGCGGTCGAACAGGGCGCTTCTCTTCGGGGTATTGATAGGTGACGGTCTTCTCCGTCAGGAAGGAGCGCAGCGTCTCGCCGAGACCTTTTGAAAGTTCGATAATGGGATCAAACACGCCCATGGGCTTTTCTCCTCAAATCACGATAAATAAAAGCAACCGCCGCCAGCAAGCAGGCTATGGAGACCGCCGGAATGCCCCAGATGATCATCGGGTTGTTCAGTTCCTGCGCCAGGAGGATCCCCACCGCCGTAACGAAGGCCAACACCAGCGACAGCGGCAATAGAACCTTCCAACCGAAGGCCATGAGACGGTCATAACGGATGCGCGGCCAGGTGGCGCGGATCCAGATCATGAAGAACAACAACACCACCACCTTCAATAACATGTAAACCGGTCCGAGGAACCAGAAGCGGTCCACACTGAAGATGGTGTCTTTCAGGAACCAGAACTCGCGATAGCCGCCGAAGAACAGCGTGGCTGCGATCATCGAAATGACGATCATCTTCTGGTATTCGGCCATGAAGAACAGGGCGAACTTCATGCCGGAATATTCAGCGTGGTACCCGGCTGTCAGTTCCTGCTCAGCCTCCGGCATGTCGAAGGGAGCGCGGTTCACTTCCGCCAGTGTGACGATCATGAAGACCAATGCGCCCGCCGGTTGGATCACCGCGAACCACATATCCTTCTGGGCGTTCACGATCTCATTCAGGTTCATCGAGTTGCCCATAATGATGGCAATGACAAAGCACAAACCGAGCGAAAGCTCATACGAGATCATCTGCGCCGAAGAGCGGATGCCGCCCAGCATGGCGTACTTGTTATTGCTCGACCAGCCCGCCAGCACAATGCCGTACACCGCAATGGAGGCGATGGAGGTCAGGTACAACACACCCACGTTCAGATCAGCAACATACAAGGTGATCGTACGCCCGAACAGGTTGAACGAAGTTCCCAAAGGAATGACCGCCGCGATGATCAACGAAGGCACCACGGTCAGCACCGGCGCGAGAATGAAGATGACCTTGTACACCTTGGCAGGCGTCAGTTCTTCCTTAAAGATCAATTTCACAGCTTCGGCCACGGGCTGCAACAAGCCCTGCGGGCCAACGCGGTTCGGACCCACGCGCACCTGAATGCGGGCCAGGGCACGGCGTTCATACAGCGTCAGGTAGGCGAAGCCCGTCAGCAGGATCAGGCACAGGATCAGCCCTTTCAAAATCCACTCAAGCCAGATGGTCCAGTCCATATCACTTCACCTTTGCAATCACAGGTTCGTGGATGGCAATGCCCATGCTGCGCGGCACCAGCACCACACCTGTCGAGATGGTATCGTCGATCTTGAGAACGGCCTCCCCGCTTACACCGTCGAAACTGATCTTCACAACGCTTCCGGCTTCCACTTCCAATTTCTCGGCTGTGTCGGAATGCACGAAAATGCTCGCTTCGCCGATACGTCCTTCAAGTAAATCAGCGGAACGGACGGTTAGACCGAGATCGTATAATTTATTGGCCGGAACCGCCAGCAGTTCTTTATCCTTGGGACGAAGAGCCGCTTCCTTCCGGACCCGGGAGAGTTTCAATGCCCCCCCAACCTGAGCCACCGGGGCGAGTTGAACACCCAAACCGCGTGTATTCTCGTAAGTGGTGCCGCCGTAATACACATCGCCGCGGCCAACGATGGGCCACTGTCCATGCACTTCGGCAAGTTTGGCATAGGTCAGTTCGTTGAAGGCATCGATGGAATGCGACATGATGTCGAACACCACCGAAGGCGATGAACCCTCAAGGATGACACCCATCTGCTTGGCGACCATTGATGTAATGGCAAAATCCGGCTTTGCATCGCCTTTCACCGGCACCGCAGGATAGAAGCGCTGCACACGGCGCTCGCCGGAGACAAAGCTCCCTTCACGTTCCGAGAAAGCCTGCGCCGGGAAGACCACATCCGCGATCTCAGTAGTGGCGGTTTCAAGAATATCCTGTACGGCCACGAACTTCGCGCCGTTCAAGGCCTTCGCCAAAACGGGGTCATCCCCTACCGGGTCCGCCCCGACGATGTAAACGGCTTTGCCCTTGAGCGCCTTCGCCAGATCTTCTTCAGGCTCAAAGCCAACTTCGAACGCGCCCTGGTCATTGGCCCGCTGCCACACACCAACCAGACCGTTGTTGGCGCGGCCGATATGCTCGGTATCTTTCAACAGATTCGCACAGGCTGAAGCCAGAGCGCCCGTACCGTTTACGCCGAGGCCTTCGCTGCCGAAGAAGATGACGACGTTCTTCGCCTTCGAGAACTCATCGGAGATCTTGCTCTTCTTCTCAAAGTCGTGGATGGTCTTGATCTCATCGCCATAAGCATAGCGGATGGAGTATTTTGCAAAGCGGTCAAGTTTCGTCTCACGCGGGTTGGCGACGATCAGGGTCGCGCCGCGGTCTGCAGCTTGTTTGACGCGCAGCCACCAGATCGGGGCTTCCTCGTACAGATCTGAAGCGATCACCAGAATGGCATCGCCCGCGCCCAGCGTTCCGATGTTCGTTCCGGCGCCGAGGCCCACCAATTGGGTCATTTCGCCGCCAGACATGTCGGAGTACAGGATGGCCCTGCCGCCGGCCGTATCTGCCAGGGATTTTAGGTTGAACAGGTCTTCGTTCGCGAGGCGTCCCGAGGCCAGCACCACGAAATCCTTTTTATTTGCAGAGAAGTTCTCTGCGGCCAGTTTGACAGATGCATCCCATGAGGCACGCGCAAGTTTTTCATCCTTGCGGACCATGGGTTTGGTCAGGCGCTTCTTGTTTTCTGTATAGTGATAGGCAAAGCGGCCCTTATCGCACAGCCAGATCTCGTTGACTTCCTCATTCTGGCGCGGCATGACGCGCTTCACCACGATATCGCCGCCCGCCTTCGCTTCGCGACGTGTATTGAGCGTGGTATTGCAACCCACCGGACACTGCGAACAAATGGAGGCTTCGGCCTTCAACTCCCACGGACGGGCACCAAAGCGGAAGTCCGCAGTAGTGAGCGCACCAACGGGACAAATGTCGGTGGTGTTGCCGGAGAAGACCGAGTCGAAGCCGGGGTCGGAGAGGGAGATGATCTGCGTGTTGCGCCCGCGCTCATCGAAGCCAAGCACGGCCTCGCCTGCCACTTCATCCTGAAAACGGATGCAGCGCGCGCACTGGATGCAGCGTTCGCGGTCCAGCCAGATCAATTCACCGAGCGGAACCTGCTTTTCGAGGTGCAGTTTCTCGTCGTAGTTGAAGCGGCTCTTTCCGGGGCCGAACTGCATGGTCAGGTTTTGAAGCGGACACTCGCCGCCCTTGTCACAGATCGGACAATCCAGCGGGTGCGAGGTCAGCAGGAATTCAACTGTTCCCTTCTGGCCTTCCTTCGCCTTGTCCGAGATCGTCATTACGACCATGCCTTCAGAAACGCGGTTGGTGCAAGCGGTCTCGAGTTTGGGCATGAACTGGATCTTGGGCTGGCCGTTCTCCACCACCACCTGACCGGTGGCACGGTCCAGCATGGGGCGGCCGATCTCCACCAGACACATGCGGCACATCCCAACCGGTTCCAGTTTGGGATGGTGGCAGAACACGGGGATGTCGATCCCGGCCATCTTGGCGGCATCTGCAACCAGCGTACCATCGGGAACGGTGACTTGTATTCCGTTTATTGTTAGTGTGACTTGTTTGCTCATTAAGTCTCCAGGAGGAACGATACTCGTTGTTCGATCATCGAACGCCGGGTATCGAATTTCGCTTTAGGCCTTTACCGCTTTTTTAAAATCCTGCGGGAACCGCTCAATACCGGTCACCACCGCCATGGTGGAAAACTCACCCAAGGCGCACAGGCATTTGCCCTGCATTTGTTTGGCGACGTTCAACAGCAGGTCCACATCGCCGCCGGAGCCGGAACCGGAGTGGATGCGTTCGGTCAGGTTGCGCATCCAGTAATTGCCTTCACGGCAGGTGGTGCATTTTCCGCAGGACTCGTGCTTGAAGAAGTGGATGGTCTTGTTGATGACCCAGTCGATATTGACCGTGTCATCCAACACGATGACCGAGGCAGAGCCGAGATCCGCACCGAGGGTGCGCACGGTGGCGTAATCCATCGGAGTATCGAGAACCTTGTCATCGCATACGATCAGCGAGGACGATGCACCCGCAGGCATGATGGCTTTCACCGGGCGTCCATCCTGAACCCCCATGCCATGTTCGTAGATCAGTTGGCGGAAGGTGGTGCCAAAGGGCAGTTCATAGTTGCCGGGTTTGCGCACACGGCCGGAGAGAGAGAATACCTTCACACCGGCACTATCGAGCGTGCCCATGCCCTTGTACCAATCCGCGCCATTGGCAAGGATCATCGGCACATTGGTGAAGGTCTCAACATTATTGATGATGGTCGGCTTTCCGTACAAGCCAAAGGAAGGCGGGAAGGGCGGACGGACACGGGGCTGCCCGCGTTTGCCTTCGATGGATTCGAGCAGGGCGGTCTCTTCACCGCAGATATAAGCGCCTGCTCCGAGGTGGGTGAAGATCTTCAGCGAGTAGTCGGTGCCAAAGAGGTTATCACCCAGGTAACCGGCCTTTTCCATTTCCGCGATCTTTTCATCGAGGAAGGCGGCCACCTGCCAGAACTCGCCGCGCAGGTAGATGTAGGCCGCGGTCGCGCCTACAGCGTAGGAACCGATCGCCAACCCTTCCAGAAATTGGAAGGGATTTTTCTCCATGATCTCGCGATCTTTGAAAGTGCCCGGTTCGGATTCATCCGCATTGGCGACCACATAATGCGGCCAGTTCTTATTGTCGATGAAGGACCACTTCACACCGGTGGGGAATCCCGCTCCGCCGCGTCCGCGCAGGCCGGAATTCTTGACCACGTCGATCACTTCGGTGGGCTGCATCTTGGTAACGGCTCTTTTAAACGCATCAAAGCCGCCGTTCTTTTTATAAACATTCAAAGTATTGATATCGGGGATATCACGGTGGCGCAAAAGGACGTGGCTCATTCCTTCACCTCCGCCTTCTTGAGTGCTTCGATCAATTCCATGGTGCGGTCCATAGTCATGTAATCGTGATATTGGATACCGTCCGGCCCCTGGGTCTGGAACATGGGAGCGCGGTCACACGAGGCCAGGCACATCACCGCTTCAAGGGTCACCAGGCCATCGGGTGTGGTCTCACCTACTTTGATGCCGAGGTTCCCGCACAGGTTATTAAGGAACTCATCCGCTCCACGCAGGGCGCAGGGCAGGTCGGTGCAGACTTGCATGCGGTATTTGCCAGCCTTTTTATCGTGATACAGCGAATAGAAGCCAACGATGGAGGCGACCTCCGTCTCGGTGATATCGAGGAGGCGCGCAATGTCCTGCATGGACTCTTTATTCACGTATCCTTCCTCGCGCTGAGCAAGGTACAGGAGCGGCATGACCGCCGAACGTTTTTGCTCCGGCGGGTATTTTGCAAGGATCTGTTTGATTTCCTTCGGATATTTCTTATCAAGGCTCATCGGTCAATATCTCCGAGGACGATGTCAATGGAAGAGAGGATGGCGACCAGGTCGGCCACCAGGTGACCTTTAACCATCTCAGGCAGGACGGCAAGGTTATCGAATGAGGGAGTGCGCAGGTGAACGCGCAACGGCTTGGGACCGCCATCTCCTTCGAGGAAGGCAGCCAGTTCGCCACGCGGCGATTCGATCGCGCTGTAAATGGAAGCCTGCGGCGCGTTGAAGCCTTCCGTCCACAGTTTGAAATGGTGGATGAGGGACTCCATGCTGACGCCGATCTCTGAGCGCGGCGGCGGGACAAACTTGCGGTTGTCCGAGCGGACGGGGCCCAGCGGCAGTTTGTTCATGGCCTGCTCAACGATCTTCAACGATTCGCGCAGTTCCTGAATGCGGACGAGGTAGCGGGCGTAGGTATCGCCTTCGGTCAGCACGGGCACATTGAAGTCATATTGTTCATACCCCATGTACGGACGCGCCTTGCGCAGGTCCCAGTTCACGCCGGAGGCGCGTAGGGAGGGGCCAGTCACGCCATAGGACAGGGCGGTTTCCTTGCTCAGGTGGCCAATATCCACCATACGGTCAATGAAGAGCGGATTCTTGGTCAGCAGTTTTTCATATTCGTCGATGCGTTTGGGGAAGATCTTGATGAAATCGCGCACAGCTTTTTCGAACTCCACCGGCACATCGCGCCATACCCCGCCGGGGCGGATGTAGGTGGTCATCATGCGTTGGCCGGAGACCAGTTCAAAGATGTCGAGGATCTGTTCGCGTTCGCGGAAGCAGAACAGGAACATGGACATCGCAGCGAGGTCAAGGCCTGAGGTGCCGAGCCAGACCAGGTGTGAGGCGATGCGCTGCAATTCCACGAGGATCACACGCAGGGCCTGCGCACGGACAGGCACATCCACGTCGATCAACTTCTCGACCGCCATCACATACGACAGGTTATTGCCCATCGTATTCATATAGTCGAGACGATCGGTCATCACTTCGGCCTTTTGGTAGGTCTTGGCCTCCATGTTCTTCTCGACGCCCGTGTGCAAAAAGCCAATATCGGGAATACAGTTAATGACGACTTCGCCGTCCAGTTCCAGCAGCAGACGTAACACGCCGTGCGTGGACGGATGCTGCGGACCCATGTTCAGCAGCATGGTCTCGCCGGTCAGCGCACGCTCGGAAACGAGATGTTTGTATTGGTCAATGGTGACTTCTTCGATCTGGGTCATGACTATTCCTTTACGTACGGCTTGCGAAGATCGATCTCATCGAAGTTGAACGAGAATTGCGGTTCTTCGTAACCGAGTGGGAAATCTTTTCGTAACGGATGGCCTTCGGTATCGTCGGGCATCAGGATGCGGCGCGGGTCCGGGTGGCCTTCGAACTCAATGCCAAACATATCGGAGATCTCGCGCTCGCGCCAATTGGCGGACTTGAACACCCGCGTCGCGGTCGGGACTTTGAGCTGGTCGCCGTTCACCGGGACTCTCAACTGCACTGACAAATTCTGCGCCAGCGATGTAAGTTGATAGATGACATGGAAGCGCGGCGCATTCTGCGGGTGATAATCCACAGCCGTCTGCGCGGAGAGCAGTTCAAATTGATGTTCATCGCGCAGGCACATCAGCGCATCGACGATCTGCTCCGGCCGCACAAAGCAATGTGCCTCGCCGCGAAACTCTTCATACGTCGCGCCGAACTTTTCCTGTAATTTCTTTACAATGGGTTCGAGGGATTTGTCCATAATTACACCTAAGACCTGACAGGATTCTGAAAATCTGTCAGGTCTGATTTGTTTACTTGATATCCGCTGCCAGGTCCTTGAATTTATCGCCCTTCACTTTTTCGTGCAGGGTCAGCACACCGTGGATCAACGCCTCGGGGCGCGGCGGGCAGCCCGCCACATACACATCCACCGGCACTACTTCATCCACGCCTTGATAGATGGCATAATTATTAAAGACCCCGCCGCAGGAGGCGCAATCGCCCATGGCAAGCACCCACTTGGGTTCGGGCATCTGGTCGTACAGGCGGCGCAGAACGGGTCCCATCTTCTTCGAGACGCGACCGGCCACGATCATCAGGTCCGACTGGCGCGGGCTGGCGCGCATCAATTCCATGCCGAAGCGGCTCATATCGTAGTGCGCGGCCTGGGCCGCCATCATCTCAATGGCACAGCAGGCCAGGCCGAACAACATCGGCCACATCGCACCAGTACGTGACCAGTTGACCACGTTCTCCAGCGTGGTGGTCACCACGCCCATGTTTCCGAGTTTTTGTTCTACTCCCATTCCAAGGCTCCTTTTTTCCAGGCATATACATAACCAATAAGCAGGATGGCGATGAACACGACCATCTCGATCAGACCGAACAGGCCAAGTTGGCGGAAGGCGATCGCCCATGGCAGGAAGAACACCACTTCGATGTCGAAGAGGATGAACAACACCGCGATGAGATAGAAGCGCACCGGCATGCGCCGCGTGCCCTCACCATAGGGGTTCATGCCCGATTCATACGGGATATCTTTTGCAGCAGACTTTTTCTTTGGCCCGAACAATTCCCCCATTCCAATTGCAATAAAGGCGATCAGTGTGGCGACGAAAATCATCACCCCGATGGCAATATATTCCAATAACATGTACACACCTCATTGATGCGTGAAATCTGGCACAGCTTTCGCGAAGTATATCACAAAGGTTTTTAACGGACTAGAAAATGTGCCTCATTTCACAAAAATGATGATATTTGTCATGTTGCGATGCTGTAATCGAATTCATTCAGCCTTATTCCGCCCCTAAAAAATAGACAGCCGTTTCAGCAACAGCTGTCTATTGCATCTTCCTAATCACCCAAATAGTCGCGCAGTTCCCGGCTCTTGGAAGGATGGCGCAACTTGCGCAACGCCTTCGCTTCGATCTGTCGGACCCGTTCACGGGTCACATCGAAGTAGCGGCTCACCTCTTCGAGCGTGTGCTCCCGCCCATCCTTGAGTCCGAAGCGCAGTTCGAGCACTTCCCTTTCACGTTCAGAGAGAGAAGCGAGCGCGCGCTGGATCTGCTCACGCAGCATCTCACGCGCTGCCGCATCCATAGGCGACGGGGCATCTTCATCCTCGATGAAATCACCCAACGCACTGGACTCGTCATCCCCCACCGGGCCTTCGAGCGAGACCGTCTCTTCGGCGGAGCGCAGAGCGCGGGTCACTTTTTGAGAGGCGGTGTCGAGGCGCTTCTGCAATTCCGGGTCGATGGGCTGATTCTCCGCATGCGCGCGCAAAATGGTCTGCACATCGGCGGCGGAGAGGTAGCCCACTTCGAGTGCCAGTTCTTCATTAGTAGGTTCGCGCCCCAAGATCTGCGTCAGGTGACGCTGCGCCCGCAAGATGCGCGAGATGGATTCGAACAAATGCACCGGGATGCGGATCGTGCGCGCCTGCTCGGCGATGGAGCGATTAATAGACTGGCGGATCCACCAGGTGGCATAGGTACTGAACTTGAACCCACGGCGCGGGTCGAACTTGCCAATGGCACGCAACAACCCCATGTTGCCTTCCTGGATCAGGTCCAGCAGCGGAATGCCGCGACCAAGATAGCGCTTAGCCACGCTCACTACCAGGCGCAGGTTCGCGCGGATCAGCGCCTGATTCGCATCCAACGAACGCGCGCGGGCGGCTTCCATTTCAGCGATCAAATCTTCATCGGCTAACAGGTTGCGATAAAGCGTGCGTTGTGATGGAAAACCTTGGTGCTCGCGGACATGGTCCAGCAGCCATTCCGCATATTTGAAAGGAAGCAGGTACAGGCTGAGATACACGCTGAACGCGTGTCGCGCAATATTATCCCAAAGGTGGTTGCTACCCCACTGACCGTTATCCAGATAGGCGCGCAGGTAGGAGGGTGAATCGAATTCCCAGCCCGCATGCAACGATTGCGCCTCGGCCACCAGCAGGGCCAGGTCGGGCAGTTCGTGTTCGATACGTTCGGCATCCTCGATCAAACGGTCCCACGAAGTCAGCATATCGGAAAGCAGTGAATGATAAATGGAAGATTCGAGCGATACCCCCTTGCGTTGCTTCATCTTGTACAGGGTCCCCACCAACCGGGCCGCTTCGATGATCGTCGCCAGCCTGAATTCGCTGTCTGCGCCGAGCAGTTTGACCTGGCCGATCTCACGCAGATACAAACGTACCGGGTCTTCAGACATCTCGGTCGTGGTATGCACATGGAACGTGAGCACCTCTTCGAGATCATCGTCCTGCTGCGCGAGGAGCGACTCATCCGGTTCGATCAGATCGTCTGCTGGAAAATCCTGCGGTTGAACCCCTTCCTCCGCCAGAGTATCCAGCACGGCATCCACAGAAAGCGCCTTTTGCTTTTTAGGTTTGGGCTCAGACGTCTTCTTCTTCGCCTTCGTTTTTTTACGGGTCTCGGGTTTTGATTTTGCTTTTGGATTGTGTTTGGCAGACATTCAAGTTCCTTAATGACGAAGTAATAAAACTCTACACTCGCATTTCATTCACATCACATCTGTCTTTTCGACAATCTTCGCTTTGCCTGATCTATCTTATGGATCAACCGTGTGTACTGACCGGTCTGCTCCAGATACGCCTTCAGGTGGGTTCCACCCTGCTGCTGCTCGTCCTCTTGAATGAAGCGCAACTGGTTCACATTGACCATGGCATGCGTGCGACGCAAGTCAAGAAAACGGTCCAGCAGATCGTCCACCAACTTTTCGTCAAGCAGATCCAGCTTCTCGGTCTGCGCCAGCAGGGCATTCACCAACGGCATCAACGCTTCAGACAAGTGGCTTGCCAGATATTGCTGGTGATCCTTTTCATCCTGCTCCACCGCCATGCGCAACACCGCGAACAACAGCTGATGGTCAGTATACTCGAAATCCTCCACAGCCAGCGGACTGAGGTCCGCGCCTTCGAGGTTGCGGTCGGTGCGATACAACAATTCCGGCCTGCGCAGCAAAATACTCAGGCAATACGATTCGATCTTCAAACGCGGATTGACCGCTGCCACCACCGGCGACTCGACGCTGCGGCCCGATTCGCCTCCACGGGGTTTGCGCCTCAATACCGGACCCCGGGCCGGGGCACTGACCATCGTACTCTCGTTCACCCGCAGCATTCTCGCGAGCGCCTGCCGGTATGTATCACGCTCCAACGGACTGCCCAGGTCTTCAATTAAGGGAAGGACCTGCGCCGCGATCTGATTCTTGACCTTCGGGTCGTTCAGGTTCTGACCGGACGCCAGCGTCTCCATCACATGCGTGACGATAGGCTTGGCGTTCTCAATGATGCGCCGCCATTCCTCTTTATCGCGCGCCACGATCTCATCGGGGTCAAGGTCATCAGGAATGGACGCCACACGCAGGTCCGCCTGCAAACGCGACTCATTACGGAGCAAACCACGGGCATCGAAACCCAATTCCCCTTCTTTATCCATCGCTGAACGGGCTGCTTCCAACCCGCGCAACACCGCTTTTTGCCCGGCTGTGTCCGGATCCAGCGCGAGGACAATGCGCCGCGTGGAACGCTTGAGCAGGCGTAACTGGTCTTCGGTCAACGCCGTACCCATCGGCGAAACTACGTTCTCGTACCCCGCTTGATGCAGGGCAATGACGTCGAGATAGCCTTCCACGATCACAGCCT
>Ga0268298_10001084_pt1 | contig 33127 bp, 30 predicted proteins | sample WWTPWeurt_MetaG_FD_194462 | JGI IMG/M metagenome (GOLD analysis project Ga0268298, IMG submission 194462) | Activated sludge microbial communities from WWTP in Nijmegen, Gelderland, Netherland - WWTP Weurt | ecosystem: Engineered > WWTP > Aerobic digester > Activated sludge | place...
CGAGAAAGCTCACTCGCTTCCCCGCGATGCGGGCACGGAGTACGGCTTCCTTCGCCGCGCGGCTGGTCACGCCGAAGCTCAAGATCAGCGTGTCCGCGCCGGGCTCCAGATCGGCGTCGACCAGCGCCATCTCGTGCGCGCGGGCCGCGACCTTGGCTTCGAGGTGCCGGAGCACGTCGAGCGTCTCGGGGTCGTTCTTGCGAAGCCAGCCGTCCTTGTTGTGGGCCGAGCCGGTGACCGTGACCTTGAGCGGCCCGCCGAGCGGGGCGAAGGGGGGCACGTCTTCGGGGCGGTCGAACGCCACGGCGCGGTAGCCCTCGGCGCTGGCCAGCGGGCGGTCCCAGACCTCGACCGCGGGCAGACTCCGGAGGTCGACGGCCTCGTAGGTCATGCCCACTTCTTTGTCGCTCAACAGCACGACGGGGCAGCGCAAGACCTCCGACCAGTTGAAGGCGTGCACGGCCAATCGGAAGCAGTCGAGGGGCGTGCTCGGCGCGAAGACCGGCACCGTGTAGCCGCCCGACGTCGCGAACTCGGTGAGCAGCACGTCGCCTTGCCCGCCCTGTGTCGCGCCGCCCGTGCTCGGACCGAGGCGCTGCACCACGCTGACGACCAGCGGTGTCTCGGCCATGAGCGCGTATTGGAACGCTTCGATCATCAGCGCCCAGCCAGGGCCCGACGTCGCAGTCATCGTCTTGAAGCCGCGCTGCGAAGCCCCGATGCAGTAGCAGAGCGCCGAGATCTCGTCCGGCGCGCCCACCGCCAGGTCACCCCGCGCTTGCAGACGCAAGGTCGCCTCCCGGTAGATCTCCGAGGCGGGCGTGATGGGATAGCCGCTGAAGAAGCGGCAGCCGGAGCGGAGCGCGCCTTCCACCACCATTTGATTGCCAGAACGCAGTCGAATCGAGCTCACGTGAGCGATCTACCGAGAACGCTCGGGGCCCGCAACGCCACGCCAGCGCAGGTTCTGCGGCCGTCCGGCAGTGGGAGCTTCGCGTGCTTGGCGGTCACGCGCCGAGGTCCGCTCCTTCGGCGATTCGGTTCGCGAACTCCGGGTCGAAGCCCACGCGCGCGAGGGCGTTCGCCAAGGTCGTATTCGTCGTCGATCGGTAGCGCGACGCGAGGGTTCGGGCGCCGAGCGCTCCCAGCGCGGACAAGCCCACGTCGAGCGCTCCGGCGAGGATCCGTTCGCCGGGGCGAGCGTCGTCGCGGTCGGGGCCAGTGATGAACGACGGCCGCACCAGCGTGAAGGGGAGCCCGCTCTCGCGGACCTCGCGCTCGAGGCGCGCGCGGACCGCAAGATAGGGGTTCTTGGTGGTTGGCGAGACACCGACGCTCGAAAGATAGACGAAGCGCGGGCACACCCCCGAGTCGACGCACGCGGCGAGGAGCATGGCGCTGAGCCCATAGTCCACCGATTCATAGCTCTCGCCTTGGCCCGATGCGCGTTGGCGCGCCCTCGTGGTGCCGAGCAGGGCGTAGACGACCGCGGGCGCCGAGCGACGCAGGCTCTCGGTGAGCTGGGTGCGTTCCCAAGGCGTCGTATCCAGCGTCGCCCCCAGCGCCGCGAAACGCTCGCGCCATTCGTCGAGTCGCGACGAGTCTGGGCGTACGTGCGCCACGACCTTCCGTCCGGACTCCGCGAGCACGCGAACGAGCTCGCGACCCGTGTAACCGGTCGCGCCCGCGACGAAGGCATCCGCCGTCATGACGCGGACTCTTGCATCGGGGCCCCCGCGCCGCGCAAGAGTTTCATCGCGAGAGCAGCTTTCCCACCGCCGTGAGCTCGGCAGGCCCGCCCTGCGTCCTCGACGAGTGCCTGATCGAGCACGCGCGCGTCGGCGTGGGCCTTCTCCACGGCGTCGAAGCTCAGCTTGGCGAGGGCGCGCTCAGGCGAGCCGACTCCTCGGATGTGATCCCGAAGCGTGCTTCGACGCCTCGCGGTACTCGGTGAGCGGCTGCGGCGTCGACGGTGAAGGGTCGCGCCGCCGGCCTGCGAGTCGCGGTGCGAACCCGCCGGCCGCCGGCCGCGGTGGGGCGCCGCGCGAGACTCCCGCGAGTATGGGGGCGAGCGCGAGGGCACGACGCATGGCCCGCTCGGCCCGGCGAGAACCGATCGAGGTCGGTCGCGCCGTTCGTCGCGTGGACTCGGCCGTGGCGGCAGCGTAGGGTCGGCGCTGGTGGGCGAGCCCGTTCTGCTTTTCGCGCCGGAGACACTCAATCTCGCCGAGGTCACGCGGACCCTGCAGGTTGCCAAGGTCGCGCGCCGCTCGTTCGAATGCGTGTTCTGTAGCTACGACGCGCGCGGGAGAAACCACGCCTTCATCGAGCGAGAGGGGTTTCGCGTCGTTCCGCTCGAGCCTCAGCTGAGCGACGAGCGCGTCGAACGTTTCTGGCAGAAGAACCGTGGCGAGGCCATCGCTCAGGACTATTTTTCGGACGCGGAGCTCGAGGCGCGGGTCCAAGCCGAATGCGCACTGATTCGGCGCCTCTCCGCCCGGGCGGTCATCACGGGGTTCTGTCTCTCGACGGCTCTTTCGGCGCGGCTCGCGCGGGTCCCGCTGGTGTGGATCAACCAGACGACCTGGCTCCTCGAGTACTTCCAGCGGTTCGGTACCTGGCCCGACGCCATCGACTCGCCGCTCTCGCGTCTCGTTCCGGCGCGGCTGCGCGATCGCATGGCCGCCCGGGCGGCCCCCTTCACGTTCTGGACCATGAACCGTGGATTCAATCGAGTCGCGCGCCGACTCGGCCTCTCCGGTTTCTCGGGTTCCGAGCTCTTGGAGGGCGACGAGAATTGGTTCGCCGAGCCCCCGGACTTCTCCGGCCTCGAAGTCCCCGAGCGACTCGCCGGGCGCCACGACTTCATCGGTCCGCTGTTCGGTGGCCTACCGCTGGAGGTTCCCGAGGCGGTCCGCGCGCTGCCCCGCGACCAGCCCATCGTGTACTTCGCCATGGGAAGCTCCGGGTCGAAGCGCTCATCGCACGCCTGATCCCGGCGTTCGGCGGTCGCCCATATCGCGTCATCGCTCCGGTCGCCCCGCTCCTCCGGCGGCTCGCCATCGACGTTCCCGACAACGTGATCGTCACCGATTGGATCCCCGCCGAGCAGGTGAACCCCATGGCCGCCGTCTCGGTCGTCCACGGTGGGATCGGCACGCTGCTCACGGCCTGCGCCGCAGGGACGCCCATCGTGGCGATCCCCAACGGCAACCCCGAGCAAGAGTGCAACGTGGAGTGCCTCGTGCGAAAGGGCATCGCCACACGCCTGCGCATCCGCCGGCTCGACGTGCAGCAGATCCTCTCGGCCATCGACCGAGCGCTCGTCGACGAAGTGGCCCGCAGCAGGGCTCGCGAGTTCCAGCGCAGCGTTCTGGCTTGGGACGCGCCCGAGAACGCCGCCCGACTCCTCGAGCGAAGGTTCGCGTAGCCCGGCTCTCGGCGCGGAGCGAGCCACTCTCGGTGGCCCGCCCCGCACGAGGTGACCGGCTCACGCAGCCTGCGCCTTGGACTTCGGAGCCGCGAGCACCGCCGCGATCGCCAGCACCGTCGCCAGGATCGCAGCGAAGCTGCCGTTGTTGCTGAGCTCCCCCAGGCCGATGGCGACCGCTTCCGCCTTGTCGGCGAAGTGCGGCGCGTTCCTGCTCACGGCGACCATCCCCGCGGCCATTCCGAACACGCCGGTCACGAGCGAGCCGTAGCTTCCGAGCCAGAGCGCGCGCGTGCGACGTTCGCCTTTGCTGGCCGCGGCCACCGCCGTTGCGCCGAGCGCGACCAAGAGAATCAACCACATTCCAAAACCGCCATCTCGGAAGTACGTCATCATGTTCGTTCGAGTCCTCTCCTGTTTCCGCCGTCACCGTGACGGGGCGATGGGAGCCATTGCGAGCGGCGTGCCGAGCGTGGGGTCCGCAGATTCTCGGCGGAAAGCTCGACACCGTGGCTTCGAGTGGCCGCCTTCCCGGCCAGCGGGCGGCGCTCGGTGTCCGGGATCCCGGCCGTCGGGTCATGGAGCCGCACGAGCCGGCCTGTCGCCTCGGGTGTTCTGGACGTCGACCGCGGGCGCGAGTAGCCCTCGGGGCATGACGAAGCTAGCGACTGCTCTGCTGCTCGTGGCCGCGCTTCTCGCGTGCAAGGGCTCGTCGCGGAGCTCGTCGTCTGCACCCGGAGCGAGCTCGAGCGCTGCGAGCAGCGAGGCCGAGGAGGGTGCCGAGGTTGCGGCGGGGAAGTTCGGCGGGTTCTCGCTGAAGGACCTCGAGAGCCGCGCCAAAAAGGCCGGCTGGAAGGTGCTGAGCTCCCACGAGGACAGGACCTTCGACTGCGACCAATACGACCTGGAGCTGGAGGATCCGAAGCACTATGCCTACGTCACGGTGATCGATCTGGGCGAAGACGTCGCCGCCAAGAAGCACGCGGGCAAGATGGGCAAGACCTCCGGGCTCGCCATCGAGCTCGAGGATTCTCCGACCCCGGGCAAAAAGCTGCTAGCGGAGATCGAGGCCAAGAAGCCCATCGACGAGCTCGACCGCGACGGCCTGAAGGAGGTGCTGGCGGGACTGGGTTGGAAGGTCTCCGAGGCGAGCGCGGAGAGCGAAGACGGGGTGACTGCGACGACCATCGGCGCGGAGAAGGGGGAGGCCAGCCTTTCGCTCCTCCACTGGGATTTTTCCAAAGCCGTCAAAGACGGCCGCGTTGCCGTGGACGGGGACCGGTTCATGAACGTGTTCGTCTGCAAGGACTGCACGCAGCGCAAGGTCGGCGCCTTCGCCGAGGCCTGGCAGACGGCGAAAGCCAAGCGCTTGCTGGGCAAGCTCACGAATTGAAGGACCGGCTCGAAGCTCAGCGTGGATCCCGCGGCGGCGAGGACGCCGGCAGCTCGGGGATCCGCAACACGGGGCCTCGACCCGCGCGTGCCGCATCGAACAGGGAGCCGGCGAGCTCCTCGAGGGGCTTCGCCGGGTCGGGATCGAGACCCTGCGGTCCCAAGGAGACGCGCACGGCCACGAAGTCGCTCGGCTGAGCCCAGCTCACCTCGGGTGGACCATTCGGCGGCAGGTCGGGTGGCGAGCCGCGCGTGAAGAGCAATTCCGCCTCGGTGGCGCCCGCGAGCCTCGACAATGCCAGGAGGTCGCGGAGCGCCGCCCAAGTGACGCGGCGATCCACGATGCACGAAAGGGGGGCCTCGGAGGCTCGAGCCAACGCGCCGAAGAGCGCGTCCTCTACCCGACGCCGACCTTCGCTGGTCGACATCGCGTTCAGGCGCGTGACCTCCTTGCCGTTGACCGCGACGGCGGTGCGCGTGACTTGAAGAGCAGCGCCGCGCGAGGGTGCGAAAGCAGACGCTGGCATGGCATCAGCGACCGGTGGGTCGAGCTCGGCGAAGAGCGCGAACTGAGACGAGAGCGCTTCCCGCGTGGCGGCGCCGACGGCGCGGAACTTCCCCGAGAAGTACGCGTCGGAACCGATGACCACGAGCAGGACCACGCCCAGAAACCAGTGCCGTCGGAGCTCCGGAGTGACTTCGCGATCCGCTCGGAGGCGAGCGATTCGAGTCAACACGAACAGGACCACCGCGAACAGGATCGCGGCGGAAGTGGCGCGCTCTTCCGCCTCGGCGGCGAGGATCTCGCGAACGCGAACGGCGCGCGTGAAGTCGGAGGTCCACAGCACGGCCTTGCGAGCCGCGACTCGCTCCAGCGCTTGTCCGGAGGCGAAGAACAGCGCAAAGGCAGCGAACACACTGCGCTCGACTTCGGTCGCGACCTTGCCGGGCAGATTGGGCAGGAAATGACAGAGCACTGCGATGAGAGCCGTGGAAACGGCGACGTACACTACGCTGGGTGCGCCGAGCGCCACGCTGAACAGGGCAAACGCCGCCGCGGCGACGCCGAGCGCGGCTCCGACTCGATCCTTGTCTTCCCCCCCGACCTGCGCGCTTCCGAGCGCCGTCGACAGTGCCAGCGACAGCGTGAGCCCGGCCGAGAACGCGAACCCCATGAAGCGATTGGCTCCTGCTTCGTAGGCGCCTTCGTTGAAGGTCGCGAAGCCGTCGGTGGCCGCAGTCCCGCCCACGGCGCGCGAAACGACGTCCCACCCCATGTAGGTGCCGAGAGCGCCGAGCAGGGCGGGCCCGAGCGCCAGCGTGAGCGTGAACCAGCGGAAGCGCCGTACGCCGTCCATCTGGAGCTCGAGCACGGGGATCAAGATCGCAGCGGCGACGAACACGAGCACGACCGGGTAGGCCATCCAGCCGGAGATCCAGAACCACACGACGGGGTCGCGTTGGCCCGGACCGACGTACCCCACTGCGCCCAGCGTCGCGAGCGTGGCCGCGATGGAAAGCGCATGGCTGAAGAGCCACCGGTTCCGGATGCGAGCCGGAGGCACGAGCTTGCGGTTTGGATCGCGCGCCTCGGTGCGAGCCGGAGCCAGCTCGAGCCGTGCCGAACCGAGCTCGGCGCCCGAGGCGCTCGGCTCGTCGGTCTCGGAGCGCGCCTCGAGCTCCGTCGGCGCCGAGCCGAGCTCGGCACGGTTCGAGACGGACGCGAAGGCCGCGTCGCCGGCAGCGATTACGTCCGTCATGGAGGAGAATCGCTCGCTCGGTTCCTTGGCGAGCAGCCGCCCGAGCAGGCGGTCGACCGGTTCCATGCGTTCGAGCCCCTTGCTTTCGAGGCTTGGCGCTGGCGCATGCAGGTGCAGCTTCATCACACCGGATTCGTGACCGGGATCGAACGGTGGCTCACCCGACAGCATCTCGAAGAGCATCGCGCCGAGGGCATACTGGTCGACCCGCGCATCGAGCTTCGCTCCCCACCACTGCTCGGGCGCCATGTAGGCCGGCGTCCCGAGCAGCACGCCGGTTTGGGTGCGGGGAGAGCCGGCCAAAACCGATGCGCCGACGCTCTTGGCGATTCCGAAATCCATCACCCGCACCCTCTCGTGCTCCCCCTTCTGCTCCAAAAACACGTTGTCGGGCTTGAGGTCGCGGTGGATCAGCTCCGCGGCGTGGGCGGCTGCCAGCGCGGAGGCGACCTCGCGGGCGATGGCCCACGCGCGCTCGGGCGGCAAACGTCGCTCGCGATCGAGAAGCTCGCGCACCGAAGCCCCCTCGAGCAACGGCATCACGAAATACGGTCGGCCGTCGTCCAGCTGCCCGAACGAGAACACGTCGACGATGGCAGGGTGGGCGACGGAGTTGGCGAGGCGCGCCTCGTTGCGGAAGCGCTCCACGAAATCGGGATCGTCGGCCAGGCGTGCACGCAGGATCTTGATGGCTACTCGCCGCTGGATGTTGGGCTCTTCGCCTTCGAACACGCTGCCCATGCCCCCACCGCCGATCCGCCCGAGCACCCGGAAGCCTCCCACGGTGTCGGGTGGCGGCGGTTCGTCGCGGCGCATGACGGGACTCACTTGCCGCCGGGCCGCTGGAGTCCGAGCGAACGCATCAGCTCGTTGAGGCGCGAGCGCGAGAGCTCGAGCCGTCGCGCGACCTCGCTCACGTTCCAGTCGCTTTCTCTCAGCGCCTCGCCGAGGAAGCGCAGCTGGAAACCGCGCAACGCATCGTGGTACGACAGAGCCTGCGTGTCCGAGCCCGATTCGGCAGCCGCGGCTTCGCCGAACAGGTGCTTCGGCTCGATGACCGCGGAGCCCAGTGCGGAGGCCGTGGCCCAGCCCCGCTGGACGACGTTTTCGAGCTGGCGCACGTTGCCGGGCCACTCTGCTTCGGCGAGTGCGAGCTTGGCGGCATGAGTCAGCGGTAGCTCGCGGCCGTGCGTCGCGCTGGTGCGTCGCGCGATGGCGTCGGCGATGGCGGGAATGTCTTCGCGCCGCTCGGCGAGAGCGGGCACCGCGAGCTCCAGCGCGCTCAGCCGATAGTAGAGATCCTCACGGAAGCGCTTGCTCGAGACCTCTGCGCGGAGGTCGGCGTTGGTGGCGGCAACGATGCGCACGTCGGCGGTTTCTGCGGTCGAGCTGCCGAGTCGGTAGTACGCCTTGCTCTGCAGGAAGGTGAGCAACTTGCCCTGGGACTCCAGGGGGATTTCCGCGATCTCGTCCAGGAACAGCGTGCCCCCCGTCGCGCTGTCCACTTTGCCCAGGATGCGGCGATCGGCCGTGCTGTGGGCGCCCTTCTCCGCCCCGAAGAGCTCGCTTTCGAACAGAGCCGCGGGGAGCGCGGCGCAGTTCAGCTCGACGAAGGGCCCGGCGCAGCGGGCCGAGCTCGCGTGCAGCGCGCGTGCCACCGCCGTCTTCCCGGTTCCGCTCTCTCCTGCGATCAGCACCGACATGTCCACGGGCGCGGCCACCAGCATGCTGCGAAACAGGCGCGCGAGCGCCTCGCTCGTGCCGATGATCTCGTCGACGCGGAGCCGCGCGCGAAGCTCGGTGGTGTGGTCCTGCCCTCTGGCCTCGCTCTCTTGGGCCAGCAAACGATCGGCGAGGGGCGCCAGGTGGCGCGCGAAGATCTTCGCCAGCCCCTGGTCCCGCTCGGGAAACGGCCCCGGCTCGGAACGACCTTGGAGATAGACCACGCCCCGCGAGGGCTGGCCCACCGGGACGCAGAGCACCGCTCGGATCTGTCGCGCTTGCACGCTCCCCTGGGAAGCGAAGCGTGGGTCCTCGATGGCACTGGCTGTGCTCACCAACTGGCCGGTCTCGAGGGCGCGACCGATGATCCCTGTGGACAGCTCCGCGCGCACGCGATCGACCTCACGGTCATCGAACCCCTTTGCCAGCCAGAGCTTGGGTGTCTTCCTGTCACCGAGCTCGAGATAGCCGCGGCGCGCGCCCGTGACCTCGACCACCAGGTTCAGCGCTTCGGTCAGGAACGGTGCGACGTCCTCGTGCTCGCCGAGCTCGAGCAGCCGGCGGTAGAGGTCACGCTCGAGCTCCAGTTGGCTCAACGCCGGGTCCGCCACTCGGCTCACGGTAACATCGAATCCACTTTTTGGAGACAGCCGTGCGCTAGGGCTTCGCTTTGCGGACGCGCTCCACGAGCCCGGTGGCGGACGCCCCCGCAGCGTCGTTCGACACGACGAGGGACAGCTTTCCTCCCTCGATTTTGGACACGAGCACGGGGGCGCTCTGCACCTGTCCGTCCAGCACGATGGCCAGACGTTGCTTGATGTGGTCAGCAGTGAACTTCGCGAACCGCTCTGCCGCGGCGGGTGCCAGGCTCACCGCGAGGTATCGGTATTCGGGCTCGGTCACGAGCTCCGCCGTAACCAGATCTTCCTCTGCCAGGATCCGCTCGCCAGTGACCACGTAGGAGCGCCAGGCGGAGGGCTCCGTCCTCGATCCCTTTGCGTCGACGATGGTGGCGTAGGACGGCTGCAGCAGGAAGCGAGCCCCCGAAGGGAGTGGGATGGACGCGAGCCAGCCCCGCGCACGCTCGAGGGCTCGATCGGCTGGCTCGAGTCGGGCGCGTTCGAACTGGGCGAAGCGCACCCTCCGCATGGCGTCGGGCCCGAAAGGCACCGTTTCCTCCGCCAGCGTCACGCCTGAAGGCGGCCGGGAGGAGGTCTCAGCGAACGGCTGCGCAGCGTCGTCGATCAGGTACACGGCGAACCCTTCCGCCGCTTCGGCGGGTGGCGCAGGCTCAGGCGCGCCGGTCGAAGGCGCTCTCTCCGCCGGCGGCGCCAAGACGATGGGCGAGGCCGGCGTGCTGGCAGGACCCGGGCTCGAGCGTCCGCAGCCGGCCGCTCCCGAGAACGAGAGCCCCATCGACACCGCCAACCAAGTGGACCTCCGCCGCATCGCTGCCCTTGCGTAGCACGCGGCCGCCAACCGCCGGCGTTCGAGTGCCAACCGCTGGTTGCGTCCGCGGCTTTCGCAGGCCGTTTCCTCGGGATTCTCGTGCGGTGGGCTCCGGCATCCGAATTGCTCTGCCAACCTCGTGCCTCCTCGCGTTTCGACGGACCGGGTGACGCGCGCGGTCGCCGCCCTCTTGGTGTCGCTCCTGCCCGCTTGTGGCGGCTCGCCGTCCGAGCCGGGTGATTCCCCCGCTACCTCCGGAGACGTCGGGCAAAGCTCCGAGGCCATCGTCGCGAGCGAGGTCATCGCGCGCGGTCAGGCCTGGGTGGACGCCCAGGTCCCCTATTGCCAGGCGGTCAACCACGGGTGGGATGCGGCGTGCGGCAAGACGTGCGAGCGCACCGGCGCCGCAGCGAATCCGGAGTGGGATCCGTATCGCAGCGACTGCTCCGGGTTCGTGTCGTGGGCCTGGGGGCTGCCGCCGCCGGGGCTGGTCGTGACCGGGCTGGCCAATTCGTCCGTGTCCACCCCCATCGACGCGGTGGATCTGGCGCCGGGGGACGCGCTCTACGCCGCGGACAAGTCCCACATCATCTTGTTCGCGGGTTGGGTCACGCCGCATTCGAAGATGCACATCATGCACGAGGGAGACTGCGGCAAGGTCGCTGAAGCCAAAGACTGGGGCGTCTCCAGCGTCAGCGGCAGCACGGTCTACTTCTCGTGGGGGGGAACGTACGTCGCCACCCGCTACAACTCGATCAGCTTCCAGCCTCCGTCGTGTGACCGCACCGACGGCCAATTTACGTTCAGCTGTGACGGCGAAGAACCCGGCCTCCACTGCCTGAACGTCGACGAACCGCAAGATCCGGAGAGCTGGAGCGACAACTACTTCTGCAGCAAGCGAGACCTCGGCATGAAGTGGTCCGTCAGCGGCCCCGTGCCGGGCATGGACTGCACCGCCGTGTTCGAGGCTGCAGACCCACAAGCCGGCGCCTGGAGCGACGACTACCTGTGTTTGCCGAAGCAGAGCCCCTGGGCATTCAGCTACTCGAGCGCAGGACCCATCGCGGGTAAGAGTTGCGTGCAGTGGAACGAACCCGCCGACCTCGACCAATCCTGGAGCGACAACTACGTGTGCTCGGAGCCCGTCCACACGTTCGCGAACGCAGGTTTCGAGTTCAGCGCTGCGGGGCCGCTCTCCGACAAGAACTGCGTCAACGTCGACGAGCCGAGTGACCCCGACACGTGGAAGGACAACTACTTCTGCAGCGACGCCGACGTCGGGATGAAATGGTCGTACGCCGGACCCATCGCCGACATGGACTGCACCGCCGTCACCGAAGCGAGCGAGGAGCAGAGCGCCGCCTGGAGCGACAACTACCTGTGCCTGCCCAAGGGGTCGCCGTTCAAGTTCAGCTGGAGCTCGGCTGGACCCATCGACGGGAAGAGCTGCGTGCGCTGGTTCGACCACGCGGAGAGTTCCGACACCTGGCTCGACAACTGGCTGTGCCTCGACCCGCCCACTCTTGCGGAGCCGCCCTCGGAGAACAGCGGCGGCGGCTCCGGCGCGGGCTCCGTCGGACCCGGGAGCGGCAGCGGAGGAAGCGGCGCCTCCGGTTCGCGCCAGAAGACGCGGGTCGTCGCCGGCGAGAGCGCGGGATGCGCCTTCGCTGCCAGAGCCGCGCCGTCGGACTGGTCATGGTCCCTTGCCCTGGTCCTGGTTTTCGCTGGGCGACGCCGTGGCGGCAAGCCCCGCTGGGTGGCGACGGCCACGCGCGCGCGCTCCTCCACGGGTCCATGAAACGCACGGTCACTCCACGGTGCAGCAGGGCGGCTCCTGCCTCGGATTCGTGAGCCGTATCGCGGCGTAGGCGACAGGGGTGCTCCCGGGCGTGAAGTAGCGCTAGCGTCCGCACTGCTCCGAGATGGCCCCTCATTCCAGCTCCGTTCGCCTGAGCCGGCGACACGACGCTCTCAAGAACAAGCTGGGAGCCTGGTCGACCGAGCGAGGCAGCGTCGAGAGTTGGCAACCGGCGCCCGGCGTGATCGTCACGTTGGCCGGAGGCCACCTGGACCGCGAGCTGGCCGATCGCATCATCGAGTCCGTGAACGCTGGCGCCGCGGGCGGGCCGCGCCTGATCGCATTCCACGATTGGGAAGCGCTCACCTCGTACGAGTCCGAGGCGAGGACCGCGCTCACGACCTGGGGTTTCGACATTCGCTCGGGCGTGGAGCGGGTGCACATCTTGGTGCGCTCCAAGCTCGTGCGCATGGGCGTGAGTGTCGCCTCGATCGTGCTCGTGGGCATGATCGTGGCCCATGGCGAACGTACCAAGTTCGACCGCGAGCTGTTCGCTGCCCTGGCCGCGCGCAAACCCGGCCCGTTCTCGTCGCGGTGACGGGCGGAACTCCAAGCCGTGCCAGGTCGAGCTGGGTCGCGCGGAAGCGTGAACGGTTGGCATCCAAACCTGGGCTCGCGCCCGTCTCTTGGCGTATGGGATTCGGGTCATGCGCGAACCTCGGTGGTGCTTTCGGCTGAGTGTGTGGTTGCTGGCCCTCCCGGCGTGCGTGCAGCGCGCACGGCCGCCGGTCTGGTCAGGGGCCGCGCCCGGTGCGCCGCCCGCGCCCAGCACGCCGCCCCCGCAGCCTCCGCCCACCAAGTCTGGAACGGTCACCTTGTTGCAGAACCTCGACTCGGCGGGGCATGCGCAATACCTCGTCGTCGCCGGTTTCGCCGGCGCGTCGTCTCGCTACCCCTCTTCACGATGCACTCAGCTGGTGCAGGATGACTGCAAGCTCTCTGACTGCAGCTACGACGCGAGACAGACCCCGCAGGGCCTGGCGCCCCAGGTCAGCGCGGGTGCGATCGAGGTCCACGGAGCGCGCATTCCACTGACGCTCATGCCAGATGCTGGAGGCCGATATCGTCAAGAAGCTGGCCAGGGTCCGTTGTGGGTCGAGGGTGGCGCGCTGACGGTGCGCGCATCGGGCGCCGATGTTCCCCCATTCGTCCTGACCTTGCCCCGGATGGGGCTCGTCCGGATGACGAACCCCACCGGCTCTGGCGTCGCGAGCGCCGCTGTCGATCGCCTCGTCCCTCTCAGCGTCACGTGGACCGGCAGCTCCGTGGGCCAGGTGGCGGTGACGGTGCTCAGTTTCGAGCAGGGGCCCCGGGACCACCACACCGTGTCGATTCACTGCGTCTACTCAGCGGCACGCGGCGGCGCGACGGTTCCCGCAGCTCTCGTGGCGCGCCTCATCGCAGGCTCGGTAGGAACAATCTCCCTCTCGGGCCGCGTGACGACCGAGGTCAGAGCTGGCGAGTGGCTCGTGATTGGCACGGCGCTGAGCGGCGACACCACCGTGCAGGCGACCTACCGCTGAATCTCCGAGCAAACTGCCGCGAACGACGGTTCCGCCTTGCCTGGCGCTCTCCTGGGTGGACTCGGCGTATGCTGGGTGAATGTCGGGGCGAGCCTGGTGGATACTCGTATTGGGACTGACATCGCATTGCGCGGTCGCGTGCTCATCGTCGACGACCAACGAAGGGACGGGCGGCGGCGCGGGCGCAGGCTCCGGTGGCGGGGGGGCGACGTCCAGTGGAGGAGCAGCCGGCAGCGCGAGCGGCGGCGCGGCCGGCATGGCCGACGGGGGAAGCTGCAGTCTGAAGTCCGCCCTGCAGTGCGTGAACTGTTGTCGCACCGCGGACTCCGACGGGTACCTGGAGTTCAGCAAGACGTTGACCCAATACGTGTGCTCGGACTCGCCATGCAAGACCAGCTGCCAAGGGTTCTGTCAGGGAGGCGACGTCGCCCCCGCCTGCGCAGGGTGCATCCTCGCGCCACCGCTGTCGACGTCCGTCGTGGTGCAAGTGAAGAATACCTGCGCCTCCGTCAAGAACCTACTCTGCGCAAACTGGGGAAGCTGCGTCGAAGGCTGCCTCTAGCCGAAACTCGGCGAGATGGGCCAAGGCGAAGCTCTCGGTCCGAGTCACGGATACATGAACTGCACGGTCACTCCCCCGTCTTGCTCGCTGCAAGTCTGCGCGCCCACGGCCGTCTGGATGCACTGGCACGAGTGATCCGCGGAACACGCGGGCGGAATCGGTACGCACGAATACGAAGGCTCCGTGCAGCACGGGCCACCGGAGGCGACCTTGCAGTACTCCGTCGCGGAGTTGCAGGACTGCGATGCGCCGCACGAAAACTCGCAAACGCCGGCGTGGAGCACTGGCTTCTCCGCGTAGCCCGCGGGCAGTCCCGTGCACACGATGCTGATCTCACTGCCGTCGCAGGCGCAGCCAGGCGAGTAGCCGTTGCAGATGGCACCCGGAGCGGGGAAGCACTGGCCCTTGGCTTCGCAGGCCTGGCTCACGGGATATCCGCACATCGAGTCGGGCGGGCACGGGTTCGCGGCGTCGCAGGAACCGGCGCCACCGCCAGAGCCACCCCCGCCGACGGCGCCCGAGCCGCCGGAGCCACCGCCCCCAAGCGCACCCGAGCCGCCCGAGCCGCCGCCGCCGAGCGCACCCGAGCCGCCCGAGCCGCCGCCGCCCACGGCGCCGCCGCCACCAGCACCGGCTGCACCGCCAGTGCCCGAGCTGTCGGTGGAGCCACCGCAGCCGGTAGCCAATGTGAGGACGAGCGTGAGGAGGCACGAGCGAATCGGGTCGGGCTTGAATGTCGGCATTGGCTCACCTTGTGCCGCGGGATCGGGCGAAAACACCGACGCCACGCGGTCGGGTCGCACCTATGAAAACTTCGTGCCCACTCTGAAATAGACTCTGGGAGAGCCCATGTTCCTCGTCGCGCTGACCCGCTGGCAGAATCCCAGCCCCGAGACGTTGTCGGCGGAGGTCACGGCGCTCGGCCCGCTGCTCGGCCGGGGTGCGTACGAGCTCCGGCTCGAGCTCTCGCGTCCACCGCCGGTCGTGCTGCTCGAGACCACGGACGTGGGCCTGGCGCGCTCGCTCCTCGCTTCGGTGCGCGGGCGCGGGCACGGCGCCGTGGCCTGCGACGCCGCGAGCGTGACGTCATCGGAGTCGATGCTTCGACCGAAGACCTTCGTCCTCGGCTCGGAGGCCGTGACGCTCTCGCGGCCGGGCACGCCGGACCGGCAGGCCCGCTACGCCGAGCTCCTGGCCCTGATCGTCGCGACCCACGCTCGTCAGGACGAGACTAGCGAAGAGGTGCGCGAGAAGAAGCTCAGCCTGGGGCGCGCGGCACTGACGGGCGGCCTCGTGCGTTCGAAGACCAGCAGCGTGACGCGGAGCGCGACCACCGTGGAGACCGAGCGTGTCCTTTATGCGCTCGATCGCTCGGGCAGCGGGCACGCACTCTTCTGCGAGACGCGCCTCCACTACTCGGGTCTCGGCGCGGCGATGAAGAAGAGCTCCAGCGAGAGCTTCACGGCGCTGGTCGCCGAGCTGCGTGCGCGTGCGCCTTCCGCACGCTTCGACGATCGCTTGCTGAAGAGTCGAACTGGTTCCTCGCTGAACCTGAGTCGCACGAGCGCGTCCCGTACCCTGAGCACCTCGAACGCCGCCGACGTCGACCTTGCCGTGCACCTCTTGGCCGTGGCGTTCCTGCAAGGTCAGGGCTGAGCGTCGGCGCGTGGACGTTCGTCAGCGCGCGGGCCCGAGATGCAGTCCGTCGGGGTTCCACAGGGCCATCGATCGGCGGATGTCCTCCGCTTCCTGCATGAACGCCAGGTTGTCCACGACCCGCGGCGTCCCTGCGAAGCGTCCAGACTCACGCACGAGGAGCGTGAAGGAGTCGATCAGGTGCGGGCCGCACCACGCGACGAGCTCTTGGACCACCGCCACGAGCCCGGCTTCGGTTGCGGCTCGGGCCACGCTCTCGGCCGAGACGGCGGTGTCGCGCCAGTGCTCGTTCGGAAAGGCGAGCTCCCCCGAGCGCGGATCGACCAGGGCTCCCAGGTTCGAGTGGTGCAGGAAGGCCGCGCCGTCGGGCGCCAGCACGCGTCCGAGCTCCCGAACGTAGCCGTTCACCGCGTCGGGGTTGCAGTGGACGAGCGAGTCGAAGCTGAAGGCGAAATCGATGGTCCCATCGGCAACTCCCGGGAGGCTCTTGCCGTCGGTCGTCAGGTACTGCAAGTGAGTCAGCTCGGCGAAGCGATCGCGGCACGCGGCCAAGCAGTTCGGCGAGAGCTCTACCAGCACCAAGCGCGAACAGAGTCGCGCCAGAAACTCCGTCATGCGTCCGTGGCCGGGCGCGATCTCGAGCAGCGCGCCGCTCGGTAGGAACCGCGCGAGTCGCGGGTAGAGCGCGCCCCAGAACAGATTAGCGCTTCCGCCCCACTCCTCCGACCATTCGTCGCCGCGCCTCGACCAGTCGTAGCTGGTCCAGTAGTCGCTGTTCTCTCCGATTGTCGCCACGGTTCGTGGCCCCGATGATAGCAGTCGCGGGCGGCGCGTGGCCCAGGCCGCTTCGCTGTTCCACGAGCTCGGAGCACACGACCGAGGAGAACTGTTCCGCTGGCGACACGAGGGCCTGCACGCTCGACGGTTGCGCGGCGAGCCGGGTCTGCGATCCCCGAGGGATCAGTGAGGGGGCCACCGACAATGGCGCCTCGGGCTTCCTCGTGGGTGCGCGGGACACCAACAACCCGGCCGGTCCTGGCATGGGCTGATCGCGGGGCTCGTCGTCTCGTGCCGGCTCACGGGTCGCACTGACTCCACATCGCGTCCGCAAGTCCGCCGCGGTCGCCGACCGCGCAATACGCCTTGGCGTGCTCGGTGCAGTCTTGAGTCACACCGTCCACGCGGTGGTAGTCGACGCGATTCTTGCACTTCGCGTAACAGAACTTCGCTCGCTCGTAGACCTCGGCGCCGTTGAACTCCGAGCGCTTCACGTAGCCGCGACCATCGCAGAGCGGCTGCGAGGCATCGTGGCAGGCGGGGGCGTCGGTGGTGCTGAGGCCGTGCAGCGAGCCGTCGCAGCAGCGCACGTAGCACTGGCCGAGGGACGCGTTCGGCGGAGGCGGTTCACCGCCTTCCGCCGGCGGCGGGGGCGGCTCCTCGCTCGGCGGGGCTCCGGTCGAGGCTTTCGGATCCTGGACCAGCGCGTCGCGAGCGATCCAGCCGTAGCGCCCGCCGATGTGTCCGTAGATGAATTTCATGCGGCGCGCTACATGGGTGCTGCCCGGGGGGTACAGCGGCACGTCGATCTCGAGCACGCCCTTCGAACGGTGGAACTTCACGCCGGCTGGGAAGGTATCGATGGACACGCCGCCCATGCCTGGCAGGTTGTACAGGAGGTTCACGACGTCTCCCGGGCGCTTCAGGTAGTCGGTGGCGTTGCGCCCGCCGTCGTCGTAGTCCGACGAGACCTTCAGGTCGCCGAACGCGTTCGGGTCGCCGCCGGTCACCGTCCATGTGGCTTCGTAGTCGCCTTCGCCCGGGTTCTTGCCCTTGACCGTGGGCATGCGTGTGATGGGACCTTGCGCGAGAGCGCCCTCGCGCACCCAGCCGGAGGCCGTCACTCCAGTCGAGAGCTTCACGGCGAAGGCATACACGTGGGCCTTGCTTCCGATGTTCTTGCGCGCGCCGAAGTTGATGCGGACACTCTTCTCCGCCACGTTCCCTCGCGCGTTGCCGAGGCCGTCGAGCAGGGGAGTGCCCGCCGCGATGGGCCACTCGTAGCTCTGCGTCGCGTAGTTGTAGATGCGGTTGCGATCGACCTTCGCTGCCGGGAGCTTGCAGTTGTAGGCCGAGAGCGCGCACTCGCTCACCAGCGCTTCTTGGCTCGCCGGAACGTCGTCGGTGGAGCCGAGCTCGGCGATGCAGCCGCCCGACAGCGACAGCGTGAGAGAGGAAAGAGCGAGCAGCGAGAGCTTGGAAGGGGCGTTGACCATGCGCCTCCGTCAGCAAGGTGCGGGCCAACACGCCGCTGCGCCAAAGCCTCGGAATTCCTCTCGTGCCCGAGCTTCCGCTGTCACCCTCGCGCAGGAAAAAGCTCGGCATTCCAGGGATTTGACGCCCTGACAGGTGTCCGCGTAGAACCGAGCCGTGCGCTTTCATCTCGGCGCCCGCTCGTGCGCTCTCTTCGTCCTCGGCGTCGCCGCCGCGGCGAACGCTGCGCCGCCCCAGCGCGCCGAGTGCTTCGACGCCTACGAACAGGGCCAACGGCACCGGAAGGCGCGCGAGCTCGGCGCAGCGCGCAAGTCGTTCATCAGTTGCTCGAACGACGTTTGCCCCGCCAGCATCAAGAGCGAATGTGCGCGCTGGGCGGGAGAGGTCGAGACCGACATCCCGACCGTGATCTTGAGCGCGCGCCGCGCGGGTGGGCGTGATCTGGCGGACGTGAGGGTGACCTTGGATGGAGCGGAGCTGACTCGCTCCCTCGATGGCCGGGCTCTGGAGATCGATCCCGGCGAGCATGTTTTCCGATTCGAAGCCGAGGGCCAGAGCGTCCAGCAGACCTGGGTGATTCGCGAACGCGAGAAGGGGCGCGTGCTGGCGCTGGTGTTCGACGAGCCAGACACATCCAAGCTGACGCGGCCGTCGGCCGGGCGCTCGCCTTTACCGTGGATCTTCGGTGGCGTGGGGCTCGTCGCGCTGGGGAGCTTCACGTACTTCGGGTTGCACGGCCGCAGCCAACAGAGTTCGCTCGACGATCGGGGCTGCAAACCGCGCTGCCCGCAAGATGACGTAGACGACATGGAGCGCTCCTACCTGGTGGCCAACGTTTCGCTCGGGGTCTCTCTCCTGGCGTTGGGCGGCGCCGCCTACTTCTATCTCTCCGAGCGCAGCCAGTCGGTGAGCGACCCCCACACGGCGCTGGGATTCGCCGCCACGCCGGGCGGCGTGCTGGCTGGAGCGCGCGGCGAATTCTGAGGTCGCCCGCGGGTTTCACGGCGTCGGATCGCAGTATTGCCAGATCACGCCCTGGTAGCTCCCGTGGCCCACGCAGTCGGCCTTCCCAGCGTCGGCGCAGTTCTCCTTCACGCCGCTCAAGAGGTGATAGACGGTGTAGTTCGAGCACTTCACCCAGCAGCGGTTGGGTTGTTCCCAAACCGTCGTGCCCGCGACCTGCACGCGCACTAGATTGCCGACGCTGCCACATTGTCCAGCGGCACTGCCCCAATCCACACACTCCTGGGTCGACTGCACCATCTTCGGTCCGTGGAGGGCGTCATACTTGCAGCAGCGTGCGTAGCACTGCTGGCAACCGCAATCGCTCGGGCACGAGTCGCAATTCTCACCGTTGTCGCAGGCCTTGTTCCCGCAGCCGCCCGCCCCACCGCTGGGAGCGCCTCCTGCCGGTGGCGTTCCGCCGCCACCGGGCGCGGCGCCCCCGGAGCCTGCCGTTGCGCCGCCGCCGCCCGGCGGCGAGCCGGACGCACCCGCCGCGCCGGCCGCACCACCCCCGGGCCAGGCGTCTCCACTCGTGCCCCCGGCGCCTGCCTCGGAGTCGCTAGCGCCGGCGTCGCTCGGGTCTGCGCCCCCCGCGTAGTCTTCACCCGCGGTGCATGCGGGGGAAGGGAGCGCCACGAGAGCTGCAAGCAGCCCCCAGCGAAGGAGTGGCGTCCACGCTCTCATCCACGTTCAGCGTACCGGACGCGTTCGGCATGAGCCAGCGCCGAGTCCAAGCGCACGCTTTCCGCTACCATGGAACAGCCGGCGCGCGCCGGCCCACGCATGCCCGACGTCACCGAAACCCGACGCTTCGATGGGGAAGACGGACCCGCGTCCCCCGAGCCCGGCATTGTCTGGCTCTACACCGAGCGCGCGTTCACGGGGCAACGCGCCTTTCGACCGCGCGGGCGCTTCCGGCTCGGACGCGGGGAAGAGGTCGAGCTCCGACTCGACGACAGCCAGACGTCTCGCGAACACGCCGAGGTCGGGATCGCCGACGGCGTGGTGTGCATCACCGACCTCGGCAGCCGCAACGGGACCTTCGTCCGCGGCGCCCGAATCTCCAAAGGAACGGTGCGCGCGGACCACGGTTCGACGGTGCGATGTGGGCGCAGTCTCTTGCTCGCCGTCGCGGACGTGCGCCGCTTCGAAGCCGCGCGAACCTACCCACCACCGCTGGCCGGCGGAGCGGGCATCGCCGTCTTGCGCCGCGAGCTCGACGCGGTCGCTGGCCGGCCGCAGCCCGTCTTGCTGTTGGGTGAGACCGGGACGGGGAAAGAACGGGTAGCGGAGCTGTTGCACGCCGAGAGCGGACGGCGAGGGGCCTTCGTCGCGGTGAACGCGAGCGCGCTCCCGGCGGAGTTGGTCGAAGCCGAGCTCTTCGGCCACGCCAAGGGCGCATTCAGCGGCTCCGATCGCGTGCGCGCGGGCTTGGTGAAGAGCGCGGACGGCGGCACGCTCCTTCTGGACGAGATTGGCGACTTGCCGCTCCCGCTCCAAGCCAAGCTCCTGCGCGTGCTCGAGACGGGCGAGGTCCGCGCCCTCGGCGACGATCGTGGCCTTCGCGTCGACGTGCGGTTCGTCGCAGCGACGAACGTCGACCTCGACGCCGCGGTGGCGCGAGGCACATTCCGGGCGGATCTGCTGCACCGCATCGGCGTCTGGCGCTTCCGTGTGCCTCCGCTGCGCGAGCGCATCGAAGACATCCCGATCCTCGTGGCCACGTTCCAGGCCCCTGGCTCGCCGGCGTTCTCCGTCGAAGCGATGGAGCGCCTCGTCTCGTGGCAATTTCCTGGCAACGTGCGCGAGCTCAAGAACGTCGTCGAAACCGCGACGGTTCGCGCCGAGAGCGCGGGCTCCGCCAACGTCAGCCCAGAGCACTTGCCTCCCGAGCTGGTGGGCTTTCGCCAGGAGGTCGCCGAGGTCGGCCTCCGGTCGGGCGAGGACGCGGCGCTTCGGATCCGCGTCGAGACCGCACTCGAGCTGAGGAAGGGCAACGTGGCGCAGGTCGCGCGCGACCTCGGCGTCAGTCGGCCGTGGCTCTACACCGCGCTCGAGCGCCTCGGGATCGACCCGATGCGCTACCGGCGCTGAGCCTGATAGGCTGCTTGCCCCATGGCTCGCGCGCCCGAGCGCCTCGGACGCTACCTCTTGTATGACGTGATCGCGTCGGGCGGCATGGCTCGCGTCCACCTCGGCCGGCTAGAAGGTCCGGTGGGGTTCTCGCGTCTGGTGGCCGTGAAGCGCCTGCACCCGCACCTCGCGAGCGAACGCGAGTTCGTCACCATGTTCATGGACGAGGTCAAGCTCTCGTCGTTCATCGCTCACCCCAACGTCGTGCCCACGTTCGACGTAGTGGCGCTACCGGACGAGATCTTCCTGGTGATGGAGTACGTGCCGGGTGAGGCGCTGAGCCGGCTGGTCAAGCGCGAGCGTCCGCCCCTCGGCGTCGCCGTGGCGATCCTGATCGACGTGCTCGAAGGGCTCCACGCCGCCCACGAAGCTCGAGGCAAGAGCGGCGAGCCGCTCGGAATCGTGCATCGCGACGTGTCACCCCAGAACGTCCTGGTCGGAGCCGACGGCGTGGCTCGCGTGCTCGACTTCGGCATCGCGTGGGCGCTCGACCGCCTACAGACGACCCGCGAGGGGCAGCTCAAAGGCAAGCTGCGCTACATGTCGCCCGAGCAGGTCAAGGGAGGCGTCGTCGATCGCCGCTCGGACATCTACGCGGCAGGCGCCGTCCTCTGGGAGCTCCTGACCGGGGCTCGCTTGTTCGACGCCGGGAACGAAGCTAGCACGCTGCCCTTGGTCTTGAAGGGAGCCGAGCGCCCGCCGAGCGCCATCCACCAGGACGTTCCTTCGGCCCTCGACGCGGTGGTGATGAAGGCGCTCGCGTTGGACGTGGCGGCGCGCCCTGGGACCGCAGGCGAGTTCGCGGCGGCCCTCGCGGGGCTTGGGAGCGTCGCGACGCGTCGCGAGGTCGCGGATTGGGTGCGTCGCGAAGGGCGTGACGCATTGGACAAGCGGGCGGCGCTGGTGCTCGAGATCCAGCGCGCGGCGGAGGTCACGACGACGGAGGCGTCAGCGCCTCCGCCTCCGTCCGCGCCCAGCGTCTCCGCTGACGTGACCGAGGCTCGAAACGCGCCCGTCGCCTTCGCCGGCGAGAGTGTGGCGCGCACGCGAGCCGTGGCCGTGGCGACTCCGCCCGCGATGCTCCCGCGTCCGAGTCGCATGACGCCGGCGCTGATCGGAGTGTCCGCCGCGCTCTTGTTGGCGTTGCTGATCACCACGACCGCGCTTTTCTCGCGTCGAGCGCCGGTCGCGTCGGAGCTCGGCGCTCGCTCGGTCGTCGGGGATCTGGCACCTGCCACGTCCGTCGCTTCCCCGCCGCCGCGCACGTTTCCGTCGGCGCCTGCGGCCGCGCCCCCAGACCCCTCGGCCCAGCCGAGCCCCATCGCGTCGAGCAGCAGGCCTCCGCTGCGAATCGGAAAGCCACGGGGCGACTGCGATCCACCCTACACCCTCGACCCGGACGGCGTGAAGGTGCCGAAGCGGCATTGCTATCGCTGAGGCATGGGGTGCGTGCAGCGGCTCGCCGCTCACGCCATCGCGTGCCGAGCGGAGATGATGCTCTTGCTGACGCTCGAGATTTCCTCGACGAGCTGCTCCGTCGGCACGGGCCGGGCGCGCAAGCACTCCGCGCTCAGGATGCCCATGGCGGCGTCGGCCACGAGGCAGAAGGTCCGGCGGAGCTCCGCATCTTCCGAGTTCGGCAGGTATCGCTTGACGGTGCGCGCCAGGAGCTCGGCAAAGCGATCGCGTTCGGCGGTCACGATGTCCAGGAGGCCGAGCTTTCCGACTCCGAGCACCAATGCACGCATGCGGGCAGGTCGCGCGAAGTAGGTGCTCACGACGGCCTCGGCGAAGTCGTCGACGTGCTCGTCGAGGGTCGCGTGCGTCGTGCGCTCGAGCTTCGAGGCGAGCTCCACGAAATTGCGATGCGTAATCCAGCCGATGAGCACGCCGAACACGTTGTCCTTGCTCACGAAGTACTCGTAGAAGGAGCCGGCCGCGACGCCCGCCCGATCGCTCAACGACTCGATGGTGATCTCGTCGAGGCTTTGGCCGCGCTCCAGCCGCTCGTCCAGCGCTTCGATCATGGCCTCCACGGTCGCTCGCGAACGCGACTGACGTGGCGCTCTACGGAAGAAGCGCCAAAACGTCTGACTCAGGGCGTCCAGCGATTTCGAGGTCGGCACGATGGCCGGACTCTGCCACGGATCTCGCGCGTCGGGTGGCGCGGGCAGACACTCCGGAATTCATCACGGGCGTGGGCGTGCGGTCATCCCGGCGTGATCGTCAGGGACTTGCAGGCCGATGTCAGCACCTTCGCTGTCGCCTCTGGGGTGGACGCGACCTTGCCTTCGCCATCACCTCGGCAGACCAGCACGGAGTCGCCCGCGACGACCCGGCTGATCACCGTCACGCGCGACTTGCCTCCTTCGACGAATGACGCCGCCATGTACCAGCCGCCGCCGTTCCAGTCGCCCCGTTCGATGACCTTGGCGTTCTTCGTCGCGCTCTCGCGCTCGAACGCCTTTTGCGTCGCGTTCTTTGTCATCTCGAGGCCGCGCTTGCCGTCGCGGTCGATTCCGATCATGACGTTGTAGCCGTCGAAGTCGTTCTCGCCCTTTCGGTAGCTGACCCGCGACGAGCTCGAGCCGTCGTGGACCTCGACCAGGCCGGGTGGCAGAGCGACGGAGAACCGCAGCTTGGTTTTCCCATGCGTGAGCTCACCGTTCGTGCGCTTCGCTTCGGGCTCGGGCCGAGCGGCGGGGGCCGAATTCTCGACGTTCTCCGTCGTCGCCGTCTGCCCGGCCACGCGAGGGTCGGCTTTGGCGTTCTTCTCCTTGCACGCGCCCGCTGACAAGAGCAGCGCCATGCCAACCAACCCAACCGTGAAGTCGCGCGAATTCATGGACGTTCTTCTCCTTTCGATCGAGCGCACCTTTGCCGCACGACGTCAGCGGAGCACGAGGAAGCTCGAGCTCCGTGGCCGTGTCATGCGGCGCCGCTGCGCTGCTCGAGCAACAATGTAGGCCTGGCACCTCCCTTTCACCACTCGGGTTCCGCGCGTTGGAAAGGTGAGTAAGATCCAGAGCATGGGGTGGCAGCTGGGTTTCGTGTAGGGGTTTCACTCCCTGCTGCCCGGTCTTGGCTGGTGGGATCGGGCCCGCGCGCGGCATCCGCACGGCGCTAGACTCGCGCCGTCGGTGTCCCGTTCACTCCTTCTACCCGTTGCGTGCGCGAGCCTGCTCGCGGTCGTGACCGCCTGCGGATCCGACGACGCCCCCGCGGGAGGCTCTGGCTCCGGAGTGCCGGATCCGAACGGCTCGGGGAGCGCGCCAGGGGGCAAGGCCGACGGGGCTTCCGACTGGGAGACGGTGGGCTACGGCGCAACGTATCGCGACATGCCCGACGCGACGGGCGCGGGCATTGCCGTCGTGTACGGCGGCTACGGCGCGAAGCTCGGCTGGGTTCAAGGCTGGGCCAAGGAGCTCTACGCCGTGCGCCTCGCTCAAGCGGGCGTGCGTCACCTGTACGCAGTTCAGGGCCCCAAGGACGCAGCGTACGCCGCAGCCGAGATCGGCAATACGGGTCTCGCCAAGCATCTCGTTCCACGCGTCGAGCCCGGCGCACCCATCGTGGTCTTCGCGCACTCGAGCGGCACGTTCCCGGCGCACGAGCTTTTCGCGCATCTGTTCGAGCACGGCCTCGACCCGGAAGAAGTCACGCGAAAGCGCATCGTCTACTACCACCTCGAGGGCGGGACGCTGGGGCTCGACGCCGGCGTCGTGGGCGAGCTCTCGCACGCCTACTTCGTCAGCGCGCGCGATCAGACCGTGAACACGCTCGCCGCGAACTACTGGGTCTCGCAGGATCTCGGAAAGAAGTACGCTGCGTCGGGTGGTTCGTCCATCGTCGTCGACGTGCCCGAAAGCGGCTGCGCCAGCGGCGGTCGCTGGTGCCTGCACGACGCCGTGGTGAACACGCGGCCGCACCAGCCGAAAGCCTACGATCTCGAGCACGACTATCAGGTCTTCGAGCCCGCGCCGCGAGCGCTCCAGACCGATTACATCGACGCGACGCTGCCTTGGTGAGCCAGCGTGGCCCCCGCGGAAGTCACAGATGGCCGAGGGCGGCGCCGCACACCGGTCCGGCGATGAGCGCGTACCTTCCGGCGACGTCGAGGCACGCGTCGTCTTGGACTGCGCCCTCGGCGACGAACCCGTACTCCGGGTCTCGCCGAATCTCGAGAACGCAGCCGCCGCAGTCGTAGGTGTCGACGCAGGCTTCTTGCGCCGAACCTCGGGGCTCGACGGCCGTGCACGCGCGGTTGCCGAACGACGCGACGCGATGGTCCTCGAGGCCGATACACGGCGCGTCTTGGGCGAAGACGGAGCTCTTCTGGAGCACGATGCCGCTCGCAGCCAATCCCAAGTCGTCGAGGCCCTCGCAGCGCAGGCTCGGAGTGCCAAGTGCGGGCTGGGGTGGCAGGGCGGGCGCGCTCGGTCCGGGCGCTGCCTCCTCGTCGCTCGCTGCGAGTGCACAAGCTTGGGTGACGAGGGCGAGGCAGAGCGTCGCGAGCTCGGACAGATGGGCCATGCTCGAGGGTTCCAGCATCGGGCGTGCCACGCGCGATTTCCGGCGGCTTCGGGGCTTCGCGAGGCGTAGGCGTCCAAGTCTTTGGACAATCGCTGTCCAGCGGGCTGGGCAGTGTCCAGCGCTCGGCAGCTCCCGAGCCGAGCTCCACTGGAAAAGCACGCGCGGCACGTGACGTGCAGCAGCTCGGTCCCATGAACGATTGGGCCGGTACCATGACACTGCCCGCGTCGCGGACTACCCTCCAAGGTCGGTCGGCACGATCGGAATTGCCCATGGGGAACATCGCTCGAACGCTGATCGCGGAGGCGGAGCCGATGCGCGCGTCCGCGCTCTCAGAAGCGCTTCAGTCGCGCGACGTGCGGGTTCGCGTCGTCGAGAGCGCGGCAGCCGCGCTGGAGCTCCTCGGCGAGCAGCCGTTCGACGTCGTTCTCGTCGCTCTGGGTTTGCCCGACGGGTCGGGTCTCGAAGTGCTCGAACAGACCCGGCGGCGTTGGCCCGACGTACGGGTGATCTTACAGGCGCCAGAAGTCGAGTCCGCCGACGTGGTGCGCGCGATGCGCGCCGGCGCACTCGACGTGCTCACGGGTCCGGTCGACGAGGCTGCCGTTGCAACGGCGTTCGACGGGGCGGTCGACGAAGCCCGCGCCGACCCCGACCCCGAGCCCGCAGGCTCGGTCAGGAAGATGCTCGGCGAGTCGCGCGCGATGCAGCAGGTGAACGATCTGATCCGGCGCGCCGCCCCCGGGACCGCGACGGTACTGATCCGCGGTGAGAGCGGCACGGGCAAGGAGCTGGCTGCGCGTGCCATCCATGCGGCGAGCCCGCGCCTGGGTGGGCCGTTCGTGAAGATCCACTGTGCGGCGCTGCCCGACACGCTGCTCGAGAGCGAGCTCTTCGGCTACGAGAAGGGCGCGTTCACCGGCGCCACCCAGAAGAAGCTGGGCCGCGTCGAGCTGGCGCAGGGCGGCACGCTCTTCTTGGACGAAATCGGCGACATCACGCCGGCGCTCCAGGTGAAGCTTCTCAGGCTGCTCCAGGACAAGGAGTTCGAGCGGCTCGGAGGTGGCCGCCCGCTTGCGGCCGACGTTCGCTTCGTCGCTGCGACGCATCGAGACTTGGACGCGATGGTGAAGCGCGGCGAGCTCCGCGAAGACCTGTTCTATCGGCTGAACGTGGTCACGCTCTGGCTGCCGCCGCTCCGAGCGCGACGCGACGACGTGACGCTGCTCGCCCGCCACTTCTGCGCCACTCTCGCGGAGCAGAACGGCAAACGCGGACTCTTGCTCGAAGAGGACGCGTTGGACCACCTGAGAAAGCAGCGCTGGCCGGGGAACGTTCGCCAGCTACAGAACTTCTTGGAGCGCCTGGTGGTCTTGTCCGAAGGCGGGCGCATCCGCCTCGCGGACGTGCAGCGCGAGCTGGCGGGCAGCGTTCAGTTCTCGACCCAGGCGACCGGCGCTGCGACTCTCGTCAGCGTGTCCCGGAGCCTCTTGCCCGAGGACCCGGTAGTGCCTCTGTCCGAGGAAATCCGCAACGCCGAGCGCGCGGCGCTCTCGCGGGCGCTCGAGCACACGAAGGGCAATCGCACTCTGGCCGCGCGGCTCCTCGGCGTGAGTCGAGCGACGCTGTACAACAAGCTCGAAGAGCACGGGCTTTCGTGAACGCGAGGGAACGGGCGTATGCTCGTCTCCGTCGCCATGGAGCTCGCGCGGGGAAGTGTCGTGGCAGGCCGCTACCGGCTGGAACGTATGCTCGGCCAGGGTGGCATGGGGACCGTTTGGGCGGCCACGCACACGGTGACGCGACGCAAAGTGGCGCTCAAGCTGATGCGCGGCCTCGGCGCGGAGGACCCGGCGCTCCGGAAGCGCTTCCTGCGCGAAGCTCGGGCCGCGAGCCTGGTCGATCACCCGAACGTCGTGCGCATCCACGACGTGTTCGAGCTCGACGACGGAACTCCCATGATGGTCATGGAGCTCCTGGAGGGCGAGACCCTGCGTGCCTTGCTCGAGCGCGAAGGCGTGCTCGGTGTCGAGCACGCTGCGCGCCTGCTCCTGCCGGTCGTCTCCGCCGTGGGGGTGGCGCACGAGCACGGTGTGGTACACCGGGATCTCAAGCCCGAGAACGTGATTCTCACTCCCGGCGGCATACCCAAAGTGCTCGACTTCGGTGTCGCCAAGCTGCACGGCGACGAGGGCGCGACGATGACGGCGGCGGGTACCGTGCTCGGAACGCCCTGCTACATGGCGCCGGAGCAAGGCTTCGGCGAACCGGACGTGGATCAGCGCGCGGACGTCTGGGCGGTCGGGGTGATGCTGTACGAGGCGCTCTCGGGAGGGCGGCCCATCGAAGGCGAAAACCTGGGGCAGGTCTTGAAGCGCCTGATGGACGACGGCATCGCGCCGCTCACCGCGGTGGCCCCCGACGTGCCGAGCGACGTCGCCGAGCTGGTCGCGCGCATGCTGGTACGCGATCGGGCCGAACGGATGCTCGATCTCAGGGACGCGGCGGAGGTCCTGGCGGAGCACACCGACGCGAGCGTTCCGGAGTTTGGTCCCCCGGGCAGCCGCGCGCACGACGAGCACGAGGCGGAGGCGTCGGCGACGCTCGCGACCGCCACCAAACACGAGGACACGGCGTCGCCTCACGCGTTGCCCGCCGAAGGCAGCGAGTCGCGTCGCGCGGTGGTGCTGGGCGCGCTCCTGGTCGCGGCGGTTGGTGCCGCATTTTGGCTCCTGCGCACCGGGAAGTCCGGGGCGGCCGAACCGAAGCCGGCGACGAGCATGGCGCCGGCTTCGCCACCGGCCGTCAGCCGCGAGTTCGGGGTGGAGCTTCCCGCGCCGAGCACCCTCGAGGCAAACTCGCCGCCCGAACCGGCGAAGCGGCTGGCCTCGAAGCCGCGCATGGCGACGCCCAGCGCCGCGCCGGCAGTGAGCGTCCCCGCCGTGCCTCCACCGAGCGCGCCCGCTCCGGCTCCGAAACCCACGCCGAAGGGAGGTTTGGTTGAAGAACCGCCGTTCTGAGCTGCGCTGGCTCCTGGCGCTCTGGGTCTCCGTCGCGGCACCCGCCCGTGCCGAGGAAGCGGCCGTCGAGCACCCGAGTGCGGCGGACGACGACCGGGTTCTGCAGGCGCGTGAAGCGTTCCGCTTGGGATCCGCCTTGGCGAAACAGGCGCAATGGCCCGAGGCGCTGGCGGCGTTCGAGCGGTCTTCGAAGCTCCACTCCCACCCTGCCACTACCTACAACATGGGCTTCTGCGAGCGAGCGTTGGGTCACGTGACCCGAGCGCGCAAGCTGTTGGCGCAGGCGCTGACGGAGAACGAGCGCGGCGCGAAAACCGAGCTGCCCCGAGACACACGGGCCCTGGCCGAGAGCTACCTCGCCGAGATGAACAGCCGCGTCGCGCACGCCATCGTCACGGTGCGGGGGTCGGGAGTCACCCTGACCATCGACGGGCGGCCGCTCGAGAACGAGCCCGGTGCCGGTCGACCCCTCCGGGTGGCGGGTACGCGCGAGCCCGGGCCCGCCGAGGTCGTCGACCCCGGGAGCTTCGAGCTCTTGGCCGACGCCGGCTCGCGCGTCGTCGTGGTCACGCAGAACGGCGTCACGCGCGTCCTGCACTGGGAGCTCGGTGCGGCTGAGACTCGGGCGTTCGAGCTCGGCGACGCCGCGCGGAAAGCGACTCGCGAGCACGAACGGAGGCCGGATCGGACTTGGGCCGTCCTCGCGTTCGGTGTGGGCGCCGCGGGCGCATTGGTGGGCGCGACCAGCGGGATCACGGCGCTGCACGAGAAGTCCGGCCTGGACGAGCGCTGCACCCGTGGGAGCGATCGTTGCGACCCTCGCTACCAGGGCGACATCGACAGCATGAATCGTGCGGCGACGATGTCGACCATCGGGTTCGGCATCGGTGCGCTCGGGATCGGAGCGGGGGTCTACCTCTGGCTCGCTGGCTCGGCGGACGGGCGCGGCACGCGCGCGCGCGTCGGGCCGCGCTCCGTCGCGCTGGAGACGCGGTTCTGAGCATGCCCCGCACGCTCGCTCTCGCAACGAGTCTCGCGCTGGCCGGTTGCGGCTCCTTGATCAGCGCCAGCGACTACGCGACCCAAGGGCCGTCGCACGCCTATCGCGACCCGGCGGACCTCTTGCCCGCGAGTTGTCGGCCCTGTCTGGAGCAGTATTGTTCGCCCGAGATCGAGGCCTGCGCCGCAGACGAAGAATGCGAGGCGGCGAGTCGTTGTCTGTACGGAGAAGTGAACCCAGCGCGAGGGAACGAGTGCGCAGCGGCGCATCCGAGCGCCATGCCCATCGCCGCGTCGTTGGGGAATTGCGCGATATCCGCTTGCGGCGAGTGCCGAGAAGAGGCCGCCTGGGCCTGCGTCGGCGACTACGCCTGGCCGCTGCCCGTGAACGAAACCGAGGTCTTCGAGGACACGCTCGTGGACTTCGTCACCGGCAAGCCTCTCGGAGACGTGACGGTTCGCGCGTGCGATCGACGCGATCCGGAGTGCCTGGAGCCGTTCGACGAGCAGACGAGCGACCCGAGCGGCAAGGTCACGCTCACGCTTCCGATGCTGAAGAAGACGGGCTTCGGCTCGGGCGAGGATGGATTCGATGGATTCCGATGGCTGACGGGCCCCGGGCTTCGCCCGACGTATCGCTACGCGAACTTGCCCGCTGTGCAAGGTGGCGCGGGAGTCTACGCCGTCGCGAACGCAGCGACGACCCAGGCGCTGGCGCAGGCCATGGGCATCGTGGTCGACCCCACGCGCGCAGTTATCGTGGCCGAGATCAAGGATTGCTACAGCATCCACGCGGCAGGGGTGCGCTTCGAGGCGGACGCCACCGACGCCGCGAGCACGCCGTACTACCTCGTGACCGGCGTACCGAACACGACACAAACGGAAACCACCGCGAATGGCATCGGCGGCTGGGTGAACGTGCCGCCAGGCCAGGCCACGATCGTCGCCCGGGAAGCGAACACGGGTCGAGAATTGGCACGCTCCATCGTGAGCACGCACGCCGGCGCGACCACGGTGCTCGTGATGCTGCCGAGCCCGTGAGTGTCCAGCGGGCTGTACGCCGTCCAGAGCGCTGAACGGCCCGCCGCTGCTTTCCGCCCATTTCCGCCGGAAATCCCAGTGGCACGTTGCGTGCTCAGGTCCCTTTCGGAGGAATCGAAATGGACCTATCGAAGCTGACCTACTCGCTGGCTCTCTGCGCTTTGGCAACGACGGCATGTGGCTCCGACGACGGAGGCGGGTCGGGCGGGAAGGGCGACCCGACCGTCGACGTCAGCGGCGTCGTGACCGAGCTCGCTTCGACCCAGCCCCGACCGCCGGTCGCAGGGGTCGAGGTGTGCGCGCTCGACTTGCCGAGCGTGCCCTGCGCGACGACCGATGCAACAGGCGCGTATTCGCTGCACGCGGTGCCCGCAAACTACCAGGGCGCGCTCACCTTCTCGAAGGCTGGCTACCTCACCGGAATCGCGCCCGGCATGACCGAAACCGAGGATCTTGTCGCCGACACCTCGGTCGCGCCGGAGGCGCTGGCGAAGACCTTCGCCGGGCTCGCGGGCTTCGCGTGGCCGCTCGGCGAGCGTGGCGTGCTCGGGATCGACGTGCTCGACGAACTGGGAAACCCCATCGAAGGTGCGACGGTGACGCCGCTCGGGGACGGTTTCGACGGGCCGGTCTACGCGAGCGCTGCCGGCCTGCCCGCCAAGGAGCTCACCCAGACCTCGAGCATCGGTGCGGCGTTCGCGGTGTTCCCCGCGGGGAAGGCCACGATTACGGTCACTCATCCTTCGCGCACCTGCACTCTCGGCTGGCGCGGATGGCCGAGCACCACGGGGACCGTCGACGCGCCGGTCGTCGCGGGTGCCTCGACCGTGGTCATCGCCGTGTGCAAATGACGCGACTCAGCAGGGCGTCGCGATTGGGGTGAACGCGTCGCCCTTGCAGCGCGGCAGAGCTTCGAGTCCCGGCAAGACCGCGACCAGTGCTCGCGTGAACCGGAACCCCGTGTACGAGCTCGTGTTCGAGCTCACCGTGCCCAGAGACGTCAGCGAACGCAGCTATCGGCAGGCAGCCATCGACGAATCCGACTCGTACATGGTCTCCTACAAGACCTCCGACAGTGTACGACCCGAAGAACCCGCGCGCTGCTTACCCGATCGACGCTCTGCCGGGGAACTTGGTGCTCGACGAGCAAGGGCGGCTCGATGCGTCGAAGACCACGCTCCGGACGACTTGGCGCCTGCCCTGGCGCTGGTGCTCCTCGTCCTCACGGCGTTCCTAGCGTTCGGTTGAACCGATCTCGGGCCCTTGTGTCTCGGGGATCTCACGCCTAGGTTTTGCGCTCACCGTCGACGAGTGCTCGCGGAAGAGGAGGGGCCAAGTCTCATGTGTGACGAAGATACGGAAGCCGAGAACGAGCGCTACTTGCGCGAGCAGCGAATGGGCCGCCGTGACTTCGGCATCGGTGCCGGTGCGGCCGCGGCCGCGCTGCTCGCTGGATGCGGCCCGACGACGGCGGCCCCGGCGCCTGCGACGGCGTCTACTCGCCGGGCCTCTCCGCCACCGGCACCTGATCCAGCGCAAAAACCGGGGCCAAAGCCCAAGCTGTCGACGAGCCAGCGCAGCGTGACCATTCCCACGCCCGACGGCTCGGCGGAGGCGTTCTTCGCAGCGCCGAAGGGCGGGCGGCACCCGGCCGTGCTCGTGTGGCCGGACGTGGCCGGTCTGCGCAGCGCCTACGAGAAGCTGGCGGTGCGCCTCGCAGCGGAGGGCTACGCCGTCGTCGTCGTCAATCAGTACTATCGATCGACGAAGCTCCCGATCTTCACGACCTTCGCCGATTGGCGGACGGAGGAGGGGAAGGCGAAGATCGGACCCATGCGTGAGGCGCTGACGCCGGAGGCCATCGCCCGCGATGGGGCCGCGTTCGTGGCGTGGCTCGACGGCCAATCGGCGGTCGACACCGCTCGGAAGCAGGCGACGACGGGCTACTGCATGGGCGGCCCCTACACCTTTCGGACCGCTGCCGTCGCACCGGAGCGCGTGGGTGCCATCGCGTCCTTTCACGGTGCCGCGCTCGTCGGGCCAGACCCGACCAGCCCGCACCTCCTGTTTTCGAAGATGAAAGCGGCCGCGTTGATCTGCATCGCTCAGAACGACGACGAGCGTGAGCCCGAAGCCAAGACCAAGCTCAGGAGCGCCGCGGACGCAGCCAAGATCGAAGCCGAGATCGAGGTGTACCCCGCGCAGCACGGCTGGTGCACCACCGACGCTCCGATCTACGACGAGACGCAGGCCGAACGGGCCTGGGCGAGGATGCTCGCTCTGTTCGAGCGGCATCTCTGATCGTCGCGCGCGCGCGCTGCGTGCAGCGCCGTCGCGGGCACAGCATCTGCGCCGACCGCCTTCGCCCGCGCTTCCGCGCCGACTGGGAGCCGTAGAGCTACTCCTGCGGCAGGTCGAGAGCGGCGACTGGCAGCCCCAGGAGCTTGGCCAGCAGCGCGATATCGTCGCGCGCGGCGTCGACCTCGATGGACCCTCGGCGGCGGAGCTCGCCGACGAGGCGGAACAGCCGATTCACCGAATCCTCACTCGCCTGCGGCGTATCGTGTCTTCCTGGCTCGAGCCCGAAACGAGCTTCCATACGTGCGAGGCTCGTCGGGACGAACTCGGTCTCTAGCGTCGAAGCGAAGGAGTTCGATGCTTCGCCGCATTCGTGAGCCATTGCCGAGAACTCCGGCATGCCAGTGCCGCGCGGCGCCAGCATGCCTCTCCAACACGCCGCGCTCTCGCCGATGCGCTTCACGATCACCGATTC
>Ga0268298_10001085_pt1 | contig 33123 bp, 31 predicted proteins | sample WWTPWeurt_MetaG_FD_194462 | JGI IMG/M metagenome (GOLD analysis project Ga0268298, IMG submission 194462) | Activated sludge microbial communities from WWTP in Nijmegen, Gelderland, Netherland - WWTP Weurt | ecosystem: Engineered > WWTP > Aerobic digester > Activated sludge | place...
ATTCACTCCGCACTCAAGATGCCGCCGCGACAGTTTGCGCAAGGTGTCATGAGCGGTATTATGAGTGCACCTGATCTGGAGAAGACTGTCTAAAGAATGGGGGTCAGTTCAAGGCGCATTGCCGCTCTTGAGGATAGAGAACCATGGGGAGTTCGCCGTAAGTGACCTTATGCAAGAAATGGAGAGGTTGGCACTAACGTAACGACTTTGTTGGGTCGTAAAAAAGGCCGGGCTGTGTGTACGTTTACGTTACCCCCGTACCGGGTGTTGAATGGAGAGGATGGAACGCTACAAACATACCCAGATCGGGTACCTGATGCTCGCGTGCACCCTGGGCGTGCTGGCGCTTTTCACCCGGGCTCAACTAGCGGCCCGGGCCGAGCCTCCTTCCTACGACTCCGGCACGAACTTCGCCATCACCGCCGTAATGATGCTAACCGTCTTTATCCTTGCATCGTTTTCCACGCTTACCGTCGCGATCGACGAGCGATCGCTGCGGGTCCGTTTTGGCTGGGGCATCTTTCGCAAGAAGATTTCCCTGGCCGAGATCGCCACGGTCAGGAAAGTAAAGAATCGCTGGTACTACGGTTGGGGCGTCCGACTGTGCTTCCGGCCAACGATGTGGATCTACAATGTGTCCGGCTTTGATGCGGTCGAGCTCACCCTGAAGAACGGAGCGATTTACCGCATCGGCACCGACGATCCGGACGCCCTCGAAGAGGCCCTGCATGCATACGTCCGCTGAACGCGGGGCCCGCTTAACGTGGCGATGGAGCGCGGTGGCGACGTATGCGGTGCGAGTATGAACATTGGTTCGCGGGTGCTTTTCTCTACCCAAACAGCGACGCGGGTCGTATGACCTCGGTATGCGCGCCCGGGTAGTATTTCTTGAATGCCTTGAACGAAACGTCTTCGTCACCCTACTTGCACTCGTAGTGCTCGCATATCGAATAGACATTGCCAAGGTGTTTTGCGTCCTCTTTTCGGGACGACCGGGTGCCCTCGTGCTCCGTTCCGTCCGCCGTACTCATACTCGTCACTCACATTTCCGTTCCGCCCTCATACTTTTCACTCTCATACTTCGACGCAGGCACACCCTTTTTATTCGCTATCGCAAGCAACGGTAAGAAACCAAAAAACCCGAGGCAAAACGCCCTCGGGTCCTTTATTGCGGAACAGAGTGATGACCGTGGAACTCTTACGGAGTGCCAGCGAGACCACTTTGGAACGGCACCTTCGGTAGTGTCTCGATCAGTGCCTTTAGTGCCTCTCCGGCATGGTCGAACATACGCGGAAAATCACACTTCGTTTGAGACGCCAGGGCGTTGGTCATTTCGTAACGATTTTCTCCCCCGACTTTTCCAACGAACTTGGGAAGTCTGACGCACAAGCTTTTTGCCTGCCACCCTGCGTACCCACCGGGCACCATCTGCCCGGAAACAATGAAGGAAAGCGCTTCTGAAAGCTGATCGAGCGTCCAGCTCTTCCCTCCCCACGTAAAACGGTACGGTGCTGTAGAATTGTTTCGAAAGACCTTCCACGCATCTATCCCCCATTCGAAGAGCCACCATGGGAAGAATGCATTCACTGCCTCATCAGCGAGCACCTGTTCGGAAGGTTTTTTGCATGTCACGACCAGGATCTCTACCGTTCCATCACCACGTGACCTGATAGTCGTGTTCGCATTGGAACCATAGGCATCATTGCCCATTTCTTCCGCCGTGCGATCCATTTCAAAGTACGGTAACACGACACGTTGCGTGCCGAACAGAGGAACACGGAGTGTTCCCTCCCAACTTCGGGAGGTGAACACCGCGTTTCTGAGGGGCGGGTGCAACTCCTTAAACAATTCAGGCGAATCGGCCGCCACAATGAGTGGTTTTCCGACCGCTTGCGTCACACACCCAACGCTCGCGAGAACGCACCACAAGAAAGCAACCACATGTTTTTTCACGACCTACCTCCTCAAGAAAACCGATTTAAAAAAATATCAGTAAAAAAGCATTTTGTCAAACATGCTTGGGATAGGTTCAAGAAATAATCGCAACGTTCCGCGGCAAATTTCAGCGCATCTTGAAAAAGACGAATGAGCGGAAATCCCGCCTTACGTATGATTTTCAGATACCCTTTGCTTCTTCTTCTGTCGTTTTCACCACCTTGTCCAAACTTAAAAAAACCGCGATACGAGTCACTGTTTTTCGACATTTATGGTATGTTGACTTGTGAGTGAGCGATCTTCTCTAACCATGTCAAACGTACCGAATTGGCCGTATTTTGTTAAATGGGCGGAAAACAAAACATTTACAGAGGCAGGGGTGCGGTGACGCAGTCCGTGTACACGGTCGTCGTGCCCCCTTCGGTGATGAAAGCACTGTCCCCCTTGTTCCAAAACACAAAGCTCTCGTCGGGTGTTGCGTAGCGTGCACCGCTCGCCGAGAGGGCCTGCGGAACCGAGAGGGTACGACCGTCGCTCAGAGTGAGGGTAACATGGGAATCATCGCCCGAGTGGAAAGTGGCGGTCACGGAAGCGCCGCTCGGACAGGTGAACGTGGCGGTGATGGGCGCTGCGGGGGACACGGCGGTCGGGGGAGTACCCACGGGTGTCGGCGGTGCGGACAGCTCGTGCTCTACGGGCGCCGGAGCATTCGCGCGCTCGGCATACAAAAACACAAGAAGCCCCACACCCGCTGCAATGAGGAGCGACCAGAACACAATCCGTGCATGTGTTGAACACCACTTCATACGCTTATTTTTTAGTGTACCACGCCCGCTCCCCCGTACGCCACCGATGAGAAGGTGCGAGACGCTACGACCCGTCGAAATTCAACACCGCTTCGAGCTCCTCACCCTCGGCAAAGTGCACGTGCTTACGGGACGGCACCACGACCGTCTTCCCCCACTTGCTCTTCCAGATACGCTGCTTATAACGGTGCACCTCGAGCGTACCCCAGACACCGATTCACCCTTCGTGAGGGTCGAATCAAGAACCCCGCGGCAAGCCGCGGGGTAAGGGCTTCGCCAATGTACCGCCACCATGAACGCATCGATGGCTTTCCGGCTCTCTGCTTTGGTGAGGCTCGCTTTCCGTGCCATGGCGTCGATGAGAGGCCCTGCTTATCCATGGTGGAGGTATGAAACGTATACCATCGGAGGCGTGAGGTCACACGTAACGGTTCGCCAATCCGGCACGCCATGCACGGTACCCGATGGCGTACACCGCGGCGAGCATCACCGCCACCCCAAGGGCCCGCACTCCGGCACCAAGCGCGGTGTCGTAGGGGAGGAGCCCGACACTCTCAAGGAGGTACGCCCAGTCATGCTCGACAGCGTCTCCCCCGAGGAGGGGCAAGACTTGCGCGCGCGCATCACTCAGGTACACGCTCACCCCGACCATGCTCTGCCCCACCCACCATAGGGCGAGCGACGCCGAGACCGGCTGCCGCTGTCGGAGGAACGAAACGGCGCACACCATGGGTACGGCGAGCTGCATGAGCGTGCCGCCGAGGATGGTGAGGTACTGCGGCGTGAACGCGAAGAGTACGTGCCCCGCCTCGTGGAACACGAGGTTGACCCCATCCAGGAAGGGGAGCTCCCCGCGCACAGCAACGATCCAGGTGAGCCACACGAACAAACATGCGAGGAGGGCGTACGCAACACGAGTGGGTGTCTGGGGAAGCGTCGGTGGCATGGCGTGTGATTGTTGTGCGAACACACTACACAGTGTAGCGCACCACACCAGGTGTCGCTCGTGGTCACGGTGCACAAAGGCTGACACCATTGCAAAAGTACCCTTGTACCCTGCATACTCTTTTCTGTATGGACGAGCTCACGGACCTGCTGGTACAGAGCGGCGCGATACACTCACTCCGCCTCGCCGAAGCGTTCCGCGCAACGGACCGCACCGGTTTCGTGCCCCACACTCTGCATGCCGACGCGTACCTCGATACCGCACTCCCCATAGGCGCGGGGCAAACCATCTCCCAGCCCTCGACGGTCGCGTTCATGCTCGAGCTCCTCGCCGTAGGAACAGGCGAACGCGTGCTCGACGTCGGCGCCGGTTCGGGGTGGACAAGCGCCCTCCTCGCGCACCTCGTGGGACCGAGCGGTTCGGTGCTCGGCCTCGAGCGCATCCCCGAGCTCATCGCGTTCGGTACGGCGAACCTCGCCCGATACGATCGCCCGTGGGCGCACATCGAGGCGGCCGGGGAGGCACTCGGAGCTCCCGAGGAGGGGCCGTTCGACCGCATCCTCGTTTCCGCTGCGGCACGTGCGCTGCCCGGGGAACTCGTGGCAGAGCTTCGCGAGGGCGGTACGCTCGTACTGCCCGTACGCCACGAGCTCTGGCGAGTGGTGCGCACACCTCGCGAACCGACGATAGACCGCTACCCTGGTTTCGTATTTGTGCCGCTCATTGCCGATGAGCGTGGCGCCTCTTAAAATCGTATGGGGGCACACAGCACAGCGACCTCGGAGCTCGACACCCTTCCCCTCCCCACGCTCCTACGAGAGATACCCGATCCGCCGAAACGCCTCTACGTGCGCGGGCGTTTTCCGGATGATACCAAAAAGTTTCTCGCGGTGGTGGGCTCGCGCACGCACAGCCCCTACGGCGCACAGGTGTGTGAACGTTTGATTCGCGGTCTCGCAGGGTACCCTGTGGTCATTGTGTCGGGTCTTGCACTCGGTATCGATGGTATCGCGCACCGAAGCGCACTCGACGCTGGCCTTACCACGGTCGCAGTGCCCGGCTCGGGCCTCGACGAACGGGTACTCTATCCGGCCCTCCATCGCGAGCTCGCTCGCCGCATTGTCGAAGCCGGCGGTGCGCTGGTGAGCGAGTTCGACCCGCTCTGGAAACCACGCCCCGAGAGCTTCCCTCAACGCAACCGCATCATGGCGGGCCTTTCTCACGCAGTGCTCGTGGTAGAAGCGGAAGAACGTTCCGGCACTCTCATCACCTCGCGGCTCGCCGCCGAGTACAACCGCGACGTACTGGCGGTCCCCGGCCCCATCACCTCCCCCACGAGCAAGGGCCCCCACCTCCTCCTGAAGCGCGGCGCCGCGCTCATCACCGACAGTGACGACCTCGTAGAGGCACTCGACCTAAAACGTGAAACAAGCCCGAGCGAGACTACGCTTCGCCGAGACCTCTCGGAACGCGAAGCGGCCATTGTGGCGCTCATTGTCGCCGAGCCTTGCACGCGCGACGAACTCATACCGCGCGCCGGTGGCTCGGCGAGCGAGGTAAACATGCTCCTCGCCTCCCTTGAGATCAAGGGAGTGCTCGAGGAACGGCTCGGAAAGGTGTGGGTGGCGTGAGCTATGCACCACCCGCCGCACCATCCGCTTCTACACTGTGCGCCGCGGCGCGCTGTGCGCGCAATGCCACGATTTTGTCGTACTTTTGCGAACCTTGGTAGCCGGTACCTGCCGGAATGAGACGCCCGATGATGACATTCTCCTTGAGTCCGCGAAGCGGGTCCACACTTCCACGCAGTGCGCTGTTGATGAGCACACGGGTTGTGTTCTGGAAGCTTGAGGCCGAGAGCCAGCTCTTGCGGGTGAGGGATATCTCGGTAATCCCGAGAAGGTGTGCCTCGCCATTCGCCAATTCGAGACCCTGTTCCTTCGCCTGCTCGTTTGCCATTCCGAGTTCCCACTCCTCGACCACATCCCCCACGGCGAGCTGTGTATCGCCCGAGGAGCGCACCTTGTAGCGTGAGAACATCTGTCGAATGATGACTTCCATGTGCTTGCGAGCGATGGTGACACCCTGAAGCTCGTAGATTTTGCTCGTCTGGGCGATGATGTACTCTTGGGTCTTCTCGCGACCCGCGTACTTGAAGAGTTCGGTGAGGTCCGCCGACCCGTCGGAGATGATGTCGCCTTTTTCGACGCGCTGACCCTCCCGCACAGTGACCACGCGCGGGTAGTACGCAACAAGCTCAACCGCCTTACCCTTCTTGACCGTTCCCTCATCGGGCACGATGGTGACTACACGCTGGTTGCCGCTCGCGGTGATCTCGGACACGATGCCGCTTATGGGAGCAACGAGGGCAGGGTTTTTCGGTATGCGCCGCTCAAACACCTCCTCGACGCGCGGCAGACCCTGGACCACGTCGCTGCCCGCCGAGGCCGCGCCGCCGGCATGCTTCATATTCATGGTGAGCTGGGTGCCCGGCTCACCGATCGCCTGCGCCGCGACGGTGCCAACCGCCTCCCCCACATCCACCGGCCTCCAGGTCGTCACATCGGCACCGTAGCACTTCTGACAGATGCCGTATTTGAGTTTACACGTGAGAGGCGAACGCACGCGCACCTCCTTCACACCGGCCGCGTCGATCGCTTGCGCCTCCATTTGGGTGAGGAACGTGCCCGCCGTGTAGAGTACCGCCCCATCCGCACCGTGCACGTCCGTGGCAAGCACACGCCCTCGTATGTTCTTTGCAATGTCGGTCTCCACCCCGAACGCGTTGACACGTCCGAGTGTGATGTGTCCCTTTGTGCCACAGTCCTCGGCCATGACGATCGCGTCCTGTGCGACATCGAAGAGCTTTCGGGTCAGGTACCCGGACCGCGCGGTGTTGAGTGCGGTGTCAGCGAGACCGGAGCGTGAACCGTGGGTGGTCGTGAAGTACTCGATGGGGGTGAGTCCCTCCTTGTACGAGGCGATGATCGGGAACTCGATGGTCTCGCGCGCGGTGTTCTGGATGAGGCCCTTCATGCCCGCCATCTGGGTGAGCTGGCCCATGGAGCCGCGGGCGCCGGAAATGACGAGGTCGTGCACCGGACCGAGCGGGTCGATCGTTGCGGGGATCGCCTGCTCGATTTCGCTCTTGGCACGGTGCCACACCTCGATCACGAGGCGGCGCTTCTCATCGCGCTGGAGCAAGCCGTCAGCGAACTGCGCGTTGAGCTCGGCGACCTCCCGCTTTGCGCGAGCGATGATATCCTTCTTGGCCGGCGGGGTCTGGAGGTCATCGAGCGACCAGGTCACCCCCGAGCGTGTGGCGTAGAAAAATCCGAAGTTCTTTATCTTATCGACGATTGGTGGTATCTGCTCGAGCGAGAAGTGATCGATGAGCTCGTTCACGAGCCGCACGAGGCGCGCCTTCTTCATCTCGTCGTTCAGGTAGGGGTACTCCTTGGGGAGTACCGAGTTGAAGAGGAGCCGCCCCACGGTGGTCTCGAAAATCTTGCCCCCGAAGGCCGCATACTTCGGGGAGTCCGTACCGAGCACCTTGATTTTTGCCCGAAAACCGACGACACCGAAATCGTACGCACTAATCGCTTCGTTCGGGCTCGCGAAGTACTTCCCCTCACCGTGCGACCCTTCCACAACCTTAGTCATCCAGTAGCAGCCGAGCACGATGTCCTGTGCCATGGCCACCACGGGATCGCCGTTGCCGGGCTTCAGGATGTTGTGGTTCGCGCTCATGATCTCGCTCGCCTCAAGCTGCGCCTCGTCGGAGAGCGGCACGTGGACCGCCATTTGATCACCGTCGAAATCCGCGTTGAACGCGGGACATACAAGCGGGTGAATACGAATCGCGTTCCCCTCGATCAGTACCGGACGGAACGCTTGGATGCCCAGGCGGTGGAGTGTCGGAGCTCGGTTCAGGAGCACGTGCTTGTCCTTGGTAACCTCTTCAAGAATCGCCCAGACCTCAGGTGCACCTTCTTCAATAAGGCGCCCCGCACCTCGTATGTTATACGCGTACTCTCGCTCGAGGAGCTTTGCGATCACGAACGGACGAAAGAGTTCGAGCGCCATGTGCTTCGGTAAACCACACTGATCGAGCGCGAGCTCCGGCCCAACCACGATGACGGAACGGCCCGAGTAGTCGACACGCTTCGCCAAGAGGTTCTGGCGGAAGTACCCCTGTTTACCCTTGAGATAGTCGGAGAGCGACTTCAGGGGACGACGTTGTGCGGCACTCATGCTGCCTGCCTGCGAACCGTGCCGGATCGAGTTATCGATGAGCGCGTCGACCGCTTCCTGCAAAATACGGCGCTCATTCCGGAGAATCACCTCGGGGGCACGAATGCTCATGAGCTTACGGAGCCGGTTGTTCCTGTTGATAACGCGGCGGTAAAGGTCGTTCAAATCGGAACTGGCATGCCGACCACCCTCGAGCGCTACCATGGGTCGCAGTGCCGGCGGTGATACGGGAAGGACTGTGAGGAACATCCATTCGGGGCGCTGCCTGCTCCGCTGAAGCTGTTGCACAAGTGCGAGTCGCTTGTTGATCTTGGCACGATCGGCTGTCCCCGCCTTATCGCGCGCTGCGATGAGCTCGTCGGCGAGCACAGCAAGGTCCATGTGTTTGCACATGTTATAAATAGCCTCGGCACCGATTGATGCCGTGAAAATGGAGCCGTATTTCACCGAGTATGTGTGGTACGTCGCCTCGTCGATAATCTTGCCCGGCACAAGGCCGGTGACCTCGCCCTTCACCTCCATGAGACGATCCTTGAGACGCTTGAGCTCTTCATCGCTTGTCGTACTCTTTGAGCGTACCTTGAATTCAGAATCGATGTCCGCGAGCACACGAGCGCGCTCAGTCTCATCAACGCCGGTAATAATGTAACTCGCGAAGTACACAACCTTTTCGACCTCGCTCGCTGTCATCCCGAGGAGGGTTGCAACGCGCGAGGGGATGTTACGGAGAAACCAAATGTGGGCCACGGGGCTTGCAAGCTCGATGTGCGCTCCCCGCTCGCGACGCACGGTGTTGCGAGTGATCTCGACGCCACATCGATCGCACACGATACCCTTATAGCGAATGCCCTTGTACTTGCCGCAGAAACATTCGAAATCACGCGTTGGTCCGAAGATCTTCTCATCGAAGAGGCCGTTCTTTTCGGCGCGCTGGGTCCGGTAGTTGATGGTTTCCGGCTTCGTCACCTCGCCGTACGAGAGCTCGCGGATACGCTCAGGGCTCGCCATGCGGATCGACACCGCATCGAAGTCTTGAAACTGTATGGTTCGTGGGTCTTTCATAGTGTGAGATGCGATGTACTAATTGGTAAGGGGCTCATCGTGGTCGAGGCGAACATCAAGCGCAAGCGAACGCAGGTGGTGCACGAGCACATTGAACGCGGCCGGTGTTCCCATGCTACTCACGGGGTTCGAACGCACCACCGCATCAAACGCAGCTGATCTGCCCTGAATATCGTCTGACTTTACGGTAAGCATCTCACGAAGGGTGTACGCGGCACCATACCCAAGGAGTGCCCACACCTCCATTTCTCCAAACCGCTGACCGCCGTTCTGTGCCTTGCCACCCAACGGCTGCTGCGTAATGAGCGAGTAGGGCCCGATGGAACGCATATGAATCTTATCTTCGACCATATGGTGCAGCTTCATGATGTACATGTAGCCGATCGCCACCTTTTGGTCGAAAAGCTCACCTGTGCGGCCGTCGCGTAACGGTACCTTACCGTTCTCCGGGTAGCCCGCCTTCACAAGCTCTTCCTTGATCTCTTCTTCGGTCGCACCGGCAAACGGTGGACAGATCGCCTGGTAACCGAGTGTATGCGCCGCAAGTCCGAGATGCAGCTCAAGTATCTGACCAAGGTTCATGCGGCTGGGCACCCCGAGCGGGGTGAGAATCATGTCGATCGGCGTACCATCTTCGAGATACGGCATATCTTCTTCGGGGAGGATCATCGAAATCACACCCTTGTTGCCGTGGCGACCGGCGAGTTTGTCACCCACCGACACGTTGCGGATCTGCGCCACGGTAACGTGCACTTTCTTCAGGATACCCGATTCAAGATGGTCGCCATGCTCACGGGAAAAAACGCGCACATCGACCACGCGACCGCGCTTGCCACCCTCAAGACGCAAGCTCGTATCTTTGACATCCTTTGCCTTCTCGCCAAAAATCGAACGCAGGAGGCGCTCTTCGGGAGTGAGCTGCGTTTCGCCCTTCGGGGTGACCTTACCCACAAGAATGTCGCCCGAGTTCACCTCGGCACCGATACGTACGATACCTTCCTCGTCGAGGTTTTTCAGCTTCCCTTCCCCAACATTCGAGATATCGTGGGTCGTTACCTCGGGACCAAGTTTCGTGTCCCGCACGGTGCATACAAACTCCTCCATGTGGATCGAGCTGAACTTCGCGTGTTTTACGAGTCGCTCCGAGATCACGATCGCGTCCTCGTAGTTGGCTCCCGACCATGGCATGAACGCCACGAGCGCATTCTGGCCGAGTGCGAGCTGTCCATTGACGGTCGAGCTCGTGTCCGCGATAAGGTCGCCACGCGCAAGCTTCTGCCCTATGTGCACGGTCGGCCTTTGGTGGTAGCAGGACATGTCGTTCGTTCGACTGAAAGAGACGAGGCGATGACGACGCTCTTCACCCTTGTCAGTCCGCACAGTCACCGCACGGGCGTCGCACGCAACGACGGTGCTTGGTTCCTCGGCGCGTATGAGACGACCGGCGTCGAGGGCGGCCCGAGCCTCCACGCCCGTTGCCACGAGAGGCACCTCGGGCACAAGGCACGGTGTCGCTTGCTTCTGCATGTTAGAACCCATGAGCGCGCGATTGGCATCATCGCGCTCGAGAAACGGGATCATCGAGGTGGCTATGGAAAACGGTTGTGTAGCCGCAACGTCCATATACTGCACTTCGCTTCGGGACACAAGGCGGGGCTCGCCGCGGTGGCGCACCTCGATCTGATCTGCCGCAATACAACCACCATCATCGAGGGGGGTCGCGGCGTGCGCAATGAATGCATCCTCTTCCTCGAGCGCGTTGAGATACACCACCTCTTTCGTGACAATCCCCTTCACGACCTTCACGTACGGGGTTTGAATGAACCCGAACCGATCGATTATGCTGTAGTTTGAGAGGTGCAGAATGAGGCCGATGTTTGGTCCCTCGGGGGTATGGATCGGGCATACACGTCCGTAGTGGCTCGGGTGCACGTCGCGTACCTCAAAGCCGGCACGCTCACGGGTGAGCCCCCCCGGACCGAGTGCCGAGAGCGTTCGTAGGTGCTCAAGTTCCGTAAGCATGTTCTGCTGCTGCATGAACTGCGAGAGCTGGTTCGTTGTGAAAAACTCCTTGATGGCGGCCTGAAGCGGACGAGGATTCACAATGGAAACCGGGGAGCTGGTCTCCGGCTCGATCGTCGACATACGGTCCTGGATGTTACGCTTCATGCGCGACACCCCGACACGAATTTTCTGCTGAAGCATTTCTCCTACGAAACGCACGCGACGAAAGCCAAGGTGATCGATGTCGTCTGCAAGCGCATCGGGATTGAGATTCAGGGCCACGATGTGGCGCACGATGGTGGTGAGATCATCAAGCGAGATGGTGCGTCGCGCTATCTCATCGGCGGTAAGTACCTTGTGAAAACGGTGGTTGAAGCGGTGCCGCCCAACCTCGGAGAGGTCGTACCGCTCATCGGAGAACACAGTGCGCACGAACTCACGCGCCGCATCGGGGGTGGCGATGTCACCATCGCGCATGCGCCGGTACATCTCGATGAAAGCATCCTCCGTTGTCTTCGCCGGATCCTTCTCAAGCGTAGTATTGATCCACGAACGACCCGTGTCCGTAAGGTCGGGAAATAGTGCAAGGATATCTTTGTCCGTTCCCGCACCGAGGATACGGAAGAAACTCGTGACCGGAATCTCGCGCTTGCGGTCCACCCGCACGTACACCGCACCATCCGCTTCGGAGTCGACCTCAATCCACACCCCGCGACCGGGAATGATCTTCGCACCAAAATAGGTGGTGCCCTTGATGAGCTGCGAGGTGAAAAACACGCCCGAGCTGCGTGCGAGCTGCGGCACCACCACGCGTTCAACACCGTTTATGATGAACGTCCCATGCTCCGTCATCATCGGAAAATCGGTAAGGAAGATTTCCTGCACGACCTCGGTGCCGAGCGTTTTATTTTTGAGCTTCACCTTCGCCTTGAGAGGCGCTTCGTAGGTGCGCAGGTTCTCTTTCGCGTAGAACTCGTCATATTGCGGGGTTCCGAGCTCGTAACTCATCACGTGGAGATCGAATTTCTTTTCGCCGTAGTCACGAATTGGAGAAAACTCCTTGAAGACCTCTTCGATTCCCGTACGCACGAGCCACGCAAAGCTTGTGAGCTGCGGCTCAACGAGGTTGGGAACATCGATCCTGGGCTCGCGAAAGCTTTTGAACGTTTTCTTACTATCGACAGCGGCAACCGGTGTGGACATGGCGAAGAATCGTTTAGGGGTTGGTAACGTAATAATGAAACATAATGAAACGCGAAAACCCTGTACAGAGCGTACGGTAGCGGGCCGCTCCGCAAAGTTCCCATGCTCGGGCGTACGCCGCCCAGATACCAAAAAACGGTACTTTAAAGCCGCCGTTTGCTCCTACGGCACGCACGTACCATTTCTATCAGCTCGTGTGTGACACCTTTCCTGCTTAGCGTGTAAGTGTTCCCGGTGTCTGAGTCCTCCGTAACTCACTCGTTTCAGATGTAAACAGTATAGTCAATACAGGGCAAATGTCAAGTGTGGTCAAGGGCTATATAAGGCGAACCTGTGGATAACTCGACCGGTCATGCGGGTGCGGGACGACGACACGAATCGAATAGTGGCAAAGGGACGCGTATAATCAAGAATTTTGCGGCAAGCCGCGGTGTAATGGCTTCGCCAATCAAGAGAGCGTATCGTGGGAACGTTTCCATGCTTCGATTTCCTTGTGGTTGCCGCCGCGAAGCACCGCGGGCACCGGATAGTCGATGCCCTTCCAACGCAACACCTCCGGACGGGTGTACACGTCGCCGCTTGCGACTCGTCGCTCCTCCACCGATGCATCATCTCCGAGCACACCCGGCAGGCGGCGTGTGACACAGTCAAGCACTACCATTGCCGGCAACTCACCCCCGGTCAGGACGTACGGGCCTATGGAAAGAGTGGTCGCACGAAGGGCGTATTTCACCCGCGCATCAATACCCTCATACCTGCCACAGATCAGCACGAGGTGCCGATACCTGCTCGCCCAGCCGTCCGCCATCGCTGTGGTGAACTGCGTACCACCCGGCTCGAAAAAGAGCACGAGCACCGAGCGGGGGTCCTTGCGGCCGATCGCTTTTGCGGCAGCCTTGAGTACACTCTCCGGCTCGAGCACCATGCCCGGGCCTCCGCCGTATGGACGTCGATCGACCCTGCGCCAACGATCGGGAGTGAAGTCACGAGGGTTGTAGTAAGACACCGCGATGTGTCCCCGTGTAACAGCCCTCCCCACGATCGACGTGTTGAGGTAGGAAGTACATGCTTCGGGGAAGAGGGTGACGATGTGAAAGTGTAGGTGTGGACGTGACATACTCTGGTGAGTTTTGCAAATGACACCGTACGGTGCGTGGGATACACCCTACACGCCATTGCATACGACCCCGCCAGTGTACCACGGGCACGAAACATCCCAGAGGGTGGGAGTGTGTCGTGTGAATCGCCACTCTTACGAGTAGCTAGTCGAGCTTCAGGTCCGCCATCGCTTCGTCGAGCGAACGAGTGACCTCGCGAGTAGCGTCGGAAGGGGATAACACGGGTGCACCGTTCGTTTGAGCACGCAGACCGCCTTCCGGCTCATTGATCTTCAGGTTGACCCGCGAGTTATGCTTCATGCCCACAACACGAAGGAGTGTACGAATCGCTTTCGCGGTATTACCGCTTCGCCCGATTATCTTACCCATGTCCTCCGCATGCACATCGAGCGTAAGGAGGACACCCATCTCATCAACAGTACGCGCGACCTTGACCTCGTCCGGGCGATCCACCAACCCCTTGATCACATACTCGAGGAACGCTTTGTCTTCTTCCATGCTTGCTGTATTTGGTTAGGTTGCTACCTCTTTATAAACACACTGGTTCCTGCGGGCACCACCGCACCGACACAAGAAGCACCCTACGCAGCAACGTCGCCCGACGCAGAGACCTTTTCCTTTTTCTTCGGCACGATTTTCTCTCCGGCAACGACACCACGTGCAACAAGCATGTTGTGCACCGTGTCGGATACCTGCGCCCCTTGCGAAATCCAGTACTTCGCGCGCTCGTCCTGTATGGAAATGGCCCCCGCGTACGGATCGTAGCTCCCCAAAAGCTCTACAATATTCGAACTCGTTGCGGCGCGTTTATGCTCAACCACCACGACACGAAAATGAGCGCGGTTACGCCTTCCCACCCGCTGTAGTCGTATCATCAACATAGTGTCGGTACTGTACCAGATAGCCGCGTAGCGGTCAACGGGCTTGACAGAGTAGGAGGCTCAGAGCCACCCTTTCGCCTCAAGAGAAGCCTTCGCGGCAGCCTGTTCCGCCTCCTGTTTACTGCTCCCTTCCCCTTTCGCAACAAGGTGCTCACCAAGAAAAGCACCGACCGTAAAGCGCTTGTTGTGATCGGGGCCCTGTTCGTTCAGCGTCGTATAGTTCGGGGTAATAGAGAGTCGCTCCTGGGCCTCTTCCTGAAAACGGCTCTTGTTGTCCTGCCAGAGGCGCTTCTGCACCACTTCATCCACAAGCGGAAAAATATTTTTCGCAATGAAACGCTCCGCCGCATCGTACCCCTGGTCGAGGTACACCGCCCCAATCACCGCTTCAAAGGTGTTTGCCAAAATGTACTGACGCGCACGACCCGTGTCCCGCGCCTCACCGCGTGAAAGGCGCAGAAAATCGTTCATCCCCAGCCGCACAGCCGCATCTGAAATGGTGTTTGTATTCACGAGCGCGGCACGGTACGCGGTGAGGTCGCCCTCGGTCTTGTTGGGAAACCTTTCAAAGAGAAAACGGGTCACGGCAAGTTCAAGCACCGCGTCGCCCAAGAACTCGAGCCGCTCGTTGTGCTCACCACCCTCATCACGATGCTCGTTGACATAGGAGCGATGCGTAAAGGCGGTGCGCAGTGAGCGTGCATCATTAAACGGCACGTCAATGGTACGTGAAAAAACAAGAATTTTTTCCAAATAGTGTTCGTCTGGGGTCATATTAGGGTGGAACACGCCGCCGTGAGGAACGCCAACGTATCTACGCAGCCGACACAGCGGTGGAACGCGCGAGGAGGATGTTGATGGCTTTGGTGATGATAGGTAAGATGTCGTGATAAAAATTGAGATCGATGATATCGGCAAGCTTGAACCAGCGCGCGTCATCAAGCCCCCCTTTCTCTTCGAGATGAATCTCGGTGAACGGCGCCTCCACGAGAAAGTAGGTCACGTGCTTACGCAGCTTGCCCTTCTCGGGGTTGGACGCAACATACTCGTTCTCGCCAAGCTTCTCGCGAACCTCCACGACAAGCCCCAGCTCCTGGTGTATCTCGCGTACCGTGCCCTCTTCAGCGCTTTCGGCATCTTCGATACCACCCTTGGGCAACGTCCAATGCCCGAACACATCATGAACAAGAGCGACGTACACACTTTCACCATCCCGAGCGAATACGACCGCTCCCCCTTTCCGTTCGACCGGCATTTGTTCGTACGGTACGAGCGTGCGTTGTCGTGTCGGCTGCTTGCCACGGTGCGATGTCTCCCCCCTACCCGGCTCACCAAGCTCTTTGTACACACTTCCCAACACGCCATTCACGAACCGTCCCGACGAATCGCCCCCGAAGTTCTTTGCGAGCTCTATCGACTCGTTGATGGCGACCTTCGCGGGCACCTCGTGTCGGTCACTGAAAAGCAGCTCATAGAGGCCAATGCGTAGAATATTGCGATCGACTCGCGATATCTTTTCGAGAGGCCACTCGGGAGCCGCTTTCGTGATCACAAGGTCGAGGTCAACGCGCTTGTCGAGCACGCCACGCAACAAGCGTCGCATGAACGGCGTATCGCTCGAACCCGGCGCAAACTCATCGACATTACGTACAAGCATGCCGTCGGGATCGGTCGCATGCATGTTGCCCTCTTCGAGGTTCATATCCCACTCAAAGAGCGTCTGTAGAACAATAGACCGTGAGAGGTGCCTGTTCGACATATACACAAAAAACTCAAAAGACCGACACGCTACGAAGTCCGGTGACACGCCACTGTCAACAGGCTTCGGATCGCTTTACTTTCCCTTCTGCGTCGCCGCAGCAGGCGTTGCTTTTGCCACGGAACGGCGGGATGGCCTACGCGCCTTCTTTTTCTCTCCCGCCGCGGGCGCAGCGACCGCAATGATCTGCTTGCCGCGGTACATGCCGGTCGCAAGGTCCACACAGTGTCTGCGGCGTACTCCCGACGCCGTGGCAACAAGGCGCACCGCCCCCACGTGGTGGTGAGCGCGGCGACTTGCCGTTTTACTGTGGGTTATCTTCATTCGGACCGACATGCGCAAAACTATACCTGAACACAAAGAAAACGCAAGCGCTGGCACGGGCACCTGTGTACAACTTTCGGCTCACCGAGCAAGGTCTGTTACGCGAAGCAGGCACTCGCAGAACGTACGACGGTGGAGGGGGGAGAGACCGTGGCGACGCAGTGCGACCACGTGCGCGCGCGTGCCATACCCCTTGTGTGCCGCGAAACCGTACACGGGGTAGCGGGTATCCGCATGCACCATCACACGATCGCGGGCCACCTTCGCGATGATGGACGCTCCGGCGATCAACGGTTCGCTCGCATCGCCCCGTATGATCGTTTCTTGGCGGGCATAGGAGTGGGGTGCATACAGACCGCCATCGAGGAGGACGCTGCTCTCGACCGGGTCGATCGACAGCTTCCCGAGCGCACGAGCAAGCGCGGTACGAATAGCCGCCACAATGCCGACCCGATCGATCACCGACGCATGAACGAACGACACCGCATAGCGGGAACCCGGTAACGCGATGAGGGTACGGCACCATACTTCGCGCTGACGTGCCGAAAGTACTTTTGAATCTTTGATACCGGCAAGTACGCGCAGATCGCCACCTTTCGGAACAGCGAACACGCCAACCGCCACGGGGCCCGCCAATGGTCCCCGCCCCACCTCATCCACACCGATACACCACCCAGGCTCTGCACTGCTTGTGGTGCGGGAGGATTCCGTAGACATGCTGCTACTGCCGCGTGCGGTCCGTCGTGGTCGATCGTGCATCCATCGCCTGCGCTTCATATGTGCGCGCGTCATCTTCGAGACCACGCAGGTGCGCCACCGCGGCTCGGTCGGCAAGGCATGCTGCGGAAAGTGTCGCGCCCCTTGCTTCTGCGATGGTCGCCGCTCGTGCAAACAACGTTTCCGCATCCGCGAGCGAATTCCCTCCCACGCTCCCCCCTGCCACCGCAGCACGGTAGGCGGCACCCAGTTCGCACGCGATGTCCGCACGTTCGGGATCGAGCGTGAGCGCTTGACGGTACAGCGCGACCGCGCTCTCGCCGTACCCACGCCGCTCCTCTACGTGTGCCATACCGCGGTACACCTCGGATGAGGAAGCGTCAATGAGCCACGCTTGGTTGAAACGCCGCATGGCCGTATCGACATCCCCCGCATCAAGTGCACTCTGACCTGCACGGAGGGTGATCGCGAACGCCTGCTCGCGACTACCGGCCCGCTCGGTGATGCTCGCCACAAACGCCGCGTCGCGGGAAGCAAGCGCGGGCGATTTCGCCACACCGCCGTAGAGCGGCAGGAGGCTACTGTCCCGGGACGAAGTCGCCGAGGGTGAAGGGGGCACCTCGGGCAGCTCAGAGACAGACGGTGCGCGAGACCCCCCCTCGGTTGGCACCGCCCCCGGGGGCGCGTCGGGAAGGGGGAGAAGGGTGGCGCGCGACTGCATTTGGAACAAGAGCACGAACGGACCCGCGGTGATGAGGAGCACGAAAAGCAGCCACAGCCATACGTCGTGCGTACGGGTGCGCACGGGCGGCCTCACCGGCTCTACCTCTTCGACCGTCTCCTCGAGAAGCTCGCCGTCGGATGGCTCGTTTTGGTGCACGTGCTCCGGCACCGGCTCGTTGCGTAGGAGGTGGAGCGGGATCGCAATGGTAAGGGTGATCGCCGCAGCATTCAGTACCGTGAACGGCGTCAGGAGGAAGCGCAGGGTCTCCAGGCTCGGCGACATACCCAGCCGGTACGCCGCGAGCATGGCGATGTACGTGGCACACACGAGCACCCAGGTAAGAAGAAAGCGAAGCGGCTTTGACATGCCGAAAGAGTATACACCCTTTCTCCGGACACGCACCTACATCCCCCTACAGAGAGCCGAAACGACACCCCAAATGCGCACACCGTGTTCGGGCACCACCTCGATCGGATCTTCGCCGCGCACACCCGACACCAGGAAGCGGCCACCCTCGTGCTCAATGTAGCGGCACAAGCCGATCTCGCCACCCTGTACCGCAAGCACCAACCGCCCCACCACTGGAGGGAGCATCCGATCGACAAGCAGTACATCACCCGTCCGTACCCCAAGGTACGTGTTCTCGCGAATGAGGGCCGTGTCGCCCACCCCCACGCGCACCATGTGCATCGTGTTCGGGTACCGCACCGGCATACCGCTCAACGTGGCAAACCCCGGCGCATCCGCATGAGCGAGCGCACGCACACCCCCGGTGTCGGAAGTGCGCCTCTGATCGGAGGGGTCTATGTTCATGAGCGGTACGGTAGGGAGTAGGGTTACGGGTGCCATGGTGTGGTGTGTTAGGGCGGCCGTTTGTGCGACGCGCCATACCTTGTAAGAGATCGTTTGCGTATCGGCCTTTACATTATGCGCCGGCTCATCGCGCGTATGTACGGATGACGCTTCGGACCACGCCTCCGACCTCAAGCGAGGTTTCCGGGTGGAGGTCCGGGTACGCATCATTCGCCGCCTCCAGGTACCGACGACCCTGCTTTTCACGCAGGTACTTCACCGTCCACTCACCATCGAGGTTGGCGACCACGATGTCACCCACCCGCGCGTGCTCCGTGCGTTCCACGAGGAGCAGATCGCCCTCGTGGATACCCGCATCGACCATCGAAAGGCCTTTCACGCGCAGGAGGTACATACGCTCCCGCTCGCCCAGGAGCAGCTCCTCCATGGTGATACGATCGAGCGCCTGTTCTTCCGCGGGCGAGGGAAACCCTGCCTCCACGTAGCCCAGGAGCGGCACTTCCCCGCCGAGCGCACCGGGCACGAGCTTGCCGTGCGCGTCTTTCCGTACCACCCCCGCTTCCACGAGCTTCGTGACGACCTTTGCAACGGAGTTCTTCGAAGCGAAGCCGAAGAGGGTGCACATCTCGCTGTAGCCGGGCATGCGCTTCCGCGTATGGTAGAAGTGCAAGAGCTGTTGTCTGTAGCGTTCCATATGCGTATCGAAGTGGGCACTCATCTATGTGTTACGTTAAAGGTTCATCTTGGATACCTTACCTGATCTCCATCCGCTGTATTATACGCACACCCTCTCCCTTTTCTGTCACGAGCAAGACCTACACACACCCTTACGCCACACCGAAGCTAAAGAGCCGCCCGACCGCGCCACCGGCGATGCTGCGCCGCGCCGGGCTCATGAGCCGCACGAACGTGCGCCGCACACAGCCCGCACGCACCCCCTCGTCGCCCATGCGACGCAGGGTGCAGAGGAGCTCTTTGTGGCGACGCGCCTCACGAACAAACGACTGCCCCCGCACGATCTTGCGGTCGATGGTGTCATTGAGCTTGGCAAGCTCTCGCTGTATCTCCTTTGAAAGTGCATGCTTGCTCATATGCGTGTGTGTTAGCCCTGGTATGCACAGAGTATAGGTGAACGTTCGTTCACCTGCAAGCACTCGACGGTGTGCATAACGAACACATGCAATACGTATTTTTTACTGTCAATGTGTCGAGTTGAAAGAGTCTGCCGCAAGCACACCCGCCACCTCGTCCGCACACGCGCACCCATACAGCTTCTCGCGGAGATCCGCCGCGCCCGGGTACCCATGCACGTACGCCTTGAAATGCTTCTTCATGACCGCGAACGGCTTGTGCGAACACCGCTCCTCGAACGCGCGGCAATGCTCCACGAGGATGCGTAGGCGTTCAGTACGCGTCGGTTCCCCCTCCGACAGAAGCCACGGCGTACCAAAGAACGCACGCCCGATCATCGCCCCATCGGCGCCGGATGCAGAAGCTTTTTGCAAACCATCGGCACGGTTCAGCACATCGCCGTTGCCGATGATGCGCACCTCTACCCCGGTACGCTCACGGAACGCATCTCGAAGTGCCACCGCTTCCCTGATGTGCTCCCAGCGAGCGGGCACACGGGAAAGCTCGAGGCGGGTACGAGCGTGGACCGTAATCGCCGCCGGCGCTTCCGCGAGGAGCTCGGGAAGCCAGGTGCGAAGCTCGTTCGTACGGTAGCCGATCCTCGTCTTCACCGACACGGGCAGCCCCCCTGCCCCCTCTACAGCGGCTCGTATGAGCTCCCGCGCAAGTGCGGGGCGTTTGATGAGCGCGGCACCGGCGTGTTGCTTCTCGATCGCGCGATCAGGGCACCCCATGTTGATGTCGACGCCATCGAACCCAAGCTCCGCGACCACCCGTGCGCCGTAGGCAAGCATGGCGGGCGAGCTCGAGAACAGCTGGGCGACGATGGGGCGTTCCGCTTCGGTGTACGCAAGGTCGCGCATGAGCGGATTGTCGGCATCGGGCATACGCTCGACCTCGCGCGTGTGGTAGAGCCCGTCGGCAGACACGAACTCGCTCCACATAACGTCCGGCTTCCCGTACCGTGCGATGATGTGCCTAAAGGCCGCGTCGGTGACATCCGCCATCGGTGCGAGGGCAAGGAACGGGCGCGGGAGCTTATCCCAAAAAGAGTCTGCGGACATGGGGCCTATCATACCCGCAGGCACGGCAGAGGGGAATGGGGGGACGAAGTATGAGTGATGAGTATGAGAATGAGTATGGCGGGGCGGAAAAACGACGGCCGCCCTTTACTTGTGTGCGACCAGCTCCCGGTACTTCTCAAAGAGGAACGCCACCCGTTCCGGCTCGGAAGCGAAGGTGCGGGATCCATAGCAGCGGTCGACCGCGCGGTCAAGGGTGTGGTGCGCCTTCACGAGCGGCGCGGGCATGGTGGCGGGGTCGTAGAGGTCGGCGAGGGTCGCCTCGGGGTATGCGGCGCGCGCATCGAGCACCGCTTGCGCCGCGTCTTCGACTGCTTTTCTTTTTTCATCGCTCACCTGTTCCGGCCAGGGGAAGTTGTTGTAGACGATATTGATTGAATAGTTGTAGTCACTTTTTAATCTTCCGCAAACGGTTCTGGTCCAGGCCATGTGCATTAAGGAATTGAGGATGCCAAAAAGATAAGGGGTTGCATCACGAACAAACGCACATCTATCAGTTACAATATAGTTACTAGAAAGATAGCCGATGGGAATCATTCTTCTATTTTCTGATGACACCCTGGGTATAACTAAATAATCTGTATCCGGTTGCCGAATCTCGCCGAAAAGATAGGGTGTCTCTGCAAGCTTTCTCGTTGCCTCTCGAGTACTTGATTCACGTATCAATTTTACACACTCGATTTGCTTGAGAATAGCTGGGAACTGACGAAGTTCTGAAGGGTTTATGTCCTTCAACCACAAACACCATCTCTCTATTCCATTTATAAACTCTTCGGAGCCAACCAGTGGGCGTATGTATTTCTTTGCCGCCGGTTCTTTTTCTAAAAAGTCCTCAAGGGAGGTGTTATCAAAAATTAAATTTCCACCATCATTTGCCATATTTCCGAAATCCATCGGAGGCACATCACAAAGTGGTCGTGTGCGACTCTTCACCACAACATCCTCTGCATCGACAAGATACGGGCTAATATTTTTCGCATCCAATTTTTCAGGTTTAGTAGAAATATTTTTGTATTCGAATATCCACTTGTTTGTTATATCAAAATTACCGAATCCTATGATCACACAGTGCACTGCCGCCCTACCGCTTGCTTCGTTACTCCACCTAAATGTGCGGTGCGCGAAATGTATCTTGATACCTTGTGAAAAGAGGTATGACCACAACACGCCGACTTGTTCACCCTGTGTAATGCTGTTAGTAGAAACGAACGCACAGGTAATGTGAGTATTTGTAACATAATCGGAAGCTTTTTTGTACCATGCGGAAACGTAATCCAAGATACCCATACCCTTCACTTTCCCCCACACAAGTTCCATATCTTTTTTTTGTTCTGCGTCTTGCTCTTTCTTTCCCAAAAACGGCGGGTTGCCCAAAATGTGTGTGAGCTTTTCCTTCGGCACCACCTCCTCCCAGTCGAGACGAAGCGCGTTGCCCTGCACGATGTGGGGCGCTTCGGTCAAAGGAAGCTTGCGTAACGGCTTGCCGTAGTAGGCGCCGAGCTCCATGTTCATCATGTGGTCCATGAGCCAGAGCGAGAGCTTGGCGACCTCCGCGGGGAAACGCTCGAGCTCGATGCCGTACATGCGCTCGACCGACATGCGCGAGAGGTGTGCGAGGTCGAGCTCAAACCCGAGGTGCGCCTGCCCTGCCTGCTGTACCCCTGCGAACGCACCCTTCCTCCCTTTGTCGAGACGCTTCACTATTTCCATCTCGATGCGACGGAGCTCGCGGTACGACACCACGAGGAAGTTGCCACACCCGCAGGCGGGGTCGAGCAGCGTGATGCTCGCCACCTTGTCCCACAGGGCGTTGAGCTTTTCGACGCTCTTTGCTTTTGCAAGCTCCGCCTTGAGATCGTCCAAGAAAAGCGGGCCGATGACCTTGAGGATGTTCGCCTCGCTCGTGTAGTGTGCGCCGAGGTCGTGCCGCTCTTTTTCATTCATCACCGACTGGAACATCGAACCGAAAATGGCGGGCGACACCACGGACCAATCGAACGCCATGCACTCGAGCAACGTGGCGCGTATATCGCGCGTACCGAAGACCGCCGCGAGCGGCCGCGCAAAGAGTCCGCCGTTCACATACGGAAGCGCTTGCAGCGTTTCGTGCATCGTGGTTTGCCGCGCATCCTCCCTGCTGTTCAACACAGCAAACACCATGCCGAGGTGCGCACCAACGTCGGAGCCGTCCTCTTTGGTGTGCTCGACAAAGTACCGGCGGAGGGCGTCCTTCTCGAAGATTCCCGTGTCATCCGCAAAGAAACAAAAAACGCAGCGCGTGAGGAGCTCGGAGAGATCTCCTGCGGGGTAATTGGTGCTTGCAAGTGCGCGGTAGAGCTTGCCGATGGCACGCACCGCTTTCACGTCGACAGCGCTTTCCGGCGCGTACTCTTGCTGCACTTCGCCCGCAAGGAACGCGAGATCTTTCACGCGTTTCGGGAGGTCCGCAAGCAAAAACTCCTTCTTGCGCTTCTTGCCTCGCTCCTCAAGGTCGCACACCACCATGCGCTCAAAATCGCACACGATGATATGGCGCGGCTTATCTTCCTTTGGCAGGCCGTCGAAGTACGCCATTGCCTGCAGGTATGCCTCGTCCAAATTTTTGCCGCGTGACTTTTGTTCGATCAAAAATTTGCGCGGGGCGAAGTAGTCTATCTTGCCGACGCCCGCCCTGCCATGCATACGCACACGCTCCTCGAAAGAGCCAATCTCGCGCGGCTCGACATCGTACAGTGCGAAGAGGTCTTTCCAGAAGGGCTTTGCGTCGCGGTCCTCGTCCTTCGCCTCCTTGTAGCTATGTACGAACGTAACCGCCCTGTCCTGTATGTCGCGCCAATTGAGTGCCATGGCATCAGCATACGTGAAAAGGGGATGTGTGGCGAGCGTGGAAAATGTAAGTTCAAGAAATAATTGCAACGCTCTGTGGTAGATTCAGGGGAATTGGGTCAGGACCCATTCTTAGGTCGCCGAACTCCTTTTGTCGCATACCCGAGTTCTAAATAAGTCAATAAGATCAAGTTTCCACGACACTTCACCGCACGGAAAAGGTGTCAGGAACCTTTTCCCTGCTTTGAACCCCCTTCCACTCCTGTATGGAGGGGTTTGTGGGTGAAAAGGTTCCTGACACCTTTTATTTTCCGAATCCACCTAACCGTTCGGTAGCACCCCTCACCCCTACCCTCTCCCCGGGGGAGAGGGGGCGATGACTGAAACGTTGCTTGACGTTGGTGTGACACCGCTACATGTTGCATGCTGTTGCTTCCGAATGGGGGGCATGGTACAGTGGAAAACAATGATCAACGTCGAAATACAGCGCCATGGCAACGAGAGCACGACAAGCTTGATGCGTCGTTTTTCGCGCAAGTCGCAAAGTGCCGGCATAGTAAAGCACATGCGCTCGCTCCGCTACCACGAGAAAGCGGCCTCGGCGACGCAGCGCAAGAAGAACGCTCTCGCGCGCATCAAGCGCACCGAAACGTACGTAAAGTTGGTAAAAGAAGGTCGTGAGCCCGTCACGAAAAAGAAGCGCCGCTAGCACTCTCCGGGTGCACCGTACCGTACGCCGCCCGTGGGATACGAGCGGCTATGTGCGTATCGTGACACGCATCTTAGGCGATACGTATGATTTGTCGCTTGTCCTGATCGGCGACACGCGTGCACGCGCCCTCAACCGTACCTACCGTGCGAAGAACACGCCAGCGAACGTCCTTTCTTTCCCCCTCACACCCCATTCGGGAGAGATCTTCCTCAACCTTGCCCGGATTACCCGCGAGGCACGCCATTTCGACCACACACCCGCAGAACATGCTCGGTACCTCCTTATCCACGGGTGCCTGCATTTGAAGGGGTACGACCACGGTAGTAGAATGGAGAGAGCGGAACGCGACCTCTGTGCACTGTTCGCCATCCGCTGAACCCGGCCCCCGTCATGCGCACAAAGGTGGTGACACACCGGTCGTGCGAGCGTGGGAAGGCGTGAGGTGTCGTCACGCACGAACGTTGTCCTAACCATCACATCCACACCTATGGCGCGCAAAACGGCAGTGGGAATTGACGTGGGCACCTACCAGATCAAGGTCGTGGTGGCCACCCAAGATCAGAGCGAGCAACGCGCGCGGATCATCGGGAGCGGGAGCGCGTACAGTCGCGGCATACGGCACGGCTACATCACGAACAAGCAAGAGCTCACGAGGGCGCTTGCTGCCGCAATTGAACAGGCGGAGCGGTCGAGCGGCACCCCCATCAAACGCGCATATGTGTCCGTTGGAGGAATTGGCCTTGAGGAGTTCCGTTCTCGAGCAGAGGTCATCATCTCTCGTGCCGATGGTGAGATTGCCGATGTGGATGTAAAAAACGTACTCGAAGAGAGTGAGCACAAGATAAGTTCTCGCCTTACCAACAGGAAAGTCATCCATGCAATCCCGCTCGCGTATCGCGTGGATGGTGAGCGGTTGCTCGGAAGACCAGCGGGGATCAAGGGCACGAAACTTGAAGTGGAGTCACTCTTCATCACGGCGCTCGACCAGCACCTCGGTGAACTCTTTGGGGCGGTGGAAGAGGTGGGGGTATCGGTCGTCGATGTCATGGCAAGTCCCCTCGCGGGAAGCTTCGTAACCCTCTCGAAGGCGCAGAAAATAGCGGGGGTCGTGCTGGCAAACATCGGTGCGGAAACCATTTCGGTCGCCGTCTTCGAGAACGACATACCCGTCTCGATACGCGTGTTCCCCGTCGGTTCCACGAACATCACCCACGACATAGCACTCGGTCTGCGTATATCACTTGATGATGCCGAGCAAGCAAAACGCGGCACGCTTGTCGATGCGGCAACCTCAAAAAAGCGCCTCGACGACATCATCTCCGGCCGCGTGTCCGACATGTTTTCTCTCGTTGAGGCGCATTTGAAACGCATCGGCAAGAGCGGTCTCCTGCCCGCCGGTATCGTCATATCTGGAGGCGGATCCGGTGTTACGACAATCGAGGATATCGCGAAAGCGGTGCTCAAGCTCCCCTCCAGACGAGCGATACTTGCGGTCCCCGACTCCTCGAAGGTCAAGGATAGTACCTGGGCGGTTGCCTACGGACTCTGCCTTTGGGGCATCACGAACGGCAACGAGTCAAGGGATTTGACGGTTTTTCGATCGAGCGTGCGTCGCATTATAGATTGGTGCAAGCAGCTCCTCCCATAAAGTCTTTGCCGTGCAAGGCATTTCCCACCTCACGCAGCGCAAAACGCGGGGGGTGCTTGTCAATGGTTCCTTTTACCCGCACTATCTGGTAGTATGGTGCGACGTGACAATGGTATCGGTAAGACCACGCACTATTCTATGCCACAAGTACAAGCAGCTGAGGTCGGCTCGTTCGCACGCATTCGCGTCGTAGGTGTCGGTGGTTCCGGCAAGAACGCCGTGAACCACATGATCAACTCGAACGTGAAGGGCGTCGAGTTCATCTCCGTGAACACCGATGCCCAGGACCTCCAAAACTCGAAAGCAAAACGCAAGGTACATATCGGCAAGAACCTCACCCGTGGTCTTGGTGCGGGCGGTAACCCGGATTTCGGCAAGCGTGCCGCCGAGGAAACGCAGGAAGAAGTACTTGAGACCCTGCGCGATTCCGACATGGTCTTCATCGCGTGCGGCATGGGCGGCGGTACCGGTACCGGTGCCGCTCCCGTGATCGCGCGCATCGCAAAAGAAGCGGGTGCGCTCACCGTCGGTGTTGTCACCAAGCCCTTTTCCTTCGAGGGACAGCACCGCATGCGATCGGCCGAGGAAGGTATCGCTGCGCTCAAGAATGAGGTTGACGCGATCATCATCATCCCGAACGACCGCCTCCTTGCGATCGTCGATCGGGACACCTCGGTCCTCAATGCATTCGCACTCTGCGACGACGTGCTCCGCCAAGCCGTCGAGGGGATCTCCGACCTTATCACCATGCCCGGCATCGTGAACGTCGACTTTGCCGACATCAAGGCGGTTATGCACAGCGCCGGATCAGCCCTCATGGGCATCGGACTCGCATCGGGCGAAAAACGCGCCGAGGAAGCGGCTCAGAGGGCGATCAACTCTCCACTCCTTGAAGTTTCAATTAACGGAGCCCGAGGTGTGCTCTTCGCCATAGCCGGTGGCGAGGATCTCGGTATGCTCGAGGTTCAGGATGCGGCACGCATCATCACCGAATCTATCGACCCGAATGCCCGCGTCATCTTCGGTGCTTTCCGGGACGACAAACTCAAGAAAGACGAAATCAAGGTAACTGTAATCGCGACCGGTTTCGTGGATGACGTGTTCCCCGCTTCATCCGACCCGCTTTTTTCCATCGGAACCCAGCTTGGAAAAAAAGAGCCGGAGCTTACCCCGGGACAGATTCATAACACAATTGCCGATGTACGCACCGCCAATGCGGCACGCACCGCACAGTCGCAGTCCATGCGCCCGATTGCCGGGAGACCCTCGGAGACCATGAGCGGACGTCCGGCCGATCGAACCGAACAGCGGCCACACACCGACCAGGCACCCCCTGCCCCCGAACCCACTGAGGAGGATGATTCCGAATGGGGCATACCTCCCTTCCTCCGGCGTTCGAAAGTGAAGTGATCGGCTCGCGCCGTATAGTAATAGCACCAAGACACAACGAACTGTTACTACGCGACACCCTTATTATTAGCCACCACGGATAAGGTATGTACGACCTGATTGTTGTGGGGGGAGGACCTGCGGCGATTGCCGGCGGCGTGTACGCCGCGCGTAAGCAGCTCTCTACCCTCCTCATCGCCAAAGAGTTCGGCGGACAGAGTGTGGTTTCCCCCGAGATCCAAAACTGGATTGGCACCCGCTCCATCTCTGGGATCGACCTCGCCCGTTCACTCAAAGAGCACCTCTACGCATACGTTGGCGTCGGGGTCACCGTCGCGGAGGGGGTGCTCGCGGAACAGATTACCATGGAGCGCGAGGGCGAGTTCCATGTACACACGGACGACGGGAAGGTGTACAAGGCTGCAACCGTACTCCTTGCAACAGGCGCACGCCGACGCACCCTCACCGTACCGGGCGCGGCGACCTTCGAGCACAAGGGGCTCACTTACTGCGCCACCTGTGACGGGCCGCTCTTTTCCGGCATGGACGTCGCGGTGATTGGGAGCGGCAACGCAGGGTTCGAGACAGCTGCGCAGCTCCTCGCGTACGCAAAGAGCGTTACACTGCTTGAGCGCACAGCGACGTTCCGTGCCGATCCGGTGACAGTCACCAAAGTTCTCTCACACCCACAGATGCGGGCGCTCACGAACGTGGACACCGTCGAAGTAACGGGGGATCGTATGGTCACGGGGCTGACGTACCGAGACGGAACCTCCGATACGCTCCATACGCTCGGGGTACAAGGGATTTTTGTTGAGATCGGAGTGACCCCCAACAGCGATATGGTAGCTGACCTTGTGGAGCGGGATGTGCAAGGGCATATCGTGGTCGATCCACGAACCCAGCGTACTTCACGCCTCGGGATATGGGCGGCGGGCGACTGTACCGATGGCCTGTATGCACAGAACAACATCGCTGTTGGCGACGCGGTGAAAGCCATCGAAAACCTCTACCAACACCTGCGCTTCAGGTAGTGGTCCTAAATACAAAATCCTCGGTCATCATCGTGATGACCGAGGATAGCGTACTTATGCAGACCACGCTTCTGGCACTACTTCGGCGATTGTTTCGAGCTTCCACCCAAAGGGCCGTGCACGTGCCAAGAGCACCGACACGCGCCCCGCTTCCGACATGAGAGGGGCGAGTACACTCGCAAGGTCTTTGCCGTAGTGTATATGAGTTTCCGTAGAGACCCGCACACCGGCACAATCCTGGTGTACCACTACGACAAGTATGGACGGACGTGCCACCTCGATCTGGTGCCTGAGAACATCAAGGTACGCATGTGCCACGTATGTGCCCCTGTGGTGTACAATCGTGTCCGGACCGGCAACGCGCACCCCAAAGATGCGGTGGGGACCCCCGTGAAGACGGCGGATGTGGTCGAACACGAGCACCTCCAGCATGAACCCGCCAATGCCGCTGAAACGCGGATCGGCGCACGACACGAGCAGTGCACGCGGAAACCACTCATGAGCGCGCACAATGTGCTTGACGGATGCTGTGTGGACCTCGGGGTTCGAAAGCGCATCTCCGTAGCGGGAAAGCGCGATATGCTTCCCCCAAATGGTCGCACGCACTACGAACGACCACAGCACGCTCACCAAAAACTGCCATACACGCCATACACTTTGCATGGGAACTCCCCCCTTTTGAAATGGACCCGCGCCAGTATACCCGCCTGAGTCGAACAGGCAAGTGCTCCCCTACCGTATCCACATTTCAGCAACATGCCGCACAGCTCTTCTCTGCTATACTTACCGTGACACATGCTCAATCGACATACGTACAACACGCTTACCTGGATCGACGCGGTATCTCCGACCGCCGATGAGGTGCGTACACTCGTCCACGAATTCACCCTCGACGGCCTCGTGGCGGAAGAGCTCCTCATGCCATCGGCACGAAACCGCGTGGATGCCCGACACGACTACCTGTACCTCGTCCTCCACTTCCCCGCCTACACGGAGACGAATGCCGTTGCGAACGCCTCGTTCGAGATAGACTTCATCGTGGGACGTACGTGGATCATTACGACACGCTACAGCACCTTCAACCTCCTTCACGGCTTGCCCGCTCTCCTTGAGGTGGAGACGGCCCTCTCCGACAAGCGAGAGCGGCTTGGACATGCCGGTGTCATCCTCTACCACATGCTCGTCATGATCTACACGACCCTCTCCGACAAGCTCGCCCAGCTCGCCACCCACCTCGACACCGTCGAGGAGCGTATCTTTGGGGGGTACGAGAAGGAAATGGTTCGAGATCTCTCCTGCATCAGCCGCGACATCTTGAACTACTCCCAGGCACTCGATAGCCACCGCGATATTTTGGAATCGCTCGAAACGCCGAGCGCCTCCCTCTTCGGATACGAGTACGTGCGCAATGTACGAAGCGTCGCCGGCGACTTCGAACGCCTCGCGGCAGCCCTTAGGAGCAACCGCGCATCGCTCGAAGAGCTGCGCGAAACGAATAACTCCCTTCTCACCACGAAACAGAGCGAGATCATGAAGACATTCACCATCATGGCGTTCGTCACTTTCCCCCTTTCGCTCTTTGCCGCCATTTTCGGCATGAACACCATTACGACCCCCATTATCGGACATCCCCACGACTTTTGGATCATCGTCGGGATTATGCTCTCTGCCGCTCTCGTGTTCTTCGCATATTTCAAGTACAAGCGCTGGCTCTAGGAGCCCCTTGAGACGTCGGGCAGAAGAACAAACGAACGATTGTTTGAGGTGTAAACTCCTGCTATAGTGAGTGTGTACCCTACCGTATGTTTCCCGTGCTTTTCAGCGCCTTGACCGATCCCACAAAGGACGCGAAGCCGCCTCTCCTCCTCTTTAACACGCTCACGCGAAGCGCGGAACGCTTTTCCTCGCTCCATCCACACCGCGTGCATATGTACAACTGCGGACCGACCGTGTACGACTATGCGCACCTCGGCAACCTCCGTTCATATGTTTTCACCGACGTGCTCCGGCGCATACTCACCCTGAACGAATACGAGGTCACGCAGGTGATGAACTTTACCGACGTGGGGCACCTGGCCGGCGACGGAGACGACGGGGACGATAAGATGACAATCGGCCTCAAACGCGAAGGGCTCCCACTCACGCTCGAGGGCATGCGTCACCTCGCCGACCGCTACATCGAGGCATTTCTTGAAGACTGTGCGGCCCTCAACATACAGCGACCGAATGCTCTCCCGCGTGCCAGCGAGCATGTACCCGCAATCCTGGCGCTTATCGAGACGTTGATGCAAAAAGAGTACGCGTACAGAACCCCGGACGGAGTATACTTCGACACCACACGATTCACCGACTACGGTAAGCTCGGCGAGCTCACCATTGACGAGCAGCAAGCGGGTGCACGGGTGAAGGTGAATGCCACGAAACGCAACCCACGAGACTTCGCTCTGTGGAAACGAAACGACACGGAGGGGTGGGAAAGCCCCTGGGGCAAAGGCTTCCCCGGGTGGCACATCGAGTGTTCGGCAATGGCTATGCAGTATCTCGGTAAAGAGCTCGATATCCACACAGGCGGTGTGGATCACATCGGCACCCATCACAACAACGAGATCGCTCAAAGCGAAGCGGCGACCGGTAAACCGTTTGCACGGGTATGGATGCATAATGCGCACCTGCTCTGTGATGGAATCAAGTTCAGTAAGTCCCTACGCAACACGATCACACTTCGGCAGCTCACGGAGCACGGATACCGTCCGCTCGCCTACCGCTACCTCCTCCTCACCGCTCACTACCGTACCATGCTCAACTTTAGCTTCCGAGCGCTCGACGGTGCCGCAACCGCACTCAAACGCCTCCATCGCACGTATGCCGAAACACTCGCGTGCGTACGAGCAAGCCGCGTAGATCGTGGGTATGCACTTCGGTTCTTGAGTGCCGTGAACAACGACCTCGATACCCCCGCCGCGATTGCACTCCTCTGGGAACTCATGAAAGACGACACCCTCACTCGCTCCGCCAAGAAGGCGACCGCTCTCCATATGGATAGTGTACTCGCCATCGGTCTCACCGAACTCACGCGCCAGCGTGCGACGAAGCTGCGCGTTGCCACCAGCGTAGCAGGTAGTGACCTGCCGGAACGCGTACGTACGCTTCTCGCAGCACGCCAAGCAGCACGTGACCGCAGAGAGTGGCAACGCGCCGATGAGCTGCGTGCCGCGATTAGCGCGGAAGGGTACGAGATCGAGGATAGTGCGGACGGCCCCCACGTCATTCCCCGCGACCCCGATGGTACCCTGATCGTACACTAACGCTCCACACCGAGCACTCGCGCCAGGATCGGCATGAGCGATGGCTCCATCACGTATGTGAGCACGATTGCCCACATACCGACCGCAAGCAGGAAGGGTGCGGCAATGAGCCCTGATGCACCCGCGATGGCAAGAAGCGCTACCTGGGTTACTCCGGTCTCGCGAGCGAACGACAGGAACAACGCCTCACGCCAAGAAAACGTGGGCTGACCCCCGACTGTGAGGGGTAAAAAAGACACGTACAGTACGGCAGGTCGCACCACAAACATGAGGAGGGTGCCCACCACGATACCTGCGGCTGCAGCCGAAAGCAGTGAGATTGGATCCGCCATGGCACTCGACGCCAGTGCACCGAAAAGCACGAATACGGTCGGCGCGATGACCTGGTCAACCGCTCGGGTGACGGGCTGCCGTGCGGCACGCGCAGGCAGGTGCGGGTCATACAAAAGTCCCGCCACAAACACCGCAAGGAAACCGCCGCCTCCGACGAGCGAACCGAGAGCGAAGCAAAAAACCGGCACCGTAAAGAAGAGCACCGGATCGGACCAATGCGCAACGCGCACGCTCGCACCCCACGTGCGCAGAATCCATGCGCCGACGATGCCCACGCCAACGCCCCACACTGCTTCAAGCGCGAACCGTTCGAGTACCGGACGAGCGCCAAGTAAGAGAAATCCGTCAACTACCGTCGTACCGACACCGGCACCCACTGCAAGCGCGGCGACCAAGAAGAAACGGGCCACAACCGTGCCGACAATACCGTTTATCATATGTTCCGAACGCATGAGGTCATGGAGGAAGGGGTTGCGAAACCGCAACTGCTTGAGAACCGATGAAGATGATGCGAGGTCGGTCGAAGAGAGGAGCAGTACGAATACCAGAAGGGAGAGTGCGGGAACCATGTTGCCGGCAGCATAGAAAAGCGCCGCACAGAGAGCAGCCAACACGAACGTCACACCTACCGTACCGATGACAGTAAGAGTCGCGACGGGCACGGCGTACCTCTTGAAGGTGCGTATCGGTACCTCGACCCCGCCGGCAAACAGAACGAAGGCTGCGAGAAACTGCAGGATCACCGTGAGGCTCTCTCGATCGAGCATAAGCATGCCGAGGAGCGGCTGCAGCACCACCCCGCAGAGCATGGCCCACACTAACGGCGGCACCGTGGCGGTGTCGGGCACGAGGAAACGCACCCCGTAACCGGCCGCACAGGCGAGTGTAAGTGCGAGGTAGAAACCGTTCGTACCTTCCCGAAACAGTGCGGAGAGGGAGGGAATCCCCTGCACTACAAGCGACACACCAATGCATGCCGCAAGCGGAAGAACGTATGCTCGGAGCGCGCGTAGGTGCATGGAACAAGAATGGGACGCCGTACGTACGTCCATCCTACCGCACCTCGACCAAGGTATCCAAGACCCGTTGTACCCACCCACCGGGAACGCAGCTCAA
>Ga0268298_10001086_pt1 | contig 33093 bp, 35 predicted proteins | sample WWTPWeurt_MetaG_FD_194462 | JGI IMG/M metagenome (GOLD analysis project Ga0268298, IMG submission 194462) | Activated sludge microbial communities from WWTP in Nijmegen, Gelderland, Netherland - WWTP Weurt | ecosystem: Engineered > WWTP > Aerobic digester > Activated sludge | place...
GAAGTCGAACTGATCATCCCGGTCGCGTTGGAGCAGGGTTCTAAATTCGCCATCCGTGAAGGCGGTCTGACCGTCGGCGCTGGTGTTATCACCAAGATTCTGAAGTAAATAAAGGAGCGTTTACTGTCGAGAGACAGCGAACGGAAAGAACGCAATGGCCTCTAAGAAAGATGTTCGCCCCGTAATTCATTTGCAGTGCCCCGAATGCAAAGAGCGTAACTATACCTCGGAAAAGAATCGCCGAAACGATCCGGGTCGTATGGAACTGAAGAAATTCTGCCCGCGCTGCCGCAAGCATACTGCACATCGCGAGACCAAATAGTTTTTTTATCAGGTGGTCAGGCAGACCTCTGTCTGACCACCTGATGTTTCACAATTTAGGCCAGTAGCTCAACTGGCAGAGCACCGCTCTCCAAAAGCGGGGGTTGTGGGTTCAATTCCTGCCTGGCCTGCCTGGATTGTAGACGCCGCCGCAACTGGCGGCGTCTTAGACGTAAAGCAGAGGTGTAACCTTGACTGACAAAGAGAAAGAAAAGAAAGTAGTTCGGAAAGACGAAAAACCGAACGGATTCACGCGGGTAACTGAAGCTGTGCGGCGTTATTTCCGTGAAACGATTGGCGAGTTGAAAAAAGTCAATTGGCCGTCCCGCAAGGAAGCTCAAAACCTCACAATGATCGTTTTGGCTGTGATCGTTCTAATGACAGTTTTCCTGGGCGGTTTGGATTTCCTTTTCACACTCGGCTTTGCCCAACTGTTGAAATAATAAGTCATGTCTGGTTGGAGTAATACGTGAGCGACAAAGGCAATTACAACCGTGGTAGCGATGAACCAAAGCCCAAGCGTGGTGCTGCAAGTTCATCTGTAAATCCAGACGAAGAGTTTTCGTTTGGGGATATCCCTCCGGAATCTCAAACCGAAGATGGCCGGAACTGGTATGTTGTTCACTGTTATTCCGGCTATGAAAATAAAGTGCGGCACAACCTCGAGCAGCGCATTGAAACCATGGGCATGAAAGATCGAATTTTCGATGTGGTCGTTCCTACGGAAGAAGAAATCGAAGTTAAAGAAGGCAAGCGCCGTACAATTGAACGCCGGGTTTTTCCTGGCTATATTTTGGTTAATATGATCATGGGCGAAGAGTCCTGGTATGTTGTCCGCAACACGCCAGGCGTCACCGGTTTTGTGGGTATGGGCAATGCGCCCACCGCCCTCCGCCCGGAAGAAGTTTCCCAGATCATTAAACGTATGGAAGCCGAAGCGCCACGCATCAAGGTGACTTACAAGCCTGGCGAGCGTGTCCGGATTGTGGATGGACCTTTCAACGACTTCCGTGGAACAGTCGCAGAAATTGATATGGAGCGCGCCAAAGTGCGTGTGACAGTCAACTTCTTTGGCCGTGAAACGCCCGTCGAATTGGACTTTTTGCAAGTAGAAAAAGCGTAATTAGGTGGGAGGGTGTCCCCCTATATATCACCCGTTAAAACCACAAAGGAGAGAAATCTGTGGCTAAGAAACTAAAAGCAGTCGTTCGTTTGCAGATTACAGCAGGTAAGGCTAACCCGGCGCCCCCGATTGGTCCGGCGCTCGCTGGTCATGGCATCAACCTGATGGCATTCTGTAAAGAATACAACGCCCGTACCTCAAACCGGATGGGCGACATTATCCCGGCAGAAATCAGCATTTTCACGGACGGTTCCTTCACATTTATTTTGAAGACCCCGCCCGCCGCTGTGTTGCTGAAGAAAGCCGCTGGCGTTGCCAAGGGCTCGGCCAATCCCAGCCGTGAAAAAGTTGGCAAGGTAAACCGCAAGCAGATTCGTGAAATTGCCGAACTGAAGATGAAAGATCTGAACGCAATTGACCTGGCTGGTGCGATGAAACAAATTGAAGGCACAGCAGTCAGCCTGGGCTTTACTGTTGTCGAAGACTAGGGACCCGTGGGAGGGCAGTTCTGCTGTCCGCTTGTACCACTAAGGAGAAAAAATGGCTAAACATGGTAAGAAGTACATCGAAGCGCTCAAGAAAGTTGATGAGACGCGCTCCTACGAACCGAAAGCAGCGGTTGGTCTGGTAAAAGAAACCTCGATTACAAAGTTCGATGGCACCGTTGAAGTCCACCTGCGCCTGGGTGTTGATCCCCGCCACGCCGACCAGCAGGTCCGCGATGTGGTTGTGCTCCCCCACGGCCTCGGCAAGACTGTGCGTATCCTGGCTTTTGTTCAGGGCCCTGGCGTTGCTCTGGCTCGCGAAGCTGGCGTTGATCATATCGCCGATGACGAATTGATCGCCAAGATTCAGGCCGGTTGGACTGAATTCGACGTAGCGATCGCCACCCCGGATATGATGGGTAAAGTTGGCCGCCTCGGTCGTATCCTCGGCCCGCGCGGTTTGATGCCTAACCCCAAAGCCGGCACCGTGGTTCCCAACGAAGATCTGCCCCGTGTGATTAACGAAGCCAAGGCCGGTCGTGTTGAGTTCCGGGTTGACAAGACTGCCAACCTGCATGTGCCGATTGGCAAGGTCTCTTTCGACCTCAAGAAGCTGTATGAAAACTTTGCTGCACTGATGGAAGCCGTCAAAAAGGCCCGTCCGTCGGCTGCCAAAGGCACCTTCATTAAGCGTGTGACCATCACCAGCACCATGGGCCCCGGCGTCAAGGTTGATCCGATCCAGGCTCAGGGTATGACTGCGTTCGAATAAAATTGGTTTATCCGGGGTACAACCGCCCTAAAGGTGGTTGTACCCCGCTAAAATTGTTTGACCCCGGCAGATGCCGGTTGTCGCTTCGCCAGAGATAGCAGGTGCCGGTGAGCTAACGCTCCCGACTTAATTTCCCGCTGAGGTGAGGACCCTCCAAGATAAATATCGCCTGTCTTTCAGGTTGTTTGTGGAGAGTCTTTGCCCGGGTATCCCGCGAGGCAGAGACTTTTTATTGAAAGGAGGTAAAAGCATTGGCTAAATCACGAGAACTCAAAGAGAAAATTGTCGCTCAGTATGAAAAATGGCTGAGCCGAAGCCAGGCAATGATTGTCGCCCAGTACACTGGAATGGCAATGAAAGACCTGGACGCGCTGCGCATTAAAATTCGCGAAGCTGGCGGAGAATTCCACGTTGTTAAAAATACGTTGGGCCGCCGGGTTTTGAAGAATGCGGGCGTTAAAATGCCCGACGAACTGCTCGAAGGCAGCACGGGTGTGGTATTCGCTTTCCGAGATGCCCCCGCCGTAGCTAAAGCGGTGATCGATTTCGCAAAGACATCGGAATCGTTTAAGGTTAAGGGCGGTATCCTGGATCGAACTTCCATCACAGCAGATGGCGTTAAGGCTCTGGCCGATATGCCCCCGCTGCCCGTTATGCGCGCTCGTTTGCTCGGTACGATTCTGGCTCCTGCAAGCAAGCTCGTTCGGACATTGGCCGAACCTGGGCGGCAGGTTGCTGCGGTTATCAAAGCCTACTCAGAACATGATTCTGCTGGCACTGCAGCGTAATTTTTGGTAAGTAAACAATTTTTTAAACAATCAAAATAAACAACTATCTGTAAGGAGATTTCAAAAATGGCTGACCTGAATAAGCTGGTCGAAGAACTGGGCACCCTGACCGTGCTCGAAGCTGCTGAGCTCGTCAAGATGCTCGAAGCAAAGTGGGGCGTTTCCGCCGCCGCTCCCGTCGCTGTTGCCGCTGCCGGCCCCGCCGCTGCTGCCGCCGCCCCCGAAGTTGTCGAAGAAAAGACCGAATTTGATGTCATCATCAAAGACGCTGGCGCCAAGAAGATTGACGTCATCAAGGTCGTTCGCCAACTCACCAGCCTTGGCCTGAAAGAAGCCAAGGAAGCCGCTGAAACCGCCGGCACCAAACTGCTCGAAGCTGTCACCAAGGAAGTTGCTGCTGACGCTAAGGCCAAGTTGGAAGCCGCTGGCGCGGTCGTCGAAGTCAAGTAATTCCTTCGACACATTAAAAGAGGTCGATTTTCCGGCAATGCCGGGAGATCGACCTCTTTTTTGTTAAGATATTTTTTTGTGTTTTTTGGGTGGCGTAGCCACCCAAAAAACACCAAAAACAACCTCTTTTCAGGCTAACCCGAACTGGCGTTAGATAGGTTTACTCAGGGAATCCAATCCGATAAACTGCCCTGCGGCTGGTTCAGCCAGAGCATTTGACAGCTCTCCGGCTGAATCAGTACCAGACCGGGATTTTGTGCATCGGCTGTTCCCCAAACTGAGATCGCCATCCAGCGGCCATCCGGGCTGAAAACAGCCAGGAATGGGTTACTCTGACCGGGAAGGATGACAGGCTGGGGCAAACTGGCTGCATCTGGCTTAAAAAACACACCTGCTTCAGTGCGGTAGATCATCCGCCTGCCATCGTGAGAAAGCTGGATTCCTGTGCTGTCTGGCGGCAGCGCCTGAACATCGGTGGTGGTTTGGGTCTTTAAATTAAATTTGCGTATCTGCAGACTGTCTTCGGTTGGAATGCTGTAATACAACTCTGCGGCATCAGCACCCCAGCCTAAGAAATGTGTATTTTCAGCTCCAACGGGTACTGCCCGCAGGTTTGTGCCATCAGCATCCACTACGTACGCAGCAGATACCTGCCCGGTCACCCGGTCAAAGCCAATTTGCGCTCCATCTGGTGACCATTGAGGCCAACTGTAAAAGATGTTTTCTTCCGCCTGGGTCAGGGAGGATCTGGTTTTTTCTGCCAGTCTGTACAGGTACAGCCCACCTTCGCCCATGTAAACTACCCGAGTACCATCTGGCGAGAGATTGGGGAAATATCCTCTGCCCAGGCTGATCTGCTGGCTGCCGTCCAGGTTGGCGAGGTTGGCGGAAAATTTCTCCCCATCCCACACGGAAAAGGCAATTTTTCCACTCAACCCACCCGATCCATCCAGCCTGCCCAGCAAATCAGGAGCGGCCGGTGAAAGCGCCGCGCCGTTCAGGCAAGCGGTTTGGGGTTCAGGGGCTTCCACAACCGGCAGAGGCAGGGTCGGCAGTGGCGCTGCTGCGCCTGTCTCGCTGGCTGGCGGCGTCCATTCGACCTTCCACGGGCCGCTGCGCCGGACACTGATTGAAGTGATATCGACCTGGATAAGGCCCTGGGGGAAAGCGTCTTTATAATGCCAGCCAACCCGGAATGGCACATTTTCGCTGCCAGGTGATCCGCCTGCATCCAGGATTGGGTGCTGGCTGTCCAGCGCTGTGATCGAGATGATATCGGAGTCGGACTGCAAGTAAACCATGAGCATGGCCGGTTCGCCGGGCGCAGCCTGAATATACTCTGCGGAAACTACCTTGAGTTTATACCCGCTGATATCCAGTTGCTGGTCAATCACCCAGGTCTGGCCGGGTGTGGGGTTCTCGCCAACATCGAAAGAGAAACTGCCAGAAGCGGCCAGCCTTGCTGCCGCGTAATCCAGCACCAGGATGGCTGTGCCGGCTGTCTCGATTGGGCCGGTCTGAACATCCAGCGCGATTAACTGGGCGCTGGCTGGCGCAAAGACCTGGATCTGATCTGTCAGCCAGGCCGGAATCGGCTGTCCTGCCGGGTCAAAGACTTGCAGGGCGTCTGGGAAGATCTGAATTTCCAGCAAATCAGGCTCTTCTGTCCAGGTCAAAACAGTTTGCAGGTAATAACCCTCATTTGAAGCCGCAATCCCTTGAATGGATAACTGGAAGGCCTGATTAGCTGGTGCGCCTGCGGCGGGAGTACTCAGCGTCTGGGCTGGTGTGGACTCTAAAACCGGATAAACGACAAGCCCGGGGGGGGCTGGCGCAAAATCAAGCCCAATTTCCCAATCCTGCGGGCCCTGGCCTTCCGGCAGGTATGGCAGGCACGCTATGACCAAAACAGCCTGGTTTTCATCTGCGGGCAAGGCTGGGAAAATGACTTTCCAATCGGACACGCCGCCGCCCAATCCGTCTTCGGCTCCCAGGCTGGTCAGCACTTGGCCGGAGGCCAGGTGCAGCATGGGCTGCTCTCGGCACATTTGGGGCCGCAGGGCTGGATCCTCCCAGGTGGGGAACTGGCCCTCCACTTTGAAGAAGATGATCGTCCGGCTCGAATCGAGGATGGCATTTTCCACGCTCAGAATGAACCCGCCGCGCTGATCTGTTGCTCGGTGAGCCAGGACCCGCAGCGGAGCGCTTTGGTCAATGCGGCCCACACCAGGCAAAAAGCCGACCAGGTTTTTTAGAGCGACCGCCAGACCGGGCCAGGCAAAAAACGCAACCAGCACAACCGCAGCCGCGATAAGGCCGGCCAACGCCAATCTGCCTGGCGGGAGACGCTGGGCAGACGGCCTGCTGGTAACCCGTTGTTCAATCCCAGGCCACAGGTTTTCGACCTGCGGCATGCTTTCAGAGGCGATTTCGTCCAGAATGTTGGCTGGTTCTCGATTGTTCATTCTGTATTCCTTTCAGGCTGGAGTAAACTGCGCAGGCGCTGGCGGGCGTTGTTTAACAGCCATTTGATGGTTCCAGGCGGCGCAGACAGGCTGGCAGCCATTTCTTGTTCATTCATGCCCAGGTAATAGCGCTGAATTACGGCTGTGCGTTGGCGCGCCGGCAGGGCAGCCAGCGCACGGCCGATCTCATCTTTCAGCTGGGTATACTCCACCTCATCTTCAACGCTGCTGGCTGTAGTCAAAAGAGAAGCGATCTGTTCGACATCAGTCCCAGGGTCATATTGAACCCACCTGTGGGTCTTTTCAATCGCATTCAAAGCGGCATTGCTAATACTGCGCAGCAAGTATGGTGTGAATGGACGGCTTTCATCAAAGCTTTGGATGCCGCGGTAGATCTGTACAAATACCTCCTGGGCCACATCCTCAGCCAGTTGTTCATCTTGAGTTATTAGAAAAGCCGTCCGAACGGCCCTTTTTTGATAACGGTTGACCAGGGTTTCCAGCCCGGTCAGGTCGCCGCTTTTTATGCGCCGAACAGCCTGCACATCATCCATGGATATCTCCGTAAATTTATTGTTCACTACTAATCATACAGGCAGACAGCCCAAAAGGTTGGGATTTTGCTGTAAAAAGCTTATTTGAAAAATAACCTCGATTTCATTTTGTATTTTAATAAACCATGTGGTATATTCATTAAGGACAGGAGGCCTTATGAGTTCACGCATCTTAATTATTGAGGATGATGAAGCGATATTACGCTTTTTACGCCGCGGCCTGGCTTACGAAGGTTACCAGGTTGATACAGCCATGGACGGACAATCTGGTCTGGTTGTGGCTCGCGATAACCCGCCGGATCTGGTGGTACTTGACCTGATGCTCCCGGGCATTGATGGTTTTGAGGTCTGCCGCCGCTTGCGAACGGGTGGTCCAGTCCCAATTCTTATTTTGACAGCGAAGGACACGGTAACTGATCGGGTCCAGGGTCTGGATATGGGTGCGGATGATTACATGACCAAGCCCTTCAACCTGGATGAGCTGCTGGCCCGAATCCGAGCCCTGCTGCGCCGTTCCCAGCCCAGCCGGCCCCAGGCTCTGCGATTCGCAGACCTGACCCTGGATACAGGGACGCGTCAGGCAACCCGGGCAGACCGGGTGATCCCGCTGACAGCCAAGGAATATGAACTGCTCGAGCTGTTTATGCGCCACCCGCGCCAGGTTTTGACCCGCGATATGATTTTTGATCGTGTCTGGGGCTATGACTTTGGCGGCGAAAGCAATATTATCGAGGTTTACATCCGCTATCTGCGCCAAAAATTGGAAAACCCGGGCGAGGCGCGTCTGCTCCACACCGTTCGTGGAATGGGTTATGTGCTACGCGAACCGTCCTGATCCGTTCGCATGTCTCTTCGAACCCGGTTAACGATTCTTTATACAATCTTGCTGGTTGGCTTTCTGCTACTCTTCGGAGTAGCAGTTTCGCTTTACTTTAACGACCGCGTCAAAAGCCAGCTTGATCTGGAGCTGTCGCAGGCTGCCGAGATGGTGATTGCCAATACCCGGGTGGACGCTTCGGCCAAACTGACTGTGGCCCTAGTTGAACTGCGCGAGCAGCTTCCCCCCGATGCCCTGGTCCAACTGCGTGACCGCAGCAATGCCCTGGTTTTTTACAACACCTCTTTCACCGAATCGCTCGACCCGCTGGGGGCGCGTTCGCGAAACCCGGTTGTGCGCGATTCATCCGCCATCGGTCTGCCGCTGCGGGTGCTGACTGTCCCGCTGCAGGTTGGCAACCGGGTTGTTGGCACCCTGCAGGTTGCCACCAGCCTCAATCTGGTGACCGATATCCAGGCCATTTTGCTCAGCATCACCGTCGCGGGGATGATCATCGGCTCGATTGTAGCGGCTCTGGCGGTCTGGCTCAGCACCAGCCAGGCTCTTTCGGCCCTTTCCAGTGCCACCCAGGTTGCCCTCCAAATTACCAAGGCGGATGATCTGGCGCACCGCATCCCGTACAGCGGCCCACAGGATGATGAGATCGGGCAGCTGATCACAGCCTTTAACCAGACCCTGGGCCGGCTTGAAAACCTGTTTAATTCGCAGCGCCGTTTCCTGGCCGATGTTGGGCACGAACTGCGCACGCCGCTGACAGTGATTAAGGGTAATACCAGTCTGATGCGCCGCATGTCGTGTGGTGACGAGGAAAGCCTGGAAAGCATAGAGAGCGAAGTGGACCGCCTGACGCGCCTGGTGGGCGATCTGCTCTTTTTGGCCCAGGCCGAATCGGGCAAGCTGCCGATGATTTACCAGACTGTCGAACTGGACAGCCTGACCCTGGAGGCGATGAGCCAGCTTTCGGTTCTGGCCAGCGATAAGATCAAACTGCGCCTGGGCGATTTCGATCAGGTTCAGGTCTGCGGCGATCGTGACCGGATCAAACAGGTGCTGCTCAACCTGATTGGCAACGCCATCAACTATACACCGGCTGGTGAAGTGGTGATTGGGGTCGGGAAGGTTGAAAATATGGCCCGCCTGACCATCAGCGACACCGGGCCAGGTATCCCACCCGAAGATTTACCTCACATTTTTGAGCGTTTTTATCGAGCCGAAAAGGCGCGCACTCGTTCCAAAACCAAAGGCTTTGGGTTGGGGCTTTCCATCGCTTACTGGATTGTTCACAATCATAATGGGCGGATTGAGGTGGATTCCAAATTGGGCGCCGGAACCACCTTCAGCGTCTGGATCCCGCTGGCTGAAGGCGATTGCAAGCAGCAAACCAGCTAAGGATCCATATCTTCACTCAAGTGGATGTGGGGTGCTTTTTGGGCAGTGCTGCCTGCAGAAAACACCCCAGCGCCTTATTTCAATAAGGCCAAATATTTTTTGGAGGCTTGTATGGCAATTCGCGGGTTTACATGGGCTGCAAAGTGGCGTTGGCTGCTGCTGGGAATAAATTTGGTTGCAATTGGGTTGTTGGCCTCGCTTGGCCCGGCTGAAAAATCTTTGGGCACCAATGTTCGGGTGGTATACCTGCACGGCGCCTGGGTCTGGACCGCACTGGCTGCCATGGTTTTGGCGGGGCTGACCGGTCTGCTGGGGCTGGTCAGGCGCTGGCGTTTTCTGACAGCCTGGTCGCTGGCATTGGGCCGTACGGGTCTCTTTTTTTGGCTGACCTACCTGCCTTTGTCGCTCTGGGCCATGCAGGCCAACTGGAACGGCCTTTTCCTGGCCGAACCGCGCTGGAGCCTGGCGCTGGCCTTCGCCCTTGGCGGGATCGCCCTGCAGGTCGGGCTGGCGCTGCTGTCCAACCCGCTCGTCATTGGGCTGGTCAACAGCAGTTATATTGTGGCCCTGCTGTTTTTGCTGGGTGGGTCAGAAAATGTCATGCATCCCCGCTCGCCCATTCTGGATTCGCGCGCCATGCTGATCCAGCTCTTTTTTGGAGCCCTGACCGTTCTAACGCTGGCCCTTGGGCTGCAGATTAGCCTGGCGCTGGTGCAGACAGGTAGAAAAACGACTTGAAACGCGCCCAGGTTTTCCAGCTGCTCTTCTTCACCACGGCGCGTCTGATCTTTAACACCATGCACCGGATGATGTATCCATTCCTGGCGGTCTTTGCGCGCGGCATGGGGGTGGATGTGCAGCAGGTTTCGTGGGCCCTCACCCTGCGGGCTGGGATTGGCGGGCTTGGCCCCTTCCTGGCGACGATTTCAGACAGCCGCGGGCGTAAAACCGGTATGGTGATCGGCATGCTGCTGTTCATCTGCGGTCTGGTTGTGGTCATCTGGCAGCCCGTGTTTTGGGCCTTTGTGGTCGCACTGATGCTCACCTCGGCCGGGTTTCTGACCTTTATCCCCTCTCTGCAGGCCTATATGGGCGATTCGTTCCCCTACCACCAGCGCGGCCTGGCCATGGCCCTGGTTGAAATGGGCTGGTCGCTCAGTTTCATTGTGGGTGTGCCGCTGATGGGCCTGTTGGTCGCCCGTTTTGGCTGGCGCAGTCCGTTCCCGGTCTTGCTGGGGTTTGCCCTGGTTTACCTTGTCCTCCTGCTAAAGATCGTGCCCGGCGGCCGGCCAGCCGCCGGCACCGTTCTCCCACCCTGGGTCAATTTGCGCCGGGTGTTCACCTCGCCGCTCGCCCTGGCAGCCCTGGCCATGAGTATCGCCCTGACCGGCGCCAATGAGATGGTCAACCTGGCGATTGGGCTCTGGATGGAAGATTCCTTTGCCTTTCAGGTCACCAGCCTGGGGGCGCTGGCAATCGGAATTGGCCTGGCAGAACTGCTTGGCGAAGGCCTGGTGGGGGCATTTGTGGACCGGGTTGGCAAGCTGCGCGCCGTGGCGGCCGGGCTGTTTGCCAATATCGCCTCGGCATTGTTTCTGGTGTTCCTCTCTCGCTCACTGACGGGGGCATTCATCGGCCTGCTCCTGTTCTATCTGACCTTCGAGTTTACGGTGGTCAGCAGCCTGCCGCTGATGACCGAAGTGCTGCCTGGGGCGCGGGCTTCGTTGATGGCAGCCAATATGGCCCTGGTTTCTCTCAGCCGGGCGGCAGGGGCCAGCATCGCGGCGGTGCTGTATGCCCGGCAGACCTTCCCTGAATATTTCTCTGGCATATCCTCCAATGCCCTGGCATCGGTGGCTTTGAATATCGTGGCTTTGTTGGCTTTGTTTGTTTTACAGAAAAGGAATGAAACATGCCCGCTGATCCATCAACCTCAGCCTTATATCAGCTTTTTGAAACCGAGTGGGAATACCGGATGCGCGAAAATCCTCTGTCTGCCACATTTTGCGGCGACCAGCGTTTTAACGACCGGATGCCCGCCATGGATGAGGCCAGTCTGGCCGGCCGGGTGGAGCAGGCTCGCCAATTCTTGAGCCAGCTGCACGCCATTGACCGCAGTCTTCTGGCCGCAGGTGATCAGTTAAATTATGATATTTTTGGCCGTGAGCTGGAAATGCAGATCCAGGAATTTGATTTTGGCCTGCAGTACATGCCTATTTCGCGCCTTTCCGGGTTTCAGATCTATTTGCCCGATCTCAGCCTGCAGACCCCCTTTGATACCCTGGCCGACTATGAGGCTTATCTGCAGCGCCTGCAGGGCTTTGGGACCTATTTTTCTGACCACATCCACCTGATGCGCCGTGGAATCGAGCTGGGCTTGCTGCCCTCCCGAACCGCCCTGTCCGGGGTGGAGAAGACCATCTCCGGGCAAATTACTGCCGACCCGGCTGCCAGCCTTTTTTACCAGCCATTTGTCCAGCTTCCACCCGCCTTTACACCTCAGGATCAGGCCCGCCTGCGCCAGACCGCCCGCCAGGCGATCACGGAGACGGTCGTTCCGGCTTACCAGGCCCTGTTGGACTTTGTGGAGCAGGAATATCTGCCCGCCGCCCGTACCGCGATCGCCGCCGCCAGCCTGCCGAACGGAGCGGCCTATTACGCCTACTGCGTGCGGCGCTACACCACCCTGGCTGTCAGCCCGTCTGAGGTCCATGAAATTGGGATGGATGAAGTCCAGCGGATTCGAGGCGAAATGGACACATTGATCCGCCAGACAGGCTTCAGCGGCGGTTTCAAAGACTTTTTGCAGTTCCTGCGCACCGATCCGCGTTTTTATGTGGATACACCCGAGACGCTGATGAAAGAAGTGGCCTGGATCATGAAGCGCATGGAAGGCGAGCTGCCGCGCCTGTTTAAGAAGCTCCCGCGCACGCCCTTTGGCATGCGCCAGATCCCCGATTACCTTGCCCCGAATTCAACCTCGGCTTACTATTTCCCGCTCAGCGGGGATGGCAAGACCGCCGGTTTCTATTATGTCAATACCTATGATTTGAAGAGCCGTCCGCTGTATGAATACGAGGCGCTTTCCTTCCACGAGGCAGTCCCAGGACACCATTTGCAGCTTGCTTTGCAAACCGAGATGCAGAGCGTGCCCAATTTCCGGCGTTTTACCGATGTGACCGCCTTTATTGAGGGCTGGGCCCTGTATGCCGAACGTCTGGGGCTGGAGGTGGGCTTTTACCAGGATCCATACAGCAATTTTGGCCGGCTGACCTACGAAATCTGGCGGGCCTGCCGCCTGGTGGTGGATACCGGGATGCACGCCCTGGGCTGGAGCCGCCAGCAGGCGATTGATTTTATGGCTGAAAACTCAGGTCTGTCGCTGTTGAACATTGCCAATGAAGTGGACCGCTATATTGCCTGGCCCGGTCAGGCACTGGCCTATAAAATGGGCGAACTGAAGATCCGTGAGCTGCGCCAGTTTGCCGAACAAACCCTGGGCGAGCGCTTTGACATCCGCGAATTTCACGCTCAACTGCTCCAAAACGGCAGCATCCCTCTGGATGCGCTGGAAGAGCGCATCCGGGCCTGGGCGAATAACTAAAGTTATGGCAGATTATTTTGGGCTCTGCCCAAAATAATCTGCCACAATCGGTTACTTTGTAAAAGCAGACCGGATAAACTGCATCACCTCGGCCCAGGCCTGGGTGGCTTCGGGGAACATCGGCGCCAGCAGTGGGAAGCAGTGCACCATACCTTTCCAGACCCGCAGGGTTACGGGGACGCCCGCCTTCCGGGCTTTTTCGGTGAATGAAAGGGCGTCGTCCAACAAAATCTCGTGATCACCGACGATGATGAAAACCGGCGGCAGCCCGCCCAGGTCGGCGTAGACCGGCGAGATCCACGGATGGCGCGGGTCGTTCGGCCCGATGTAATATTCACCCCAAATATTCCACGACCCCAGGGTTGAAATATCTTTTGTGGCATTGGTCTTGTAAGACTGACCTGAGCAGGTAAGATCTGTCCAGGGGGATAGGGCCGCGCCGCCAGCGGGCAGCGGAAGGCCCCGGTCCCGAATCGCCACCAGGCTGGCCAGGCACAGCCCGCCGCCGGCCGACTCGCCAACAATCAAGATATTGGCAGGGGAGACCCCCTGTTCCAGCAGCCAGGTGTATGCGGTCAGGGTATCCTCCATGGCAGCCGGAAACGGGTGCTCAGGCGCCAGGCGATAGTCGTAGAGCAGCGCCGGGATGCCCGTGTCGCGTACGAACTTGGCGACGTGCATGCGGTGATCTTCGCAGTTGCCGGAAATATAGCCGCCGCCGTGGGTGTAAAAGATGGCTTTGCTGTCCGCGTTTGGCGCCGCTGGGCTGCCGGCAGGGTGGATCCATTCGGCCTGCAGGCCCTCGGGCAGCCCGGCGATCTGCACCGGTGAGACCTGGATCCCGGGCGGGATGGCGCCAAATTTCCGGGCGCCATCCAGAAACTGTTGGCGCAGGGCGGCGGTATCCGATTGACGGGTGATGACTTCGCGTTTAAGCTGACCTTTGAGCAGGTGGCTGTGCTGGATAAAAAAGATGATCAGACGGCTTTTCAGGCTGGACATAGGATTTCCTTCAGGTAAATTTCAGGCGGGTGAGCGCCATATAGAATCAAACGAGACGGTGTTCACTCGCCGGGAACAGCGCCAGCGCCATTCAAGAACAAATCGATGCAGCGTTCAATCGCTTCAGGTGCGTTGTAGCTCTCCGGCTGCAGATAAAAGGGCTTGACTGCGGCGATGACGGCGTATTCAAACAAACCTGAGAGCAGGTCTACAGGCAGATCGCTGCGCAGATCGCCCCCTTGTTGGCCCAAAACAATCACCTCGTGGATCAGGCCGGACAAACCCGATTTGTCCCCTTCCTCGGGGCGGAAGGAGAGCACCTGCTTCATGCGGTAGACCATGAAGGCCTCGAAAATGTCCCGGTTTCGCTGCACACCTTCAACCAGTTGGCCAAAGATCAACCGCAGGCGGGACCGGGTGTCTGGCAGGGCCCGCATGGCTTCAACCCGACCGGCCTGGCGTTCGCTGAAGGTTCGCTGCAGGAACCCGGCGATGATGGCATCTTTGGAGGAGAAATGGTTGTAGAGTGTGCCTTTGGCGATGTCGACTTCCTCGGCAATCTGCTCCATTGTGACAGCCTCCAGACCGTAGCGGTTAAACAGCAGCAAGGCGGTCTGGATGATCTTTTGCTGCGTTTCTTCTCTTTTGCGCTCTGTACGGGTAGCGGGTTTATTTTCTGGCATAATTTTGTACTGTGTTCAATATTGATCTTGATATAATATTGAACACAGTATAATTATTTCGGGCCGTTATGTCAAGGGTTACTGTCGCGAAGAGAGGTGTTTTTTGCGGGCGAAGCCCGCAAAAAAACACCTCTCTTTGGGATCTGGCAGAGGGGCTTGCTAAGGCGCGTTTTTCAAATAGCGCTCGAAAAACTCGAGCGTGTGGATCATGGCCGCCGTAAAGTTGACGGAGATGTTGTGGTTGTCCCCTTCGTATTGGTAATACTCCACCGGCCAGCCGGCCAGGATCAAATCCTGGTAAAGCTTGATCGAGAACTCAACCGGGACCTCTTCGTCGTCGGTGGCATGGTGCAGTTGGACCGGCCCGGAAAGATCTGCCAGGTACGAATTGGTCGAGATGCCATTCCAAAAATCCGGGTTGGTCTCCGGGGACCCGTAGAGCTCCACCCAGGAGCGCCAGCCGCGCCGGTTGCCCGGCGTTGGGTTGGGCGTGGGGGTTGGGAACGACTGGCTGCGCCGCCAGCAGCACAGCAGGTCAGGATAAGACCCAACCACCCCGGCCCAGATCACCCCCGCCCGGATATCCGGCGATATGGTCATCGCCCGCAGGGTCAAATAGCCGCCCATCGAGTGACCCCACATCCCAATGCGCTGAGGGTCAACTTGGGGATAGTTTTGAAGCGAACTGAAGGCATTCAGGACGTCTGCCAGGTAGCCAGGACTGCTGTAGGCGCCGGTTGCCTCGCCCTCCGAACGGTCATGACCGCGATAATCAATCCGGAAGACCACATACCCATTTTGGGCCAGGTTGTTGACATAAGCGATATAGCGCTCTGTGGTGCGGTAGACATCTGGGGGGATGTACCCGTGGTTAAAGACAATCCCAGGATAGCCGCCTGGCGGCATTTCGGCATACGGCACGGTCAGCAGGCCGTAGATCCGGTAGCCCTCGGAGAGATAAGACGCATAATAGCGATAATAGTTTGAGCCGGGCTCCAGGGTTTCCTCAATGACGATTTCGCTGCCCGGGTAAGCAGTCTGCCGGGCGGCCCGGATATCCATTGGATGCAGGGTTGGGGTGGGCGTTGGAGTCGTGGTTGGGGAGGGGGTGGCTGTGGCTGTCTGGCTGGGCTCGAGGGTGGATGTTGGGGGCGGTGTGGCGGTTGCAGTCATGGTAGCTGTCGGGCTGGAAATCTGGGCTGCCTCAGGCGGCAGGCTGGGGAGCGGGCTTTGCGTCTCTGCGGTGCAGGCGGTCAGCGCCAGGATGGCGCCGGCAAAGAAAGAAATGATCTGTTTTTGCATGTCAATCACCTTAATCAATTATAATGGGCTGGTATGGATAAGATAACAATAAAATTTTGGCTGACCGGCTTTGCCGGGTTAATATTTTTGGTGCTGTTGGGCGCTTTGAACAGCACGGTGCTGGCTGCGCCCCAGGCCCAGCTCACACCCTTTGCAACGCCCACGCCGGGCCAGGATGGCCGGATTATTTATATCGTTCAGGACAACGACACCCTCTGGCGCATTTCCGCCATCACCGGTGTGCCGCTGGACCAACTGCGGGCCCTGAATAAACTGGTGGATGATATCGTCAAACCGGGCGACCAGCTTCTGATCGGTCTGGGCGGACCTTCTATTTCGCAGTCCACACCGCTCCCAGGCGGCCCGACCGCCGTTCCGCCGGAGGCGACCCCAACCCTGCAGCCCGGCAGCGGCGAAATCTGCGTGATGCTGTATGCCGATTTGAGCGGCGACGGTATGCGTCAGGTGAGCGAACAATGGATTGCGGATGGCGAAATCAACATCACCGACCGATCTGGCAAGGTTTCTGAAACTGCCACGACCAAAAGCCTGCTGGATGATTTTGGCGACCCGGCCCATCTGTGCTATGAAGATCTGCCCGAAGGTGACTATGTGGTCACCGTGGCGATCCCACAGGGCTATAACGCCACCATGGCGTTGACCAAGTCTTTCCGGCTGAACGCGGGCGACAAGACCTACCTGAGCTTTGGGGCCCAGCTCAATGCCGAGAAGGCCAACGAGGAAGCCCTGATCCCCGAGGAGCCGGCCCGTTCGCCGATGCTGGCGATTCTTGGCGGGCTGCTCCTGGCGGCGGCGGCTGGTCTTGGGGTCTATGCCTTTGTTTTGCTGCGCCGCAAGTAAAACGTTCAAAGTACACTTATTTCCAAAGCTGGCCTAAGGCCGACTGCACGTCGGCGCCGGGCAGGCTGGCAAAGCGTTCCTGGGCGGCGCTGCCCAGTTCGGCTGCGATGCGCTCTTCGATCAGGATCGTCAGGAGGGCCGCGCCCAGGGCGCGAGGGCTGTTGATATCCGCCAGATAGGCGGCAGGGCCGACCCTTTGCTGGGCGCCTGGGGTGTAGGCGGCTGCGACCGCTTTGCCGCAGGCCAGCGCCAGGAGGATCGGGTCGCCCCATGGGCTGACTTCGGCCGGGTGGAAAAGGGCGGCGCAGTTCTGGTAAAGGGCGGGCAGCTCCTCTGGTGTGAGGTCTGGCAGGGCCTGCAGCGAATCCGAAACCTGATACTCGGCTGCGATCTGCTGGAGCAGGCGGCGCTCTGGTTCGGCAAGCCCGGCTGCGGCCAGAGAAATGTGGCTGCCGACCGAGCGGGCGGCCCAGCTCCAGGCGGCTGCCAGGCGGTGGAGATCCGCCGGGCGGCCTGGCCCGTGGTAAAGCACGTAGGCCCGGTCTGAATCAAGCGGGCCGCCCGCCGGTGAGGCCGGATGGAACGCCGGGTGGACAAAGGGTTTGCACAATACCAGCCCGGCCAGGCCAGGCGGGCTGGCCAGATCGGCCGGCCAGAGCATTGAATGCGGCCGGGAGTGGGCGCGGGCTGCACCCCCGGCGCCAAGGGCTGCGCATAGATGCTCGGCAGGGCCCCTTCTGGCGGCGGGCGCGGCACTGCTGCTGGTGGTACAGACCAGACCGGGGAAAAAGGGCGCCGAGAGGCTGTCGGCGTGCAGGTAATCTGCTTTGGCCTGGCGGGCCAGGGCGGGCAGATGGCGCTGCTCCCAGGCCAGGCGGCCCCAGGCTGTATTCGGGCAGTCTTTGCCCAGGGTTTTCACACTCCCGTCAAACCAGGCAGGTATTCCGGCAGAAACTTCACCGGGTGAGCCAACCGGCAGCAGCGCCACGGCCTGCCTGTCAGCCGGCAGGTGGGCCAGCAGTCCCAAAAGGTGCAGGGCCTGCGGGCTGGCGCTGGCGTTTACCAGAGCCCAGCCGTCCAGGGCGATCTTTTTCATTTTTTGAGCTTTTCGCTTTTGGCGTTGACACGTTTGAGAAAACGCTGTTCGTCGATGATAAAGCGCTGGTGGGTGCCATCCCCTGCCAGTTCCAGCTCATCGAAGGCTTCGATCTTCAGGTCAACCAGCGAACCCTGGATCCCGGTCACTTCTGCCCGCACCCGCAGGGTGCTGCCAAACGGGGTGGGGGCCAGGTGGCGGATGTTGACCAGGGTCCCCACGCTGGAGAAACCCTCCGGCAGGCAGCGGGCCAGCAAACGGTGTGAGGTGCGTTCCATAAAGCCGATCATCCAGGGCGTTGCCAGGACGCGTGCCGTTCCGCTGCCAATATGAGAGGCCAGGTTCTTTTCTTCGACCTGGTATTCTTCTTCAAAAACGGTTCCGATCGCAATACATTCGCTGAAGTCCATTCTGTTCTCCTTATTCACCGTCGTTCGGGATAAGAGTTATTTGGGTGGCGTAGCCACCCAAATAACTCTTATCCCGAACTTATGTTATTCAAGCTGCACTCGCAAAAGATTTTTTCAAGCTAACCAGCCCTGGTCAGCAGCCAGACCCGGAGCAGCTCGGCCGCGCCCCAGGCCTGAGCAAAGCAGCCCTTGCCGGGGTGGGGCGGGTCGCCGTCAAAGACCTCGCTGACGGTGCCCAGCCCGTGTTCGTTGAGCTGTTCGATCAGGGGCAGCAGCAGGCGGCGGGCGGCAGCCCGGTCGCCAAAGGCCCTCAGGTGGGCGGCGGCAAACGGGCCGATCAGCCAGCTCCAGACCGTGCCCTGGTGGTAGGCGGCATCCCGGCTGCGAAAGTCGCCGCCGAAAAAGCCCTGGTAGCGCTCATCGGCTGGCGCCAGGCTGCGCAGGCCGTGCGAGGTGAGCAGGGCCCGGCCACAGACCGTGACCAGCGATTGGAGCTGGGCGCGGCTGAACAGGTCTGCGCTGGTCTCCAGGCTGGCGGCGATAATCTGGTTGGGGCGCAGGCTGGCGTCAAACCCGTTGGGGGTATCGGGGCTGTCGATGACATCATAGCAGCAGCCAGCGGCGGCGTTCCAAAAGCGGCCGAAACTGGCTTTGACCCGCCCGGCGGCGATCTGGTAGGGGGAAGGGTCTTTTCCCAGACGGGCTGCAAAGGCGCTCATCCGGCACAGGGCGCTGTACCACAGAGCGTTGATCTCGACCTGTTTGCCGGTGCGCGGGGTGACCACCCAGTTTTCGATCTTGACATCCATCCAGGTGAGCTGTACGCCCGCGGCACCGGCCCGCAGCAGCCCGTCTGCCGGGTCCACGCCGATCCCGTAGCGCGTGCCTTTCAGATGCCAGGCGATGATCTCCTCCAGAACGGGAAACAGCTCGGCCAGCAGGGCGTCGTCGCCGGTCTGGGCCGTGTACTGCTGAATGGCTTCAAAATACCAGAGGGTGGCGTCTACGGTGTTGTATTCGGGCTTTTCACCGGCATCTGGGAAGCGGTTGGGCAGCATGCCCTGGCTGGTGTGGCGGGCAAAGGTGGTCAGGATGCTGCGGGCCACTTCCGGCCGGCCGCTGGCCAGGGTCAGGCCGGGCAGGCTGATCATGCTGTCGCGGCCCCAATCGCTGAACCAGGGATAGCCGGCAATGACCGTCTTACCCTGCGGGTCGGCCGCTGAGGGCCGGGCGACGATGAACTGGTCGGCCGCCAGCGCTAGGCGGGCCCAAACCGGCCGGTCGGCCTCGGGCACCCCGCCCGGGAGCCGGGTCAGCAGACTTTGTTCGTAGGCTTTGCGTTCCTGGCAGGCCGTCTCGCCGTTGGGCCGGGCAGCGGCCTGGGTGCTGAAGACCAGCGTCAGGCTTTCGCCGGGCTGGAGGGTGGCGCTGAAGACAGCCGCCCGCAGGTGATGTTCGTGCCCGTCAAAACCACGTTCGATCTCGGTTTGCAGGCGGAAGTCCGGGGTCCAGTTGGCCGGATTTTGGGCCTGGAAAGCGCGCAGGCGGAATTTGCCCCGGCTGGCCCGGATATAGAGCGGTGTGCCCCCGGGGCGGGATTGGATCTGGAGTGCGGCCCGGCTGCCGTCCAAAAACTCGGCCTGGGCGGCTGGGTAGTCGCTGACCGCTCCGTGATAGTCGCGGTCGTTGGTCAGGGCTGCGGCCCGCAGGCTCAGCGGGGCGCTGGCTGCCAGCAGGCGGTAGTGGATGTAGGTGGTGTTTTCGCCCTGCTGCATCCAGACTTGCTTTTGCAGGCGGGCGTCGCTCAGGGCGTATTCCCAGGTGGGGATGCCGCCGTCCAGCCAGAAGCGTTCCAGATAGCGCTGGCCGCACCCGCTGGTCCGTCCAGTTCGCAGCAGGTTGCGAAACAGGTCTGCCTTCTGGCCAAGGTAGGTCAGGGTTTCGTCAAACTTGACCGCCAGCAGGGTCCGCCCCAGCGGCGGCTGGAGCGCCGCCGTCAGCAGGCCGTGGTAGCGTTCGGTCAGCTGGCCGCCGATCGTCCCGGCAGCAAAGCCCCCGATGCCGTTGGTCGCCAGCCAGACGCGCTGGCGGGCAAACTCCGGGTCGCTGCACTCGGCGCGGCCAAAGCTGATCGGGTGGGGGGTGACGGGGGATGGCATGCTCTCTCTCCTCTGGGATGCAGTAATCGGACAGCCGAATTTTAGCACGAACGAAGTATAATTTTAACCAGTTTCAAAGTCAAAGTAGGTTTTTGGGGGGCGAAGCCCTCAAAAAACACCGCCCCATGCTTATTGAGATGATATGTTTCAAAAAAGGAGATTAAAATGACCATCAAACTGACCTGGTATGGACATTCGGCGCTTGGTTTGGAAACGGGCGGTTTTCACCTGCTGGTGGACCCGTTCCTGAGCGGCAACCCGACAGCTTCAATCGGCGCGGCCCAGGCGGCGGCCGATTTTATCCTGGTGACCCACGGGCACGGCGACCATGTGGGCGATGCGGTCGCCATCGCCCATCGCACCGGGGCGACGATCATCGCCAATTTTGAAATTGCCAACTGGCTGGACCGCCAGGGCGTGAAGACCCACGCCCAGCACATCGGAGGCGGGTTCAAGCATCCCTTTGGTTACCTCAAGCTGACCCAGGCGCTGCACGGCTCGGCCCTGCCGGATGGTTCGTACGGCGGCAATCCGGCCGGCTTTCTGCTGACCACCGGCGAGGGGAAGAAGATTTACATGGCCGGCGACACCGGGCTGTTTGGTGATATGAAGCTGATCGGCGAAGAAGGACTGGATCTGGCGGTCATCCCGATCGGCGATAACTTCACTATGGGCCCGGACGATGCCCTGCGGGCGGTCAGGCTCCTGCAGCCCCGGCACGTGATCCCGATCCATTACGACACCTTTGGTCTGATCGCCCAGGACGCCCCAGCCTGGGCCAAACGGGTGGAAAGCGGCGCGGCGGTCAGGGCCCATGTGCTCCAGCCCGGCGAGAGTTTTCAGTTGGATTAAGCAGCAAGGGCAGGGCCATCATTGCCGTTGGCCTTGGGGCAGGTGCCTGGTTGAAAAGGCCAAACAGCCATCAACGAAAACCTGCCCTGCATTGGGCGCGCCATCGGTTATGGCGAGGCGCCGTTGACCGGGCGGGATGCCCATTTTAATCTGATGATATAATACACCTTCTTTACGGAGGTACCTATGTTTGACAGTCTTTTTAAGCGTCGCACAACAGAAGAAAAAGTGAAAAGCGCCGGCCGGCTGCCGCCCGGACAGTCGCTGACCCAAAAATTTCCGGTGCTGCATTATGGCCCGGTGCCCGGGTTTAACCCGAAAACATGGAGCTTTAAGGTCTGGGGCGAGGTGGAAGCGCCCCTGGAATTGACCTGGGAGCAGTTTAACCAGCTGCCGCGCTCCACAATCCAGATGGATATCCACTGTGTCACCCGCTGGAGCAAGTTTGACACCGTCTGGGAGGGGGTTGCCGCCTGCACCTTGCTGGAGCTGGGGCTGATTAAGTTGAAACCCGGGGCCAAATATGTCATGCAGCACGCCGAATATGGCTTTACGGTGAATACTTCCTTAGAAGTTCTGCTGGCGGATAACTTTTTGATGGCAACGCATTATAATGGAGAGCCGCTGGAACCTGATCACGGCTTCCCGCTGCGCGGTGTGATCGGCTACATTGCGGACCGCCCCGACTTGATGACCCCCTATTTCTGGAAAGGCGCCAAATGGCTGCGCGGCCTGGAATTTATGCCGGCAGACCGGCCGGGCTTTTGGGAGCAGGGTGGGTATCACATGCAGGCGGATGTTTGGAAAGAAGAGCGCTTCGGCTAATTTGAGGCGTTGAGGAGTAGAAAATGAGAAAATTGTTTTTGCTTTTGGTGGTTTTTGCCTGTTTGCTGGCGCCTGCCCGGGTCTCAGCACAGCAGGCAGTCCATATCGCTTCGCTGGAAGTGGATTTGTGGCCCGAATACGACCAGCCCAGCGTGCTGGTCATTTACCGCATTTCTTTAGCCGCAGACACCACCCTGCCTGCCAATGTCAGCCTGCGCATCCCCTTCGGCGCCCAGGTTAACGCGGTGGCGGTTAAGGATGTGGATGGTCAATTGTTGACCATTACCCACCAGAGTGAAAATACTGGCGGATTTCAGGTTTTGCACTTTCAGGTGACTTTACCCGATTTTCAGCTTGAATATTACGATCCCAACCTCACGAAAGATGGCACTCAACGCACCTACAATTACCAGTGGCCTGGAGATTATGTTGTTGATCAGGCAGATGTCCTGATCCAGCAGCCGTTCGACGCCACCCAGCTCAACATCATCCCCGGTCCGGTGACCAATCGGGCCAATTCGGATGGTCTGACCTATTTTTCCAAATCGGTTGGTTCATTGAGCGCCGGGCAGAGCTTTGTGCTGGAAATTGGTTACGATAAGCCCACCGACCGGGTGAGCGCCGAATTCATGCAGGTCCAGCCTTCTGCCCCGCTGCCAAACCAGACGCCGACCACCACCGATGCTCTGGGCCAGGTCTGGCCGTGGGTGCTGGGTGGTTTGGGAATTGTGCTGATTGCTGGCGGTGGTTTCTGGTACTGGCGCTCCAGCCAGCAGCCTGCATCCCGGCGCGGCGCCCGCAAGCGCACCCGCGCTTCGGCCCCCAGGACAACACCCGTTCATTCTGAAGAGACTCAGGACGATCCAGACGCCATTTACTGCCACCAATGCGGCCGGCGGGCCTCTCCGGCTGACCGTTTCTGCCGGGTCTGTGGAACCCGACTGCGCACGGGCGGCTGATCGTCTCGTTTCAAAAGGCAAAAGTTAGCCAAAACACCCTGTGCGGATGGGTTTTATTTCGCAGGCCAGGCCCGCTAAAGTAAAAAACCATTTACCAGGATACCTGAAGTAAGAGATTTTTTGGTGTTTTGGGGTGGCTACGCCACCTCAAAAACACCAAAAATAACCTCTTTTCGATAACCCGAACTGGGGTTAAATATTTTTTGCGCCTTCTCATCCTATTGCGATGTATTTCTCAGGTTGGTTTAACCTTTGCATGTTAAAAACAATGAATTGAACTTTACTTCACAATCTGGGAAGCGTGATTAGAGTTCGTTTGATCTTCTGCTGTGCAGGCTGCTTTTCTATTGATTTCAGCCTCGCATTTGTTCAAATTGGAAAAGGAGAGATATCTTATGGAACCAATGAAAGCCCCAAAGGCAAACCGGACCAAGTTTTTCTTGGGCGGCGCCCTTATTCTGGCTGCCGTAGTTTACTTGATTGTTTCGTCTACCAAGGCCAGCGCCCAGTATTTTGTGACCATTGATGAATTGAACGCCAATCGGGCCCAAAACATGAACCGTGATTTGCGTGTTTCTGGTGCTGTGATGGGTGATTCGATCAGCTACGATCCCGCAACCCTCGAGTTGACCTTTACCGTGGCGAATGTCCCCGGTGACAACAATGAAATTGAGGCTCAGGGCGGCCTGGCAAAGGTTTTGCACGATGCCGTGACCGATCCCAGCCGTTCTCATATGCAGGTGATCTATGTTGGCCCCAAGCCCGACCTGCTGCGCAATGAGGCCCAGGCCATTATGACCGGGCGGTTGGATGAAAGCGGTGTATTTCACGCCACCGAACTGCTTTTGAAGTGCCCAACCAAATACGAAGAAGCTATTCCCTCGCAGGCAGCCCCTGTTGAAACCCCAGTGAAATAAGACTTCCCGTTCCATCTCAAGTGGTTTAATGTGGGGTTTCAAATCCAGGTAAAGCCTGGATTTGAAACCCCACTCCCCACTTTTGAGGAAACGGTGTTCTTTTTCTGCTTAATGTTGGAGGTACGATGATTGCAAATTTAGGCTTAGGCACGCTGGTGATCACCTTTTTGGTGTCACTTTATGGAATTGGCGCCGCCCTGTACGGGGCGTTGGGCAAAAAGCCCAAATGGGTTGACAGCGCCCGCAATGCGATGTTGTTAACCTTCCCCCTGCTGACCCTGGTGGCCGGCAGTATTATTTACTTGCTGGTAGCTGACCATTTTGAAATGGCCTATGTTTCCCAGGTGACCAGCCGCAGCATGGAGCCTTATCTGCGGGTGACTGCCCTCTGGGGCGGACAGGCTGGTTCGCTGATCTTCTGGTCCTGGCTGATGTCGGCCTTTGCCAGTGCAGCGACCCTGCGCAAATGGGACCGCGACCGCGAATTTCTGCCCTGGGTGGTGGTGGTTTCGTTGGTTACCCTGTCTTTTTTCTTGCTCCTCAACATCTTTGTTGAAAATCCGTTTGAGCGTCTGTGGGCATTGACCAATGGTTCGGTTGTTCCGGCCCTCTTCCAGCCGATTGGCGCTCGTTTGTATAACCCCGGCGATGGGAATGGCCTGAACCCGCTTTTGCGCCACCCTGGCATGATCATTCACCCGCCCATGCTCTACCTGGGCTTTGTGGCTTTTACCATTCCTTACGCCTTTGCCATGGCTGCGCTCATTACCGGCCGTACCGATGACCGCTGGATCCGCATCACCCGCCGCTGGACACTGGTTGCCTGGTTGTTCCTGTCGCTTGGCCTGGTTTTGGGCGGGCGCTGGGCTTATGATGTTTTGGGCTGGGGCGGCTATTGGGGCTGGGACCCGGTTGAAATTGCAGCCTTTATGCCCTGGCTGGTGGGCACGCCTTTCCTGCACTCGGTTATGATCCAGGAAAAGCGCGGCATGTTCAAACACTGGAACATGTTCCTGATTATTCTGACTTACGATCTGGTGATCTTCGGCACGTTTCTGACCCGCTCTGGCGTGATCAGTTCGGTGCACGCTTTTGCCCAAAGCTCCATTGGCCCGCTTTTCTTCACCTTTATCGGTCTGACGTTTATCACCTCCCTGGGTCTATTGTTTTACCGCTGGGAAGGACTGCAGTCTGAAGGTGAATTGACTTCCATGTTCTCGCGCGAAGCGCTCTTCTTGTTGAATAACTTGCTCTTCATCCTGATCATGATCGTCTGTTTCATCGGGGTGGTTTTCCCCATTCTCTCTGAAGCCCTGGGCTTTTTGGGCCAAACAATCCCCGGCTTGAGCACGATATTTACCGGCGAAAAGATGAACGTTGGTCCGGAGTGGTATGAACGGATCACAGGCCCGCTGTTTGGGGGTCTCCTGCTGCTGATGGGGATTGCCCCGCTTTCCGCCTGGCGCTACTCCACCTATAAAACCCTGGGCAAGGCTGCCTTTGGCCCCCTGGTGTTTTCGCTTCTGGTGGTGGGGGCGATCTTTGCCATTGGGGTGCGCTCTGTCTGGGGGCTGATCGGCTTCTGGCTGGTTGCCTTCGATTCGGCCATCCATCTGTATGAATTTTGGCGTGCCTCCTGGGCCCGGTCTCAGGCACACGGTGAGAATTTGGTGGTCGCACTCTGGAACCTGGCGGGCCGCAACCGCCGCCGCTACGGCGGCTATGTCATTCATATCGGCGTTGTTTTGATGGCGATCGGTATTATCGGGCTTGAGATGTTCCAGGTGCAAACCCAGGGCTCCATCCCGATTGGCGGCAAGATGAGTCTCGGCAGTTATACCCTGACCTACACCGACCTGAAGACCTGGGATACAGCCGATGGCAAAAATGTGACTCGGGCCGTGCTGGAAGTTTCGAAGAATGGCAAGTCCGTTGGCGAGCTTTATCCCCGCCGAGATTATTACTATGAATCACAGCAAAATATGACCATTCCCGGTTTGCGCAGCACCCTGATCGATGATTTCTATGTGATCCTTGTGGATTGGCAGCCCATCTCTACCCAGGGAGCCACCTTCAAGATTTATCACAATCCGCTGGTTAACTGGCTTTGGATTGGGTCCATGATCTTCATTTTTGGGACAATGATCGCCACCTGGCCCGATAAGGACCCCGAGCTTGTGCCATCCCGCCAGCGCGCCGGACGTTATGTTCCCGCCAGAGCCTCAGGAGATTAGTCGCATGGCTGTATTTTTGCGCAAAAACCGTTTTGGAATCGCTTGGGTGCTTGGCCTCGTGGCTGTACTGTTATGGAGCGGCGCAGTCCGCGCCCAAAGCGGCAGCACGGCTGCCGTCACTGATGATCAGGTCAATGATGTCGCCAGCGAGCTATACTGCCCGGTCTGCGAGAATACCCCGCTGGATGTCTGCCCGACCCAGGCCTGCGCTCAGTGGCGTGATCTGATCCGCCTGAAGCTGAGCGAGGGCTGGACCAAAGAGCAAATCAAAGATTACTTTGCTGAACAGTATGGAATCCGCGTCCTGGGTACACCCCCAGCCACCGGTTTGACGGCTTTGCTGTATGCCCTGCCGTATCTGGCCATTCTGGTTGGAGCGGTGGTCCTCTACCGGGTCTACAAGGCCCTCGTCAAGCCCCAGGGCACAGCCCAGCCGGCTGTACCCGCCGCTGAGCAAACGATATCGGATGAATATATTAAGCGAGTTGAAGCCGAACTGCGCAAGCGCTGACCGGTTTATCTATTTTTTTGTCAGGAAAAAACTTATGCAAGAACCAATACAAAACCTTCCCAAACCCCCTGCCTCAAAAGGGCTGACGATCTGGGCTGCGTTGGGCTGGATTGGCCTGTTTGGCCTGCTGGGGATCGTAGCCCTGGGGCTTCTTAGTAAGCAGCAGGGCCCGGTGCAAATCGGCAAGGCCGCCCCAGACTTCACCCTGACCACCTTTGAAGGCGAGCAGATCAAGCTTTCTGAACTGCGCGGCAAAGTGGTGGTGGTTAACTTCTGGGCCTCATGGTGCAAGCCATGCGAGCAAGAGGCAGCCGATATGGAGACGGCCTGGCGTCTGTACAAAGACCGCCCGGATGTTGTCTTTGTTGGGATCGACTGGACCGATACGGAACCTGCTGCGATGGGGTATCTCCAAAAGTTCGATATCACCTACCCCAACGGGCCAGACCTGGCTACCCGGATTTCTCAGGCTTACCGCACAACGGGTGTCCCCGAAACGTATATCATTGATCAAAATGGAATCCTGGTTTACAAAAAATTCAGCCCATTTGAGTCGGTCAGTGAAATCCAATCAGCAATTGACCCCCTTTTAGGGCAGTAAAAAGTTTTTTCAGCAGGTTGGGTGTGGGGATTTCAAACCCACACCCTCAATCTTGCTGCGCAGTACAATAAACGAAAGGCATTGGCATGGATATTGGTTCTATATTTCTGATTTTGGCTGTCTTGCTGCTGGTGTTGCTGTATGTTGGCCGTCCGTTTTTGGATGGCAGGAGCAGCCTTGTGACAAAGGAATCCCAAGAAATGTCGCATTTGCTGGCAGAGCGCGATCGCGTCCTGAACGCGCTGCAAGAGTTGGAATTTGATTTCCAATTGGGAAAAATCCCGGCGGAAGATTATCCACAGCAGCGCGAATTGATGCTGCGACATGGTGCAGAGACCCTGCGCCAGATTGATGAGCTGCAGACCCAAAACCCTATTCAGGATTTTGGCCGCCGAAGCGTGAGCGAACAAGCTGCTGGACCCAAGTCGGTTGAAGACCGGATCGAGGCCGCAGTAGCTGCCCGCCGGATGGTTGCGCGCGGCCTGGCCAGTGCCGATCAGCGCCAGACGGCCTCTGCCCAGGCTGTCTCAGCCCAGGCTGTCCCCGCCCAACCCGATGATGAAGTTGAAGCGCTCCTGGCAGAACGCCGCCGGGCCCGCTCTGGAAAGTCCGCTGGCTTTTGCCACAAATGCGGCGGCGCACTCCAAACCACCGACCGCTTTTGCCCCAAGTGTGGGACGCCTTCAGCCGTCGCCAATTGAATTGAGGAATTTAATGAAGAAACTCCGTCTTGTTTCCCTGTTTTTTTTGGCTGCCTGTTTCATGGCCGCCTGTTCAATTTCCCTGGCCGAAGATCTGACCCCGCCGCCCGATGCCCAGGCGCCAGTCAGTGCGCCGCTGGGTGAGGCGATGGGCGCCACCAGCCCGATGAGCGGATCCACCAGCAGCAGCGGCCCGGTCTACCCCGTAGTCAATCCAGACCCGGCCAAGGGTAAGGTGATCTATGCTGAAAAGTGCGCCCCCTGCCACGGTGACAGGGGCATGGGCGATGGCCCGCGCGCCGCTCAGCTCTCGGTGCCGGTAGCCGAAATTGGCAACCCGGCTCTGGCCCGCCTGGCTACCCCGGCAAGCTGGTTCAACATGGTGACCAATGGTAACATTGAACGCTTTATGCCGCCCTTCATCAACGGACTGGATGATCGCCAGCGCTGGGATGTGGTCGCTTACGCCTTCAGCCTCAGCCAGACGCCAGAAATGCTGGCCGCCGCTGAGACGTTATACACTCAGGAATGCGCCCAGTGCCACGGTGATACCGGGCTTGGCGATGGTCCAGAAGCAGGCAGCTCCCGGCCGCGCAGTTTCCACGACCTGGAATTTATGGCCACCCAACCCGACCAGGCCTTGTTTGATGCCATTGCCAACGGTGTATCCGATGTGATGAAGCCTTACAATCAGCTCAGCGAAGACGAACGCTGGGGGCTGGTGGCGTATGTGCGCAACCTGACTTATGCCGCCCCAGGCGAATCGGCTGCCGCTCCGGTGGTAACCCCGCTTCCCGCCGCTGAAACCGGCAGCATTACCACCACCCTGCCTGTCTCCGGCACCGGGGTGATTAATGTGACGATCAATATGCCCGGCGGACAGCCCCTGCCCGAGAATGTGGAAGTGGTGCTGTACGCTTTTGACAACATGACCCTTTCTTTCACTACCACCGAATCCACCCGCGAGGGCACGGTCTTCACCTTTGAAAATGTGGTCATGCCCGCTGAGCGGGCGTTTATCGCCAGTGCAGAATTTAATGGCGTGACCTACGGGTCGGATGTGGCCTTGCCAACGCCTGGAAAGCCGATTGAACTTGTTGTGCAGGTTTTTGAAACCACCACCGACAAATCTGGCCTGGTGGTCGACCGGCTGCATATGTTCTTCGATTTCACCGCCCCAGATCTGGTTCAGGTTGTGGAAGTATATGTTTTCCTCAATCCGGGTGATAAAACCATCACCTCTGAGGAACCCGGTGGACCGGTGGCGCAGTTTATCGTCCCCGAAGGGGCGATTAACGTTCAGTTCCAGGATGGACAGATGGGCCAAAAGTACCTGGAAATTCCAGGTGGTTTTGCCGATACCACGCCGATCCGGGCTGGCGAAACTGGCTACCAGGTGATGTTTGCTTTTGATCTGCCTTATAAAGATGCCGCCTCGTTCAGCCAGCAGCTGGTCTATGATGTGAATTCATCCATCATTCTGCTGCCCGATAATGGGGTTAAGCTCAAGAGCGACGCTCTCAAAGAAGGCACACCCCAGGCCATCCAGGGCGCCAATTACAAAGTTTATAACAGTGAAGTGATGAAGCAGGGCTCTTCCGTGACGATTGAGCTTTCTGGCAAGCCGAGCGACGCACCCTCTGATGCGGCTGGCGGATCTGGTCTGACGGCCCCTGAAGCCCAAACCAGCCTGCTGATTGGCCTTTCGGTGCTTGGTCTGGCGCTGGTGCTTGTAGGCGTCTGGCTCTGGCGGCGCGAGCGCACACCCGCGGTGGAAGCTGATGAAGAAGACGACGAAGAAGACGATGCGCCCGAAGATGATCTGGATGATGCCGACAGCCTGATGGATGCCATTATCTCGTTGGATGATCAATTCAAATCGGGCCAGATTTCGCAAGAAGCCTACCAGCAGCGCCGGGCTGAGCTGAAAAGCCGCCTGCAGCAGCGCATGGAGTAAGATGCAAACCCTGAACGGTAAAGCCTGGATGGATGTCTTATGATTTACGTGCGTAAGTTGGTTAAGCGTTTTGGCTTGAAGGCTGTCTTGAAGGGCCTCGACTTTCAGGTTGAGGAGGGCGAGTTTGTAGCCCTCCTCGGCCCGAACGGGGCTGGGAAAACGACTTTCTTACGGATTCTCGCAACTCTCTCCCGGCCTTCGATGGGCGCAATTCAGGTGGCTGGCTACCAGCTGCCCGTTCAGGCGGCGGCGGTGCGCCGGCGTTTGGGCGTGGTTTCGCATCTGCCGCTGCTTTACGGTGATCTGACCGCTGAGGAAAACCTGCAGTTCTTTGCCCGCATGTATGATCTTGCGGATTCAAACCGCCGGATTAGCGAAGTGCTGGGGATGGTTGGCCTTGAGAACCGGCGGCGTGACCTGGTGCGCACTTTTTCGCGCGGTATGCAGCAGCGCCTGGCGATCGGGCGGGCTGTGCTGCACGACCCGGATGTCATGCTCTTTGACGAGCCGCACACCGGGTTGGATCAGGATGCCTGCACCATGCTTGACAATGTGCTGCGTGAAGTCGCAGCCCGCGGCCGGACGGTGGTGATGACCTCACACGACCTGGCCCGGGTGGGAGCGCTGGCTTCGCGCTTTGATGTGCTCTCACGGGGCGTAATTGCGGCTTCGATCCGGCGTGACCAGATCGAACCAGATCAGATCCTGGCGTTTTATCGCCAGACGCTGGAGGCTTGAGATGAAACCCGAATCTGTTGTCTCTCGCACCCAGGAAACTTCTGAATCCGGCCCGCTGGCTGGGGCGCGGGCCTTTGTGCGTGCTACCTTTGCCGTGGTCTGGAAAGACCTGGCAGCCGAAATGCGCAGCCGCGAGCTGATTTCGGCCATGCTGGTCTTTGCTCTGCTCGTTCTGTTCATTTTTAACTTTGCGCTCGAACTGGACCCCAAAACCCGCAGCACCGTCACCGCCGGTGTGCTCTGGGTGACCTTTACTTTTGCCGGCACCCTGGGGCTGAATCGCTCGATGGCGATGGAAAAAGATCGCGGCTGTCTGGACGGACTGCTCCTGACACCAGTTGACCGCAGTGCGATTTATTTTGGCAAGATGATCGGTAACCTGATTTTTATGTTCCTGGTCGAAGCGATTGTCTTTCCGGCTTACACCGTTTTGTACTCTGCCAATTTGTTCAACCTGGGTTTGGTCTTTGTGGTCTTTTTGGGTTCGATCGGCTATATCGCCATGGGCACCCTGCTCTCGGCGATGGCGGTCCAGACCCGCACCCGGGATATTCTGTTGCCCATTCTGCTTTTCCCGCTGACGATCCCGATCCTGATTGCGGCGGTCAAGGCCAGCGCCGGCTTTTTGGCGGCCGACCCCCTGCCCGAGATTTTGTCCTGGATCAATTTGATGGTGGTCTACGATGTGGTGTTCATTGCTGCCGCCTTTATGGTTTTTGATTATGTTGTAGAGGAGTGAAATATGGAAACAAAACCCCGACTTCTGAATGTTTTGGATTGGGTCAGCCTGGTGTTGTTTGTGATTGCCACCGGGATGGTCTTTTTCTACGCTCCCACCGAGGCCATTATGGGCCAGGTGCAGCGTGTCTTCTATTTCCACGTGGCTACCGCCTGGGTTGGCTTGTTGGGCTTTATTGCCGCTGGTCTGGCCGGGATTGGCTACCTGCGCACCAATAACCTGAAATGGGACAATGCCAGCCTGGCTGCAGTGGAGATCAGTTTGATCTTCTTTGCGGTGGCGATTGTCATGGGGTCGATCTGGGCCCGGCCTTCCTGGGGCACCTATTGGACCTGGGAACCCCGCCTGACCACCGCCACGGTGACGGAGCTGATTTACGCGGCTTACCTGCTGCTGCGCCAGGGTCTCGAAGATCCGGAACGCCGGGCGCGCTTCAGCGCAGTCTATACCATTCTGGGCTGCATCAGCGTGCCGATTACATTCGTATCTATCCGTCTGTTCCGCACCATCCACCCGGTGGTCATTGGCAATGCCGATGCCGCTGCTCAGGGCGGTTTCAGCATGACGCCTGCCATGTTCCAGACCATGATGTTCAGTGTAGTCACATTCTCGGTTATTTTTGTAGCGCTGCTCTGGCACCGCATTCGTCTGGGCAACCTGGCCGATAAGGTTGAGCAGCTGCGTTTGAAACTGGCCCAATAAAGGAGACTTGAAATGGCAGAAACTACCAATTACATGATCGCAGGATATGTGGTCTTTAGCATTGGCATGGTTGGCTACCTGCTCAGCCTGGTGCTGCGGGCGCGCAGCCTCAAGCAAGACCTGGATGTCCTTCAGGACATGGAAAAGAAAGAGAACTAAACACCATGCCAGCAGAGCTGCCAACCAACCCGGAAAAGAAAGACAAGCCGATCCAGGTGGAAACCGCCTGCGGCGGCCTCGTTATGCTGACACAGCACACGCCCTGGGTCTGGTACCGCGACGAGAAAGTTTATTTCTGTTTGCCGGAATGCAAACGAACCTACGAGGAAGACCCGGTCAATTCCTGCATGGCAGCCCGAATTCTTTTGGACCGCTAAATAAAACACACAACCACCCGCAAGGGTGGTTGTGTGTTTTATTACCTTTTAGCTTTTGGCCAGCAGGCCGTCCAAAACCGCTTTGGAACTGGCTTCGATTTCAGCGTGCAGGCTGCCGCCGTTGGCATCCATGGTGACGACCACCGGGAAGTCTTTGACTTCGATGACCCACATGGCCTCAGGGACGCCGAAATCCAGCTTGTATACCCCCAGCACCTTGGTCACCGACTGGGCAATATACGAGGCCGCCCCGCCGATGGCGTGGAAGTAGACCGCAGGGGTCTCCTGGCAGCCCTTGAGGGTGCCGGCGCCCATGCCGCCCTTGCCGATGACGCCCTTGAGGTTGAAGTGCTTCAGCACGGCTGCCTGGTACGGTTCTTCGCGGATTGAGGTGGTGGGCCCGGCGGCTACAAATTTATAGGCTTTGGTGTCGAGCCCGGAGACAACCGGGCCGCAGTGGTAGATCACAGCCCCGTTGAGCAGCTTTTTTAAATCGGCGTACACTTCCAGGTCGCTGCCCTGGGGTTCTTTGGTCTTTTTGATGAAGGTTTCCATCATCCATTTGTGGGCGGCATCCCGTCCGGTGACCATGATCCCGTTTAGCTGGACCGGTTCGCCGACCTTCAGGCTGCGGATAGTTTCATCGCTGATTGGAATATCGATTGATCGCATGCTGTT
>Ga0268298_10001087_pt1 | contig 33073 bp, 32 predicted proteins | sample WWTPWeurt_MetaG_FD_194462 | JGI IMG/M metagenome (GOLD analysis project Ga0268298, IMG submission 194462) | Activated sludge microbial communities from WWTP in Nijmegen, Gelderland, Netherland - WWTP Weurt | ecosystem: Engineered > WWTP > Aerobic digester > Activated sludge | place...
AAACGCCAAACCTCACGGTGCTGATCCCGCCCATGTCTCCCGACCAGGGCCGTCGAGGACACGAACAGCGAGGCGCCCGCGAGGGCGCGCCAACCGGCCAACGGGGCCGGGGAGAACACCATCGACACCGCCTGCCAAACCAAAAAGCCCACCGTGCTCTGAAGAAAAAGGGGGCGGGCGGATTCCTCCAGGGGTTTGACCCGAAGGCTGAACGCCACCGCCCCCGCCGAAACAGCGACCGCCAACGCCAAAAGCCGAGCGTCCTTTCCCCCCTGGGCCGCGAACAACGCCGCCAAAAGGAGGAACGGGATCCCGACCAGCCAATTCAAGGGATTCCCGGAATTTTTTATGGGCCGAGCCGGAAACCACGTCATGGGGAAAGGAGGTGTGGGAACTACTTGCGGGTGCGGAAAATGCGATACGTGTAATACGCGAGGGACCCCAAAATCAGGAAGAACCCCAATCGGCCGAAAATGGACTCCATCATCAAGAGGGAACGGCCGGCGGTGTCGGCGTTGGGACCGATTTTCATCCGCACAAAAACCCAAGCCAACAAACACCCCAAGGCGCCGAGGGGGGCAACGCGCCCGGCGATGACGTTCAAAAAACCACCGCTGGCCGCCGACGGTTTCTTGGGTTCCGCGCGGAGGAAGTACAACGTTTGGATTTTCTTGAAGGCGTCCTTGTAGGAAGTATTCTCCGGCAGCCGGGTCATTCGCTGGCGGTACTCTTCCATGACGTCGGCCAATTGATCCGCTTTGACCGCGGTGGCGAGAAGCCCATCGTGGGCTTTCATGTCGGAGGGGTCGCTGTTGACCAACCGCCAAAACTCCTCCAGTGCGCGTTGGTGCATGGCCTTGAAACCGGACTGATCGGCCTTGGCGCTGTACGCCTGGGCGAGACCGAAGCGAAACCGACGGTCCTCGGGGGCCTGTTTTAGCGCAACCTGGAAAATTTTAATGACATCGTCCCAGGCTTGGCGTTGCCGAGCAATGTCGGCCTGTTTGAGGAAGGAACTGAGGGACAGCTCTTCGGCGTCGGAGGTCACCGGAGGGGGGTGCTCAATCGGGCACGATCCGGGCGGTGATGAACACCAGGAGTTCCTTGCGAACCTTCTGATTCAAAGTGCTTCGGAAAAACACGCCCAGGACCGGCAAATCCCCAAGCAGGGGAACCTTTTTGGCATCCTCAATCATGCTTTCGCTGACCAAACCACCGATCACGATGGTCTCGCCGTCCGTGAGCATCACTTCCGTTTCCGCGGTCGTGGTGTCGATGGTGGGGCCCGCCGAGGTAATGCCCCGCACCGAGCTGGCTTCGGGCTTCACCTTGAGACGGATGCGGTTGTCGACGCTGATCGTGGGGGTGACGTCGATGATGAATCCGACGTCCGCGAAGACGGTGGATTGCGTGGCCGTGCCCGTTCCGGACACCGTGGTCTGAAGGAAAGGCACCTTTTGACCGATTTGAATTTTCGCCTGCTGGTTGTTGGTGGTCACAATTTTCGGGTTCGTCAACGTCTTCGTTTGGTTTTCTTTTTCCAACGCGTTTAGAGTGGCCGATAAAAGATCGCTGTTGTTAATGAAGCCAAAGGTGATTGCGGTGCTGTCCGTGTCCCCGGGCAGGTTGACGCCGGTGCCCCGTTCCGTCGGATTCGCCCCATAAACCACAATTTCATTTCCACTGGAATCAAAGGCAGGAAACCCCACTTTCCCATCGGGGACGGTGTTCCCCGACTCGGCGAACCGTTGGCCCATAACTTGCATCCCATTGGTTTTCAATTCGCGGCGGCCGTATTCCCACTGGATGCCCAACTGGAGGGCTTTATCGAGGTTGATCTCAATAATTTTCGTCTCAATCAAAACCTGTTGGGGCTTCCGATCCAAATCCAGAATCAATCGTTCCGCCGCCGCCAAACCCTCGGGCGTATCGGTCACCACGATGGCGTTGTTCCGTTCATCCACCGTAAAACGGCCGGTGGGTGAAATTTTGACCGCCGACAGGTGAGTCGCCACCTCGGACGCCTTTCCGTAGCTCAAAGTGAACGTCTTGTAGGTTGTCACGGATCGGGCGCGATCCGAGCTGAGGGCCTCGGGCGTCAACACCCGGAGGATGTTGTTCCCGATTTGTTGGGCGACCAACCCCTGCGTGGTCAATACGGTGTTGAAAACCTCGTCAAAAGGAACGCGATCCAAATGGATGGTCACCACGCCCCGCAGATCGTTGGAATAAATGATGTTGACGCCGCTCATTTCGGCCAAGACCCGAATCACGTCCCGGATGTCGGCGTCGTCAAAGTCGATGGTGATGGGATTTTTGGGTAAGGAAGCCAGCAAATCCTTCGGTCGCGCCGAACCGCGACTGCCCGACCGGGCCGCCGCCGTCGCCACGACATCGGCCGCGGCTTCCCCCTCGCGCACGTCCCCGGTCGAAACCTCCGTCTCTCCTTCTCCGGCCGCCTCGTTAAAACGCAGGACCACACCGTTGCCTTCTTGGACCGCCTTGTAAGGGATCATGCGGGGCAAATCCAAAACCACACGTGTGACCATGTCGGGCGTGGTCTTAAACTGGGAACTGCGGATCCGCTTCAAAGTGCCGTCGTTCACGGCGGCCTCATAGGGTTTGGGACCGTGAAGCGTCCTCGGAAGCTCGATAACGAGTCGAGGGGGTTGATTGAGGGCGAACACCCGGTATTGGGCCGGGCGGTCCAATTCCACACGAACGCTGTTCCCTTCGTAAGAAATGCTTTTAAGGTTCGCGTTGTCTCCCACCGCCATGGTGGGGACCCCATGATGGGCCGAGCCCTCCAGAGCGGCCAATCCGTAAACGGTGGGGGGCTGCGGGGCCAGGACGGCCGCCACGACAGCAAGACGCCCAATACGTCCCCACCCGCTTTGGGTCGAACGATTGAATTTGATTCGCAGAGATTTGATCATGGGCGCACCCTCCGGCGGCTTTGCCGTTTCTTTCGACACCGCATCACGGTTTGTTATTAGCCGCCTCTTCGTCTTTTTTTAGGCGAAGTTCGACTTCCTCATTTTTCGGTCCGAGCAAGATCAGCGTTCGCTCTTTAATGACGCCTTGATAACCGTCGACAACACGTCGCTTGGGGTCGTGCACCTTGCCGTTTTGGACAATGTAAACCCCACCGTCTGTGGTGCGCAAAATCGCCCATCGCCCCGTGGGGGATTTTAAAATCCCCTTGAGCTCGGCCCCCGCGGGATTGAACGAACCGAGTTCCGGTTGGACAGCCGCCGCAACGGCACCCGCCCCGCCGCCGATGAGGGGGACAAAGGGATCACGCAAACGATCGCCTTTGTATACGTATTCCGATTCGGTGGGGGCCGTGGCCGTCGAAATCACAAGGGGCGGGATCATCGGTTCCTGAGCGAAGGCGCGGCCCGACATCCGGGTTGCGCCGGCGACCAATAAACAAAAGAAGAGAACGCGCGTTTTATCCATTGTAGCTGTAGGCGAAGAGGGTGAAGTTCCCTGAAACCGTTTGATTCCGTTTCGGGTCGGGGGCGTAGCTGATCGATAAGTTTTTCGCGCTAAATATTCGTTCCTGCTGACCCAAGGCCGCCAGGAATTTTCCGATGGAGTGAACCGAACCGGTGATGTTCATGCCGAAGGAGATTTCGGTGAACAGGCCGGGGGATTGGGTCCCCAGGGGAGAAAAGGTGGAGTAACGAACCCCGTGCTTGGTCGCCAATTGGCTGACAACGCGGATTACATCCTGAATGTTCTGTTGCCGGGGCAGGCGCCGCTCGACTTTGGCGACCTCGACCTTCAGGTCCTCGACCCGCCGCAACAATTGGTCCCGTTGGCTCGCGGTCGCTCGAAGACTTTCGATCCGGCCGTTGACTTCCGTCAATTCCACCGTTTTGGCTTGGATATCGGCCCGCTTCGGTTTTAAGAGATAATTGATGTAAACATACCCGAACATCCCAACGGCGACGATGCCCATGACCAACTGCTTTTGTTGTTCCTGTGTCATGGCCATTTAGGATTGCCCCCGGTAATTGAACGTCATGGTGAAACTGTAAATCGCCGAAGTTCCCTCGTTTTGCTCGGTCACGGTGATGGCCCCCAGCCGCACGGAATTGCAAAGGGAGCTCGACAGCAAATTGGTCAACCAGTCGGCCACCGCGAAACTGGACAGCGCCTGGGCGTTGACGGTGACCCCCAGTCCCCCGGCCCCGTCGGTGGTTGTGGACACGCTTTGGACCCAAACATCCGACGGCAACAACGCCATGAAATCCTCGAAAAACTTTGGGTAGGTGAGCGTGCCCCGAAGCAGATCCTGAATGACGGACAACCGCGAGCTCAGGCGGCCCTCTTCGACCTGCATTTCCTTCACTTCGCGATCGATGGTTTCGTAACGCTGCAGCTCACCCCGCGCTTCGGTCAAATCTTTTTCCAATCGTTTGGAAACAGTGGACAAATGGAAGTAGTACCCCATCAACAAAAGCACGACGACCGCGGCCAGGCCGACCGCCAAAGATTGAAACTGTTTCTGGGCCTTGGCGGCGTAGACTTCGCGGGGGAGGAGGTTGATCTTGATCATGTCTAGGCCGCGTCCCCTTCCTTGCGCAACGCCAAACCGATGGCCACGCTGAACAAGGGCCGCACTTCCGGGGCGATGGATTGAGCTCCCTCGATGCGCAGGAACGGGTCGAACAGCTCCACCGGCAACCGCAATTCCTGCGCCAGATAAGAGGTGAGGTTGGTCAACCGCGCCCCGCCGCCCGAGAGGAGGACGCGGCCCACCTGCCGGTCCGATCCCTGGGACAGAAAGAAGTCGAGGGAGCGTTGAATTTCGGCCAACAAATCTTTCATCACGGGCATGATCACCGTGGACATTTGCAGGGCTTCTTTGTTTTGTTCGGCGACGGCTTTTTCCCGTTCCTCCGCGGTCGCCAAGATGGCCGCCCGCGCTTTCATCGCCTCGGCTTGTTTGGTGTCGCACTGAAAGTTGCGCTGGAGAGCCTTGGTGACGGTGTTGCCCGCGATGAAAACATCGCGGACCACTTTCGGCACACCGTTTTCAATGATGGCCATGGAGGTGACAAACGCCCCCACGTGAACGATGAGGACGGTTTCCTTCACGTTGGGGCCGACGCTGGACTCGTACGCGTTTTCCAAGGCGAAAGCGTCCACGTCGATCAACGTGGGTGAAAACCCGCCTTGTTGAATGATGTCCAAGCGGGAGTTGATGGTTTCTTTTTTCGCGGCCACCAAAATGGTTTCCATTTTCTTTTGGCCTTCCTCGACCACGTCGCCCAGGATGTGGAAATCGAGGTTCACTTCGGGGATGGAAAAGGGGATGTAGGGTTCGGCCTCGATCAAGATCATTTTCGACAGGTCGTCCCGGGACATTTTGGGGAATTTGACGAAACGAACAATCACCGAGTTGCCGGCCACGGAAAAGACGGCGTTCTTGGACACCGCCCCTTTTTGTTTCGATAAAAAATCCTTGAGCAGGTTGACGGCTTGGGTCCGCCGTTCCGCCGCGGGAACTTCGGGACTGGCGTTGGGCAACGGCAAATGGGCGCACCGGTGAAGTTTCCACCGGCCGGGGGTCCCCTTCAATTGAACGATTTTGACCGCGGTGGACCCCAGGTCGACACCGATGGCGTCCTTCGACTTGAACCGAAGTTTGTCGAGCCGGAAGTTCTTAAGCGAATCGGCGAATGAAGCCATGTCGCGTTGTCATCTCCGTTGTTAGAAGCAAACGCCGAGTAATCCCCGGGGTCGGGGATTGCTCGGCGTTAGACGGTTTGTGTTGCACACTGCTCTATATATATAGGTTCCCATGGAATTTTGTCAAGGGTTTTTTCTGAACGCGCTCTTCCCGGCGGATCATCGCGCCCACCACCACGACCACAGACCCGGCCAGGTCCAATGCACCCACCCCCCCGCCGCCAAGAAAGGGCCGAACGGGAGATAGTCGCCCCAATGGCTTTTCCGACGGAATTTAAGGAAAAGGAAAACCGCTGTGCCAAAAAGGGAGGCCAAGAACCAAGCGCTCAGCACGCCGCGCCACCCCAGGAAAGCCCCGAGGCCCGCCAAAAATTTAACGTCGCCGCGACCGAGCGCCTCCCGGCGGAAAAAACGCCGACCCGCGCGGGACACCGCCCAGGATGAAAGGAAACCCACCCCGGCGCCCGCAAAAGCCGCGAACGCCCGTTCGGGGGCGGTGGCCCCGAGGCCGGAATTCAAGGGGGCCAAAACCACCGCCACCCCCAAGAGGCCCAAGGAGAACACATCGGGGATGATGCACCAATCGAAATCGATCGCTGACACCACCACGAGGACAAACACAAAGAACGCCCCGTGAATCGCTTCCGGGCCCGGGGGGGTCCGGATCGCCACCCCCAAGAAAAGGAACGCCAAAAGAATTTCAATAGCGGGGTATCGCCACGAGATCGGCCGTCGGCAACCCGCGCAACGCCCACGCAAAAACAAAAAACTCACGACGGGGATGTTTTCCCGCGCGCGGATGCGGCGCCCGCACCGGGGGCAGGACGACGGGGGGTGGACGATGGAACGCCCCCGGGGCACCCGGTGGACGCACACGTTGGCGAAACTGCCCAACACCGCGCCCATCACAAAACAATACACTCGATAGGCCGCCGTCATCGGATCCAAGGTTTTCCTCCCCCCCCAAAACAGAAGGGAGAGGGATTTCTCCCTCTCCCTTCTTTTAAACTGAATAAACGCTCGGACTTACCAGAGGCTCCAGGTGGAACCCTTGGTGTCCAAGTGCGCCGCGCAGTTGACCTGAACGGTGCCGATGCCGCTGTTGTAATACCAACCGCCGGCTTCGTTTATCGCGCCCGCCGCCAAGGTCCGGATGGCCTTGCTGTTCACGTGGCCGGGGTTGCTAACCATCGAGACAGGGGGGATCGTAACGCCGGGAACTTGATCCAGGTACTTGTTCCCGCTCGTCAATCCCACCGCCATGTCGACCGGGAAGATCCCTTCCGTGTCCGAGTAGTAGATGCTGACCGCGCTGCGAAGGGCGCCCAAGCTGCCTTTCGCCGAGCTTTCCTTCGATTTCGTGATGAGGTCCGCGAATTTCGGGATGGCAATGGCTGCCAGAATACCAATGATAGCGACCACGATCATCAATTCGATGAGCGTGAACCCTCGCTCCGCGGCTCTTTTAAGTAGTTTGCTCATAACTTGTCACCTCCTCTGATGTTCCTTCCCCGCGTTGCCGCCGGGAAGTTGTTGCCTTTGAGTACCATACCCGCCGGGATCTTGTCAAGCCAGACCCCGCCGGCCTTTAAAGGGTGCCCCCCCAACGGCCTTTCGTCAAGGGTTTTTATCCCTGCTTGCCGGCCAAGGACCCCAGCTCGAACATGGGGATGAACATGGCGACGACGATACCGCCGATCACCACCCCCATGATGACGATGACGATCGGCTCGATCATCGACGTCAAACCCTTGATGGCTTGTTCGACTTCCTGGTCATAAAAATCGGCGATTTTATGCAACATCGTGTCCATGTTCCCCGTTTCCTCGCCGACGGCGATCATCTGCGTGACCATCGGAGGAAAAACGCCCGATCGCTTCAGCGGTTCGGCGATGCGCTCGCCTTCCCGGATGGACTCGCGCGCCTCCATGATGGCGGTTTCAATGACCTTGTTCCCGGAGGTCTGGGCCACGGTTTCCATGGCCTGAAGAATCGGGACCCCGGATTTGACCAAGGTGCCCAGGGTGCGGGTGAATTTCGCGACCGCCACTTTTCGCAACATCAAGCCGAACATGGGCATTTGAAGCAATTTCGCGTCGATGACCTTCTTGCCGTTCTCGGTTTTCCCCCAACGACGGAAGAGGAACACGATCGCCGCCGGCACCAGGATGTAAATGTAGAAATAGTTTTGGAGGGATTCCGAAATGCCAATCACGATGCGCGTCGGAAGGGGAAGTTCGGCGCCGAAACTGGAAAAAATGTCTTTAAAAGTGGGGATCACCCCGACCAACAAGAAGATCGTCACGGCCCCCGCGATGGAGCTCACGACCATCGGGTACATCATGGCGCCTTTGACTTTGAGCCGCAGGGCCTCCGCCGCCTCCAGGTAGTTCGACAAACGTTCCAGAATAACGTCCAAAATACCGCCCACTTCGCCCGCGCGGATCATGGCGACGTAAAGGTCCGTGAAGGCGTCCGGGTGCTTCTTTAAGGCGTCGGCCACAGGCAACCCGGACTCAATGTCCTCTTTCACCTTCAGCACAACCGTTTTGAACGCGGGCGTGGGGATCTGCTCGGCAAGGATGTTGAGGCCCGAGACCAGCGCGACGCCCGCGGACACCAGCGTGGACAATTGCCGGGAAAACAAGACAATGTCCTTCGACGGTATTTTGGGTTTGAACAGCGGAAACTTTTTGATCGCGTCCAGTAGGCCCGGCTGGTTTTCATTGATTTCAAGGACGATGAGCCGCTGGGAACGCAACTGATCCATCGCCTGGCGTTGGTCCGCGGCCTCGAGGACCCCGGCGGTGGTGTTGCCCCCGGTGCCCCGGGCTTTGTAAGCGAATTGTGGCATCTGGTTTGGTCTCCGCTCTCTATCTACCCGACATTTTCAATTCTGTCCAGAGGTTTGTGCGAGCGTTTCCGCCGCCAACGCGCGGTTCAGTCGGTCCATCAACTCGGCGTAGGCTTCTGGATCGGCGTTGGGGGGGACCGGGATGGTCCGGCCCGCGGTGTTTCCCGCGGAGTCCCGCGAAACAAACCAATACACAAGTTTGACCCTTTGGGAACGGGTTCCTTCCAACGCTTCGCGCAAAAGCGGGGTGGACGCCGTTAAAACGGGATCCCCCGAACCGGTGATTTTGTGCGCGACCCAAAGTTTCAAAAGCCGACTTTTCCCCCAAAACCCTTCCACCATCCAACGGTGCTCCGCCAACCATTTCAACCCCTCGGAAGTGGGGGTGCCCGGCTCGCGCCGTTCGATCAGCCAAAAAACCACGGCGGGCTTGAAATTGAACCCGACCTCCTTGATGTACGCCCATTGCTCTTCCGGCGATGTCTGCCACAGTCCCGCGTTGATGACTTGATACGTTCCCGGGGTAATTTTATCGAGTGTTTCCTGCAATTTATTGGACAGCAAATCACGTGTGGAGATCCCACGGCCGAAGACAAACGATCCGCCGACCAACAAAACACGGGTTCGGCCTTCCGGGCCCACCAGCGGAAAATCCTCTCCCCGCAAGCCCCACTGATTGAATTCGTAAACGACCCCGCCGTTTTTCCAAACACGTTTTTTGTCCGTGGTGGACGACAGCCATTGGTAGGGCAAAAAAGCGTTAAACCGGTTCGCGGGGTAAATCGACGGCACGAAGAGGCCGTGCCCCACCTGCTGCTCCATGTTGCGGGCGGTCCATTCCCCAACGGAAACCACCCCCCCCAACAAAAAGGCGGCGAGGAAAAACAATCGCGACGCCCCACGGGAAAGGGACTCCATGCGGGTTCGAGGCCTCCCCCCGTACAGGCTCCCCCCGCCCGCCGGGGCGACCGGGAGCGCCCCCGCGCGATTTCCGGCGGGGGCGCGGGGCTCCGGCGTCGGTTTTTTAAATTCGATCGGCCCCACCGAGCGATCGACGGCTCGCTGGGCCAGTGAACTGTCGGGGGTGGGGTTTCGGGGGCGGAACGGGGCCGGAGCGGACGGAACGCCCTGGGGCCGCGCCGCGGGGCCCGCCGAAGGAGGAGCCATCGGAGGCCCCCCCGGGGCGATCGGGGCGGAGGACGTCGTGGGTTCAAACGTCCGGTCTTTCACCGAAACACGCTGGATCATCTTCAACAAGTCGGTGGGTTTAAAGGGTTTGTTGATGAAACCGTAAACGTTTTTTTCCGCTTTGATCATTTTCACGGTCGAGTCATCGTAGTTCTTGGCCGTCATGACGATCAGGGGGATGTCCTGTGTCTGGGGTGTGGACTGCAGGAGGCGAACCACTTCGTACCCCCCCATGTCGGGCATGACGATGTCCAGGAGGATCACGTTCGGTTGATGCCAAATGGCTTTCTGAACGGCGGTTTTGCCGTTGAGAGCGATGGTCACATCGTAGGTCTCGCTGAGCCAATCCTCGATCAGCGAGGCGATGTCCTGTTCGTCATCGGCCACCAGCACTTTGGGCTTGGCCTGGACGTTGACGTCGATGACTTCCCCGGTTTTCGGCATTCTCCGTTACATTTGCGTGGACGACTCTTTGGGCAAGAGCCGACGCAACTCCTCCACGTCGGTGGAGGACGCCAAAGCCTCCTGGGTCGATATCAAATTGCGCATGGCCAAGGAATAAAGGGCCTGGTTCATGGTTTGCATGCCGCTCTTGGACCCCGTTTGCATGGCCAAGTAAATCTGTTCGACTTTTTGTTCGCGAATCAGGTTTCGAATGGCCGGGGTAACCAACAACAATTCGCACGCCAACACCCGCCCCACCCCGGATGAATGCAACAACAGATTTTGACTGAGCACGGCCTGCAACGTGAAAGACAACTGGGACCGCACCTGATCCTGCCGCTCGGGCGAGAAGGAGTCCAAAATCCGGTTGACAGTCGACGCCGCGTCGTTGGTGTGCAAAGTGGAGAACACCAAGTGGCCCGTCTCGGCGATGGTGATGGCGGCGGCGATGGTCTCGGCGTCGCGCATTTCGCCCACGAGGATGATGTCGGGGTCCTGGCGAAGCACGTACTTGAGCGCGGCCGCGAAGGTCGACGTGTCCGACCCCAACTCGCGCTGATTCACGAGGCACTGTTTGTGGTAATGGATGTACTCGATGGGGTCTTCGATCGTGACGATGTGGCCCTGGCGGGATTCGTTGATGTAATCGATGATGCTGGCGAGCGTCGTGGATTTCCCCGACCCCGTGGGCCCGGTGACGACCACCAGCCCGCGCGGGAGGTTCGCCACTTCGTTGATGGCGGGGGGCAACCCGATTTCTTCGAAGCTCAGGAAGCGCGAAGGCACCGACCGCAGGGCCGCCCCGACGGAGCCGCGCTGCCGGTACACGTTCATACGCACCCGGCCCAGGCCTTTGATGCCGAAAGAAATATCGAGTTCGTTCTCCGACTCGAACCGTTGTTTTTGCACGTCCGACAAAAGGGAATAAACCAATCGCTGGCAGATGTCCCCCGTCAGCTTTTCGAGGGCGGTTTGCGTGAGGTTGCCGTCAATGCGCAGGCAAGGGGGGGCGCCGACCGTCAGGTGGAGATCGGACGCTTTTTTTTGCACCATCATCAGCAACAAATCGTTCATGTTCAACATGGGTCACCTCGTTTCCATTCCAAAATCTACACCCGCAGGGCTTCTTCCACCGTCGTTTGCCCGGCCAGCACCCGCTTCACGGCGGCCTCCCGCAACGTCACCCGTTCCGCGGTTTCCCGCGCCAGGAGGGAGGGGCCGGCCTTTTCCGCGATCAGGCGGCGAAGCCCTTCCGACACCCCGCACAACTCGAAGACCGGGGCGGCGCCCGCGTAACCGGTTCCCAGGCATTGCCCGCACCCCCGGCCCCGTTGAAGCGTGAAGGACTCGGCGCGTTTGGCCGCGCGGATTTCCTTATCGCCCACGCCCGAAGCCATCAACTCCCGCAGGGACATGGAATAGGTTTCCCGGCAATTGGGGCAAATCGAACGGACCAACCGCTGCGCCAACACCCCCGACAAGCGGGCGGCTAACAGGGTCGGCGGCACGCCCATTTCGATCAGTTTTTGGATCGCCCCCAGGGTGTCGGTCGCGATCACGGCCGTCAACACCAAGGCCTCCGACGCCGCGTCCAAAACGGCCTCGGCGGTTTCCAAATCGCGGATTTCCCCCACCATGATCACGTCGGGATCCTGCCGGCGGAGAACATGCAACCCCGAAGCCAGCGACATCCGCACGTCCGCCCGGACCTGCATTTGGGAGAGCCCTTCGAGGGTTCGCTCCACGGGGTCCTCGATGGTCACCACGTGCCGCTCCGGCGTGTTGAGGGCCGCGAGCGTGGCGTACAGGGTCGCTGTTTTCCCGGAACCCGCCGGCCCCGCCACTATCACGAGGCCGTTTTTCGCCTGCACGAGCGATTGGTATTGGGCGAGCATATCCGGGTCCAACCCGAGGCGCGCCAGGTCGAGAGGCAGCGCGCGATCGGAATCCAAGAGGGAGAGGACCGCCTTTTCCCCCGAAGCCGTCGCCAGGGTGGCCACGCGGATTTCCAAATCGTGTCCTTCCCAGGAACGGCGGAAATGCCCGTCTTGAGGGAGCCAGCGTTCGGCGACATTCAGGCCGGCCATCGTTTTAAGATGCGCGATCAGAGGGGCCAAATGGCGGGGTGGCAGGTCCGGCCGCTGTTGGAGCGACCCGTGGATCCGATAGCGTACCCGCACCGCGCGGGCGCCGGGCTCCAAATAAATGTGGTCGGCGCCCACCTTGGCGGCGGTCTCCAGAAGCGCCGACACGATCGTTTCCATCTGGGCGTCGCTGTGGGTCGAGGGCGCCCCGGGCTCGCCGGAGGGCTTCCCCATCGTCGCGCCGTGCAGGGCCACGGCTTTTTGAATTTCCTTTTCGGAGGCGAGGACCACCTTGATGTCACACCCGGTCTGGATCTTGAGGTCATCGACGACGTTGAGGTCCACGAAGGGGTCCGCGAGGGCCACGGTGAGGGTGTTCCCCTCCTTGGCCAGGGGGAACACGTTGTGGGTGTGGGCCACTTCCGAGGACAGCAAAGCGAGGACCTCGGGGGCGATTTTCCCGTAGGCCGTGAGGGAAGAAACGAACGGCACCCCCGCCCGCTTGGCCAACACCGAAAGCACCAATTCCTCGGTGGCAAGGTTGAGCTCCACCAGGATGTCGCCCAGCCGTCCGCCCTTCGTCCGTTGGACTTCCACAGCCCGTTCGAGCTGTTTAGAGGTGATCACACCTTCCTGAACGAGAAGGTCGCCGAGCCGTTTCTTTTTCGCGGGTCCGTTTGCCATGGGGTCAGTTCTCCGTTAGGACGCCAACAACGCCGTCAAGGCGGCCGCGTCCACGATGTCCTCGTCGGTGCAACCCCGCGACAGGTCGGTCATCGGCCGTGACAAACCGGCCAGGACCGGCCCGATCGCGCGGGCACCGCCCAGATGCTGTACCAGCTTATACCCAATATTGCCCGCGTTCAAGTCCGGAAAAACCAGGACATTGGCCCGGCCCGCCACGGGGGAGTCGGCGGCCCCCTTTTGGAGGGCGATGTGATCCACGAGGGCCGCGTCCCCCTGAAGCTCCCCGTCGATTGCCAGCCCCGGGGCTTTTTTTCGAGCCCCTTCCACCGCGTGGCGGATCGCGGCGACGCTCTCGTCCTCGGCGCTGCCCCGGGTGGAAAAACTGAGGAACGCGACCCGGGGAGGTTCGCCGACCCAGCGTTCGAAAAGAGCGCCCGCCGCCACGGCCACGGCGGCCAGGCCCCGGGGGGACGGGCGCGGGGAAACGGCGCCATCGGCAAAGAGGACCAGCCTCCCCGATCCGGCGGGGCATTCCATCAAAAAAGCCCCGAAAACGATGTCCGCGCCCTGGGCCAGGCCGAGCCCGGCGAACCCCGCGCGCACCGTGTCCGCGGTGGTCCGCACGGCGCCCGCGGCGAGCAAATCCCCCTCCCCGGCCGACAGGGCCATGACGCCCTGGTACAAAGGGTCTTTCAACAGGTCGGCCGCCTGGTCCTCGGTCATCCCCTTGGCCCGCCGTTTTTCAAGAAGCGCCCGGGCCCCCGACGACCGGCGAACGGGGTCGGCGGCGTCCCAAATGTCCAATCCCTTCAGGGAAACGCCCTGTTCGGCGGCGCGGGCGGTCACCGCGCCGGGGTCGCCGATCAAGACGGGCCGGGCCCACCCCCGGGCGGACAGAAACGCCGCCGCCGACAAAACGCGCGGGTCCTCTCCCTCGGGGAGGAGCAAACGGGGACGGGAGGCAAAGCCCCGGACGCGCAACCCCTCGAGACGGGCGGAACAGCGCCCCTGCGTCCGGGGGAGGACCACCCGCGGGTGCGTGGAGGTCATCGCGCCCGCGCGGTCACGCCGAGGTCAACTTTCGCTGGATGCGCCCGGCGATGGCGGCGGGCACGAACCGCGCCACGTCGCCGCCCAAACGCACCACGTCTTTGAGAAGGGTGGACGAGAGGTAGGTGTATTTTTCATCGGACATCATGAAGACGGTTTCGAGTTCCGGCGCGAGGTGCCGGTTCATGAGGGCCATTTGAAATTCGTACTCGAAATCGGAGAGGGCGCGCAGCCCGCGCGCCACGGCGACCGCGCCCTTTTTGCGGCAGTAATCGACGAGCAGGCCGTCGAAGGTGTCCACGTCCACCCGACCGCTTTTGATGACCGGCGCCAGGACGGTGTTGAGCATGTCCAACCGTTCGGGGATGGAGAACAGGGGGTTCTTGGCGCGGTTCGCCGACACCGCCACCGTCACGTGGTCGAACATTTGGCACGCCCGGCACACCATGTCCAAATGCCCGTTCGTGACCGGGTCGAAACTGCCCGGATACACCACCCGCCGCCCCGTCGATGTCATGACGGCATTCTAGATCCCCGGGGGGCGTCTGTCAACGGCGTCACGCCACCCGGCCCAGGTGCCACCGCGCCCCGAAACGCCGTTGCAAATGGGCCGCCAAAACGGCGTTCTCCGCGCGAGCGAGCCCCGGGTCCTCGGCGAGCAACGCGAACGCGCGGGCCCGCGCCTCCTCGATCAACGGACCGTCGGTGACCAAATGGCCCGCGCGGAAATCGGGCAACCCGTGTTGCGCCTCGCCCAAGACTTCCCCGGGACCCCGGCGCTTTAAATCCTCCTCCGCCAAAACAAAACCATCGTTTGTTCGGCACAGGAGCGCGAGGCGCTCCGCCGCGTCCCCCCCGGCCCGGGACACCAACAAACAGTCCGAGGCGTGGGCGCCCCCCCCCCCCCCCCCCCGCAGTTGATGCAATTGGGCCAGACCGAACCGTTCGGCGTTCATGACCACAAGCGCCGTCGCGTTGGGAACGTCGATGCCCACCTCGATGACCGGGGTCGCCGCGAGGACGTGGAGTCGGCCGGCGGAAAAGTCCGCCATCGCGCGCGCTTTTTCCTCGGACTTCATCCGACCGTGCAAAAGGCCCACGGCGCGGTCGGGAAAAAGGGCGCGCAGGCGGTTCCAACCCTCGACGACGGCCCGCAGGTCCGACTTTTCCGATTCTTCAATCAAAGGAAACACGACGTAGGCTTGGCGGCCCGCGGCCAGCGCCCGCGACACGGCGGCCCACGCCTCCCCTTCCGTGGCCCGCGCGGTGCGGACGGGCCCCCGGCCGGGAGGACGCCCCACGATCACCGAGACCGACAGATCCCCGTACACCGTCATGGCGAGGGTGCGGGGAATCGGGGTGGCGGTCATCAGGAGGGTGTGGGGCGAGCGCCCTTTGGCCCCCAACGCCGCGCGTTGGGCCACCCCGAACCGGTGTTGCTCGTCGATCACGGCGACGCCCAGGTCCTTGAACGCGACGTCCCCCTCGAGCAACGCGTGGGTGCCGATGGCGATCTGGATTTCACCGGCGGCCAAGGCCGCCTTGTCCTTCTTTTTTTGGGACGGCGAACCGCCCCCCCGCAACAGGGCCCAACGAACGCCCAGTCCCTCGAGCCAACGCGACAACCCGAGGGCGTGCTGTTCGGCCAAAATTTCCGTGGGCGCCAAAAGCGCGGCCTGGTGGCCGCTCTCCACGGCCAGCAGCAGGGCCGCCACCGCGACCACGGTTTTCCCCGACCCCACATCGCCCATGAGCAGGCGGTTCATGGGCTCCGGGCGGCCCATGTCGTCGAAAATCTCGTTGATCACTTTTTTTTGCGCCGGGGTGAAATCGAACCCCAGGCGGGCGCGGAACGGGCTCAAGAGGGAGCGGTTGGCCGCGCACACGGGAGACGGGGGACCGCGGCGGCGGCGTTCCCGGGCGCGGGCGAGGGCCAACTCCAACATAAAGAACTCGTCAAACGCCAACCGTCGGCGGGCGGCCGCGCGCCGCGCCGGATCGACGGGAAAATGATAGTCCCGCAGCGCCGCCGCGAGACCCGGAAAACCCCACGCCGCCCGCAGGGACTCTGGCAGGGGGTCCTCCACGCGGTCGACGACCTCCAGGGCCGACCAGACCAATCGACGGAGCAGTGCGCCGTCCACCCCGGCCGTCAAGTCGTAGACCGGCACCCAGCGGTCCATGTGCGGCGAGGTCTCCCCGGTCGGAAACGTGTGATCCTCCACCCGGATCTCGGGCCCCCGCGGACCCGGTTGCCAGGGCCCGTAGACCGCCACCCGCGCGCCGGGCGTCAATTTCTTTTCCAGGGGAGCGAGAGCGTCGTAGCGGTAACTGCGGCGACGGAACCACAGGGCCTCGAACGGGGGGCCGTCGCCGGCGATCAACGCGCGACCGATGACCAGGTTTTTCCCCGCCGACGCCGTTTCGTAATGGGACACCACCCCCGCGCGGGCCACCGGGGTTCCGGGCGGCCCCCACAGGGCGGGCGGCCCCAGGCGGCGGTCTTCGTGGGAGCGCGGAAGGTGCCACAACAAATCCCCCACCGCGACCAGCCCCAGCTTGGCCAAGGCCTTGGCGCGGGCCGGGCCGACACCCTTCAGGTACTGAAGCGGGGTCTCCAGGGCCAACGGACCGGCGGAGCGTCGTGTTTGCGGATCGATGGTCAAAGTGGTATTATTTTAGAAATAAACGACGTGGGCGCGCGGGTTCCGCGCGCGAGGAGATTTTATGGCTTACCGTTGCACCGTTTGCGACAAAGGCGTCCGGATGGGGAAGTCCATCAGCCACTCCCACCGGAAAACCAACCGTCGCTTTTCCCCCAACCTACAGCGGGTGAAGGTCAAAACCGCCTCCGGCGCCAAGCGCCAATATGTTTGCACGACTTGCCTGCGGTCGGGCAAAATCAAGAAAGCGGCCTAAAAAACTTATCCCCCACCCCCGTCGCGCGCCGCGCGGCGGGGGTTTTTTATTTCTTTTCCGTGGCCAGGGGCCAGTTCAGGCTCACGTAATATTCGTTCACGGACTTTTGGTTGACGCGAACCACCCGGGTCGCGACGTCCAGGGTGTGCTGGCGCGCGGTCGCCACGGAAAATCCCCAGGCGTAATTCGTCTTGTTCCGGTCGTTGAAGTCCGAACTTTCCGAGCCCCCCCGCAGGACCAGCCAGCGCGCGAAGGCCAGTTCCAGTCCGAAATGCCAGAGGTCGGGATCCTCTTTGGTTTCCGGGTAATAACGCTTTTCGTAATCGGTGTAAAAAGCGAAGGCGGGTCCGGGCTGAAACCCAAATCCGGCCCGCGCCACGGTGGGCAACTGATCGGTCTTGAACTCGTCCCAGTAGATGAGGCCGGGCAGATTCATGAGGGAAATTCCGTAGACCACGTAGTCCCGCTGATCCCGGAAACCGAAATCGAGGGCGAACCCGTTGCCGCTGCCCAGTTGCAGTTCGGGCGGTTGACCGGTCTCCGCCACGGCGATGCCGCGCTGGGCGTTGAGGTAGGACAAATTCATTCCCAACGCGTACCCCTTCTCCGCTTTTTGAGCCGCGCTGATTCCGAACTGGTTCACCCGGGCCTGACTGCGCCGAAAATTGTTGGCCGGGTCCAGGGTGTCGGTGATCGTGAAATCATCGAACGAGGTCAGGGGGCGGAAAAAAACCGCCCGCTGGGGGCCGGCGAAAGCGATCGAAGTCAATTTTTTCCCGCGAAGGGAGGAAGCGTTAAGCACCGCTTCCGTGGGGAGCTTCGATTGGTTCGCCACCTGAAAATCGACGGCCAACCCGCTCGTGGTCATATCCTGCAAAGCGGCGGGGTTGTAAAGGTAAGCCTGGGGCGAACCCGAAACGGCCAGGCCGGCCAACCCCAGGCCGACGTAGCGAGCGCCGACGGGCTTGGCGAGAAAGTCCGAGGACGCGAGGCCCGAGCGGGGTTTCGCCCGAACGGCCGACACCGTCAAAAGCAGGAGCGCGGTGAAAAAGGCGGCCCGCCTCATTTCGCCCCCACGACGCCGGCCACGGGCGACGACGGCGCCGCGTATTCCCGGCGGGGCATGCGCCCGGCCATGAAGGCGGCGCGTCCCGCCTGGACCCCCCATTTCATGGCCTCGGCCATGAGAACGGGGTCGGTGGCCTCGGCGATCGCGGTGTTCATGAGCACCCCGTCGACCCCCAGTTCCATGGCCACCGCCGCGTCCGAGGCGGTTCCCACCCCGGCGTCGACGATCACGGGCACGGTGCGGACGGATTCCCGAAGGAACTGGATGTTGATCGGATTTTGAATGCCGCGTCCGGATCCGATCGGGGCGGCCAGGGGCATGACCGCGGCCACGCCCGCCTCTTCCAGGCGTTTGGCGAGAATGGGGTCGTCGTTCGTGTAGGCCAACACCTGGAAACCCTCCTTAACCAAAATCGCGGTGGCCTCCAAAAGGGCGTGGGTGTCGGGCAAAAGGGTCTTCGGGTCCCCCAAAACCTCCAATTTGATCAAGGGGGTGTCGAGGACCTCCCGCGCCAGGCGGGACACCCGCACCGCGTCCGCCGTGTTGTAGCAACCGGCGGTGTTGGGCAAGACCACCATGTTCTTCGGCAGGTGGGTCCAAAAGGCGTCGTTCCCCCGGTCGTTCAAATTCACGCGGCGAATGGCCACGGTCACCATCTCCGCTCCTGAGGCCCGCAGGGCCGCTTCCATGACTTCCGGGGTCTTGTATTTCCCCGTGCCGACAATCAAGCGGGAGGACATTCTCCGCCCGGCGACAATCAAATCCGTTTCCATGTTTTCCCCCTTCGTGCGATCTCGCAAACAATCTTTTTGGAAAGCCTCGGCACTATCCCCCGCCGATCATCTGGACGATCTCCACCACGTCCCCCGCGCGCAGAACCGCGGCCGCGTGGTCGGCCCGCCGAACAATGTCGCCGTTGACTTCCGCGGCGACCCGGCCCGTCGCCAACCCCAGGACCTGAACGAGCCCGGCCACGGTGGTCCCCTCGGCGACCTCGCGGGCTTCGCCGTTCAACGTGATCTTCATGGGTGCGGCAGGAGGACCGCCGCCCCGACGCCGGCCACCAGCAGGGCCCAGCACCAGGGGTCGCGGCTCCTGTGGATGCGCGGCAAAACGTCCGCCATGCTGACGTACAAAAACCCGCCCGCCGCAAACCCCAACAGCACCGCGAGAGTCGTCCCGCCGAGGCCCTCGCCCCCGAACGAACCCAAGGCCACCCCCAGCGGCGTGGCCAGGGCCAGGACCCCCACCAAGGCCCGGGCGCGCGCCTTGGGATGCCCGGCCCCCAAAAAGAGGGACGACAGGGTCATACCGTCGGAAAACTTGTGAACGGTGACCGCCGACGCCACGGCGACACCCAGGGGTTGGGAGGACAGGAACGAAAACGCGATGGCCAGACCGTCCGCCAAGCTGTGAACGAACAACGCCGCCAGGGCCCCGTAACCCACCCGGTGGACGTGGCAGGGCTCCGCCACCTCCCCGCAGGCGTGGACAACGGTGAACGATTCCACGATGAACAGGAGGACCAAGGCGGCCACGACGGACCCCCCCGCCCAGCGCGGATTCAGTTCCCAGGCCTCGGGCAACAGATGCAAAAACGTCATGGCGAGCAAAAGCCCGCTCCCGAAGGCGAGCACGCGCCAAAGGTTTCGTTCCGCCCAGTTTTTCCTCCGCAGGATGACGACCCCCCCCAACCAGGTGGCGGCGACGGAAGCCAGGGCGTAAAGGAACGGGACCATTATTTCTCCAGAATTTGAAGTTCGGTGAGCCGTTTGTAAATACCGTCTTTGGCCAACAGCTCGGCGTGGTTGCCCATCTCGGCGATTTGCCCATGTTCCAACACGACGATGCGGCTGGCGTTCTTGACGGTTGCCAATCGGTGCGCGATCACAAAAACGGTGCGGTTTTTCATCAAGCGTTCCACGGCCTCCTGCACCAACCTCTCCGATTGCGCGTCGAGGGCGCTCGTGGCCTCGTCCAACACGAGGATCGGGGGGTTCTTGAGGATCGCCCGCGCCAACGCCAGCCGTTGCTTCTGCCCCCCGGAGAGGAGGAGCCCCCGTTCGCCGATCAAGGTGTCCAAGCCCTCGGGCTTGTCGCGAATGAACTCCCAGGCGTTGGCCGCTTTGGCGGCGGCGACGATTTCATCCTCGGTGGCCTCCGCCCGGGCGTAGCCGATGTTGGCCCGGATGGTGTCGTTGAACAGCAACGTTTCCTGGGTCACCAGGCCGATTTGCCGACGCAAGCTCTGAAACGTCGCCGTCCGCACGTCCCGGCCGTCCACCCGGATCGAACCGGCCGTGGGATCGTAGAAACGGAGCAACAACGCGGAGAGCGTGGTTTTGCCGGACCCGGAGGGACCGACCAGGGCCACGATCTCGCCCCGTCGCACGGTCAAAGACACATCGCGCAAAACGGGCTGATCGGGACGGTAGGCGAAGGACACGCGGTCAAATTCAATTTGATCCGCGAAAGGCGGCAAGGCGATCGCGCCCGGCCGCTCCCGGACCGTCGGGCGGGCGTCCGTCACATCGAAAATGCGTTCCGCCCCGGCCAGGGCGAGTTGGATCGTGGAATTGGACCGGGAAAAATTTTTGATGGGTTGGAAAAGCGAAAGGGCGCTGCCCACGAAAGCGAAAAAAGCGCCGGTGGTCCACACGCCGGCCACGACGTCTTTCCCGCCGAACCACAGGATGACCCCCATGCCGATGGCGCCGATGAACTCCATGACCGGGCTCGAGAGGGATTCCACCCGCGCGTTTTTCATGTAAATGCGGAAGTAGGCTTCGTTTTCCCGGGCGAACCGCTCTTTCTCGTAATCCTCCCGTTGGAAGGCCTTGACCACCGGCGCGCCGCTGATGGTTTCCTGGATCAAGGTGTAGAGGTCGGCCATCTTGGCCTGCCCCAACTTGGCGGATTTTCGCAAGCTCTTGCCGAACCGCGCGATCAGAATCCCGGACAAAGGCAGCAGGGTGAAAGACACCAGGGCGAATTTCCAGTGAAGGTAAAACAGGAATCCGGTCAGGGCGATCACCGTCAACCCGTCGCGGACGATCATGACGGGGGTTTTGGTGAGGGCGTTCTGTAAGAGCTGGCCGTCGTTGGTCAGGCGGGCGATGACCCGCGCGGAATCGGTGCCCGTGTAAAAATCCAGGGACAACGTGTGGATGTTGGCGTAGGCCTCGTTGCGAATGCGCTTGACGATGGACTGGCCGATGAACGCCGTCACGTAGTCGTGCACGTAGGAGAGCACGGCCTTGCCGAAATAGAGGATGACCACCAGGACCACCACGTTGGCCAGGGTGGACAGTTCGCCCGCCATGAGCGCTTCGTCGATCACTTTTTTCAGGATCCACATGGACCCCGCGGTGAGCCCCGCCACCAGGGCCATGGCGATCAAGGCCAACACGAGCCGCGCGCGATGGGGGCGGAAATAGGGCAACAACCGTTTCGTCACGGCCCAGGGGGAAACCGAGCGTTTGGACTTGTCGTCGAGGGGCCGGCGGCCCAGGGGCGCGTCGTTGATGCCGCTCACGCCGCGGTCTCCCGCAGGGCCTGGGCCGCCCTCGCCGCCGCTCCCCCGCCGCCCAACAAACGGCGGATGTCGATCAATTCCCGGCGGCTGGCCCGTCGCCGGGCGGGATCGTCCAAAAAAGGCGCCAACGCCTCGGCCAGGGCGGCGGGCGTGGCGGCGGCTTGAATGCGCTCGGGCATGACCGTCCGCCCCGCCAGGATGTTCGGCATCGCGATGTGGTTCACGCGGACGATCAGGCGGGCCAACAGGTAGGTGGGCCAGGATGTTTTGTAGGCGACCACCGTGGGGATTCCCAAAAGCGCGTTCTCGAGCGTGGCGGTGCCGGAACAGGCCAACGCGGCGTCGAGGCCCCGCCGCCGGCGATGGGCCTCGTCGCGCACCATCTCCAAGAACAGGTTCCGGCGGGGCGCGCCGCCGAGGAGCGCGTCGTAAAACGCGTTCGACAGGCTGGAGGCCGCGAACAGCACGAACCGCAAGCCCGGCCGCGCGGCCGTCAAGCGCTCGGCCGCCTCGAGCATCACGGGCAACAGGCGGCGCACCTCCCCGGGTCGGCTGCCGGGCAACAGGCCCACGGTCGCCTCCACGTTGAGCGGCGCGTCGGGGTCGGCCGGGGGCAGGGCGTCGATCAACGGATGCCCGACAAACGTCACGGGCACGCCGCGCTCCCGGTACAACGCCTCTTCAAAGGGAAAAATCACCAGCACGCGATCCACCGCCTTTTTCAACACATCGATGCGTCCGGGCCGGCTGGCCCACACCTGGGGACTCACGTAGTAGACCACCCGCCGCCCGGCCGCCTTGGCCGCCGCGGCCACGTGGCGGTTGAAACCGTAAAAATCCGTCGGGACCACCACCCCCGTCTCCTCGCGCAGGGCCGGACGCACCACCCCGTTCAAAATCCGCCAGAAACGCGGGATCTTCTTGAGCGGTTCCCAGAACCCCATGACGCTCTCCGCCACCAAGTCGTAGAGGAAGCGGTCGGCCGCGGCCTTGAGCGCCGGCCCGCCCAGGGCGGTCACCCGGCAAGCCGGATCGCGGGACTTGATTTCCCGAACCACCTCGGCCGCCCGTTCGTCGCCCGAGGGATCCCCCGCCACGAATAAAAAGGAATTCACAGGGTGTGCAACCGCAGGCCCCGTCGGATTTCAAGGGCCAACTCCAAAGCGTCGCGGCCGTGTTCCCCGCCGACCAGCGGGGCTTTCCCTTCCCGCACGCATTGAAGGAAATGGCGCAATTCCGTTTCCAACGGATCCTTTTTTTCCAAACGGGGTCGTTGGATGACCACGTCCAACAGGCTCCGGACCTCGGGCCGCCGCTTGCGGTGAATTTTTAAACTGCGATCGGAATAGTCCAACGACATGTAGGCGTCCTTTTGGAACACCCGGATTTTGCGGAACTTTTTGACGCTCACGCGACTGGCCACCAAATCGGCCCGGCAACCGCGCGAGAAAAAGAGCGTCGCCTTGACGATGTCCTCCTGGCCGGACAGAACGCTCCCGCCCACGGCGTCGAGGCGAACCACCTTGTCCTGGGTCAAAGCCAGAACGATGTCGATGTCGTGAATCATGAGATCCAACACCACGCTCACGTGGGCCACGCGGGGGTCGAAGGGCCCGAGGCGCGAGGCCTCGATAAAAAGAGGGTCCTTGGCCTGGCGGGCCATTTCCATCACGGCGGGGTTGAAACGCTCGATGTGCCCCACCTGGAGGATCAGATTTTTTGAACGGGCGAGGGCGATCACTTCCTCGGCGTCTTCGACGCGCTCCGTCAACGGTTTCTCGACGAAACAATGCCAACCGCGTTCCAGGAATTCTTTGGTCAACCGGTGGTGGAACGGGGTGGGCGCCGCGATGACCACCGCCCGGGTGTCGGCCGGGAATTGATCGGCGGACGCGAAGGCCCGGGTTCGGTGCTGCTCGGCCAGGGCGCTCGCGCGGGCGCGGTCGGGGTCGGCGATCCCCACCAGCCGGGCCGGCGGCAAGGTCGACAAAATGCGCGCGTGGTGCCGACCCATTTGCCCCACCCCCACGACACCGATGGGAACGCGCTCCGCTTCGGGGACGGGGGGTTCAAAAACCGGGGCGGCGCGGCCGAACAATTTCACTCTTTAACCCCCACCACGATCAAGCCCACGGCGTCGGCCTCTTTCAAAAATTCCTCGCGATCGAAAAACAAGGTCTTGCCCGCCTCCACCGCCAGAACGGCGGCTTTCGCCGCGGCCAGGGATTCCAACGTCCGCCGACCCACCACGGGGACGTCGAAGCGCAAATCCTGGCGCGGTTTGGCCACCTTGACGGCCACGCACCCGGCCTGGTGCTCCCCCGCCCGGCGGATGCAGGCGTCGGTGCCCTCGATGGCCTCGACGGCCAACACGGCCTGGTCTTTCACGCACACCGTTTGCCCGAGGTCCAACCCGGCGACGGCCTTGGCGGTTTTAAAACCGAAGGCGATGTCGCGTTTCTGCTCGTTTGAGGGGCGGGCGCGGGTGATCACCCCTTCCGGCGCCAGGGCTTCCCCCAGGTAGGCAACGGAGGACATCAACCGGATTCCTTCCTTCGCGAACACGTCGGCGACGGCGCTCAAAATCGTGTCGGTTTTTTTATCGGGGAGTGTGGCCAATATCTTGACGGCCGTCGCGTCCAGGTGGCGGAGATCGAATATGCTGGCGTGTTTGACCTGGCCCGCCATCACGGCGTCCCCCGCGCCGGCCTCTTTAAAAATTTGGATCGTACGCTTGATCTGGCCAAGCTTTAGCCAGTGGATGCGATCCACGTGGTCGGCCAGGGCGGGGTCGGTTTCCCCTTCGATGGCGGCCGCGACCACGGGCCGGCCTTGGCGTCGGGCCTCGTCCGCCAAGAGGAACGGGAACCGGCCGTTTCCCGCGATGAGACCCAGGGGGGTCAAGGGAGGGATGTCAATCCTCGTCCGGCTCGGTGTCCGGACCCCCGGCGGCTTTGGCGGCCGGGCGGCAGAGCCCGCGCGAGCCCGTCTTTCGAACAAATTCCAGGAAAAGCTCGACTTCGGGCGGGCGGGGCGACCGGGCGATTTCTTCCACCGCCTCCCGCAGCGACAGGCCCTTCGAAAACACCGTGCGGTACGCGGCCTTCAGGGACGACAGGGCGTCCCGGGAGGTCCCTCGCCGCCGCAAACCGACCACGTTCAAGCCCGCGGTCTTCGCGCGGTCGCCCTGGACCAGGCAAAAAGGCGCCACGTCGGCGGTCACCATGGACCCGCCGCCGATCATCGCTCCCGCGCCGATGCGGACAAATTGGTGAACGGCCGACAAACCGCCGATGAAGGCCCCCAGGCCGACTTCCACGTGCCCGGCCAGGGTGGCGACGTTGGCCATGATCACGTTGTCGGCCAGCACGCAATCGTGGGCGACGTGGGTGTAGGCCATCAAAAGGCAATTCGACCCCACCACGGTTTCCCCGGACGCGACGGTCCCGCGGTGGATCGTCACGCACTCGCGCACGTGGGTGCGGGCGCCGACGCGGACGCGCGTCTTTTCGCCCTTGAATTTGAGGTCCTGCGGCTCGGTGCCGACAAAGGCGTGGGGGTGCAGCCGGCACTCCGCCCCGACATCGGCGTATTCGACCACGGCGTGGGGCCCGACCCAAACCCGGTCCCCGAGCTGCACGTCGGGGCCGATGACGGCGTAGGGGCCGATGTCCACCCCGACGCCCAGGCGGGCGGTGGGATGGACGATGGCGGTGGGGTGAACGCGGGTTTCGGCGCTCACTTCTTGGCTTCCTGCCGATCAACGATGGCAAACATAAATTCGGCCTCCGTCACCAATTCCCCGCCGACGTAGGCCTCGCCCTTGGCCTTGCCCATGCGCCCGGGACGGATTATTTCCACGCGCAATTCCAATTGATCGCCCGGGACCACGGGCTTTCGGAATTTCACTTTATCGATGCCCATGAAGAACGCCAATTTGTCCTTGGCTTCGGGTTTGGAGAGGAACAAAACGCAGGCGGTCTGCGCCATGGCTTCGACGATCAAGACCCCGGGCATGATGGGGCGGCCGGGGAAATGTCCCTGAAAAAACGGTTCGTTGCCCGACACGGATTTGTAGCCCGTGATTTTTTTATCCTCCTCCACCACGGTGGCCTTGTCGACCATCAGGATGGGGTAGCGGTGGGGAATGGCGTTCAAAATATCAACGGCGTTCAGCGTGCGGGGGGTGTCGGACATCGGACCTCCAGGGTTAGTTAATAAGACGTGGTCACCGTCGATGGGGACGGGGCGGCTTTCCCGGTCATTTGCGCGGCCAGCTGCTTCACCAAATTGACGTTGTGCCCGTGACCCACGCGGTAGGCCTTGATTCGCGCCAGGAGCGGCATCCCGAGCAGGTAGAGGTCGCCCAACAAATCGAGGGTCTTGTGCCGCACAAACTCGTCGGGGTAACGGAGCGTTTTTTCTTTGTTGTGGACGCGGTCCATTCCCACCACCACGGCGTTGTCGAGGGAGCCGCCCCGGGCCAGGCCCTGACGCTTCAGGGCTTCCACCTCGTAATCAAAGCAGAAGGTCCGGGCGCGGGAGATCTCCGTTTGGAAAGAGCCCGGTTGGAGGGTGAACTCGATTTTTTGCTCGCCGATGAACGGGTGCTTGAAAGCGATCACGGTTTCCAGGGTCAAAGCTTCGGCCGGACGGACTTCGTAATACGTTTCGCCGGCCCGGTATTCCAAGGGATCGGGCTGGAAAAATCGGCGGGGCTCGCCCAAATCCACGACCCCGGCCTTTTCCAACACCTCGAGGAAAGGCATGGCGCTGCCGTCGGCCACGGGGGGCTCGTTGGCGTTGACTTCGATCAGCATGTTGTCGATGCCGAGACCGGCGAGCGCGGACAACACGTGCTCCACGGTGTGGACGCGGGCCTCGTGGTCCTTTTCGCCCGCGAGGCTCAAGGTCGTGCCGCGAATGACGCTGGACACGATGGAGTGGTGCGCGGGCAGGCGGGGTTGCGCGGGCAAATCGGTGCGGACGAACACCACCCCGTGGTTCGCCGGCGCCGGCTTAAAAACCAATTGGCATTTGTTCCCGGTGTGAAGGCCGATCCCCCTGTAGACGGCCTCCCGGGCCAATGTGCGTTGCGGTTCCCCCGTCGTGACGATTTTCATGATCCCCATCCCATTTTCTTTTTGATCGCTCGAAATTCATCGAGGAGTTTCGGCAATTGCCGGACGGCCGCCTGGCATTTCATTTCGTCTTTGATCGGTTGCGCGGGCGTGCCGAACACCACGCTTTTGGGCGGCAAGTCGTGCGAGACGCCGGACTGGCCGGCAACGATGGTTTGATCGCCGATCTTCAAATGGCCGGCCACCCCCACCTGCGCCGCCAAGGTGACGAAATTCCCGATCTTGGTCGAACCCGCGACGCCGGTCTGGGCAACGATCAGGCAATTTTCTCCGATTTCCGCGCCGTGGGCGATTTGGACCAAATTGTCGATCTTGGTGCCGCGGCCGATGCGGGTGACGCCCACGGCGGCCCGATCGATGGTCGAGTTGGCCTGGATTTCGACATCGTCTTCAATAACGACCGTCCCGACCTGGGGAATTTTGCGGTGGCGCCCGGCCCCGAAGGAAAACCCGTACCCGTCGCCGCCCACCACCACCCCCGGTTGGAGGACGCACCGATTCCCGACTGTCGTGCGCTCCCGCAGGGTGACGCCGGGGTAAACCAGACAATCCGCCCCGACGGAAGAGTCGAAACCGATGTAGACGCGGGGGTAAAGGATCGTGTTGTCGCCGACGGAGGCCCCCTCTTCGATGACGGTGTGGGCCCCGACGGTGACGTTCCGGCCGATTTTCGCGCCGGCGGCGATCACGGCCGTCGGATGAATCCCCGCGGGACGCCGGGTGCGCTCTTTGTCCAAAATCTCCAGAACGGCCGCCCAGGCGTCCGTGGGGTTTTTGACGACCACCGCGGGACGTTTCCCCGTCTCCACCTCGGGGGGGACCAACAGGGCCCCGGCGCGGGTCGTTTCCAATTGGAATTTGTATTTCGGATTCGCCAAAAACGACAGGTCCCGGGGCGTGGCCTCGCCGAGTCCGGCGGCCCCCTCGATCACCACGGCGCCGTCCCCCCGGACGGTGCCGCCCACCAAGGACGCGATTTCGGAAACGGTCAGTCGCACGTCACACCTTTCAGGGAGCGGGTTCGGGGAGGCCGCGCACCTTGCGGTGCAGGGCTTCCGTCAAATCCACGGCGTTTTCCCCGTGCAAAATGGAGGCTTTGTCCACCACCACCGCGATCCCACGCTCCGTGGCCAATTCCACGAGCGCTTTGTGCAGCTGACCCAGAATGCGCGCGGATTGTTTGCTCTCAAAATCCCGCAGGGCGGTCGCCGCGTCGGAACGGGCTTTTTCCAGGTCCGCCCGCGCGCGGACCACTTCGCCCTCCCCCAAGGCGACCGCCGGGGCCGTTGCGCTCGTCACGGTGTCGGTGGAAACCGCGGGAATCGGGGTCCCCCGCGTTTTCAATTCTTCCAGGGCGCGTTCTTTCTCCGCCAAATCCGTTTTGTGGCGGGCCAATTCGCGGTTGTACTCCGCCCGGGCCTTCTGGGTTTCGGGGTACTCCCGGTAAATCCGTTGCATGTCCACAAACCCCACACGGGTGCCCTCGTCCCGACCGCCCCTTTTAAAGGGAATTTCAACCGCGACGGCCGCGCCCGACAGGGCGGCGCCGAGGAACAACATCGCGAGACGGGACGGACGCACGGAAGACTCCTTTGACGGTCTTGAAAGATTCGATTTTAGTTGATTTCCAAAGCCTTGTCCACGTCGGAAATCACCACGGCCCTTGACAAAGGACCCGGGGGGGCCTTCACTTAGAGAGGAGGGGCGCCGCCCATGGACAACGATGATTTTTCCATCCTTCAAAAAGTTCCTTTCTTCTCGCAATTTCGGGAAGACGAGGTGGCGCTCCTTCGCCCGCATTTCCGGGAAGTGTCCCTCCGCCCGGACGAAATTCTCTTTCATCAAGGTGACGCGGGGGACGCTCTCTACGTCCTGCTCGGAGGGCAAGTCCACCTGATGCAAACCCAGGACGGCCGCGACCGAATTTTAGCGATCCTGGGGCGGCGCGGCGACGCCCTGGGCGAAATGGCTCTCCTGACCTCGGAAACGCGGCCCGCCACGGCGGTGGCCGTCCAACCCGCGCGTCTTCTCGCCTTAAAAACCGATGACTTCAACGCCGCCCTTCGGGCGACCCCGACCCTCGCTTTGGCCGTCACGCGCTTTCTGTCCGGACGGCTGGCGCAGGCGATCCGCCCCCCGGCGGTGCCGAACACCGCCAAAGTCTACACGCTGGTGGCGGCCGCGCCATTCGAGGAACAGGCGGTGTTGGTCGGTAATTTGGCCGTCTCGCTCATGACGCAGACCCGTCGAAAACTGCTCATCGTGGACTTGCCTTCCGACAATGGCCCGTCCTACAAAACCGCGCTCAAACTGTCCTGCCCCTCGGCGGACCGGAAGCCCGAAGCCCAGGACTTCCAATCCTTGGACACCCTGCGGCCGTGGATCGCGTCCCATCCGTCGGGACTTGATGTGCTCTGCCTGCCCCGGACGTTGTTGGAGGGCGACTTGGCCGCGGGGGTGTACCCCCTGCTGGAAACCTTGCGGCGGGAATGGGACTACGTGCTGGTTCCGTTGGGAGACCGTCCCGGCCGTATCCTGAATGTTTTCGTGGAGGAAGCGGACCGCGTTTTTTACGTTCGCGAAGAGGGCGCGGAGCCCGGCACCCCCATGTGGCGACAATTGGAGAAGGCCGTCCCCCCCCAACGGCTCGACCTGCTGGAACTGCAACGGGAATCCCCCCCGCGGCGCCACCGGCCGGGGCGGTTTTATATTCCTTGGGGACCCAACCTCGGGCGCAACGCCCTCGCCGCGGGGACGCCTTTTTTGGACCGCCGACACGACGTTTCGCTACGGGGCGTCGATCGGTTGGCCCGGCATCTGGGCGGCTTGCGAATCGGCATTGCCCTGGGGTCGGGCGCGGCGCTGGGTTACTCGGCCATCGGGGTTCTGCGGGTTCTGGAGCGCCACGGCGTTTTCCCCGACCTGATCGCGGGCACCTCCATGGGTGCCTTGATCGGCAGTTTTTATTGCGCGGGACGTTCCGTTGACGAATTGGAAGACATCGCCCGCAGCATCACCAAGGCCAAACTTTGGACGCTCATGGATTTCGCCCTGCCGTGGAAGGGGGTCGTCGTCGGCAACGCCGTGTTGCGGTTTTTGCGGTCGATCCTGGGGGACGTGACCTTCGGGGAACTGGCGCTCCCCTTCGCCTGCGTGGCCACCGACATCAACACGGGCGAAGAACGGGTGCTGCGACACGGGCCCGTGGCCGAGGCGGTGCGGGCCTCCTTGTCGCTGCCGTTCTTTTTCGAGCCTTTTTTCTTGAAGGGTCGCTATTTGGTCGACGGCGGATTGGTGAATCCGGTGCCCACCTCGGTCGTCCGGGCCATGGGCGCCGACGTGGCGATATCGCTCAACATCACCACCCGCCCGGCCAACAAACGGTTTCCCGGCTGGAGTCCGCGGAAACCCTCGGCCTTTAACCCCATCAGCGGGCCGCACATTTTCAAAGTGATGGCCAAGACGATGTACACCATGCAGTACGGAATTTCCAAGACGACCTCGGCCGCCGCCGACGTGGTGCTGGCGCCCGACCTCTCGGCGTACACCTGGCTCGAGTTCCACCACGCCCCCGAAATCATCAAAATCGCCGAAGACTACACCGAAGGGGCCCTGGCAAAAATCACCGCCCCCCTGCCGTTTTTTTCCGACCGCTGCCGCACGCCCCTTCGGGCCCCCCGCCCGCGACTTTAACTTAAGTCAGACTCCCCAACGACACGCGCACCGGGGCGGGCCGGCCTTCGGTCTCCCATTCGGCGCGGCAAGTTTCCTGGTACTCGCACCAATGGCAACGCGGGGGCTCAAAGGAACGTGGAAAATCGTCCTTGGCCCGGGCGGCGTTGATGCGGTCCAAAAGGGCCGACAACCGGCGGGCCACTTGGGCCATCTCGTCGGGGGCGGGCGTCGGAAAAAAAACAGGGGCTTGAAGACCCGCCGCGCCGTCGGCGGCGCCCCCGGCGCCGTCCCCCTTCACGAACACGTCGAAACACAGCCGGGACGGCGGGCGGCCGAACATTTGCTCGCAGGCCCAGGCGTATATGACCAATTGGGTTCGGTCCGCGCGTTTGGGATCGTAGGGTTTGTTCGACGTTTTGAAATCGTGAAGAACCCAATCGGTGTCGAGGAGGTCGAACTGGCCGGTGATTTCGTATCCCCCGGGCAAGGGCAGTCGGAAAGAGCATTCCACGCCCCGGGGAGCCGGTTGGAGGGCCGGGGCCCTTTCTTTAAGAAAGCGTTCGAGGAAATGCTCCCCCAGGGCGCGCAGATAGTGGAAGTCCGCCGCGCCGCGCAGGAACTCCTCCGGCACGGCGGCCAAGCGTTCGTCCAGAACGCGCCGAAACAGGGCGGTCGCCTCCTCCAAGGACAGATCCCGCCGGGAAACCAGCTTTTGCTGGAAATTTTCCTCCAGGGCCTTGTGCAGGGACACCCCGAAGGCCAGTTCCGGTTTGACCGGGGCGGGCCGTTCTTGCACGTACCTGTAATCGTATTTCTTCGGGCAGAACCCGTAGCAGCCGATGCGGGAATAGCTCGCTTTCATCGCGCGTTGGTCCCGCCCACGAGGACGCGGGGAATCCGCAAGGTCGGGAGACCGTCCGAAACGGGCGCGTCCTGCCCGTCTTTGCCGCAGGTGCCCACGGACCAGCCCAGGTCGGTCCCCACGCGGTCGATGGCCGCCAGGGTGGCGGCGGTGTTCCCGAGCAGGTTCGCCCCCCGGACGGGGTGGCGCGGAACGCCGTCCTCGATCCAATGACCTTCTTCGACCTCGAAGACAAAATCCCCGGTCGTTGTGTTGACCTGGCCGCCCCCCATGCGGGTGACCCACAACCCGCGCTTCACGGAACGCAGGATGGCTTCGGGGGCGTCGGGGCCGGGGGCGATGAAGGTGTTGGACATCCGCGGGATGGGCGGAAAGGCGAAGGATTCCCGTCGGCCGTGCCCGTTGGAGGCGCGCGCGGCCCGGGCCGCGGTCCGCCGGTCGTACAGACAATCCCGAAGGACCCCGTTTTCAATCAGCACGGTCCGCTGGGCGGGGGTCCCCTCGTCGTCCACGGCGAAGGAGCCCCGTTGCCCGGCCCGCGTGGGATCGTCCAAAACGGTGACGCGGGGGTCCGCGACACGGCGGCCCAACCTCTTGGCGAAATGGGGGGACCCTCCTTCCAAAATGGCGTCGGCCTCCAGCGCGTGCACCACGGCTTCGTGAACGAACGTTCCCCCCGCCTCGGCGGCGAGCACCACCGTCATTTCGCCCGCCCGCACGGTGGGTGCGCCCAATTTATTCAACGCCCGGCGGGCGGCCAGCGCGGCCAGCGCGGAGGGATCGAAACCGGCCAGCCGATCCCACCCGCCCTGGGCGGCGGCGACCTCCGTCCCGGTTTGGGTCAACGAACCGTCCGAAGCCGTCACCCGGACGACGAAGGTCACGTAATGACGGGCGTCGCTGAAGAAGCGCCCTTCGGGCGTCCGCCCGGCCAGGCGCCGGTGGGTTTCCCCCAAAGTCAAAGACACCTGCCGCACCCGCCGGTCCCGGCGGGCCGCGCGATCGGCCGCGGCCAGCCAACGGCGCGCGCGGTCAAAGGGAACGAAAGGCTTCAGGGCCGGGGGAGGGGGCCAGCGCAGCTCCCCCGTTCGGGGGGCGCGGCCCTCGTGCAGATCCCGTACCGCGGCGGCGAAGGCGACCGACTCTCCGGCGGAAAACACCCCGGCCAAGGGCCGCCGGGCGTCGAGGTGGGCGAACCGCGCGGGAGCCCCGAACCGACGCAACCCCACCCCACCGCCGGCGGCGTGGGCGAACTCTTCGAGACGGCCGTCCTCCCAGCGGAGGCCGCGGCGGTCTGTTTCCTCGGCGAAAATTTCGATGCCGATCGGGACCCGCACGGTCAGCCCGCCCGCGGCCAACGGGTGGTGAACACCGACCCGCGCCCGAGGACCGAAGACACCCCCACGGCGCCCCCGTGGGCTTCCACAATGCGCTGGACAAGCGCCAAGCCCAGGCCCGCCCCCTCCACCTGACCGGTGAAGGACTCTTCGATCTGATAGAACTTTTTGAACAACCGGGGGATTTCCTCCGAGGGGATCCCCGCCCCGCCGTCCTCCACCGCGATCACAACGTTCGCGGCCTCCGCGCGGCCCGTCACGTGAATCTCCTTTTCCGGCCGGTGATCGAATTTCGCGGCGTTTTCCCAGAGGTTTCTTTGCGCGTCGGCGAAGAGGGCCGGGTCGGCCTGGATCGGGGGGAGTTCCGACAGGGCCTCGGCCAAAACGACCCGCGCGCCTCGCCGGGCCAGGTCCGCGTGGGTTTCCTTTTGCAGACGCAACAGGACCTCCGCCACCGACAACCGCTGGGGGTTTAGCTCCAGCGTGTCCGATTCCACCGTGGCGAAATTCAACAAACGTTCCACC